>Ga0179593_1717016_pt1 | contig 14431 bp, 18 predicted proteins | sample CZODoug2_1_08_16_FD_185931 | JGI IMG/M metagenome (GOLD analysis project Ga0179593, IMG submission 185931) | Vadose zone soil fungal communities from Angelo Coast Range Reserve, California, USA - CZODoug2_1_08_16fungal (PacBio error correction) | ecosystem: Environmental > Terrestrial > Soil >...
CCTGTAAAAGGAGGGGAGGGACTGTTCGACTGCTTCGTGGGAAAAAGCGAAAAAAAAATTTAAGCATCAGGACCCAGGGAACACGCTGTAATTGGGGGGAAGAAAGGAATCAAGAGGAGATGGACCCTATTCTACGACGGGGGTCTAAAGGGAGGAAATCTATCTATTGAGAACGATAGGGGGAGGGAGCCCTTCTGAAAAAAAAAAACCTCATCTTTTATTGAAAAAGGAAAGGGCCGTGGAGAAGTTCTCTCGGAAACGGAACAAAAAGATAAACGAAAAATGGGATCTGACAGGGGGGACTTCTACTCCATTAGGAGAATCCGTGAGGAAAGAAAGAATCTGTTTTCATCCCCTTACAGTTCGAAAGGGAGAAAAGGGATAAGGTTGTCAAAAGGGGGGAAGGACGGGGAAAAAGAGGGGGGGCTCCATCAAAAAAAAAAAAAACCTCCAAAGTGAGGGGAGGGAAGTCCGTTATATCTTTGGAAGGGTAAACCACAAAAACTCAAACGGGGAAAGGCGCCTTTTCTTCCCTACAAATATACTCAATCCAGTTTCAGAACTTATGTAAAAGAAGGAAGGCAGCGAAAGGAAGCTCCACGGAATTTCTGAGAAAAAAACCTGGCCATAGTACTAAAGAAAGGGAAAAGGGAAAAAAGGTTGGTTCGTGGGGGAAAGCTCTCCTTGCTCTCGAAGCTTACGAGTCCGGAGAGGGGAAAGGCGTGGTAAGCTTGCCCAGGAAAGGGGGAGATCCGGGATAAAAAGGGTCTCCTATAATGCATTGGAGAAAAAAAAAACAAAATGTGAACACGAAGAAGGGGGTAGTTTGAAAAAAAGAGGGACGCCACTATTTAATAGACTGCTTAAAAAACCTAGTTAAGCACCAAAGAAAAAGGAAAAGAGGGGGGCATATCAGAGGACTGTACTTGTTCGTACAAAAAGGGGGGGTCCACCAAGGGATTCCGCAGTCTTCCGGAGAGAAGGAAAGAAGCCAACGGGGAGAAAAGAAGATCTGGGGGCACATCCTTCTATACTTCAAAAATGTGAAAGTTAGTTAAGGGGCGGAGGAAAGAAAGAAAAGAGAAGCCCCCTCTTTGAAGGGGGGGGGAATCCCTTAGGAGGAGGGGGGGTGCCGACTATACGAGCAGGAAAGGGGATCATAAGGCTTGTGGGAAAAAAAAAAAAAGAAAAAGAAGGAAAGGCATTCAGTAAGGAAAAGTCGTCAATCTCTCCAAAAGGGAGGGGAAAATGAAAGGGGAAAGCCACTTAAAGGAAAGGAAAGAAAAAAGTTTATTGAATCGGGGAAAGGGGGAAAAGCGCCCATAAAAAAAAAGGGAGGGGTCTCGGGGCGTCGGGGGGAAAAAGAAAGTCAAGGAAACGTAAAGGAAGAAGGGCGGGGGGAAAGAAAGGGAGGGGAAGAAGAGTTGTGATTTCTCAGAGGAAAGAGGGATATCGAAAGAAATGAAAAACAACATTTGAAAAACGCAGATGGAAGAGAAAGAGTGGAAGAGACCCCCGCGGAAAGGGGGGTTTCGAGAGAAGAATTCATTTAAGGGAAGAAGGATGGTAAAAATGAAAGTAAAAGAAATAGGAAAGGGGGGGGAGGGCTTAGGGATTTATTAATGCTTATTTTTGAGAAAGATTGACTTGAAAAGGGGTTCGAAAGCCACGAAGAAGGGGAGTCTTTTGGGAAAAAAATGCTTTTCTTCCTTTAAAAGGAAGGTAAAAAGGAAAGTTAAGGGGGAAAAAAACTACAAAGAATTTCTGTAGAGAAGGAAATCTTCTCCGCAAGGAGACTTTAAAAAAGGTCAAGAAAAAAGTTCTATCTTAAGGGACTTTTCGATTCTTTTGGGGGCGACCGTATGGAAGTAGAGAAGTTCAGGGGGAGGGGGGAATTACTATCTTCAGAAAGGAAGACGTGAGAGCCTGGTATTATCAGAAAAATGTTTGTTTTGTAAAAAAAAAAAAGAACGGGAGGTGCGTGTGGGGGGGGGGGGAGAATTTTTACGACCCCTCTAGAGGGGAAGAACCCTAACTGGGGGAGGGGAGGGAAACACATGGTCCCCCCGTACTTAAAGAAAAAAAATGAGGAACCAAAAAGAATCTGAAGGGGAAAAAGTCCACCGAGGAAAAAGGGAGGGGAGATACGCTTAGCTTTACTCGAAGCAAGAAAAGGAATGGGGTCGATTTTTCCCTTTGGAAGAAAAAAAAACCTTGGGGGGTAAGATAGTAGGGAAGGGATACATCCTCTCCTTAAAGAAGGGACGTTGTTGGCTGGCATCAGAGGAAGCGAGGATCCCAAGAAAGGGAAAGTAGAAAGAGTGCTCTATCGGGACTTATGTCAAGGAAAGGAACTTGAAACATAGGGGGGGGTCGTGGGCAAGGGAGGGAAGCGCGGCGGGGGAATCTTTCAAAGGAAGGGGTAACCGGAATCAGGGGGGAACAGAATCATCATCAATTTGGGGGGGGGGGGGGAAGGGACTTATAAAAGGTGAAAAAAAAAGAATCCTGCAGGGAAAGGAAAGCCCTTTCTCTTTAATGGGGGAGGGGGCTCACTGTACGAAAGGGGATCGCCTTACCCTCGGCTCAAAAAAGAATCGGGGGGGTAGAGTAGAGAAGGGGCCAGGGAAGGGTACATAAGAAGGGAGACCCTATCACCTAAATTTACTGGGGGGAAAAGAGAAGAGTCCTGCGGGAAAAGTTAACTCTCACCAAGATCTCTTTTGTTCAGCCAGAAAGGGAAAAAGAAAAAAGTTGGAAAAAAAAAAAAAGGAGGATTAGGGGAAAGAAACTTGTGTTTTCTGTCGCTGGGAAAACCGACATACACTATCTTTTGTCTACAAAGAGGGGACTAGGAAGGAAATGGGAGGGGAAGGGTTGAAGAAAGGGGGGGGGAAAAAAAAACCGGCGTCTTTACCAAATGGCCTGGGAGAAGGAGAGGGAGGGGACCTTTGAAGAGGGGGGGGCCCTTGAAAGAAAGGGGAAGGGAGGGGAAAAGGGAGGTCCCGGAGACAAAGGCCAACCTAAATATTATATTTGAAGTCAGGGGAGGGGGAACTGAAAATCCATTCTCATAGAATGAAAAAAAAAAAAATACTTGGATGGAAAAATTAAAAAAGGGAAAGGAAAAAAAAGTAACTCTGGCCAAAGGAGGACTTCTTCCATCCGTCTAGAGGGAGAAGGGGGAGGCCAGACCCCAAAGATGCTTTTTTCAAAAGAAGGGAAGAAATGAATCAATGGAAAAAGAGAAAAGGGGCATACTTCTAATTATATAGGAGGACCCGAGAGGGGGGGGGGGGGGGGTGTCGATCCCGGGAGGGAAGAGAAGAACCAAAACTCATCGGGGAGAGAAGGAAGGAAACTTTCTCCTAAATCAATGAGATAGGGGGCGTAATATCTAGTAAGAAGACATTGGAAACTTAGAGAAGGCTGCTCCATCCGTGATTCAGAGAGCGGAACCGGTTGAAAGGAAAAGCCGATATCTGAAAATTCTTTGAGAAGAAAGGACGGAAGAAAAGCAAGAGAATATTCTCGGAGAGCGGGGGAGGGAAAGAGGGTTACCCCACAAAAAAGGAGCCCGTCGGGAAGGAGGAGTCCCATACAAAAAAGTACTAGCTAAGAGAAAGGATGTACGAAGGATCTTACGTGATGTCCAAAAAGGAACTCAGAGAAAGGGATTCGGTATAACAAGGGGCCGTCCGGAAAGAGGGGAACGCGGAAGGGGAAGGAAGGGGACTCCATTTGGGGGGAGGTAAAATCTCCTTTGCAAAGAAGAGGATTAGCGCAGGAAAGAAGTGTACAGATTAACTTCCCGGGGGGGAACTCCTTCAGGAAAAAGAGCAGGGTCGATACCACAGGAAAAGAGAAGAGGAGGGGGCCTCCTCTTATTACTCTCCACGAAGGGTACCTCTTCTTTCCCAAATCCTCTTTGAGAGCAAAAGCAGAGGGGAGAAGGCTAGTCCTCGGGGGGGGTGAACGGGCACGGAGTCACCCTTGTAACCTAATTAAAGGCGAGACCAGCAAACCAAAAACGCCACACAAAGACTTCGAGACCTCACATCCGTCGGAAAAGGGGGCTGTCGGGAAGAGGAGACCGAGCTTGAAAGAAAGAAAGGGGAGAAAGCTTTGTGACCAAAATCTTCCCGGTTCCGTGTGGAAAAGAAAAAAAGCCGATGCGACGGAAGGGAGTCACCAGCTGGATTGTCTCGGGGGGGGAAACCGGTGGAGAAGAAGTCTCGCAGGGAGAAGAAAAAAGGGTCCGTATCACAAGTCTTCAATCGAAGAAAAAAAAACAACGGAGGGAAAAAAAAGGGTGAAGACTTGTGCATCCGGACTCAAAAAAGACCGGTGGAGTGTGGGGACAGGAAAAAAAAGGAGGAAGGTGCAGGGGTCAAAGGGAAAGGAAAAGAGTCGTCCAGTGCACTTTCTTACACACCGACAAAAGAACGCTTAGAAAAAGGTATCTCTCTAGAGCGATCATAGAGGGACAAAGAAAAGTTTTCCAGGGGCGAAGGGCGTTCATCTCATAAAGGCCCAAGAAAAGGCTTCTCGGTGAAAGGGCTAGGACTTGGAAGGAAATACTCTTTACTGAAAAAGGCACTATGAAGGGGAAGGGGCGCTTGTCATGGGGGGAAGGCAGGGGGGGAAGGGGGAAAGATTTGAGGGAGGAGTCAGCACGATATCGAGGGGGGTCGTGGACTCTACCCCAGGAGGGGATAATGGAAGAGCTCTAACCCACCTGAAAAGGATTTGAAGAAATTTCTTCGCTCAATGCGAGAGAATCCGAGAGGTAGAGGAAGACCATAAAAAAAGGAGAAAACAACCTTCAGGTGAAAATCTTTACTGGAGGGCCATTCTAACATTCTTTGATGTCGAAAAGGGGGGAAGGGAGGGGGAGCTGAGGGGAGCTTTACATCACTTACTATAAAATCAGATCTTTAGAAAGGGGAGGAAGTATCTCTACCTTCTTTTTTGGGAAAGACGAGACGAAAAACGGTAATCAAGGGGGTGGGGGGGGAAAAGGAATTGGGGGAAAAAGAATCTCCTTCTATTAAAACGGGGGGTTTCGGAGAAAACGCCCCTTACTTACGCGCATGAAAAGGATATGGGCAGAAATGTCAGGGAAGTGAAAGAGGGAGGTTACGTAGAGCCACGGATGTCGAAAAAAAAAGGGAGTCGAAGGGGGGAGACTCTACTTCAGAGGGTGTAAGGCGAGGGGGAGGAAGGTATACCAAAAAAACTACAAGAGGTGTGGCTGCGCTGTTAAAACTAGAATAAGAGGGTCGGCGAGAGTAGAGAATGAAAATACTCTTTCCATTATAGGAATATTGAGGATTGAGGGTGTAAAAAGGGTTTTTTTCTTGGGAGAAGGGGGATTCTGTGAAAGACAGTCCGCACATGAAAAACACACAGTACCACGGATCGGGGAAAGAAGGGAGGAATCATCAGGGGGGGGGGAAGATTATCTGTCTTCTAAAAGACTGCCAACTATCTCCTTTCTCTTTGGGGGGGGGGAAAGGACTCAAAACGGAGGAAAAGAGGGCTCAGGATAGAATAAAAAACAAAGAAGTTATCGATCGCCCTGAAAAGAAGGGGGTAAGGGAAAGCTATGTATACATCAACCGAATTACGTGGAAAAAAAATCGGAAGGTCACCTAAAGGAAGGGGAGGGAAAAAAGATCTATTTTTTCAGAAGAGTTATCAGATAATCAACAACAACAACGGATTAGGGGGGAGAAACCCTTGGGAAGTGGAAAACACCTCGATCTTTGTTTCAGAGGAAGGAGGGGGGGGGGAAACCCTACAAGAGGGGTCTGGCTCTCGAAAGGAGGGGATATTGAAGTTCAAAACCGGGAAGGAAGCGACAGGGATACTCGGGAGGAGGGGGAATGACTTTCTCTATATATTAGGAAAAGAGGAATTCGACTGCCGAAGCGACACTTTATTCCCTGAAACCATTCAGAGGGGGAGGAAAAGGACGGTATCTGGTGGGAAAAGGGAAAAGTGCTCATATCCTCTCCAGGATGAAGAAGAAGGGAAACGCTGGGGAGGGAGGGGGGGGGACGCGGCGGCATCCGCATCAAGGGGGAGGGCCGCGGCTGTTTCAAAAAAAAATGGAAAGGAAAGGGACCGAGATGGGGGGGGGGGGGAAAAAGGGAAGTGTTCTCCTATAATTATAAAAGAGCGAAGGGGGTAGTTCCCTCGCATGGGGGCGATTGAGAAGAAGGAACAAAGAGGGTCATTGTCTAATGCTTTCTAAAGAGAAAACGAAAGAAGAAGTTCGCGAGAAGGGGACACACACCTATGGAGGAGATTGGTCAAGGGAAAAGAATCCAGCGAGGGGAAAAGACGTGATTCCATCCATAGAAAAAAAACAGTTGGAAAAGACATTTCGACAGTTTTGCCATATAAAAGGGAAAAGGGGGGAAAAAGGTAAAAGGAAGGAAGGGAAAAAAAAGCGTAGAGAAAAAATCTCCATTTCTTTTGGAGGGAGGCTTGGTTAGGAAAGGTACCCACCACCCTACTGAAGGAGGAGATGTTTGCAAGGACAGAAGGAAAGAACCTTCGATCAGGGGAAAACCTGTATTTACAGTAGGGGTCTCATCTACCAGAGCTTCCAAGAGGGGGAACCTAATGGACCATATTACGACGGTGGTACTAGGAGCCTGGGGGAGGGGCAAATCCTCAAAGGCCTGAGGGAATAAATTCCGCTCATGAGAGACAGAGTGTGAAAGTGGAGGACGGAAAGGGGTTGGTAGGAGAAGATCCGCTGAAATTCAGAAGAAGGCATGGGGGACCCACTCCAACACTTTAGCAGGGGGCAAAATCATCTTATTACTCAAAGGAAAAAATCCGCTAGAGACAGTACTCAAAGCGGGAAAGGGGGAATCGGGGAAGTGAAGGGGGCACAGCCGTTTCACAAGGGGTACCATGGGGACAGGAGGGGGGAAACGAAGGGGGGGGACGGGGGAGGGAGTCTTCGATTAAAAAGAAGTACGATCTCAGAAAATGGGGGTTCGTTACTTGAGGAGAAAGGAGAAGTAAAGAGCCCCCAGAGGGATAGGGGTTTCCCTCCTTGAAGAAAAAGGGTCGGGAATATATACTATGAAAAGAAATAAAATTCAAAGAAGGGGACTGGGAACCGATTCAATAAAAGGAGAAATTCAGAGCGTATCACAAGTCTTAAGAAAAAAAAACAAGGGAGGAGGGGAGAAAGGGGGAGGGTGATAAAAAAAACACTTATAATCGGGAGCAAATAGGAAAGACGAAAAAGTCAAAAACGGAAGGGGGGGGGAAGGGGTACGGTCTTCCTCTTAATGAGAGGAAAAAATTACCCTGAGAAAAGGGGCAGGGAGAAAGATGGGAGAATCGAGGAAGAGAGGGGTATCTAATCAAAAAAATGGCTCTACTGATGTGCTTAAGGAAAAAAAAGGTCTAGAGCCAAGAAAAGGGAGGGGAGCGGTTCGAGCCTGCTCGAAGGGAAAGGTCAGGTTGGGGGGTTACTAGTACTAAGGCAAAGCAAAGGATTCCTCTCCTGAAAGAGATTACAGATTACAGGAGGGGGGGGAACTAGAGGGGCCCGTGGCTTAAGGGAAAACTAAGAGAGAAAAGGGTTGTAGTGGGGGGGGGAAACGAGATGTCACTGGAGAAGGGAAGAGTGGATCCGTATCTAAAGAACCATCAATTGAGGGGACATAAAAGGTGGGGGGGGGGGATCTGGGCAGGAGGGGGAATTATTCGGAAAAGGGGGAAGAGAAAAACCTTTCTCTCCACAAAGAGGTCGACAAGTCAAGGGCAACGAGAACATGAGGGGAAGGGGGTCTACCTGGCCTCTTCCTTATGGGGAATGAATTCTATGGGGAAAGTACTATCTTCCTCGGGAAGTCACCGGGGTATCAGGGGAGCGGGGGGGGGGGGGGTAAAGAAAAGGAAGGAAGAAAAAGGTCCTCCTTTCTTGTTTGTGGAGGGGGAAACCCTCTCGAAGGTACCTAACTGTGATGTTTTCTAAAGGGTACCAAAAGTCCCATGGGCAAAAAAAAAGGAAAACGGAGGGAACTTCCGGGAAAAGAAAAAAGAGGCTTTTAGGGGAAGAAAAAGGAAAAAGTAGCAGCTGGATTATCAAATGTGAAAGAAACTCGAGGGGGGGGAACGTGCGAGAGGAAAGGAAAACTTTATACAGCCGAGGAAGAAACAAAGCTTGAGTGGGGTTTCTTCTTCACAGAATTGAAAGACAAGAAAAAGGACCCCGAAAAGATGAGGGAGACATCTCTCGGGAAGGAAAATACGGCTTCCAGGGGAGGGAACGAACTGGGGGGGGCCAAAGAAATTTGGGGCAGCAGGAGAAAGCGAGAGCCCATTCCACGAAGAAAAAGATACCGTATCATCATCAAAGGGGGTGGGGAAACTAAGGGGTAAAATCAGGGGTCAAGAAGGGCCGTATCCAAAGAAGGATAGTTTATCTTTGGGGGGGAAGGATAACGGTTCGAGAGGCATTACCCTCGTTCTCAAGGGCTCAGAAGAACAGGGAAGGAAGGGGTGAGGTAAAGGGGAGGGACGCAGAAGGGAAGAAAGGAATCCCTATCAACCTAAATTTAAGGAAAGAGAGAAGAGCGCCGTCTGGTTGAAAAAAAAAAGGACAAAAATCTATTTGTGAAGGAAAAAAACAAAAGTAGGTTATCTGAAAAAAAAGAAAAAAGGGAGGGGGAAAGAGAAGACAACAAAGCCTGTTTTTTTCGTGTCTCTGGGAGAAGGAAGTTTTGCGACGAAGAAAGGAGGGAACCCTCCTTCGATCTCCTCTGGAAAGAGAGAATGAAAATCGGGGAATGAAAAAGGGAAGCTTTACCTAATCGGGAAAAAGGGAGAGACTCGGCGAGAAGTTACTACGACGGGGAAGGGAGATAGAAAAGGAGGGAAGTCTCTTCAGAAGGGAAAGAGGAACCCTTTATTCCAAAAAAAGAAACGCACCTATAAAGGGGACTTTATCTTTTATAAAGAGGAAGCAAAATAGAGCCGGGAGGGGGGAAAAGGGCGGGAAAAGAGCCTTTTAAACGCTTTCCAGAAAAAGGGCTGAAGAGAAGACAATTAAAATCTCAATTTCTTGGCGGGGGGGCCAAGCTGGGGTGAAAAAGTGAAGCCAGAAGAGAGTTAAATCCTTTCCCCTAGTAAAGGGAAGAATTAAATTAAAAAAGGAGAGGAGGAAAAATCATTGAAGTCCCAACGAGGGACCAAAAAAAACCAGAATCTTTTAATGTTCGGGGAGACGGGAGAGTTTGCTCTCTCCCGGAGAAAAAAAAGAGCGAAGGAACTAGAGGTGTCCAACGGTATGGAAAAAAAAAAAGAGAAAGGGAAAGGCTCCATCAGGGGAAAAAGAGAGGTAAACCTCCGATCTTTTGCTCAGGAACCGAAAGACATTTTCTAAAAGAGAGGTGCGACAGGGTTAAATTCCTATTAAAAGGGGGAAAAGGTACAGAAAGGGGAAAGGGGGGCGGAATGAGGAAAAGGGGAAAGGTCGTTTCAAACTGAGGAAAAAAACCCACAAGGGAGCCTGTTGCGGAAAAAAGAAAGTGAGCAATACTAAAACAGGGACAGTAAGGGGGAAGCGTACGTTATTTCCCAGAAAGGGATCATCTCCAAGGAAGGGGGGCGAAACAAGGGTTAAAAGGGAAAGAAAAGCCGATAAGGAAGTGGATCTCAGGGGGGTCTGGTGAAAACTTTCTCTACTAGAGGAGAAAAGTCATCGGGGAAAAAAGGGGCGTCCCGGGGGAAGGGCCGTGTTTTAAAAGGGAAATTAAAAACGGTAATATCCTTGAAAGGCGAGAGAACCTTTGAAGGGGGCGTTTTCCTCAGGACAAAAAGAGTTCCAGTCAGGGAGGGAGGTCACCCTCCGAAAAAATCCATCGAGAGGGAAAGGTCATAGGGGAAGGACGTTTTTCGAAAGGGAAAACCTTGTACCGGAAAGTCTTCTTATAATCCACGGAAAAAGAAAGACGGTGGAGCGAGGACTGGGGAAGAAAATACGGCGAGAGAAAGGAAAAATGTTGCTGTCGTTATGGAGAAGAGCGATGCAGAAGAGCAGAATCCCCCCCTCGGAAAAGAGGGTTAACAAGAAGGGGGGGACTTGAACAGGGGGAAGGGTGGTGTATCGCTTTGTCAAAAAAAAAAAAAAAAAACGAATAAAAAATTACAAGTAGTCACAGGGGAAAAAAGAGGAAAAAAGGGGGGCAATAACTGGGAGAGGGGGAGAGAAAACACTAAACTTTTATTCCTTATCACAAGGGGAAGAAATCTCACAAAAGGGGAGAGATATGATTGGGGGAAGAAGAAAACTTATGCAATAGGGAGAGGGAAGCTGGGGGAAGCTCTCCCATAAAATGGGGAATTGGGGGGGAGTCCTTTCTTCTTCCTCTTAAAAATGGGGGAAAAAAGTACAAAGATAAGAAAAAGAGGGGGGGCTCTAGAAGAGGGTCGCATCTTTATCTAATTCAGGAAAAAAGTTGGAACGTATTTTCTTGACAGACGGAAGAGAACGATGGAGGGGGGAAGGCAGGAGAAAAATTCCTCCTTGGAGGGGAACACGGGGGGGTCTACTTCTGGCAGGTCAGTAATGAAGAGAAACTCAAAAAAGCTGGGGAAAGATGAGGACTCAAATCTACTGGACCGGGTACGGAAGGGGAAAGGGTGGGGAGTGTTTCTCAGAAGGCTTGCGAGAAGTGATCGCGTATAGACCCCGGGGGGGGGGTCCGGGGAAGAAGATATGGCTTAGAAAAGGAAAAACTTCTTAAGACAGAAAAGGAGAGATTTTCCTAAAAACACCGGGAGGGGCCTATGGAAAAAGTGTCCCGTTTTTAGACGTGGGATGAAAGGAAAGTCCTGGACCGCAGAAAGAAAGCACGGGGAAAAAAGGAGGGAGGAAGATTTGGGGGGGAGGGGGCCACCTTCGCTACGAAGAAAGGGAGGGGTGGGGGGTGGTGTACATTTACTACCCCTCCGAAGTGAAGGACGCGGGGGAGATTTTCCAAAGGAAGGTATCATTTCACCAAAGAAGGATATAAAGAACCCTGTAGGAGAGCACGGGGGGGGGATTGGAGAAAAAGAGAAAACTCAAGGGGAAGAAGGAACCTGTATTCCTAAGGGAAAAGGGAGGAAATCACTAAGAAAAGTTTTTTCCTTTAAAAAAGGAGGCTCCTTTAGAAAGAAAAGGAGGGGTGTCCGGGGAGGAGGGCCCTCCTCTACAGAGAGGGCCCCCTCAGTAGAGAAATGAAAAGGAAAAACGAGAAGACAGAACGACAGGGCCATGAAGGCGGTATTTCGGGGAGGGAAAAGATTTTGAAACATCCTCTTACAAGGGGGAACGCTTGAGGGATGGTGGCATCTCTTCTTCCTCCGGGAGATAAAGGAAAAAACTTTGGTGAAAAACGAAAAGAAAAAGGGGTTTGTTAGAGGAGGTTTTCACAGGAGAGGTCCTTCTCACTAAAGGAAGAGGGGAGCAGGGTGGTGAAGGGGGAAACAAGGGGAAAGGCATCTACAGGAAAGGGGGGGAAAAGGGACTCCTATCTCCTCACCCGGCAGTCAGGAATGAGGGGAAAATTTTTTGAAGGAGAGGGAAAAAACGGGTTCATTCCCTATCAACCGGGTAAAAGCGACGCGGGGGGGAAAAAAGGAAAAGGGAAAAAAAAAATCTATGGGGGGTGGATCCAGCTACCCTAACACATTCAGGAAGAAAAAACTTATTATGAGGGAGAAAAAAGGAGAACGTCCTTTTTTTTCTGGGACAGTCAGAAGAACAGAGATCATGGAGGATCCGTGGGGGAAAAAAAAAACAGGCGAGCTCGATGTTGAAAGGAAGGTAAATTTCAGGGGAATGCCCCCCGGGCTTCTTTCCCGAAAGGGGACTTAAATCATAAAAGACGTCGCGGGAGAAAGAAGGGGGGAAAGGGGAGACCCAGCGGTTAAAAGGGGACCCAGTTGTTTCTCCCTTTATTCCCACAAAACGAAAAAAAGGGGTAGAAGGGGGGGGGGATAGAAGAAAATCCATTCTCAAGAAAAAAAAAAAGATGATTAAGAATAGCCTGGCCGATCCTGTAAAGGGGAGGGGGAGAAACAGCAAGAGAAGAAAAGAAGCAAGGGCGGCAAAGTGTTGATCTCGTCTTTTTCAGAAGGGGAAGCCAGGGAAAGGGATCACTTTCCCTATGAAAAAGGAAGAAGAATTACTCCGTGGGGGAAGGGAAGGGGGGAAGCCCGGAGGATCCCATCGCTGCAAAAGAATCTTTGGGTAAGGCTTTAAAAACATATACTGGGAAGAAAAGGAAGCGAAAAAATACTTAGAGGGGGAAATTTCCAACTTCGAAAAAAAAAGAAGCTCACCATCATACAGCTAGTAACCAAAGGGGAATAGTTGGGCAAAAAGAGGGGGGATAAAGATTCTGTTCTAAAGGGACGTCCCGGTGGGGGGAAGGGGCAGCCCAAATCACCCTTAGGGGCACGGATAAGGTGAGCGGCAAAAAAAGAAGGGGGGGGGGGGGAAACAAAAACAAAAAAACGCACTTAGCCCCTGAAGGAGGGGACCCATAAAAAAGGTAGCTATCCCTCCCTTCTATCAAAGGAAACCGGGGAAGAGAAGGATTTCCAAAAGTGCTCCTCTCCAAGAGGGGAGGGGCAGAAGGGAATTTCTCCTTTAGGGGAAGCGCAAGATGAAGGGGAAGGGAATTTGTAGGGGGATCTCTCCTTTGCTCTCAAAGGGAAAAAGGGGAAACACAATGAGAAGGGAAGAAGCCCCAGGAACGAAAAGGGGAGATGATCCCTGCGGAAAGTCGAAGGGGGGGGAGAACCCAAAAAAAACGGCACGCTATCTTAGGGAGAGGGACGAAAAGCTCTGCGTGAACAGACCTCATGTACGAAAAGGGAAAGAGAAGAACATATTCATCTTTGACGTGAGAAAGCCTGTAAGGGGGGGGAAAAAGAGAAGAGGACGGCTCGAAAGAAGAGGGGGAAAAAACGTCCATATCTTCTAGGACCACGCAAAGAGCTCTTAAAAATGTTTGAGGGTGAGGGATGGAAAGAAAGGATCGAGAAAAAAAAAGGGTGGTTCAGCGTTGGTTCAAAAGGAAAGAAGGGGGGACTCGGGAGAAAACGCCAGGACAAGAAAAAAAAAGGACACAGCGTCCACTGTGCACTTGGTGGAGCAAAGAGAATAACTCAATTCGACAGGAGGAGGGAAGGAAAAAGGAGAGGATCAACAACAAAAAAGGGGGAAAAGAGAGAGGATTTGACGACTTGTGGGAGGGGGGGGGGGCTATGACTACCAGGGAGTAGGGTGCCATTTCCTCGCCCATCCGATGGAGTGTACATGGGAGGCGCCTCAAGAGCGTCGAAGGAAAAAAGGAAAAAAAGCTGATACACAAGGGGGGGAGAGCCTAGTCATCTTCTCGGGAAAAATTTGACAAGAGGGGAGTACGTTCATCTCATATCTTTAAAAGAAAAGAAAAAGCAGGCTGGGTAGGGAGGGCGGGAAGGATAGAAAAGGGAAGGGAAGCCAATTTTGGAAGGGGCGAAGGGATCAAGAGGGGAGGGTCGCGAAGAGAGCTTACCTTGTTATTGGGAAGCTTACGGGAAAATAGGTTCCCTACTAAAGAAAAAAAAAAAAGAGGGAGGGAACATTTGTTGGAGGGGAATAACCCTTGGATGGAGATTGCAGACAGTATCCTATCTCTAAAGCTGCCGGGGGAAAAAGTAGGGGGGAGGATAATTCTCTTTCAAAAGAGGAAAATATTCTATAAAGGGAGAGAGGGCCTACCATAACAAGGAACCCTGCGGGAAGGTCGAAGGAAAAAATATTGAAAGGAGGGATTTTTCTGTTTGAGGAGAACTTCAGGGGGAAACTTTTTTAAAAGAAAACAAAAAAGGCATGAAAGGAAACAAGGAAGAGTGAAGAAGGGGGAAACCTTTATCTTCAAAAGGGAAATGGAGGGGGGTTGTGTAGGAAAGCTACTACGTTCTCCTTCGGGAAATAAGGTTTACGAAAAGGGGGAGGAAAACGAAACGGGAGGGAGGAGAGGGTACCCCCTTACTGTACTCTCATTAAGGAAAAAAAGAAGAGGCTTTCAAGAACAGGGTGAGGGGAATGACACCGATTCTTCTTTGAGAGATGTGGGTAGACCGGGGGCGAAGTGGGAACCAGGAGAAATAACTCGACTTATCTGTGGAGGGGAGAAGCGCAAGGAAGGACCAGTGTATAGCATCCTAAAAGGGAAAGGGTGTGGGGGCAGGAAAGGGATCGAAGAAGGAGGATATCCCCCTCTCTATAGAGGAGGAGGGAGAACATGGGAAGTATCAAGACGATGATCCAAAAAAACTTTGGAGGGGGGGTCTGGGAAAAAGGGTTGTTCCTGTTGCTCGCGGCTGAAGGGAAAAAGTCCATGACAGAGTGGAAGGG
>Ga0179593_1815303_pt1 | contig 14431 bp, 12 predicted proteins | sample CZODoug2_1_08_16_FD_185931 | JGI IMG/M metagenome (GOLD analysis project Ga0179593, IMG submission 185931) | Vadose zone soil fungal communities from Angelo Coast Range Reserve, California, USA - CZODoug2_1_08_16fungal (PacBio error correction) | ecosystem: Environmental > Terrestrial > Soil >...
GGCCGACTTTCAGGTCGTGTCCGAAAAAAAAGACCTCTTCCCCAAGGAATATAGGGCTAAGGGCCCCTCATCTACTTCCTGATCGGGAGGACGAGGAGTGATAGGAAGAGAATTCGGTTCTCTACTTAAGGTGAGGCTAGGATGTCCAGCGAGTGAAAAGTACTCTTGAGGCCTCAAGTACCTTTTAATTAAACCAGGATCATCATAGGGCGGCCCGACAGGTCAGAAAGGGAGATCTGGGAGGGAACGTTCCCATTGGGGACGAACGCTTCTAAGGGCCGAATGCAGAGGAATAAGGAAGGACCTTTCAGAAGGGCAACAGAAAAAGAGCGCCGGAAAGGACCGCGAGTACTCAGGGCCCTGGGAGCACAGCACGTGCAACCGTCTCCGGAAAGCCGGCCCGATTCTCTTCTAAAGGCCTCACCTAAAGCCCGTAGACGTCCATTACTATTGGGGAACGTCCTAGTTCCTCGCGGAGTCCGAAGACCGTCTGGGGAGGATCCAAAAGCAGCTCCTCGCGGGGTCTAACGAAGACTCGTCCTCAAAATGTCCGAAGACGGGCGGGAACACAGGACGTCGTCAAAAACGGGACATCCCGCCGTCGATATTCGATAAGGGCCCGCGACTGCGGTCTTCGGGGGGATCTCGGCGGGGTAAGGGGGGTCTTCGTGGGATCCGCCACCAACGTGTTGGTGTTCGTGGTAGCGGATGAGACGTCGTATCGGGGGGAGAAGTGTCCGAGGTGGACGGGGGGAAAGGCTGGACGGCGTGCGGAAGTCCGTCGACTGGGGGGGGGGGGAGGTAGAAGTTGTCTGGGGGGGTCGTCTGTTCTGGGGGGTTGTTGCATCAGGTCGAGAGGGGGAGAAGAAGATGGGGGGGGAAGAGACGGGCGTGTGCGAGTCGCTGAATCGGGGGCTTGCCTGAAGATCTCTGTTAGAGCGAGTTCAGATCCCTTGCTCGAGGGGGTGCAACGGAGCTTTAAAGACCGTTCTTTCTGGAGGAGTCTGGGCTGAAAGCGCAGCCACAAGCAAACAAAGAAAAGCAGACCGCCGAGGAGGCGCGCGAAGAAAGATTGGCCGTGGGAGAAACAACTAAAAAAGGGAGCTTTGATGTCTCAGGAGGACGTCTATCTGGTACGAGAAGAGTCGAAAAAAACGCAGGGTTGTCCCAGGATGGAGCCGTATCAGAGGAAAAAAAGGTTCCGACGCCATAAATTTATTCTCAAGGCGCCCTGACGCAGGGGTGGGTTGAAATGCGTTCTTGAAAAAAAGATCGGGGAAGAATTATAGGGTAGAATGTTTAAAGCTCCTGCTCAGTTCGCGTTCTCAGAGGCGTTCTTCAGGAAGGGGTGACAGCACTCCACTCCCCAGACGAGAGGTCAAATTTTAAAAAGAAGGGGGAGTCTTTTGAGGGGGCGGGCTCCAGGGTCGTGGAACTCGTAAATCCTTCTATGGGAGGAGGAAAGAGATCAATAGATTATCTGGACAGTGATCCTTCTTGGAAAAGGACGCTTGTCAAAAAAAGGTCTTGGAAAAAGAGGACCAGTACAAAGTCCTTATCCAAAAGAAGTCGGTTCGAGTGGTCGCCGTAGCCAGTTCTCGGGGGGGGAGAGTCACAAAAGAGTCTACCCAAAGGGTTTAAGAAGACGGCAGGACCGAAGGAAGGTGTCAGGGGGAAGAACTGTGAGAAGAGATAGAGACGACTGAGGGCTTGATCGAAGCGAAAGTGGAGTGCAGGTCATCGGAGGGATGCAGGAAGTCTGAATAAGGACGGGCGGCCAGAAGAGACGTCAAAAAACTCGAGTGCGAGATTCGAGCCCGAAGGATAACTAGGGAACTACTTTAGGGGAAAGAGAGGCCGCGCCGACGATGAAGCGGGGGGAGAAGCGCTTCCGTCCCGATGACACGCCCTTTCGCGGGTGGAGAGGAAAATCTCGGTTCGCAAAAGCCGCAAAAAAGGAAGTTGAAAGTGGAACGGACGGCCGCGGCGTCGGGGGGGCCGTTTAAAGAAAAAACAGGCGACGCGCTGGGGGGGAGGAGTAGGAGAACTTGTTACATGACGAGAGCAGAAGGGGGCTTCCGCCGGGGAAAAAGGGGATACTAACTCCCCCCCACAAAAGAAGGGGTTCCCCTCTCGCAAGAGAACTGTCCAAAAAAAGTGTCTCCACACGTCTCTGGACACTCGGTCTGAACTAGGCGAGAAAAAGCTTCAAAAAAAGGGAGATTCGCCAAAGAAACCGGCCCAAGAAGACGCTTCCGGGTAAACGGTCCTGTCAACTTCATGAGAGTGCTTCTCGGGGGGAAAAGCAGGGGGACAAAACCTCCAGACGAGGGGGGCGAGGGAGTTGACTCTGAAAGCGAAGTAAGCTCGTCATCTCGGAAGGGGGAGGGGAGGAGATCTGCTCTATAAAATAGGCCGGGGGGGGGCAGTGCCACTGAAAAAAAGCCCCTAGCTCGAAGAAGAAACGAAGCTCCGCTAAAAAGGTCTTCCAACCTAAAGAGTATCGCTCTCTCTCAGGCCACAAAACTTTTCTATTAGATCCCCTTTTCCCTTGAAAAGAAATAAGGGAGTCTTAAGGGGGACCATCTCTAAAAGGGGGGGGCGAAGTTGCCTATGTTCTAAGGGGAAGGTTTACGTGAAAAAAAGAACTCATTTTTGGGTTGGGAGTAAATTTTGAAAAAAGGGTCCTCATCTTTAAAAAAAATTTTGGAAATCTCCCCTAAATCTCATATCCCAGCTCCTCCGGAGAAGTATCGGATGGCTTCATTATAAAAAAACGGACGGTTGTATTTCAGTTAGAAAAATGTATCATACAAAACTAATTCAGTTTCTGAATTTACTCGTAGATCTCTATCGCAGGGAGGGGGGATTAGGAGAATAGAGAAGACTCTAATAGTAGAACCCTCATTCTCAATAGGTTCTTGTGAAATTCTCAGAAGGGGGAATCTCTAAAGTTCGGGCATCTTCATTTCGCGTCGCTGGTTAATGCACCTCACCGAGGGGGGAACCACATGGTTTCTTCCAGGGAGAATCAAAAGGCTGCTGTTCCAGCCTCTCTGAAAATCTATCCTCTCTGAAGGAATCTTTTGGGGAAATAAAACTTTAAGAGGGGGAGCCTCGGGATAGAGATCTACGACGGAAAAGCGCAATCCATAAAAAGTCTAACTATTGCTTTGGAGATACCACGCAAGGAGGCTCATTCTTGCAGGACGCTGGCTGTAAAGTGCCTTGGGTTGGCGTAGGGCTGTCGTTCCATGGACACAGGAAAGGGGAAGAATAAGAAGAGCGTCTCTTAAGAGCAGAGCAATTTTCATCAGGAGCGGGGGAGGCAATCTTCTTAACTCTAAAATCTCGGAAAAAGAAGCCCCGACGTTGTTGGCAAGGGAAAGGGTTCTCACCACGAAAAACCCTCTTAGGGAAATCGCGACGCATGCAAAGCAGACCGAAGAAAGCACAACGTCTGATACGACGAAAGGGACCCACCAGGCAAGACGCAGAGAGCACGCAGTCGAACAAGTCCAAAAGTAAAACGGACACTAAAGAAAAAGGACTACCGAAGCAACTCTCCGCCGAACGGCAAAAAAAACGTGGAGGTTGCGGTATTGAGCCCGAAGGAAGTACAACCCCTCCAGTAGCAGAACAACTTGCAGGAAGAGAATCTCTAAAGGGACTTGTGAGCCGGCGGGGTCTCGTTTTCAGGCTGACCTCTCCCCTACGAGCTCGAGGGAGTCCCATACTTCTGGTCCTCTCACCGGGAAAAGGACTACGGAGAAGCGTCCTCGCAGAAGGGGGAGCCGCCAGGGGGGACATCACAATAACATCGTATGGGTATGCTACTCCTGAGGCGATTCTTACAGGGGAAACTAGTAAGGGAGTCCTAGAACTTACCTGTCGGGCGCGAGGTGGAGATAGAAGCTGAGGTGTCGGAGAAAATTTGCACGGGAAAAGGACTCGTAAAAGGCTCGGGTACTCTCAACTCTCTTCGTAGGGTTCACCTAGGACCTGGGACAGACTTTACTTCTTAGGAGAAAGAAAATCGGAATGCGGCATCGCTAAGGAGGGAGGAATACCTCTCATTTTCGGGCCCTTGGCACACCGCTACCTCTCACACAGCATGGGATCCGGCAAAATTATTCCTTTAGCCTATCTCGGGTATCCTCTTTTCGTTTACCTACATTTCGGGGTTCTTGGGGCCTCAAGAAAAGAAAGGTCCGGAGAGCTCTTAAGACTGAAGCAGAGAAACTATCTCGAAAGGGAAAAAAGGGGATTAAAAAAGCAGTCCGGCCCCGCCGACGGCGCTACAAAGGGATCAGAAGAGTTCCCTCTATTAGCCGACTAGTGCCATTGTCCGTTCCTTTCTTTGAGAACTGAAACCTAGCTTCGGAAGATACTACGGAGACCGTTCTAATCTTATTACACCTAGGAGGGAAATCAATTCTCTCATCTCTTTGACACCGCGGGTTTCCCATCCGGGAGGCCCTACGACCGATGGAATTCTCCTTCGGCGGGAGGAGTAGGGGTAAAGACCGAGGCCCTTCTATCAGCTTCACCGTTAAAAAGCTTCAACTTTGGAGAGTCGCTTTTGGCGCTGCTAGTCTCTTTATAGCTCTCCAAAAAACACATTAGTAAGTAAAATATATATATAAGGAATCTACCAAAGCTAGCATCGCAGAGGAACATTCTAAAGTTCTATTACAATTTGGACGACTCTTCTACTACTGGCCGGGTGCCCTCACCTTCAGTCGTCTAAGGAGAAAAAAAAAGAAGGGGTCTTCTGGGAAAGAGGCGGCACGACATGTCAATCCAAAAGCTCTCATCTAGCCGATGTGTCATAGTTATCCTTTAGAGTAAGTTACTCGTATTTCAGACTTTCATGAGTGTACCAGCCCGCCTCACCCTCGTGGAACTCTGGAGGTGTCTAAGAGCTGGTCCCCTATTGAGATCGGGGGGGGATCTCTTAGGATATCTCTGGGAAATGGTTTTCTCTTCAGTAGGGAGTCCTCTCCGGCGCGTCTTTCTAAATCCGCTCTTTACCCTCTCTACAATCGATCAGGCAGCCGCAAGGGAGGAACTTGTGAAAAAAGCCCAGAGGGGAGATACGGACGGCTGCCGAACCTCGAAAAGGACCTGGCGAGAAGGCGTCGGCCAAACGTACCCGACCTTCTTTACATATCCTCGCAATGCTCCTAGTCTCTATGGCAGTCCTTGAAGAAGTGCAGTCTACTTCCCAACAGGAGTCCCCTTCTTGGGGTTTCCGAAATAAAAAAAGAGCTATCCGTGAAAAATCGATGAGCACTCTTGCACAGTATAATGACCAAACCTCCGTTCTGAGAAAGCACCTCGCAAAAAAAAGTCTACTACTAAGAGTGTAGGAAAGATTTCCGACCGCGGTAGATGCCGCGAAGACACTTGAAAAAGGTTCTTAGAGACGGGCAGGGAGGCCAATCCTCGCTCCGGAAGAGGACGACGAGTCCTCGCCATTGCATACCAGCATCTTGGAAGGGAGCGCCTCGACTGCTCTTGCCGAACCGTTCGAAAAAACATCGAACTAGCTTCGAGCGGGGTGGACGTTACCTCCTGTTCGGTCGGGGCAGTGTCTCCTGGGGGGGACGAGTAATTGTCTTCTTGTTTAAATTGCTGGGAGGGCCCTCCGAAAAAAAGAGAAAAATAGAAGGAAAGCCTCCCTTTTTTTGTTGGTCTTGTCTTAAGTTCTCTTTAGATTCTTATCTGGTTTAGGCTTCTCACTTCTTCGGTTTTGCCCTTAGGTCCGTGTTGGAAGGGGAGCGACATGAGGGCTGCATTTCGGGTCTACTGGGGGTCCGTCTCATGTCTGGTTCGTGGGACTGGTTCTGCTTTTTGAGAATGCTGCAGGGCGCGAAGATGGTGGGCGCGGACCAGGATCGTTGTTCAAAAGGGAAAAAAACAAGCTCGGGAGAGCGCTTTAGTGCCGCAGAAAGAAGGTCGCTTTTTTTTCCAAGGGGTGAGGCACTATTCGCAAAAAGTGCACTGCCCCGGATGCCTGCGGGATTCTTCTTGAGAAGAGGTCGGAGACTTCCGTTGGACTTGGGGCAGCAGCCCGCAAAACCTGCCGAGCGACGACAGCTTCGTCCAAAAGCGCCCGCAGGGAAAGGTGAGGCGTACCGACAACGAAGAGGTAGCACCGGCCTGCTGGGGGTCGGCGCGAGATCGTGCAAGATAACCACCTCCGAAGTCCGTTGGCCAAGGGTCAAAAGCCAGGCGGAGGGGGAAGAGCCGTCTCGGAAGAAGGACCTGGTTGAGAAGAAGGAGCCCTACGCAGTCCAGGTGGAGGGAAAGTTCTCGCACGAGACCGCGTCCCTGCGGGAGCCAGGGGCCATCGTACATTTCCTAAGGTGCCTATGCGCAGCTGTGGGAGCAGGGTCAGAAAAGGACTCGCAGCTGGGATACTTCCATCCAATTCTCTCTGCAAGGGACTCTTTCGAGGAGGGAAAATCTCTCATGATGTTAGCGTGCTCCAAGGGGGTTTTGGCCTCGGCGGGGTTCTCAAGCGCTCTGAGCGGCGGAGGGGGGGAGAGTCGGCGATGGGAGTGTCGATACCACAATGTCGGGACCCCGATGAGGAAAAGGTCACACGGGCAGACAAGCAACACAGGCGTTTCGAAGGGGTTTCTAACTACGAGGGGGGGGAGTTGGTCCTCCGAAGGCATCCTCTTCGAAAACCAGGGGTCTTCGACCGCGCCCATCCTTGAACGCGTTCATGTAAAGTGCACGAAGCCACGCGCTGGGCGGGAACCGCGCTAAGTTTCGGAGGAATTCTCTCGGGTTCGGGGGGGACTGCCTGAGGGGGAGCTCGCTAGTGGGGGGGGCCTTAGTTGGCAACCTCTGATCCACACTACATATCGTAGCCGAAAAACGCACGTTAGAGGAAGATTCATCGGGGGATCAACGCTGCCGACTACGGCCTGCTTACATCTGGTCCAAAGCTCTGAGGGGGTCTCTTTATGTTCGGCTTGATCTCTGGTTCTTCCCCAATAAGACGGGGGGGGTGTGCAGTACCTGTTGAGCCAGACCTTCCGGGAACGTCTTCTTCTGGGGCCTTTGGAAAAAAACTCTGCTCTGGGGGACGATGGCCGGAGAAAGCCTTAAGATCGAGCGTCAAGGGAGGGGGGAGAAAATGGTGCAACCTGGCTATATCTCTAACGGCGGTAGGGGAAAGAAGAGTCTTCAACCCTGTGATCAGACCACGTCGCGAAGCGCGCTCGGGGACGCTGAGGAACACCAGAGGAGGGGCTCCAACGCACCGGAACCCGCCTCCCGAGTCCGGTATGGAAAAGTGCAACTTCCTTATAGGGGGTGGAAAAAGGGGCGAAATCAAGACCAGAACTCTCCAGATATCGAGTGGTCAGCTCTGTGTCCCTCCGTTTGAGGCTCTTCATCTTAAGTATTCTCTCTTATCTACTGTCCGATCTTTAGCTTTTGGAGGAAAAAAATTTCCAGCCGTCACCCCGACACGATTGCGACGGAACGCAACCAAAAGGTTACCGCAAACGACACTAATAGGCGCGAGACCCGCCAATCGGTCTAGAAACCGACTGACTTTCACGGAAAAATGCCGCGTTCAGGAGGGCTGTCGGAATATAACACTTTGGGACTACTGAACTGACTGGTTCCGAGGGGTCTTAAAGTGGTCTTAGGGGAGAAGAGAACCTCCGAAAGGGAAGTTGCTGGTTCTCAGGAATCGGGAACTGGTCCAAAGGTAATCACTACCTGGGCCAGACAATCTCGACATCGCTCTTGTACCTTAACTAGCTCTTGACGCAGGAGAACATCACTCAGTCGAGTCCGAAAAAGAGCCGCCGACACAGCGAATGCGGATCACGCTTAGGGGTCTCTTCCGTCGGTTAGTACTCTGGATATCCTACCCTGCAAGGTACTCTGGTCTGCGCGTCAGGTCCATTTCACATTGCCAGAGACTTGACTCATTGCGCGGGGAGGACGGCTAGAAGAACCTGTTAGTCAACATCACTTGACCTAAAAAATGGAGAATAACAGTTTCAGGTCGTCCTCCTCGACCTCTCAGAAAGGCCTCCTTTTCTTGACTTTTCATGTACTTCTGGGGCGCCTCTTCGAGGAGATCTACAGGTCCATCCATCAGGCCGGGAAACATCTTGAGTCTGCCCAAGAAGTCTAGTGACCATGATTCGCGTGGCAGCGGTCGCGGCTGGTTTAGGGTCTGCGGAATAAAACGGTCCCGGCCCTCAGAATACGCCGAGACTCGTAAGAGTGCAGGGCAAGAGGATCACGGTCTTTCCTCACTAGCGTACCTCGAGGGAGCGCTTAGCAGCAAGCCTCTCCCGAGGCAGCGACGGGATAAACAGTCACGGAGCGATCAACCATCTTCAGGGAATCGCGACGCAGTGAGGAGACCCATACGAACAGACGTCTGATAGCTAGGGACCAGGACACTACTCTATCACGGAGACGGACACTAAACGGAAAAGCCCACCTAGGGAAGGACACCGATCCGACCATACGAAGCGCTCTCCGACTACCACTAAAAAGCAACACTGAGGAAAGTTACTATCACAAAAGACGCCCAAACGCAGTCCGCCATGGAAGGCTCCAAAATTCGAGGGCGCTATCTGACCGAAGGGGGGTGTGGAGCCGTCTTGATGTAGCCTTGACCTACGTAGGACCCTCAGCGTCGAAGGGAAAAAAAGCGGCAGCGAGCACCTGGCCGAGAACGAGGATCGTCTCCAGCTCTAAGGGCTGGCCTTCGGAAAAAGCATCTTCCAGAAAGGGACTCCGGCGAGGAAACGACTGGGAAGTAAGTTATTACGAGAAAGGGGAGAAGGCGCCCGAGTTTCTTCGAGTTCGAGGTGGGGAGAGAACGGCAGTTCTGAAGACGCCTTAATCTAGTGAGCCAAGTCGGAAACCGACATCAAGCAGGGAACCTCCTGTCGTACGGGAAATCAGTCTTATTCGTCATAGAAGCTTCTTAGGGTATCAACGAAGGGGGTCGGGGTCAGTTCTTTTCACCGAATACCATCATCCCGAGAGACTTGGGTTGGGCTATTAGGAAGGGGAAATCGAGAGAGAAAGATTGCGTGTGCTCTACAGTTCGACCGGGCGTCTTGCCGCAGTCTCTGACGGTCCCGGCATCCCGAGCTCGGCAAAAGGGGAGCCAGCACCGACTTCCAGACGACTCGCTCGACCGCGGGGACGGAAACGGCACTCGGGAATCGGGGCTAAGGAAGGGAGGCCCTCGGAAATGCCGTGAGGGTAGGGCCTGGCCTGGGAGACACTGAAATGAAAGAGTAAACTACCGACTAGGCTGCTACAGGGGGAGACCTCGGACACCTCTTACGCAACCGCTGCGGGCTCTTTTACAAAACTCTTAAGGGGGGCCTGCCTTCTGAGAGAAAATACCTAATTGGAGAGAAGGGTCTCGAGTTCAGTCATTTAGGGGACTACCGTTGAGTCCCGTCTATGGACCCATGAAGTAGAAAAATTGTGGGCTCCTGGATATCTGCTCTGATCAGGGTGGGTCTGTCTGGGGGGGAACTATCTCTCTCAACAAAGGGAGTATTAGGTTTAACGCGACCGCAGCCAGGAAAAAACGCGAGCAGAGAGGGCTCCACCATTTTCGAATCTACGTGGAAGAGACACTTTCCGGTAGCCCTCCGCCTGGGTCCTCTGCGCCGGAGAAAGTACTCCTGGGAAGAATAAAAGGAGACCTTCGTCACGTACTCGGGGAAGGGCCATCACAGTCGGGGTCTCTTCCCCGAGTGTGAAGATCCGGTTTCGAAAGTATTCTTACTCGAAGAGGTCCGACTGTGCTTGTCAGCCCAATCAGGGAATCGAGCCCCTCTCCATCTCTATTGGTAAAGGAAATAGCGGGCGCCCTATGGAAAGGATTTCCGTCGGGAGGGTCTAGAGGGAATCGTAACGCGTAAGGAAGTGTGAGCTGCTCGAAGGGAGGGGTTCTGCTGAGCAAAAAAATCAGGTCCAGCAAAAAGGTCAGCGATCAGGAGTTAGGCAGGGCCGCCCGGGAGGGGCCGGGAACCAAAAGCCCAGCGAGGAGAGATCTTACGGGGCGGCCCGAAGCTCGCCCAACTGCTCTTAGGGGGGGGGCGGTGGCCAGCACGGAAAACGAATCGTATCCTCGTCTCTCCGCCAGGCCGATCCGAGTCGGTGAGGATCCCAAGTAAAAAGGAGGGTAACGTCTTGAGGCCCGCAAGAAAAAAAAAGCGCGTGTACTCGAGAAATTTGCAGGTCGTTCGAGAACGTTGCAAACACCTCTATATAGAACGCTTCTCGCGCACGAAAACCTCCGAAGTGACTCCATGACAGGTGTAGTCCGACAAAAGAAGTCGAATACCCTGTTGCGGGTGCTGATGAACCGTTCTTCCGGAAGCCCTTGCGAAAAATAATGCCTCTTAGAGTCCATGGGGAGCAGAGGGAGGAACCGGCGCTCGATGACGGCGGGGTCGGTCGGAAGCGACATCTCCGAACACAGCCGCGGTGAGGAGGGAGATCGCGGCCAACTAACTTCGGTCGGAGAATGTCTACGTGCGGATCGGGGGGACGGGGATCCATTCCCTACCTCCCTTTGGTTGGTTCTTGGCATGCGGGTTCTTCTAGAGGTCCGGGGGGTCTGGCAGGGAGCTTCTGGTCCTGCCTTCCTTGTCCGTGTGGTTTCTTGTCAGTCTACTAGCTGTAAAGAGGGATTAGGGTCGAAGTGTCCGTCGGCGTAGGACGTGTTCCGGGTTCTGTGAAATGGTTCTGCTGGGGTGCGTCTGCGAGGTAAGAAATGTCCGTGAAAAAATCGTGGTGCTGGAAGTCGCTGACAACAGACGTCCGGGGAAAAGGCTTGAAAGACTCGGGGGAAGGGAGAAAGTTCCGAACGTTTGCGAGAAACTGACGCGGCACTGCTCGATGCTCTTGACGAGCGAGGGTCATAAAGGGACGGATCGGGGGACTTTTGCGGGGGACCGAAACCCTTCAGGGCATGTCTGACAGCGGGACTCTCCTCATTTGAGGGGGGAAGGCGGACTAAAGTAGGAACCTTTCCTTCTTAGGTCGTCTCTTTCCTTCTATCCCTTTTATCTCCTGAGCCACTTCCATGTGGTGTCACTAGACCATTCTTCTAGGGAGGAAAAATACTCTCTCGGATTTGTGACGCTCCGTCCCGGGTTTATGATCAGGGAACTTACTCAGCATTGAAAAGTTCCTTGAGTTATCTCCCAACCTCTCCAAAGTCTGATCTCGGAATTATAAATTCATGGGGCCTAGTCGTGGGAATCAAGGGTTTCTCATGGGGCTTCTCTAATCTTGACCTCACGTATCCACCATCTGGAGCTCCTCTTTGAACAACGATTCACTCTCTGTTCTCAAAATTTTTCAGTAACTCGAATGCTATCTTTATGGTCTCCTTCTGAGGGGGGAGGGGAAGAAAGACTGTTGGAGGTCTCGATTTAGGGGGGCAGATTACCACATTTATTCCCGGAGGGGGTGACCAGTTAAAACTATTCCTTAAGAAAAGCAACCATGAGCTGGTCGCCGGAAAGGGGGTCTCCGGAGAAGGATCGACGGAGGGACCCCAGTGTTCGAGATCCTCCAGTACCGCCTAGCGGGCAGGTTTCAGGAGAATATTCGCCAAGCCTTTGCTGGGGGGGATAATATTGGCAGGGAGAAGCCGTTCCATGGTTTCTCTTGCAGAAGGCCACGTCTTGGTCGGCCGGGGGGGAACGCTCGCCTCTCGAGGTCATATCTATCCAATCCTCGGTAGGAAAAAGATCCTCTTCTCTATTACGACCCTTTCTGTGAAAACCAGCGTTTCCTCCCCACTAATGGGAGGCTCTGGAAAAGAAAGGATCGCCGGTTGAGAAACACGCGCCAATATCATAAGAAAATAACCGGAGCCCCTAGTCTTCGGAGGCCGGGTGAACAAGCGTCTACGCGCTTGGGGACGCTTGCCGGAGGCCTCAGACGGGGAGCTCGGATCGAAAGGGGGGCTGCTACACAGGGGGCCACGCTGGAGAAATCTCTCTAAAAAAACAAAGATTAGGGGACCTTCGTGACCAAAATGTGTGACGCAAAGCACACACCACGTCTAGCGCAAAGCGACATAATCTTATGGGAAAAACAATCGCGTAAAACGAAACCTGCCCACCGCCGCGGCCGAAGGACGTTCTGACGAAAAGGCTGAGGGAGCTTGCGAAAAGAATGAACTACCAGGAACCGTCTCCAGATAGATTGGCCAGCGGAGATGGTGAGGAAGTCGGAATCTCGTCATCTAGGAAGTCTCTCGGAACAGATTCGGGGAGGGGGCCCTCTAGGGGGGGGGGGAGAGAGGGAATGCTCCGGCCGCCAGAACGAGTGCTAAATCCATCGGAGAACCCGATTTACAAGGAATACACGCTAGAAAAGAGGTAGCGATCCCCTCCAAAGGCGGGAGCCTACGTTAACGATTCCAGCCCAGGGAGGGAGGGGAGGCATATAGAACACTTTTGGGGGAAAGAAGCGCCTGGTGAGTCTACCTCGTAAAGTCTATCATACGAACTAATTTGGGGCTTTGGGCTAATTATCCGTGTTAAAGGGCCCTCATCGGGAATCAAGAAAAGCATCGACAAGCCAAGACATCTCCGACTGAGAAACTCCGTCGAGAGCTGCGCATGAAAAAGAAACGCCCGAGGAGTTCGGGAACACCGCTCCGACACCAAAAAAAATGGCATAGTCCGCACGCGTCGCAGAAAGTCTGGGGTACGTGCCAGCCGACGGCCGGCCATGCTAGAAACCCTCTAAAAGAGGCGGCCATTGAACTTTGCCGGGAACTGCTGGCAAGTCGCAGGGCTCTTCGCTGGCGAAAAACCGGCAGACCCCTTACCTTCGTGCTACTTGGGGAAAAAAGTTCAAGATCGTCGGGTCCCTCCGCCTAGGCGATCGTCTCGTAAGAAGGATGTTTACCTTTACAACGCTGCTGAGGAAGTCTTAGAGTAACTATCGAACGGACGACACGAGAAGGTCTACCTCTTGCGTGGGACGACCTCCAAAGTCCCAATTTGTAGCTCTTGGAAGACGCTTTCGAAACGGCTGCAATTTCAGGGGCTTCGGGGTTTCAGCCCGAGCCCGATAAGAACGAATACTCCTATTCAAAGAGTCATCTCATCAAGTGGGATCAACCTTGATGCACCTCAACGCCGGGATACTCATCCCCGAGATAGAGATAGCATCTCTACTACAAAGACTTCTGTTGTGGGAGAACGTGCGCACCACGAGAGACTTCTCTACCTCTCGGAATTGTTGGGATGAGGACTTTCCACAAATCCCAAAACGAACACGAACCAAAAAAATACGTACACAATTCTAACTCAGAGCAGCATAGAAGGACCCGTCCAACATGACACGAAAAAAACTCGGTACACGTAAAATACTACTCAGAAGAAATCGCCAGCCCGACCACAAACACTGCGTTTCTATTGCCGCCCACCTACGAAAGCCCCTCGAAACCAGTAGACCTAGTAGCGGAATCCTATCTCCTCGACAACAGGCTGCGAATATGTCGACTGGGTGGAGTTCTACTAACGGGGGGTCGCGCGCGAATAGCAGTCAAAAAGCACCTGGCAGAGAAGATGGAAAAAGGCGTCCGCCCCGGGGAAAAGCGAAGGCAGGGGCCCGGCGCAGCACCCGAACAGGTCAACAGGTCGACTGCGAGGACCGGAGGAGAAAGAAACGCACGAACATTCGTTCATGGATAGCGAAAAGCGCCGAGGGGCCGGAGAGAGGATCGAGGTGGCGAGGGGCACGTGCGTGATCGAAAAAAAACGGGGATCGAAACCGCGCTGGGTGCCAGCAAGGGTAACCTAAAAAGGTTTGACGTCTGACGGGGGAAGAGAGGGAAGAAGGGGCGAAGGCGGAAGGATAAAACATTTCGTGTCCTTTGGCACCTATCCTACCTGCGCCCTAACACTCCGTTCGTTTCTCGTCCTCCGATCTCTCTCTGGGGGGATTTTCTGCAGGTCCTTCCCTTGTCGCTGCCAGTCCCTCTTCCTGAAGTGACCCCGAGCTTTAAATCGCCGAACGAGGGGGGCGTCTAGAATACTGAAGAGGGCCCGAAACCCTCTCTCTACCTAGGAAGGACGGCCACTCGAACATCGTGGGGAATAGTCAGAAAGAGAAGATGTAAGAGTGGGTGCACTCGGCCGTTGCTGAAAAACCCGAAACGTACAGAGGAGGACGATTACGAGCCGACACTGTCTGAAACGAGGACAAAGCTCGACTCGACTGCAAAACGCCAAACCGGACGTGACCAGGACCGGGACTTCCCGAAAAGACAGACGTGGGATGCGACGTCGAAGAGCGCAGGCGAAGGACTGCACAGTCGAGCGAGCTGCCAGGGGAAGGGTTCTCCTTTATAGGAGGCTCGCGTTGCAGGGGAGAGGTCGAGGGT
>Ga0179593_1260318_pt1 | contig 14430 bp, 28 predicted proteins | sample CZODoug2_1_08_16_FD_185931 | JGI IMG/M metagenome (GOLD analysis project Ga0179593, IMG submission 185931) | Vadose zone soil fungal communities from Angelo Coast Range Reserve, California, USA - CZODoug2_1_08_16fungal (PacBio error correction) | ecosystem: Environmental > Terrestrial > Soil >...
AAGGGGGGTGGCGGAAAGGAGGGTCGAGAAAACAAGGACCTGGCGGGGAACGACAGGGGAAAGTGAAGGGACGACAAAAAAGGGGGGAAGGGCACCAAAAATCAACGGATAAAAACGGGAGACGAAAAAAACGTGGGAAGGCGGGCAATGCAAGGTGGGGACATGTTGGAGGTCAGAAACCAAAAAGGCGTGGGAGAAGACACAAAAGGGCGGGTGAGAGGGGGGGGGAACACGTCGAGGGGACCCCTAACAGCACAGAACACGCAACAACAAAACACCGTAGGGGATTCAAGGGTTGAAAAGGGGTAGAAAATCGAGGGGGTGAAGGGGACGCGGGAAATCTCGGGGAACATTGTTGGAAAAAAAAACAAGCGAACTCACAGAAAGTGCAACCAAAAGTCTCTCTATGACCGAAAAGTGGAGACCAGTGAATCAAAAAAGGGACACAAAAAAAGGGACCTTAAATGCAATTTAATTCCACAGGAAAAAAGGGGTTGCAATTAAGTAAAAAGGGAAATACAGAGACTCGAAAACAGGAGCCAGGGGAGGTTGACGGCAGGCAGGTAAATAAGGAGGGAGAAGGGACTTGGGACACCACAAAGACTGCGGCGAAAAACGTCGCAACAAAAAGTTGGGGGGGTAAAATTGAGGGGGGGTTGGGAGCGAAGGAAGAAACCCAGGCCGGGGAGCACCCACGGGGAAAGGAGTGGAGGCCCAGAAAGGGAAAAGGAAAAAAACTGAAAAGGGCCAAAAAAAGTAGGAAAAGACCCGAGGTCCGTTAAAACTTGCACAGTGGGATGTTTAACACCTCAACAAAAAGGAGAAGCGCAAGTTAAGAAGACAATAATGGGGAAGGGTGGCGCTGATCGGGGGGGAGTTCACAAGGGAAACGACGCTTGTTGATGCGAAGGGCACTGGGGCAAATGGTCAAGGCGTTGGGAACTAGGGGAAAAAAACCAGTGGGAGGAAAATTCGTCGAAGGGATTGAGTGGCCGGGGCTAAACAAAAAAACTTCAAAAAAGATAACCGGTGGAATGTGTCACCAAGGGGGGGGGACAAACTAAAAAAAATCAAGGCCCTGTAAAACTTGAGGAGAGGGTTTCAAAAGAGACACCAGGAAATACTGGACAAAAGAAAACGGCGGCGAGCTCTTGCGATGTACCGGGTACAACAAAAGACGGAAACGAAAAACGGATCAGTTCAAAGGGGGGAAAAGTAAAAAGGGCAAATGCGAAGGGAATAAAAAAAAAAGGGCAAAGTTGAGGGTGGTAAAAGGCTAGAAAACAAGGATTGAAATGGGCAGGAAGGTCCAGGGGTAAAATCCAAATTAGAACCGTTGGGGGGGGTCGGTGTAAACAGAAAAGTGTGGGAAAGGGGGAACCTCATGAGTCCCCGAAACTAACTTCAGAAACCACGGTCCGAAGTTCCTACGGGGCAATTGGGGGGAGGTTGTGAACAACCAATAGGGGCGCAGCACCAAAGGGAAAACCTGTATGGGGAGAAAAAAGGCAGGGAAGAGAAAAACTAAGACCGGAAAAAACAACATAAGGGGGGGGGCCAAAAAAGGGATTGAAAGCGCAAGGCGTGAAAAATATACGCGAAAAACTCAACGATAAAAACCAAAGGGAAAGATTAAATATGAAGGGGACTGGGCAAGACACTCCGAGGTCCGAGTTCGGAAGACTGCCTGGGGGGGGGACAAGAGCAAAGCCATGCATTAGGGCTTTTAAACAGAGGGGGGGGGATCCAAGGGGTGGCCAAAAAAAATCACAAGGGGATACGCAAACGCTCGATCATCGGAGTGTTGCGTGTCAAATGGTTCAAGCCGCTGAGTTTGGGGGGCAAATCTGAGGGGGGGGCTTCGAAAAAAAAAAAAAAAAAAAAAAAAATCCCAAAAGTTCCCCCAGTTCAAATAGCAACTTTGAAAAGGGGGGGACGACGCCGGCCTTCACAAAGGACACTGGAAGACCCACGTAAACCAGAAAGAGCATCAGGTCTGGGCAAAAAACTGACAGGGTTGGACACGGTTAACAAGAGAGGCAAACCACGGGAAGCAAGGGATAACGCCACGTGCCCAATACCGACATCCACGCTAAAAAAACCAAAAAACGGAGGGGGGGGAAGGGAAAAAAAGGAAAGGGGAAAGGGAATGTAGTGGGGGGAAGGGCCTCCGCCGCCCTTTGGGCTGACGATGTTGGGTAAATCCGAAATGGGAGGGGGAAGAAACCTGCAAAAGGAGCAAACGCAGGGTCAACTGTGGTTTTGGAAGGGGAAAAAACGGTGAAGAGCGTCAAGCCAACCCAACACGGAAGAAGAGGGCTAATAAAAGAAATAAACGAGTCCCTGGCCGGATCCAAAAAGCAAAAGATAAAAAAAAAATTTCCAGCAGGGGGGGGAAGGGTGAAACAATGAACCAAATATATGGACTCTAGGGGGGGGGGACGTGGGGCGGGGGGGGTAAAAAGGGAAGTAAGGTGGCAAAAAAACAGATAAAAAAATGGGGGACCCCAATGTTTGGCTCAATGTGGGGGGGGGAACCACGGCAGTGAAAAAGGGAATGGCATACCAGGATGGGCACACAAAGGCCGGTCCGAATTTTTCAGCAAACCAGAGGAAGTTACTGCAAGCAGCCGATGATGAATATCCAAAAGCGGGGGGGGGGGGGGGGTTCTCACCGCGTAGATCATGGCCAGGGTCTGCTCGAGGGGGGAAGGGGGAACGCACTTATATCTCTGTGAATCGGATCAAAAGAAAACCCTGGAAGGTTTTTGCCGAAAAGGGATGAAAAAAGGGGGCGAAGGAAAACCACTCAAAACATCAAAACCAACACGACATGATGGGAGGAGGCCAAAGCTGGGAGTAAAATCAGGGGGCCACACAGCGGGAAACAGTGGAAAGAAAGTATTAAGGGAAAAAAAGCAAAAAAAGCATTGAAGGAAACACTACCCCTTGGCCAAACAAACAAAAAGAACTAAAACAGGGAAAAGAGGAAAGGAAATTTTCCACATTATGACTTAGAAAACTGATGGGCATACTTGCTTCTCAGAACGACAAACTTGGGGAAAAAAAAAAAAGATTTTTTACCCAAACGAAGGGGAGGAAGAGCAAATGACGTGCACAGAAAATGATCCTTCGGACAGTAAGTAGAAATTCAAACAAAGCGAGCTCAACCGGGAAGAGTCATTTGGGACAGTCCCCGTGCTGGTAGGAGGAAAAAAAAGACGACAACGGGTTTACTGAAAGACAATCAGACCGTTACCAGCGAAGGGGGGAACCAAATCCAATGACCGGTCAGAAACGAAGTGGGCCGACGTAAAAGCAACCAAAAAAAAACAACTGTTGGGCAAACATGTGCCGTCGGCAAAGCCGAGTAAAAGTCCATAAGAAGGGGGGGGGAAAACAAATCAATATCGAAAAAAGCACCAGAGAACGACTACGCCGGCGCTGGCTGGGGGGGTTGGGGTAGGGGACAAACTCAGCGAAAGGGCACGGGGGGGGAAAACTTTCAGGTTGGGACTCCGGGGGGAAAAAACGGGGAAAAAAAGTTGATTAGGGACAAACCGGTTGAAGGGGGGGGGGAGGGGGGTCACACCTCCAGCAGGGGCAAAAAGCTCAAAGAAGGGCTTACACCAGGAAAAAAAAGAAATCAAAAATCCATAAAAAAATGTGGGTGAACGAGAGGGGCCATAAAACATATGGGGGGGTACAGAACAAAAGGAGGAGAGGCCGTAAAAGGAGCCTGACAACAGTGGTGCCCCATCGGGACGGGGTCTGGGAATCGAGTGGGGCAGAGATGACCGAAAATAAAGGGAATAAACCAAAGGAAAAGGTGGAATTAATGAAAAGGGGAAAGAAAGGGCAATTAACACTTTTGTGACAGGGAAATCCCAAGGGGGAGAAAAGGGGTCTGCCTGATAGAAATCGACTGCCACGGGTGTCCTAGTTTCCAAATAAACTGGGTTGTCTGGGGAACAGGGGTGAAACCAGAGCAATATGGGAGGGACGACCCGTCGGAAAGGAAAAAGAAAAGACAAGGGAAATCGACGGGGGGGGTTACAGTCTGGGTGTTGGGGAAAAAAACGGGCAGGGGGGGGACCTCGACCCAACAGTAAACTGGCACAAAAAAAATGTGGTAGATTGTTGGGGGGTTTACTGCCGAAAAAGGGAAAAACGGGTGGAAAACCAAAATAAACCAAACGAAGGAAAAAACGGTGTCGGGGAGAAAGCAGGGTAATAAAGGAAAGGTGGGTCCCAGGGCAACTGGATCCCTCAAGTCAGGCGGACCCGAAAAAAAAACAGTGGGGAAAAAAAGTGGTTTGAGAAAAGAACCCAAAAGGGGGGGGGGGGGACAAGAACCACCAGAGTCAAACAAAAAAAGGTAGTACAAAAAAAGAGAGGAGATGGGTGGAGGGAACCAAGGAAGGGGTGACGAAAACAAGGGTGGGAAACAGGGACTTTCCAAGGAAAGAAAAAAGACCTGGGGAGGTCTGAAACAGGAGGCACAAACCTACAACCTTGCAAGACCAACGTGGTCAGCGGACCCCTGGGCACGGGTCAAAAGGGGAAAACCAATCAAAACCAAAACGATGGGTTTAGTCCCAAATTGGGGGGGGAATAATTGGGGCGAGGGCAGAACTAAGGAAACAAAATCAAAAACCCACGGCAACAACAACGTGGGCGAATAAACAGGTTTGGGAGTCAAAAAAGGGAGGGCGATGTAAAGCAATAATCTTCAGGGAAAACATGGTGGGAAGACCACAAAGAGGCAGCGGCAACAACTCGGGCAACCCGGTGGGGGTCCAATAGGGGAAAACCGGGAAAAAAATATTGGAGGACGAAACAAGTACACCGGGGAAGACCTTCAACAATGGAAAAATTAAAACACCTGGGGGTTAAAAAAAAAACAAAAAAAAAAAAAAAAAAGAGGGGGCAAACCAAAGAGGAGCGATTGAAAAAAATGAAAACGAGGAAAGTTGGGGGCGCGGGGGAGAGGAAGAAGGAGAGGGGTGGAGCCCCCATCATACGCCGCCGCAGGTTTTAGTGAAGGTGTTTTCCCAGGAGAAAAAAGCGTGTTCAGAAAAGGCCGGGGGAGGGTCCCTGAAAGAAAGGGACCGAATAAATTTCCACGGATGGGACAAAAAACAGAAAAACTGGTCCAAAGTGACTTTCACGCAAGTGGGATTGCAAACGAAAACGCAGCACGGGAGGGCCTTGTAAACGTGTCGCTGCTCCGTCGAAGAGGGTTCCAAGGTAGAAGGGGAAACGAGTCTGGGGCTTGTCAAAACGAAGGGGACCACGGGGGGGCAAAAGTACGGGGTGCGCAAAGGAAAGGGGGGGGGGAAGCCGGGGAGGCACGGAAGGGGAAATTGATGGTTCCTTGGAGGAAAAACAGTTGCATGACTTGAGAAACGTGAGGGGACTGAAATGAACCACCCAAGAACAACTTACATGTGAAACACTGGGGGGGGGGGTTAAAAACTAAGAAACGGCCAAGCAAGGACCATTATGATCTCCGCGGGGCAAACGGCCGCAGCTGTGAAAAGGGGGGAAAAGGTACAAATGAAAAGAAAAATTCACGCGGGAAAGTCATGGGTCAGTAACTGCTGGAGACACCGGCTAAAAAGGAAAGGGGTTAAGGGGGGGGGACCAGGGGCAGGGAGGGAAGAAGATGGCATGCAAGGGTCATGGGAAGGGGGGCCCTTCGGGGGGGACAAGGTGGGGGGGTGGGGGGGGGGGGGGGTGGGCACCCCGAGGGGAGGTCGTAAATGGCGCTGAATGCAAAACCCAAAAAATACAAAGGGGAACAAAGAAACACTGCGACATTTTAAAAAAAAACGCGGGGGAAATGTGTGTGGGGAAGAAAGCCAAGCGGTAAGCCACAGTAACCAGGGACGGTGCTGTTTCCGGGAAAAAAAGGGAAAATCCTGAACCATCGACCCCGGGGGGGGGGGAGGGACAACAACAGTGGGGGAAAACCGATCGGGATTCAAAAGAAAGAGCTGAAGGAACTAAAAAGAGCCTGGAAAAAAAAACAAACGCAAGGGAAAACATATATCGGGATTCTTCAAGTGCCAAAAGAGGGCAAAAGGTAGGCCGCCCCGGCTTTGGTTCAAACCGGCGGCCCAAACCAAACATGCCCAACGGGGGGGGGAATGAAATGATGGTGGGACAAAGGGGAAACACCGCCATTGTGACGACGGACAACAAGAAACGAAAAAAAACTGGCGGAGAAGGCCCAGGGGAGAAAAGGGGGACAAGGAAGAAAAACTGGTAAACGAGCTGGATGAACGGAAACAAGAGAAAAAGGGGAGGGTGTTGATAGGACCTAGAGTTTTGGAGGGGGGAGGGGGGCAAAACGAAGAGGGAACCGAAGTTTGACGACGTGGCAACCAAGGAGAAAAAAAGTAGCATAAAAATCCTTTGGGAACTTCCGGTTTCAAAGGAAGTCCACAGAAAGCAAAGGAAAAGGAGCCAAAGAAAAAAGCCGACCCAAGTGACAGTGCCGAATCGATCAAACTGGGACAAAGACACAAAGAGAAAGAGAGGGTCGGCAGGGGGAACTTGGGGCGAAGGAAGGTGTGCGTTTTACCAAGCTTCCCCTGACTCTAATGTGAATGAACCAAAGAACAAAACAAAAAACAAGGACCGGGGGATGCGAAACGGCGTGGAAAACGTGGGAGTGGGGGGGGGGGAAAGAGGGAAAAAAAAAAAAAAAAAACAGGGTGAAAAAAAAGGAGGGTCTCCCAAGAACCCAAAAAGAGAGGGGGCCATCACACGGGGAAGGGGTTGTGGGGGGGTGCGGTTGAGGCAAATCAAGGTCAGAAGCCCGCAAAAATGTTTAACGGCTTGGGGGAAAAGAAAAAACAAAACATGCTAAGGAGATGAGGGGGCGGGCCGGGTTCAGGAAAGCGCCGTGGAGGCCGTTGGGGGCTCCGATGGAAAAATAATTAGATGCTTTCAATGAAGACATTGGGGAAAAACAACGCAAGAAACCCAAACGGAAAAAGGGCGGGGCAACAAAAAAAGAAAACTCACAGGCCTGACGAAAAAAAGAGGAAGGGGAATCCGCGGTGTTTGGAGAGATTCTGGAGGCAGGGTATAGGGAAAAAAACACCGCGTCGGAAATGGAGGAAAAGCGACGCAGGGCACAAATGGAATCAATCCCAAAAACGGAGATGGGGGAGAAAAAGATTCAAAAAAGGCTTCCATCCAGCCAACGGTAAGGGGAATTAGGATGCTGACCTGGACGGAATGTGACAGAAAAACAATGCCCAGAGACCATCCGACCGTGGCAGGAGGCGGTCATAGCAATGGAAGACACAGGGGACATGGGGCAAAAAGGAAACAACAACCCTCCAAAGGACCAACGAAAAAGAAACCTCCTGCCAGAAAGTTAAAATTTAACGGAATAACGGGAAACATGGCCAACAGAAAATGGGGGCTGATCTACAAAAAGCAACGGTTGGAAAAGTTTGGGAAGATTAACACGACGAAAAACGTCTGGGAAAAAGGGGGGAGGGGAAAACAAAGGGGCAGATCACGTCCATGAAAAAGTATGACGGGGGACCAAAAGGAAGGAAGGAAAAAAACGAATAGAAAAGCGGGAGGGGGAGGTCAAGGAAAAGGGGGACTTATTGGTAGACCTCCAGGAAGCAAGTAATAGGGGGGAACCCTTGGTAAAGACGACAAAAAAAAGGTAGACCAAAAGGGGGGGACACCGGAATCCCCAACCCGGAGAAAGAAGGGGGGGACTACAAAGGGAGGGAGGGCGCAACAAAGGGAAAATTTCAGGGAAGGAGGAAGGAAAGAAGGAGAAGGGACTGGGACACGAACTTTTGGGAAAATCTCGGTCGAGAGGGAAAAAAAAACTACCAAACATGAGCACCTAAAAGTAGCGGCAGCGGGGGGGAGGGGGGTGGAGTTAGTCCCACCTCAGGAACTGACAACTGTGGGGGGACTCACGGGGGAGTAAAGGGAATGAAAATTTCTTTACGGGGGAACCCTAGCGGCAAGGCGTGGGAAGACGACAGGGGGGCCCGGAAGAAAACTCAATCCAAAAAAATCTTGTCGTCGACGGGAAAACCAATGGGTAAAAAAAAGGAATTCTCCGGACTCCAGAAATCCAAAGGCGACCCACGGCTTTTCCCAAAAAAGAGAAGGGGAATCGGAGGTTAAATTGCAAGAAAATAATGCAAGACAGGGGAAAGACGAGGAGTTGGGTCGGTCACTGGGTGGGGGGTTCACGAGGAAAAAATCAAGGGGAAGCACGGGGTGGGAGGGGGGCCAGAAAAAAAAAATCAGAAAGGGCCAGATGGTTGCCCTAGGCGCGTGTGGTTGGGTCAAAAAAAAAATTCACAGAGCATTAATTGGGACGGAAAACACCGAGGAAGGCCGTAAAAGGGGGGAAAAAAAAAAAAGGTGTTTGGGGCGGGAAAAGGGAGGGTCATTTTGGTTTGCTCGCTGAAATGAAGGGGAAGGGGGGAACTCGGACGAAAATTGGCAAACAAAGGGTGGGGGGGTGTGAAAAGAAGGGGGTTTGGGATGCAAAAAAGGCCCACAATTGACCAAGGGGCACACTGGCACAAGAAAAACACTGGGTGCGCAAACGCGGGATGAGAGTTTGAGGTGGGTGAAGCCATGGGTCCAAAAACTCAACCTAAAGGAGAGGGAACCCGGGGAAGACGGGAAAAAGGAGAGACAAAGAATTGGCAAGCAGTCAAACGACAAAAAACCATATCGGAGAGAAAAAAAACACGAAGGGGAGGAGGGGACAAAAAAGTACTGAAAGGGTGCGGAAACCAGAGGGGTCGAGAAACCTTTGAAAGGCAAAAACGGGAAACGGCCAAAAAAAGTGGGACTGAGACCAGGAAACCACCAAACGAAGAAAAAAGAAGGAACATAAAACGGGGAGAGGGGGCATGGGTGGTTTTTTGAACGGCAGCAACAAAAAAAAAAAATTTGGAAAACCAAGTTGAAGCAGGGGAAGGGGTGTAGTCCTATGACTCAAGAAAAATAAGCGGCAACAATAAAGCCGAAAGGAAAAAAAAAATTATTAAGGTGCCTTTGAAACGAGGGGGGTCGACAAAAAAATTAGATCTTTCTGGGAAACATGGGTGGGGTGGGCAGACGCTCAGTCAACTCTGCCAAAGAGGGAAAAAAACAAGGAGAGGGAGACTAAAAGCCACTTGCTCAACAAGGTGGACTGAACAACAAGAAGGAACTAACAGGTATAAACCCCTCAAACCATGGTTGGAAAGGAGAGGGGTCCAGAAAGGACTTCGAGGCAAATCAAAGGAAGGGGGAGCTGTGAGGAGAGGGGTTAGAGGGGCAGAAAATGGGGTAACCCCATCTTGAGGCCACGAAACGAAGGCGACAAGATGGTTTTGGGGATGGGTAGGTTGGGTTTGGTGGGGTCCCCGACGGAAGAACAGGAAGTGTGACGATGGAGGGGGAAAGAAAAAAAAAGCAAAAGGGGAAAAAAACTAAAATTGTGTCACAAAACGAGGGGGAAACAAGTGGGAATGTCAGCAGGGGGGTGATGAATACAACCAACACGAAGAGATTGCAAGGGTTAGGTAGGAAACTCAAGAAAAAGTTTCACAAGTGAGATACAAGAAGAGGGGGAGGGTTACTTGAGAAAGGGACCAAATAAAATTCCTTCTTTTAAAAAAACCGGATGAGGGTCCCACTTACAGGGGGTCGAAAGGGGGAAGGAAAGTTTAACGGAAAGTACGACGGGGCGTTTAATGAAAAGGAAACTCCCATTCATCAAGGACTTTGGGAGGGAAAGGGCCTTGTAAAGAGAGAAGGGAAGGCAATGAACCAGCCTCGTGGGGAGGGCGCGCTTCAAGGGAAAAACGGTCCAAACGGGATACTTGGGAAAAAAAAGGAACCATTTCACTCAGGGGGGCGACGAAACAGAAGGAGTAGGAAAAAGGGTGAAAAGTGGGATTTGCCGTGAGAGACACAAGATGGAAAATGGGAAGGGAAAGTGAACTTCTAGACAAGGGGGGGGACAGGTGTGGGGGGAAGGGGGGACAGTTTCGGTGGCGCAGTGAGGGTCAAACCAAAGCATAAAGGAAGACACGGGTAAGTCACGCCGGTCCCGGAAGGGGAAAGGTTGGAAAGTAGAAAAGCCTAGAATCAACAGACGTGTTTGACAAAACCTGGTGTTCCAACAAGGAGCGATTTGGAGAAAAAAAAAAAAAAAGACGACACGGGGGGAAAAGACAGGGGGGGGGGACGGTGAAAGGAGAAAGAAAGAACACGGACGTCCGAAAAAAGATAAACCCAAGCGTGATCAGTCGGATGAAATCCGAGGGGAAGAAAGGGTTGTAGTGGGGGTTCACAAATGAGGGGGTGCATTCCCGGCATTGTGATTTGGGGTGACCAAAAGAGAAGCAAAATGCAAAACACTCCCGCCTTGGACGGAGAAAAAGAACCAGAGAGAAAAGGAGGATGGGCAAAAGGGTGCAAACGAAAGGTGTGCGGCAGGGCGGGTGTAACTGGGCCGTAAAGGAAAGACAAGTGTCCGTGTGAAGGGCACCCCGAGGGAGGGGGGGAGGGGACACGAGGAAAAAGGAGAGTTTTGGGAACTAAGTGAACAACGCATCGTGGCACTTTGCCCTAAGTTCGGACAAGATCAAAGTCCTCGGAAAGCAAAAAAGGAAAGAAAGCAATGAAAGACAATAGAATAACCAACAAAAAAAAAGGAGTATTGCCAAAAGAAGGGAAATGTCCGGCAGGGGACCGTGGAAAGTCTCCATGGTGGCTACTGACCGCAGGAAGTGGGGGGGATCGGTGAATGAAGGGGAAAAACATATGAACCTTGCTTCGCAGGTTTCGTGGGGGGGGGTAGTCGAAAACAAATGAGGTGCGCGGGCTGGGCCCCACTCCCCTAAAAAGAAAAGAGAAGGAAGAAGAAAGAAAAAAAGGCCAGGTAAAGAGTTTGGTTTAGGGAAGCATACAAGGTAAGCAAAAATGTGGGAACATTTGAACTGGGACCGAAAAGCACAAAAAAGGGCCTTAGTCAAAGCGACGTCATTGGCGGGTCAAAGGTGACGTCAAAAATGGTTGGGAGAAGGGGGAGGGTGCAATATTTAATATGGCAGGACAAAATTTCCGAACAAGAAAAAAGGGGGGGGGAAACCAAAGAAGAAAGTTGAGTCCACGCAGGCCTTTACGGACAAGTCCGACGAAAAGTTACTGGGGGAAAAGAGACTCTGGGGTTTTGAGAGTGGTATACAACATCCCCGACTGTCCTTATTGGAGGGTGAAAAGGTCAAAATGAATTAGGATGTGCACCTTATTTTTTTGAAGGGGGCCCCTGGTGAGTGAAGTCAAGGGGCCACTCTTCAAAGGAAAAAAAAAGGTTTCTTAGTGGATTCGAAAGTAAAATTATAACCATCAAAAATGGGAAGCAGGGCTTCGAAAACCTTGGCTAAAAGGAGAGGGGGGGGAGAAAGTCAAGAAACAAAGACTAACAAGACCCAAACAACACCTAAAAAAAGGAAATCGAATGGTTGCCACCATGGAATCCTAAAGAATGCATTGGAAAAAAAAAAGACATAGTGAAAAAAAAGCCTCGAACTCCAAAAAGAAGGGAAAAAAATTGTAAAACCGACGACGTGAGCCTCGGAAGGTTGCAAATGCAAGTCGTGTATTACAGTGGTACCAAGGAGGAGGGGAAAAGAGACAGCCCGAGGCAAAAGTACCAGGTCCTTAGGCGGGGGGAAGTAAAGCCCCATAAAAGAAGTGGTAAAAGGATGAAGGGTGGAAAAGTTCCAAACGAAACACTATACGCAGAAGGGAGACCGACAAAAAAAGGAAAAATGAAACGATGTACAAACCCCAATTAGAAGGCAAAAAAAGGACCGAAATTTTTAAAAATGGAATCAAGCAAGAAAAAAAAGGAGGAAGAGTCAGGGTAGAAAACGGGGGAAATGACCAAGCGCCCCGCAGATCCGATAAGCGCGGGAGGCTTGGGGGGGGGGGGAAAGGGGGGGAAAGACCACTGGCACGCAGAAAGGGGGGGACTCGTGCTGTGGTACTTCCTGTTGTGGAAATGTAAGGGGGTTGGGGGGCCCCTTGGGAAAGCCAGACCCCAATCAAATTGGGGAGACTAAGGGGGGGGGGCTCCGGCAGGAAAAAAAAAAAAAAGAAAAAAGAAAAAAAAGAAGAGACTGAGAGGAGAGAAAAGATTGTTTTTCTCAAACAGAGTCAGACTTCACAGAGGGGGGAAGGAGGCACAAACACTGGAAGAACCCCCAAAAAGCTCCATTTTCGCAAATAGGAAAGGAGAGGAGGGCAACCATAAAATTAAAAGGAAATTGGGGAAGTGAAGGGAAAAAAAAAAGTTTAATTCCTTTGTCAACGGGAAAGTTTGGGTTTACGGGAATCCGGAGAAAAAGGGTGCGGGAAAGAAAGGGAGAGCTTGTGAAAATGTTGTCCAGAAGTTTGGGGCCGAGCCGACTGTTTGGAAGGAACCAAAAACCAAAGAAGAAGGTAATTGCAGACTCAGATCAATAACTAATTTTACTCGAACGGGGTGGGGGGTGGGAAAAACACCGGAACGGGTGGGTGAGGGGGGGGTAAAAGCTGATTGAGGCCCGAGGAAAGGGGGACAGGAAAAAAAAGACCTCCACAATTGGTGTGGACAAAAGAGGGGGGGGGGGGTGTGAACGGGCCAAACATGAACAAATGAAAACCGTGCAAACACCTGTGAAAACCCCAAGGGCTGGACGGAAAAGATGGATAAAAGGGGGGGGGGGTTGCCCCCCTTCCATGGGAGGGTGAAAAAAAAGACTCAGGAGGAGGGACCCTACGGAGTGACACCAGTCATAGTGAAACCGGAACAAAAGGCAATTTAAAGAAAAAACCCATAGAGATACAAACCCAAACGGGAGTCTAAAAAGAAAGAGAAAATGGTTGGCGGGACGGATGGGGGAAGAGAAACCTTTTGAAAAAGTCTGAGGCAGGGCCTGCTTGGAAGGGGAAAAGGAATAAGAAAAATGGCGGGAAACACACCTCCCGGGGAGGACGCGCAAAATGCCCTCGTTGCAAAAAGTTGTGGGAAACACGTGGTTCATTGGGGGGGGAAGAAACAAAAACGCTGTAAATCCAAACAATTTTGAGCGGGGGAAAGGGAGAGGAAAAGGGCAACAAGAAGAGGGAAACAAATCACCTCGACTTTCCACAACAGAGATACAAATGGGTTAGTGGCTTTCTAGGTCAGGCGAAAATTAAGCCAGGAAAGTTGGATAAAAAAAGCAAAGACAAGCGGAACCTGGAAAGAGGGAAATCAGAGGAGAAGAAACCGTTGTAAACCGGGATGGGCGCGGAACAGTGGAAGAAACAACATTCAAACAAAAACATGGGGTGCATTAAGTAGAGGGGGGAAAAGGAAGAAAAGGAAAGCAGGGGGGAAGAGACCAAGACGCAGGGGAAACCTTAAGTGAGAGATTTTTTGGGGGGCGACTCTGTCCAGCGAAGAGGGATTTTTGAGGGTTTTTGGACGCTCGTAGAGGCACAGGGGAAAGGGGGAAAGCGTAAAGAGGAGTTCCCAGAAGGAACGAAAAAAGGTGACACAGGCCCACAGACAACGGTCCCGTGGAAAAGGACGAGAAGGGGGAATCAACACCGAAAAGAGAACCCTCGTAGGCCCGGCTAATGGGGTTTGGACACACGGGAAAGGGATGCACAATTTTGAGAAGGAAAAAAACTCCACCATGGAGGCAGACGGTAAATTTGGCAGAGCAGGCAGGGGCAATAGAAATGGGGGGGGAACCTTCCATTCGAATTTCATTGGGAGGGGAAGGGGCAAATTAGATCTAAGGGGGAGTGGGGGTAAAGGAAACCTCATCCCTTGAGGTGAACATTTGATTGGGGGAAAAAGGCGTAAAAAACTTCCGATGAAGAGAAGAGGGCTTCATCTCTTTAGAAGTACGCTGTTGAACGTTCACCAGAAGGATAACATTCCAAACTGAAGGGAAAAAAAAACAAATGAGACACACAAAGGCTTTTCTGTAAAAAGGGTGACAAAAGTGGGGCTTTTGTCACAGCAATCAGGGGGGGGGCAGGCAAAGTTATTCAACATGGAAAAAGGTTCAAATGCGAGGTCGGGGGGGAGGGGGGGGGGGGGGGGGGCTAAAAAAAGTGTTCGAAAGATGAAAACTCGGCAGTCTGCACCCCCGGAAAAGGGGGAAGGGTGCGTCGAACAATCATTCTCCAAGAAAGCCTTAAAATGTTGAGGGATTTTGACAGGCAAGAGTCACAAATCTCAAACGAAACAAATTTGGGACAGAGTGATATTCAAGATAGAAGAGGGGGGGCGAAAAGAATTACCAGACGTAAAAAACGGAGATTCCAAAGAATCGGAGAAAAAAGGGCAGAGGGCATCAAAGTTGAGGGGAGGGGTGGGGGAAAAAAAAA
>Ga0179593_1331712_pt1 | contig 14430 bp, 8 predicted proteins | sample CZODoug2_1_08_16_FD_185931 | JGI IMG/M metagenome (GOLD analysis project Ga0179593, IMG submission 185931) | Vadose zone soil fungal communities from Angelo Coast Range Reserve, California, USA - CZODoug2_1_08_16fungal (PacBio error correction) | ecosystem: Environmental > Terrestrial > Soil >...
ATAAAGGGAATCTCAAGGAAGTGATCGGATCGACAGTTCGCCGACGGAGATCGGCCCTAGGAGAGGGGGGACGGACATGGGAGACGTTCGAACAAGAGGTGTGGGGGGGTCTGCAAGGGGTCGGGAAAAATCAGCACTCGGACCTGGAAGAAGGGGGGGAATGACAAGAGTGAGGATCGCAGGGGGAAAATCAAAAAAATCCGGATGAGCGTCCCATGGTGTTAGTGTTGTGAGTCAACTCAAGTTCCCCTTGACGGAAAGGGAGCTTAGGGAGAGGTCAAGCTCAGAAGGTTCCTAGGAGGGGGCGGGGGCGGGTACAAGGGGGCAGGGCCACAAATAACGTAGTAGTTCGTCAGGGGGGCAATTCGAACGAGGGATTCCTTAATCCGAGGACTTCAGCTTTGTCAGAGGGCAAAGAGCAGGGCACTTCTCGCAGTCAGGGAGAAATGAAAAGTACTTCAAAGGAAGATCTAAAAAGCCGCGTCACCGAGAGAAGGGTTTTCGCGACAGGTGACGGGACGATAATGGCGAAAAGGTGTGGGAAAATTTCAGGAAAGAGCCCTAAATGTTGGGGGACATAGAGGGAGATGCAGTCACTTTTCCTAAAGAACTACGGGACTACCGACCAAGCTTGAAAGTACCGGCGTCGGAGACAAAAGATAGCAGGCAACTTTAAGGTGTCCACAAAAGGAGAAGGGAGAGATTAATTTAACAGCAAAAAGGACGTAACGGTTATAGATTGGGACATTTCCTTGTCGAGTCGACCCTTGGTTCAGTTTGCGGTAGTACTCCATCGGAGTGGAAGGTCGTGAGGTAATGGACCGGCTACAAAAACCAGCAGGCCGATACTTTGCAATTCGTGCCGAATGCGGAGGGCGACGCGCGCGTGAGACTTCGCAGGATCACCGGGGGGGGGAGCTGGTACACAATAGTGGTGAGTTGTTAGCAAACAGAGTTAGAAGGAAAGTTCCGCGAAAAAAGTGACATTGGGAAGCGGTCAGAGCTTGTTAAAGACCTGGACGGGGGAGGGCGCTAATGATGACTGTAGAAAATCAAGGTGGAAAGCCGAAAAGAGTTTGCCAGGACCTAGCCGGCGTAGGTGAAGAGAGCTAGAGTGACGTCGACGTAGATGGTCGAACAGGTTTATTCTTTCGCACTGAAAAGGATTACCAGAAACGTGGAGTTCTGAGGTGGAGAAGGGGCCCCCGCGAAGGGGGGGAGGCGGAGATTACGTTCGATGTTGATACTTCTCGGTCTTGTAGAGAAAAATTGACAGGGGGATATTCACATTGGCCTCGAGACGGGGGGAGACATTTGACCGGAGGAACGTAGAGGGGAGCAACGGAGGTTGACAGAAGCGAAAAGAAGGTGAGGAGGGGTAACCGTGGATGTTCATTCATACCGGGCGCCGCTGACTTGACGGAGTGAATTTTGGGTACTTCCTGCTTGCGCGGGTTTGACGTGGGAGAAAGGTTTAGGAAGGGGATTTGGACTCCATGAGGAAAAATTCGTATTCACAAAGGGGAACGGGGAGACAAAAAACGATGCAATTGGGAGAGTAGGGGGCCGGGGAATAAGGAGAAAGACGTCAGCCGTCTTATGAGGAAAAGAAAGTCCCTTTTGGGAAAGGAGTATGAAGCTAAAAGATTAAGTCTAAGAAAAAAGGGATAAGCTTCTAACGGGGGGCAAACGCAGGTGGAGACAGCAATAGGGGTGCTATATTTTTGCGAAAGGAGTTCATTGAATAGGCAAAATAAGGGAGGTCCAGACAAATTAAAAAATAAATGCAGAACATGCGCCTGACCAAGTGTCCGTCTATACTTTACAGGAGAGGGGCAAACGACGAAAACAAAAAAGGGTGACACCCAAGCTCGGTCTGGGAGTGGTGAGGATTGCAATTCAGAGAAGGGCTGAAAGAAAGGATGGGGAAGTTAAGGGGACAGCTACTAGCCGACAAAAGAGAAAGTCACTGTTCGGGCGGTGACCAGAGAAGTCGCGAGAGGTGAAGAATGCCAAATGTAGGTCACGCTCTTGGAAGCGTAAAGGTACTCTCGGCGGTGGGGTTCCCTCAGTAACTGAAACGCGAATAAATTGAAATGCAAAACTTCAGAGGGGTGGGGCGGGCAGATTAGGGTAGGTGGTGGCGATCAGCGGCTAGGGGGCGCCTGTCATACACGAAGAGCAGAAAATAGCCTTAAAGCAATGGCCTGATGTAAATACTCCAAGGCTTTGAAAGGGTTTAATGAAAATTCTCGTGTGTGTACCTTGAATTCGTGCGAACAAAATTGAGGGAAGGTGGTCGACCACAGACAAGTCTCTCAAAGAAGTCTTAATAGGGTAGATAATGACCAACGGAATTGTGTAGGGGAATCAAGGTCAACCTGATTATGGCGGACAATAAAGGAAGCCAAACCAATCTTTGAAAAACCGGGGGTTAAAGAATCTTCCAAAAAAAAGGGAAGGGAGGAGAAAAGGGTAAGGGTTTGGAAAGGTGTTGAATGTTGGTGTAAATGAGGGGGTGCAAACGAAAGAAAAGGAGTTTGAAAGGTGATCCGAAAGGGGTTGGGTCTAAACCAGAAATAGCACCTAAATGGACAGGACAGCCAGCGAGTATCAAATGAGTGGATCGGTTAACCCGGAGACATCAAGGACAGCGCCAAGAAAAAATCGCACAGGAAAACGGAAACCCTCTTTAGGTATATGCGGACCTGAAAAAAATGAGGCTAAGAAGTGGTTCGCATGAAAAACAGTGGATAAAATCGAGAGTGTGGACAATCTCGAAACCAACTCGAGTTTACTCAACAGTCCATCAAGGGTGAGCGTACGGTCAGGGCTCTTAAGAGGAAGGGGCCGGGAAATCTATTCAAGTCATATCGCACATCCTCATGTGCGACGTAACCTGAATAGAAGACCGGCACAAACTAATTGACTGAAGGACGTCTCGCACCTTCTCGAGAACGAACTAGGGCTTGAATAGAAAGATACGGAAAAAGGGGTTCATCAGAGACACCTATTAACCCGATACCATCGGGGAGGGGTCACGTCTTAAGGGGCGACGTATTCTGGCCGTAAAGATACGTGCGACAGGCGCAGGGGTAAGGTTGGGAGGTAAAAAACAATTGAAGGCGTGATACCTTAAAATCGTGAAGATGGAAACCTGGACTGAGGGAGCACAGGGATTTCGGAGCAAACGGCTGTCGAAGAGATCAGCGGGCGACGGAGAGATTTGGGGGCAAAGGAGCCAAACCAAAGGGGAAACGGCGCTCGTTTCGCCTAAAGGAAGTGGAACTAAGGGGGGGCCCCACCAAGGAAGACACAAACCCTCCCAGCACAAAAACAAACAAACACTAAAAAAAAACACACAAAAAAAAACAACAAACACCCAAAAAAAACATCACAACACGACACAATATACCATAGGGCCGTTCTTGAAGGCACAGGGGGGAGGGCTCACCTAATAGAACCGGTGGGGAAAATCACAAGAAAGTCAAAAATAAGATCACACCCAACTTCTCCCCGTTTCGCGAAAAGTCACCGTTCGTCTCTAGGAATTGGATGGAAGGAAAACAGTTTGACCAAAGAGGAGCTAAGCTCTCGTACTCGCGAAGTAGATAAGGAATCTCGCTTGAAAGGTACCATCACTCCTTAACCGAGAACCTCAGGAAAGAAGTAATGGCGGACAAATGAGTAAGAAAATCGGAGCGCAAGGGACCACAAGAGGCGGAATCTCCTGCGATCACGAACCGGGGGCTTTCAATTTAAGGAAAAAATACCATGGGAAAAAGCTCAAAGAAAGGGCAAACAGTCCCAGAATCAAAAGTATGCAAGAATGAAACGCAGAGGCCAACCACGTGCTCGTCTAAGGGCAAGAAAGACTCACCGAAAGAGAGTCATGAGATTTGCGTGAAAGAGAGCAGGTAAAAAATAGATGGTGAAAGGACCTGGGAGGTCGAAAGGGCGACCCGGGAAAGAATAGGGGAGCTGTAGAAAGGAGGAGCTGAAAAAACCAGGTCACAATAGGGACAGATCAAACGCCTTTACGCGAATTCAACGCGAGTGACACGAGAAAGAAACGATTCAGCGAAAACGCCAGGCCGCTGGTGAGAGGTGCGAACTGAAGGAACCAAAAGAAGAGGAAACTCTGGATGTCGGTGAGCTACCTTTCAGGAAGAACATACGAAGTAGCGTAAGACAAGGGGCGTAACTGCAAGAGATCAACGGGAAAAAGTTCGAATCCGGAACAGGTAAAGGAAAACGAAGACATGGGACCAGAAAGGCAATGCTGTTGGACGTCGACAATTGAGCAGCGGCAATAATTCGAAGACAGGACAATCTGGGACGTCAGGGACACCTTCTTATCCGGAAAAAAAGGGAAATAGCATTGAACTAGGGAGGGGAAATTTGCATATTCCGCCATCGGAAAAGAGTACAAAAAAAAAAAGAACCTAAACCGTGTAAACTGAAGGGCGACAGCCTTCGAGATCCTAAAGTTAAATGAAAACGGCGAAACCCAGGGGGACTACCACTAAAGTCTTCGAGGGAAAAGAGCGTCATGGCCCGAAAGGAGGCACAGGAAGAGTCGTCGAAATTAAAGTGACGCCCCGAATGGAAGAACTAAAAGAACGTCCCCAAAGAGGGAGGGGGAAGGCTTAAAAGGGGAAATGGAAAACAAACGCGGGGGGGCGACTCGGGACCTCTCCACACCACACCGAGCTAGGACAAAGAGGGGACGAAAAAGGAGCGACCATCTAACAAGGTTTGGACAAGCTCAACGGACAGTGGGGGCCGACCGCGTTGCTCTATGACAGTCGAGGGGGGAATACTTCTTCCAGTCCTCCGGATAAATGGAAGGAAAAGATCACCGACACACGTAAGGAAATGGAGGAGAAAGGAGAAGCGCAGGAATCTCGAGGATAAATCTAGAGGGCCGAGGTTAGAGGAGAAGACTTGCTGGGGACTTACACCATCTAACATCAACACCAACGGTGGGAGATGTGTATGAAGCAGCAAGGAGAGAACTCCACTGATCTTATAAAGTTAACGCCTCAAGCGAGGGTCTACCGAGTGGACAACCTTATTCCAGTAAGGAATTTGGGAAAACGTTTTCGTGGGTTCCGTAACAACACTTCAGGGAACTGCTTCCTTGGCCGACGACATAGGGTTCCGTAAAGCGACTAACGCAGAGTGCATGAGAGGGCCACGTTGAAGATGGGTAACAACAAAAGTTTAGGGGTTCTTCAACTCTATAAGTCACCCGGGACGAAGGGTGAACTAGAAGGGGGACGGAGGACGCAACGAGGGGTAATCGGCGGGTTTGAGGATGGGTCGTCAAACAACTGACCGTCAAGGGGGGACGTCTCTGGGTACAAGTCATCACACCTGGCGTGGTCCGGCACGAGGGAGGACGGGCAGGAGGAATATCAATTTGGCCACTCGCGGAACGAGCGGGAACGTAGACAATGGGTCGTTTTTAATTCAATAGATCGGGGCTCTCAGGTCGAAAAAATTGATTTGAGAACATAGGGGTCCGACTAATAGGGGGGAGAAAATCGAATAGTGTGAAGAATGGTTCAAATTTCTGCGTAGGAGAGATAGGGGAGAAAGGAAAGGGGAAGTGAAACAGCTTCAAAACGGACAAACCAAGGCACAACAGTGTTTGAAGTCTGGGCACGGCGAGCACGCAAGGCAACACCTGACGAACAGAAAAATCATTATGCAAGTATTGAAAAGGGTTAATTAGGGATTGGCGCCCGAAGGTGATGCTTAGGTGTCATGGATCCCTTTGGAGAGAGGGCTCCAAAACTAATGAGGCCCCTGTCAGTCATGTGAGGGGAGGGGGAAAAAACAGAGCTTTCAAAGGTTCTACCAAGGGGGGAAAGGGAGACAATACCAACTGGAAAAGTGCCTGACGGGGCACCGTACTGAAAAAACGCCTTTAAAAAAAGGGAAGAGACGAAGGGACAGGGTAAACAAGTGTTGAGGGGGGGGTTTAAGATCAAAGCGAAAAACCGAAAGGAAAAAGTGATAGCGGGCCCGGTCAATTACAACCAAAAAACGTCTATTTTTAGGGGGGGTTAAAACAAGGAGGACGGTGAGAAATATGTTGGCGCGCAGGGGGAGAGAATTAACAGTAATAATAAACGTGGGCTGGAACCTAGCCTGAGGGTTGGAGAATTTCTCTCTCAAAGCGAGGGGGAAAATTCAGCCGGAAAGTCGTGGAACAAAAAATGGTAATGGGGGAGTGGAGGACAACTTACATGAAACAAAGTTCAAAGGTCTTCGGGCGGAAGAGCGATTTGGTCGAGACTTCGGTATGGGTTCGGACCTGAGCGGGTAAAGAAGACAGAATGGGGGGGATTTTCTTGGGGTCCTGTCGGGAGACCGAAGGGTTCGCCTAGCAATAAGGGCCTGCCAGGGGAAGGAGAAAAAGCTACTATAAGGAAAAGGTTTTGAAATTGTCCCCATGGTGTTGAGTTTTGACACCAGAGACTTAAAGGGGGATTCGGTCAGAGGGCGACGGAGTGTGGTGACTATGGGGGTTCAGTACTGGGAGGGAGGAGGGTCCGATAGAGGGCCACGGATGTCTGGGTAAGGAAGGGGGGGCCGGCTATCCCTTCACTATGGCCAGAACGAGTGGCAAGTTCGGCTCGCGTCTAACTCTCTTGCAAACTGCGGGAAGAATATCGGAGACTGGTAAAAATTTTTTGGGTTCTTCCCGAGTAAAAATTCTCACTTCCAACTATATTATTACGAAAGGGGAGATCTACCAATTATTGAGGAGAGTGGCGCCTGGCCGGGAAACGTTGTTCCAGAGGAGGGCGGCATTGTCTGTTCCATCAAAGTCAACTTTCACCTATCGAAAACGGAAGAAGCTTGCAATTGGAAAGCTTCTCCAGAGGGTAACGCCAAAGGGGAACTAACACATGAGTACCTCTTGTGGGACTTGTTTCAGGAAAAAAATACGACCGACTGTCGTAGAAGACGAGGGGGACAGGTCAAAAGGTAGAACGGCAGTGGGTGGGTAGGAGTGGGCAGGGGGAGAGTGGGAGGGAAGGATCTACGTAAAATAGTAAGGAGGACCGGGTAGAAAAAGGCTGCGGCTTGCGCGCCTGGATTATTGAACACTCAATCGTGTCTAGGTGGGTAGAGAGTGAAGGAGGGCACGCATATGAGTGGTGGGGGGTGTGGGAAACTGTTCGTTCCAGAGCAAGGGTCTTAGAGGGAAGAAAACCAGGACCATTTGAGGAAAGAGAAGATGGGACGCTATGACTTTCTTTGTTTGGGCCCGGCGGGAACATGGAAACATTTCGAGAAAGATGGGGGGCGACTCTCTTTTAATTTGTCTGGAGAATCTGTGGAAATTTATAGCGTAAGAAAACGAAACCTAAGCGGTGTACATCCATGTGAGGGGAAAAAATATCCTCAAGCGGGGGCGTGTTTCTTCAAGTTTTCCCTTGGCGATGCCTTGAATTATAAGAAATCACGCTGAAATCAGCTAGATAGTCCTCACATAGCTGAGGGCTTTTGAGATGTCCGGGCGAGTTTCGGATACAATTTGACAAGGTTGGGGTATGGAAAATCAAGGAGGGAAAACACTAAAACATCAAAGGGGGGCACCTCAACCACACAAAGATTGAGAGAGAGAAAATGTTTTAAAGGGTGAAAAGCCGTGGGGGTTGGGGGGGGGCAAAGCAGGGAGTGGCCTCAAAAATGCTGGTGGGAAACGGGCCGCACTAGTGTCACGGTTCTATACGCAAAAAAGAATAAAATCATCTTTGCGCAAGGAAGGCCGCCGAGGGAGGAGGGCGGTGACACGTGCATAGGGGGGGGACGCCGAATCGAAAGGGAAAACTGACGGAAAAAACGACATGGGTATGCTCAAAATCAAGGAAAATGAAGAGGGGCGAATTCGGCCGGGTTAGATTAAAGCTCAAAAAAGATCTAAGCAATAAGACAAAATGCAAAGAGTGCCAAAAAGGCGGAGTCAACTGGAAGCGAGGTCGGACAGTGGTTCTTCCACTTTAAACTCCAGAGCTAAGGACTAACCAGAGGGAAAGGGAAAGAAGGGGACTTACACCCTGAAGAGAACTGGCTAGGCCTGAATTAGCTCGTCGACCGAAGAGGCGCAAAATGTTGAAGAAGGAACTCAGACGGATGAAACCGCACTGGAGGTGGAGAAATATGCAACCAGGAAGCAAGCCTGGAACTTAGACACTCGGGGGGCTCAGGAAGCACCTAGGCAAATCGGCGGGAAAAGTCAGCCTGTTTGAAAAAAAATGGGTGACCGCTTCTTTAATTATCATGAAGCGAAACGCGATCCAACACCTTACAAACCAATAGAACTGTCTGAGCAGCTACATTGGAAGAAAGCATTCTACGTGCGAGTCGGAAAATAGGTTTGTAGCTATGGACATCAACAAAATGTGTGGCGGGCTGAGTTCGACCTAATTAGGGCAGAGGAAGAAAGAGAAAAGTGGAAACCGCGAGAATATGCTTCATGGGGGGGTGGGGGGGGGGTACTGGTGGGGGTCTTTGGGGTGGGGTGTGTTGTTTTTTTGGGGTTCTGTTTGGTGTTTTTTTGGGGGGGTGGGTGTGTTGGGGGGGTTGTGGGTGTTTTTTTTTTTTGGTGGGGGGGGGTGTGGGTTTGGGGGGGTGAGTTGGGGGGTGGGGTTTTTTTTTGGGGTTTTGTTGTTGGGGGTGGCGGGGGGGAGTAATCGTGTTGGTGGGGGGCGGTTCACTTTCCTTTTTGAGTCCCCTTTTTGTTTCTTTATTGACTGTAGTTAGTTTCTTTTTGGTGCCACCCTGTTTGTATGACCCCCGTGGTTGGTGTTTTGGTCCTTTTTTGGGTAATGGTTGGGGGGTGCAACGTTTTCACTTCCAATGGCAGCTCACCTATCAAAGGCTGTAGCAACCTGACATCAAAAAGCAAAAAAACATCGCCAACGTAAACCGACGTCTCCCCCGAATTTCTCGAAAAGAACAGGTACTTCCTCGTAGAAAAGACGGAAAACCAGGGGGGGAACAGCTAAAAAACTCGTTCTATATCATGAAGGCACAAACCAAGAAGTGTACAGGGGGAAGGCAACCGACCTGCCTTTATCCTCCGGCACAGGGAGGACGATAAGAAAAAAAGGAAATAGTTCGGAAGAAATGGACTCCAGCACAAGACGGCTACCTCCCGTCGGAACGCTCCAATAAGCACGGGGTAACGTGTCGGGAGAAAATCGGGTTTAAGTAAACAGAAATACCGGGGGAGACCCAGCGACCGTTGACAGAGTAACGAAAAAGAGAAAAGAAGACAGTCTGAACCGACTGCCTCGGCGAAAAAAACGGGCAGATGCCGAAAGGGAAGGATCGAAAAGAGAAGTAATTGGGAAGAACAAACGAGCATCCCGAACATCCTAGGGGGAAAAAATCGGCTCCTGGAAAGTCAACTGGGGGGGGACAGAGGCTGTCTGAATAAACAATAGGGGTACCAGATCAAAGACTTTTGAAAAATCAAGCTCAGGGGGGGGAAGACACCGAGGTATGCATGGGAAAGAGATGGTGAGAAGATCCTGCACCGGTTACATCACCGACAAGCGGAAAACAAATGATTGCGTGAAATAAGGCCAGTCACAAAAAGAAGTGTGACGAGTCGGAAAGACAGGTCCAAGAGAAAACAAGTAGTGCCAGAAGGGCCTTCATAGAACGCTCAAAGACCATCTCCTTGAGAGAGGGGCGAGCGGAAAACTGGCACCGACGGAGCGGCGGTCAAACGTCTATTTGAAAAGGAAGGTCGCAAGACCGGGGAAAGGGAATGAAAGCGGCGGAAAAAGAAGGTGGAACGACAATTTTACCTCAGGAAAACAACATCCCTGATAATAACGGGGACGCAAAAAGTCTTTTCCTCTAAATCACGGGCAGGGAAAGCAAAACGAAGAGACAGGGAAGGAAACGAGAAAAAACAATGGAGAAATGGACCGGGAAGGAAAGCGACGTTGCCGGAGAATGAAAGGGAAGCTCGAGCCAACTTGCAACGGCTCTAAGAAAACTGACGGAAGGCTCCTATAGGGAACCGCAAGGTTTCAACATCCCGTGTAAAACAAAGAGGGGGAGAGCGGCCGGAAAGGAAAAGGATACTACTTCAATTTCTAAAGGATCGAAGTTGAAAAAAACTCATGGTGGGGTTCTAACTCCTTTCAGGAAGAAAAAAAGGTAACGAGGGCGGAGTGAAAAGAAGAAAACAAACGAAGTGCAGGAATTGGCCGGAACTTGAGGAAACAAACAAACGTCACTTGGAAGTCTAACGAAAAAAAAAGAGAGGTCAAACTCAAGAGGGAAAAGTCTAGATACAGGACGAAAGAAATGTCGAGGAAGAGATCTGTCTTCCAGAAAACCATCTCATTCAACAACAACAACGGGAAAGAGGTCCTTTCCGCACTATCTCACCAGCCTGGAATGCAGTTCTCCAGAGGAGGAAGCGAACGAAGACCTTCTATGTGAGGACCTGCAAAAGGTCATTTCACTAAAATAATTTGAGGGGGAGGTGGGGTAGACAGGTTCAGGCAACTAACTCGCATTCGGGGAAGAGGGCGCAAGAAAGGAGAGGAAAGAAGGGAAAAAGAAAGGGGGGGAGAAAAACTTGTCCACAACATTTGTGAGGGTGTCTTAGAATTTCGCCATCTACTGGGCGGGGAGGGTGCTCGCAACGAGGGCGAAATGTGGAAACTTGTGCTCAATGGGGGGGAAAGCGGACGTTGGGAGGGGTAGTAAGTTCAACCTTGAAAGGGGTGGCAAAAGCGGAAGGCGACTCTTGGCGCGAGGACGTCAAGGACGAACTCTTTAAACGAACATGGGTGAGGGAATCAACTGACGGATATAGAGCTGACTTCGACCTTGAGGGTCGCAGACTCGCCGCAAAATATCAAGACCTCGTCGGAGTTGGCGGAAACTGGGAAGGACACTGGGAACGAATAGGGCGGTCTGGGAAGATAAAAAGGTGAGGACTCCTTTCAGAGGACTTACATCAATTCCTTCAGGACGACAGCCACGAGAGAGGAAAGTTCTTCAAGAAGGAAGATGGGAAACAATGGATTTGAGAGTTTCCATAACTGAAGTCTCCAACAACTTTCAAGTTGAAGGTATTGGAAAAAAGGAGCAAGGGGGGGAGCAACGTCTACACTGGGAGATAACCAACAGTCCTAAGAAATAAGGAGGTGATAAGGGTGGATCGTCACAAAAAATAATCAGACTACCCGGGCCAGCGGAAAGGGGAACTGGGGATTCAGAAAGTACGAGGACCTGACTGCATGCCTTCAAGGATGGAAGGGGAAAAAAATTTGGGGTCAGCTAAATTTCGCCGCGAAAGTAAATGGATAGTGGGACAGGGAGGAAAAAAGGGGGGGAACAAAGCGGTCGTCACCGAGAATAACGAGGGAGTTCTCGCAAAGGTACTCTCTCATTTTCCAGCGTCGACCTCCTGGAAAGGGGCCGGCGAAAGTACTTCAGTCAGAGTGACTGACGGATTCAAAGGCGTGAATTTACTACCATGGTAGAGCGTGGAAAGGGATGAATGGGGGGCCCCAAGAAAACAATTGAAACAGAGTTCGGCCCTCTAAGGAGGGACGCGACAAGAAATGTTGTCCCCTGCCGCTGGAAGGGGGAGGACATGGGGGACGTTGTCGTGTTCCTTCTGGCGACGAAAAAAAAAAAGGTCAACCTTCAAGGGAACGCCGAGGAGTGAAGTGTAACAAGGAGGTGACGCGGGTGGAAAAAAAAAGGAGGGGAGAGGGGGGCTAGTGGGGGGTTGGTGGACTTGATTGACGCCGACGGAACTTCCAATTTTATTTGTCGCAGGTCTAAAAAAGTCGGGAACGGTGTGAAAGGGGAGGATTAGGCGGGGAAAAGGTGGGCCAGCAGCGTCACTGAGGAAGGAGGCCGGAAGGGACGGGAGGAAGGCAAACTAAGGGTGAAAGGGAAAGAGCTGGCCGTCGTTTCAGATCTGCTTTCGGACGCGAAGAACACTTATGAAGTAACGAGAGCAGACTTAAACAAGTGGAGGGGCGACTTCAAGGAAATCTCTACGTCACGGAGAACAGTACTTCTGGAAAGGGAAGCCGGGTGGGAATGACATGGGAATCGATTTTTTCGCAAAGGCAGTCATTGGGGGGGGAAGGTACCATCTCGGGAAGTCCGCTTCATAATCCGTTCCGGTCAACCGAACTGTAAACAAGGTGGAGATTCTGCAAATACCGAATCTCGAAAAAAAAGCGTCAAGGAAGAAGGGAACACAAAAAATGATCAGGGTTTACGGGGGTGGGTCACGGGGAACGAAATCACCAGCGGAACATAAGGGGGGAGAAGAGGTGAAAAAGTAGGCCAGTGTAAAAAAAAAAGAGGCTACCGGGCGAGGAAACGAGGGTCAAGCCGCCGAGGCAGGGGGTTTAAAGGCATTCATGGCAGTAACGGTATAACGAACAGGGACGCGAGGGGGCTTTCCCGTCTAGAACGAAAAAAGGGGCCGACGCCGAAAAGGGGAGGGAAAGAGGCATTGTGGGGGGAAAGGGGGGCAGAGATTTCTTCTATTGCGGTAAAGGGTTCTCCGCTAACCGGGAAAAGTCCGGGCGGCATCTTTAAGGGGGTATGGAGAAACAGCGGGGGGGTCAAAGCGGAAAGTTTGACTGCAGTGCCCTTGAGGAACCTCGCGCCGGGTATCACTCGAACTAGATGAGCTTAAACAAATAAGAGGAGTGGCTGGTAGGGAGGGGGGAGGGACGGCTCAGTTGACGGTAGTAAAAGGATTTAGTAAGAAAAAGGGGATTAACCATAAAAACCGGGCAGAAAAAGGAACTCGAAAAAACAAACAGTAGGAGGGGAGAAGGAGGTAGGAAAAAAGCCTTGGTGTTCCATTCCGGGAGGGAAGAAAGCAATTGTGGAAAGGAGACGCAACTGCGGAGCGTTCTATAAGCAAAATGAGGGGCAAAAGCAGGAAAAAGATGGGGCTGGGATCAGTAGAGCGGAGGGTCTATGGAAAAATTTCAACCTGAATCTCCGCCGTCGAAGCCAGGGGGCTGCCGAAAAAAGGCCTACCCTCTTTGGGGATGGAATCCATTAACCCAGGCAAAAGACGGGGGTGTGGGCGGTTCTCGGACATCAAACCTCGGAAGTAGATCGCACGGAAACGAGATAGGGTGAAGACAAAAAATGGCAAATGGAGCGGAAAAGGTCGGCCATGTAAAACCCTCCTCGTGAAAGTGAGGATCTCAAAAGGAGAAAGGCCCATGAAAGCTCTAAACACCCGGAAAAAGACGACCTATCTAATGACCCAAGAAAAAGGGAAAATCCTTGACGCCGTAGGCATTCGTACCTGCAGGACGCGGGAAACGAGACAGTAGATTAAAGCCCGCGGGGGCGTCGAATTTTTCAAGGACACCATCTCAACCAAAATCACTGGGAGTGGTTCCGGGCGAATTTACCGGGTACGCGTGCGGAACCTGGGGCAAGCACTTCAAGGAAAGTGTGCAAGGTGACCCTGAAGGGACCTTACAAGAGAATCACAGAGGGAACAAAAAAAAAGACCGGCACTAAAAAAGAAGACTCAAATTGTATCATTCGAACTTTAGAAAAGATAAAAATCCGTTCCTGAGTGCAATTAACAATAAACAAATGTAAATAAGGTCTAGGGACCCGAAGGGAAGCGCCGTGCTAACCGAAATGAGGACAACCGACGAACTCGGGCGGGAAAATAGGGCAGGCGGGCGACCTTCAGGGTCAAACGAATCAAAAAAGGTGGGGTTCAGGGGCGAAAGTGCAAATCGAAGGCAAAGAAAAGATCCAAGACCACCGCCAGGACCAAAAAAAAATACTGCCTAAAAAAAAAAAAAGAAAAGGAAGGAAAAAAGCTTAAAACCTGTATCAGGACAAAACATGGGGACAAGCAACTCGGTTAGGGAGGAAGGGAAACGGCAAGAAAAAGGTCTTTAAAGACACGTGCAATGCGAAGGTACAAACGGAACCGGCTTATGGGGACCTAGGAAAACGTAAGGTCGAACCTGAAGCAAGGTAAATCCAGGGGAAAAAGGCGCTAAATCCAAAATGAGCTCGACCACAAAAAATCAAAGGTGAACGTGTCACTGGACTAGAAGATTGGAAGTAAAAACGTAACAGAGGGGTCGACCCCCCCGGTGCCGAGAAGTCACAAAAAAGGAAAAGGAGAATTAGGAAAGAAGGAAGGAAAAGTCGGCCTAAATGCGAGAAAGGAATAAAAAAAAGGTGAAGGAGAGAACGAAGAGGGAAATCGATGTCATTAAAATGACAGGAGTAGACTCGCTACTACCGGGGGTAGGGCCAAAAAGCCAAGATACGGTGGAAAGGAAAAGGGGGCGAAAAGGAGTGGAGAGGAAAACCCCATAAAAGGGTTACCATCTAAACGACTCAATCGAAGAAGCG
>Ga0179593_1456394_pt1 | contig 14430 bp, 11 predicted proteins | sample CZODoug2_1_08_16_FD_185931 | JGI IMG/M metagenome (GOLD analysis project Ga0179593, IMG submission 185931) | Vadose zone soil fungal communities from Angelo Coast Range Reserve, California, USA - CZODoug2_1_08_16fungal (PacBio error correction) | ecosystem: Environmental > Terrestrial > Soil >...
CGGTTACATCGCTTTGGGACCGAGAGCGTAAGAGGTGAAAAGAAAAGGCACGAACGGATGACCCAGTCAATACCCGACGCCATAGGACACAATGATCGGAGGGAAGAAGAAAAGGGCGGCCACTTCTCTGTCCCTCGGTAATTCTAGCACACAACGGGAGGAATCCAGGATTCGTAGCCGTCAACCAAAGAGGGGGAGTGTATGTAAGCTAAAAAGAAAAGGGGGTAGACTCGGCGCGATATCGGCAAAACTGTCAACGATAAAGCGCCGTACATTGGCGATGGGAAAAAAGGACTATAATTGTGGGTTAACATCACTGGCTGGGAGGGACGATTGACGAAAACGTTTAAAAGCGAGAAACGAAGGAGTATGGGAGGGGTTCAGTAAAAATGCCCTCGCTGGGTTGACGTATAGATAAGGAAAAAACGAGTAGTATTATATACGGCAAACCTCGAGAGATAGCGTCCGGGAAACCAGATGGCGTTATAGGTACTGATTTAAACGAGGTATGTGCGACAGGAGGCAAAGGAAAGGGTATGTTAGGGAGGAAGGTGTTGGCAAAGTTCTAGATTCCCAAAGAGGGGAGAGATAAAAGAGGAGGGGACAGCTAAATTGGAAGAGAAAGTCCCAAGTCTAGGCCAAACATAGACTGCGAGCAGTCCGAAAACGTTCAAAAGGAATAGGATAGTCAGGGTTGGGAAATACAGAGCGGAACGGCTGGGAAACCGCATTGGAGGAGGCCGGATCAGTGGATGAGGTGTTTCGTAGCTACACGGTCAAGTCGAGCGGAGGAAGGAGGGATCATCACCTTCGGCACGGCTTTAACGTCCGGTAAAGAGCAAGTTAGATCGGAGACAGTGGGGGTTACACCCATGGAGAAGAGGCACGCTGGGGGAGCGAAAAAAAGGGAGAAACTTTTTGTGTGGGGTACGTGAGATATTAGAGGGATCAAACCACAGCAGCATTATGACCGGAAAAAGAGTGAGGGAAAAGGATGGAGTAAGTGAAAGATAGGATCGGAAAACCACAAGTGGGGGTTGCTTTCTGAAGTTTGGGACAAAAGGGAAAGGACAGAGAGCATAAGGAAAGATCGCAGACAGAGGATACTAACATCCTTCATCCGTGGTACCGGATCCAGCAGAGAAGGAATGAAATAAGAGAGACTTCTTTTAACTACAGGGGTTTATAAATAAAACGAATAGAAAGAAATTGATAGCCACGCGTGGAGGCCATATACATGGAGAAAACGAATATCCTTTCCGTGAACAACCAAGAATGAGAAAAAGTAGCTAAAGTGAGGGGGGGAAGAAGATTAGACCCATCGAGAGAAAGGAGACAGAGACCGGGGACCTGCGCTTCGAACTCCCCGGAAATCTCAGGGGGGGAAAGGAGATCCCGAATGCCGCTATAGAAGAGTCGAGCTCCGCGAATAGAGAAGACGGGTGCTTCAACTTTTGCTTAATAGAGATGAAGGAAAAGACCGGATGAGCCTTAATGCCGGTAAAAAAGGATACCCTGATGTATCAGGGACTCTTCATCTACTCCCTCCCGGAGGAATGCGGAGTAAGAAGGAAAGAGAATATGACACTTTCACAAGGAGACGGGGAATACGAAGAAGGAAAATCGGGGAGAGAATAAAACCGGTGGGGTCAGCTCTCCCTGATGTCTAATGAGTACGAACACGCGGTCATCAAAAAACGAGGTCGTACACTGAAAAAAAATCCTTATGACGAGACTAGAACACAGAACGCTATCCGTTGAAGGCCATCAGCGAATTAGACCAACTTAGAACAGAAGAGAGCCTCCTAATCGAAACGAGTAAATTGGTGGGGAAAAAGGGACGCGTCGATAGAAAAGGGGTATATTAAGGAGAAGGGAAGAAGAACTGTCTGGAGAGTCGCAAGTAGGCTCCGACCTTTCAAGAGTCAAGAAGGGCGAAATGTGGGAAACAAAAAAAAAAACGGGGATGGTGAAGTAACGAACCGTCATCCTCCTCGTAAATTTTAAAAATTCACCGGCTAGGCCGAGCTGGGGGGTGAAGTGATGAAAAACGGAGTGTTTCACACGGCGAGAGAAAATGCGGAGGAGAGAGGGCTCAAATCCTCGATCGTCCGGCCATAATCCTGGGGTTAAATTGCACCGTAGTGTAGGAAGTAGGACACATGCGCCCTAATCCGGATTAATGCATCCGAACAGCCTGGAAAAAGAAATACAACAGGGGGAAGATAAGAAGGATGGTTTTACGCATTATCAAACAGGAATCGTCGGAAGGAGAGGAAGATACGGGAAGGAATAGCGAGCGCTAAGGACTGATTAACACGAGGAGAAAACGTACAGGGAGGGATGGCGAAGACTGGTATTATTTCCGCTACGAGAAAATTTGTGCTCGCGAATGGAAGGATTTTAGGAAATCATATCACTGCACCAGATATCTATAAACGGGCCTGGAACTGAGGCGGAGGTAGATATTGCACTTCCAACGATTTTGAGAAACCATACAAATTGATATCATAGGAGGGAAAAGGTAAGCTGAGTTCGGAAGTGAGCACCGGGAGGTGCACCGGGAACGGGACGTACATTCTCCTTATCGGCAGACTGAAGGAAAATATGGACGTCAGGATGAGGCCTCAAAGGTGGACCAAATTCAGCGGGAGAGAGACCCCGGGAGGGCGGGGCAGCCTGGAGTTAAACTGGGGGGGACTACTTCAGGAAAAAGACGGAAGGAAGGATGGATATTAGAAAAGCCCGCTATATTCAGAACGGTGTGGAGCACGTTTGGCTCTATTTGAAATAAATCAACTTGAGATATCAGAAGCTGAACAAGATTCTCCTAACCATGGGTGGGGTTGAGACGAGCACCTATTAATTTAGGATTATAGTTCAAGGAGGTTAGAACGAACGACATTACAAGTATCTAGTAATCGGGGAAATAAAGGGAAAATCCTCAGTAAAGGAAATGAAAAGGAAAAGTCAAATTTTTTCTTTTCGTCATTCGCTTTTGAAAACAACGGCAGGGGCAAGCAAAGACGCTGAACCGATTTCGGGGACGAGCTTTTTTCTAATCGGAAGAAGAAGGAGAGCAGCTTCGGCAAGAAGCTCCGGTCAAGTTCTAGGAATCTGAGAATGGACGAAAAGGAGGGTTTGAACATTAGGATGTTCTCATCCTGAGAATGGCGAGGGCGTCTAAAGGCTCGAGCGAGGGGTTCACATGAGAACTTCCTACATCGAGGTAAGGAGAATCTGGAGGTTTACGGTAGCAAAAAATGTCTAAGGTTCGTGAGAAGACTGGGTAGGAAAAAATAACCGCCATGGGACGGAGGGCGTTCCCTCAAGACGAATAGGACTGAGAGAGGAAGCAAGCATGCACATCGGCCGGCCACGCAGGAAAAATCTCCGAAAAATACGGGAGGGAAACCGTTCCGAGAGGCTTTCACAGCAAAAGCTGTTAAGAAGTATTGAAGGAAGGCCAGTTCTCACGGATGGGCGAAGAGCAGCAAAAGCGAGACCGGCAACCAAATCTGCGGAGAGTGGCCCGCTGAGAGTAAAGCAAACGAGCGAGAAGTTAAGAAGTGAAAACGAAACAGAGCTTGACAACGAGAGTCATACAAGGACCCGATAAGTTCCCCAAGCCAGGGAAGGACCAAATAGCACATTCCTCAAGGAAAAAACTGGGGGGGGAATCCCTCATCAGGGAGCGGTCCCTCGGAAATGGCTCCCGTATCAGAGAAAGAAGACGATGCCTTATCGTTCAGAGGGAGGAGGGGCGACGCAGTATTGGGGACGACAGAAAGTGGGGAGAAAGGATCGGAGGGGAAAGAGACACTGGCCTTACCCTAAAACCCTACCGTTGGGCGCTCGAAAGGGGGTAACACACTTCACTAGAAATTCCGGGTGCACATGTCTGCGCTAGGGATATGGGCGAGAGGAGATCGAGGTAGTAGACGAAAAGGAAAGGGAAGTGTGGGCCCCTGAATGCTCGTGAACAAATCGCGGTTTGCATCTCTCACACACGGAGGAATACTGCAAAAAACGAGATGGGGAGGAGAGGATCCGCATAGGGGGGGAGTCAGTGGGTAACGGTAATTGGTATTGATTCGTAATATCTCCCAAGATGTGGGATGGACCAAAGGGAGGGGGAGAACTTGTTGACATTGGGAGAAAAAGGCTGTCGTACGATAAATGAGTAACGGAAAGGAGCCCGTGGCAGGTTTAAGATCCCCCTGTTGACATACAACATCCTAAGGAGAGACCGAACGATAGCAGAGTCGAGGGGGGAATAATGACGCGACATCGCTTTCTTCATGGGGGAAAAGTTTCGAGCAGGACCGAAATAAAGTCCTAGGGGCGCGCAGATTTGCCCCAAAAAAAAACGAGTAGCAAGTCGGGCAGTACGCTTCGTCGTAGTTTAACGTTGAAAAAGATACGGCAACGGAGTGGGCGACAGTTCAAGGAGTCCTCGGCCAGGCAACGGTTGTGGGGGTTCTGTTAGGAATTAAAATTGCCGGTATTGCAAGACGAAGGTCGCCATGGCCGATAGACGCGCTTGAAGGAAAAGACAGGTGCCTGTCAAAGTTAAAGCTAAACAATAGTGCACCGACGCGGGGGCGGGGGAGGATGTGGTAACGAGGTGGCAGAAGAGAGGGAATCAAAAAAAACGGGATTTCTAGTAGACGATGAAACTGAGGACACGCACTTGCCGTCAGTTTTAGGCCGATTGGCGCTCGGGAGGTACACGAAAAGGCGGTGGGGGAAGGATCGGTCGAACTACCCGACAAACTTGCTTAGAAAATAATCACGGAGGGTTTTTTGGACACCCGGACTCAAGATTTCGCAAACTGCGTGAGAAAACTTGAAACGACGGCAATGCTGAGCCTTCGGACTGAGGAGGTTCAAGAGAACCGTCGACACAGTCGATGACGAACAAGGGTGGAAGAGAAGAAATTCTACGGGAGGAGGTCATGCTCGACCGTACGCTTATGTGAAGCTGTCCGGCGTCAAGAGGAGGATCCAAGCATCGCCGAGTCTACAAAGCGAAATGCAAAAGAAAAGCAGTCTTATCTTATAACGTGCATCTTAGTGAACCGGACTTGGATGGGGGGGAACAAGTGAAAGTCGTCACTAACCTCCTCGGAGCCGGGGAGGAGTCCAAAACAGATTAGTCATTAAGAGGGTGAGTCTGTCGTTCTCCAAACAACAAAAAAGGGCTGATCGAGCCCGTGGGGGAGCCCAGCGCTAGAGCAATGCGCGAACTGGGGAGGTAGAACCAAAGCGGTAGCGGAAACCGGGATGGGAGCCCATCTGGGTCATGGAGGGAATTGAGAATCACAAAAAGAAAAAAATACATCGGATAAAAATGTTAGAATTGATCGATAGCAAGAGCGCCTATCGCACCGTTCTTTGGCATTTCCACTGTGCGATGAAGAATAAAGATTAAGGGTATAGGGTAAGCAACCGGGGGCCTGTCGGTGCGCAAACCTTGGACTGTAGTATCTCGCGTAACTCGAAGAGGGAGGCCGAGGAAGGGGAAGAGCGGCTGCCGGTGCAAAATGCACTAGAAAAGAAAGTCAGGGAAAAGAGAAAGTTGCAAAAAGCAGACTCGACTGGTTGACGTCAACCGAATCGGTTGACCGCGGCACCTCGCGATCACGGCGAGAAAAGAATAATCTTGAAGCCTCCGTTACGCGGTGGTAGATACACTGGTGCTTCCCTTTGGTCACGAAACAACATGAACGTATGGCCATGGAGAAGAGGGCCTGTGACAGCAGCGCCTCCATACGGTAAATCAAACAAAGGAAAGAGATTTTGGACGAAGAACCTGCACAGACTAACGATGCGACTGAAACGGGAGGCGAATCGAGAGTCGACACCGAAGATAACAGTGCGAGAACACGGACCTGCAGGATGAAAGAAAGAGGGAGTAGATCCGAGGAGAAACAGCCGCGTGCTCTCGGGGGAAGTTTCTGACGCCAGAAAATAATCTAGAAGTTATAAGAAACAAGAGACGCTCTGCTCCGGTTCGGGGTCATCGAATTAAGCTCAAGGGGGACACTCAAGCAAAGGTTCGCGGTGGAAGAAACCTCGATCGGCCTCTCGAAAGAGGGTACGGCGAGGCATCTCTCTCGGCTCATTTTGAGCAAGACGGACCAGAAAATGGGACCTTACTCGTAAGGAATGGATAAAAGCCGGCGTCAGGCCAAATAATAGATATGAGATGATGCCGACTGAAAGCTCTAGGAATCTGGGGAAGGGTTATCATAACCCGGTAGAAAATCAATGGAGTTTGAGGCGGAAGATCAAGAAAACTCATACAGGGAGATCAATCCTCTAGGACAAAACGAGGGGGGGGGATTAGCAAAGCGGAAAAATTGAGAAATCAGAAATTGCTCTGGTGCAAAGAAAACGAGGGAAGTAAAAAAACCCGAGGGCTGAGGAGGGGACGCGACACAAGCCTATTTGAAAAGTGGAGACAGGGCATGAGGGACACCGGGGAAGGGCTAAGACCTTGCCGGAGTTAGGAACGAGAGAAAGAGACTGGCAGACAAAATCAGCAACGAGCATTAGGATCTATTGTTTCTTTGTTGGACGGGCGGAACAGTCAGAGTTGATTTATGAAAGATCAGTTGGATCAAGCTCCAAGCAAGAGTCTGAACGAGAGGGTTTCTATCGAGCCGGAATGAGACCTGAACATAGCTCTGAAAAAGAAAGAGAGAGTTCACGGTCGGATTATCGTTTCTCTGAGCAGGGGCCTGAGGATAGTGAAAGATCAGGGTACGGGGGGAAGGGGGAATCTCACTGGCTCGTGGAGGAGTTGGGAAAGGTTATCTCGGGGGTGGGCTAGGTAGGGAGCAAAATCTGGGATATGTCTTAAGTCAATCTTTGAGAGAAATGTCCGGGAAAAAAAATTGATCTCATCGAGGTTCATTCATAATCCTTCGGGCAATACAAAAAGTGGTCGTCCGATCTCCGAGGCCGGAGAAGACGAAAAGAACCGGATTGGCCCATTTTGCCGCTCCAGAGTCCATCTCCCCGCCAAGCCTGAGGGATTTGAAAAATGAGCTTCACGAAAACATATCCTTGGGCATGGCGAGGGAGCACGGGGGACAGGAAGCTCGCAATAAGCTAAAAACAATCAACTAAAAACGAATGCAGACTCGCCAAATGTATCCTGCAACACTAAGCGCGAACTTGTTCTGTGGGAACAGGGAAACAGGTTAAGAGCTGTGCGTAATCAGCTGATGATCCCGATAAGAAAATCAGTTTGACCGAAGAAAAGGAAAAAGAATCTCCAAAGAGAAAGGATTCTGCCTCCCACCACTGTGGCGAAAAAAGGAGGGGCAGCAAGTGTAAGCGTTCAATGAAGCAAAAAGCTACGATGAAAGGGATCGTAGAGGCTGGGGCGCCGTAAGGGAGGATGTGGGGTATAAGACAACGCACATGGGGGAGACTCCTCTGAAAGTCTTAAAATGAATAGGGACCGCGCAGGGGACTTTATCGAAAGAAAACCCCGACCTGGCAAAACATGTTAAAGAACACTTTCATATGGACAGGCGGCGTAGAGAGAATAGGCATACGGAGCCTTTAATCAATGATTGTCCCAAGCTTCGATGACATCTGGTGGGAAGGAGATAGAACACAACAGGGAGTAGGAAATATTACGGAAAAAAGCTATGAGAGCTAGACCTTTTCACCAGATCGTCGTGCAGGGAAGTTAAAAGGTAAGGCTAAACCCAGGGAAAAGGGTCATGCCCAAGATTTCTAGAATGTTGGGAAAGAGGCCCCGGGAGGGGCGGTATAATTACGGGGACGATACCACTGTTCCGTTGTACTCGTTCGGGATAAGAATACACTTAGTCGGCGTGAAGGACGATAGACAAATAGGCACTGTTTTTCGAAAGCGCGATCTCTGAATAAAGTTTGTGTCCCAATTAGGGGAGGGGGAATGGGGATAGTTGGGGGAAGGCTAAATTCCGGGTCACGCACGAAAGGAAAAGAGAGCAGAAACGGTTCATGATCCCTGTGCAGGCAACGTGAGAAGAGGGGAGCGGGAGAGCCGCTGAGGAACTAGCAGACTTTTTTGAGGTGATAGGCTGTGGAGGGTAGGGATTTCGGACAAAATCTCCTAGAACGGCGTACCCAATAGGGCGGAGAGAAGCTCGGGGCTCGGGGCAACCAAGAGGGAGAGAATGGGGAGAGGGTTAACGAGTGGAGCTGAGAAGCGGGTCCATCCGGGGAGATCGACCTCCTCTCGCGATGGCTGGAAAAAGTTCAAGACGGATTGGGACGGCTCGAAAGATTTAAAAAGGCAGGGGAGGGTCGGTATTCGTACTTGGAGTGTGCAAAAACCAGAATTGCTTCAACAACTCCAGGATCGGGATTATCCTGAGAACACCGATGAAGAGAAGAAAGGGGCGCAACGTCGAAAGCCATGTCTACGACCCGAGATAAACAGTAAAGGAAGGCCGGAGGCCCCTCGCAGCCTATGAAAGGGCCCTTTGACCGGGAGTCAGGCTCTGCAACTGTAAGATTGGGAACATCAACCTCTTCCGATGAGAAAGAGACGAGAGAGCGAATAGATATAAACTCGTACGACGCTAAGAGAAAAAGAGATAAAGGCTAGGGACGTAATGTCCCGATGCGCAGGTAAGACAGAAATTGCCTGACAGGGAAAAAAAGTTAAAGTATGGACTAGAGCTGAAAGGCACAAGCTTGCTCGGCTAACCGTAAGAAATGAAGAGAAAGGCGGGCAGAGGGTAATCTATCCTCAAGGTCACTTTCACAATAGAAAGTCGCAAAAAAGAGCGCGAAATCCGCCGGGGGGGCAGCGCAAAAAAAGTAGGTCTTCAGTAACGTCGGCATCACAAGAGGTAATAGACTACGAAGTGCGAAACCACATCATGGGATTTAATGACGCTCTCAAAGACAGACGACAGCGATCCGGAACGGTTATTCAAACCATCGAGAATTGACATGAACACGCCTGATAGAAGCACTAGGGGAAGAAGAAGTCGTATGGGACGCCGCGATCAGGAGAAGGTCGAGAAAGACGGAACCAAGGGAAAATGTCTGTTGCGATCCTGATGAGACCTTTCCTCTCAGATTTCCGGCAGGAAGTAAGAACCGAAAAGGGAGTGACCGTCGCGCCTCGGACCTGGCCCCAGAAAGGGGATCCTAGTAAAAGGTCGCCATAACAAATACTAGCCGAAGAATCTGTTGGGAGAATACCTCGGAGAGAGAAGAATCGGCGCGTAAAAAATCCTCGATCGGTCGTAAAGAAAAAGTAAAGGGAGAATGCACAGGGAAAAAGGGACTTTTTTCTACTCTGGGGAGCAATTCCCGTGGGCAGTAAGTTCTAGGGAGCAATGTGCATTAACGAAAGAAAGGGGAAAGTAAAATCTCTCTCAACCCTGGGGAGGAAGGGAAATTTTTGAAAAATAACGGAGATCAAGGAACGACCAAAAACAACTATTGGAGGGATTCTCTGACATCCTAAGGCGGAGAAAGGCAAATAAGCCCAGTTGCATTCTCACACCGAAAGGAGGGGGGAAAAGAAAACGCGATCAAGGTAGAAAAGCTGCGGAGCCTATTTACAGAAAACCAGAAAGTCATTTGCAACTCAAGCTCGCCTCTGCGCTTGGAGGGGAGAAATGTACTGGGACCGTCTGTCCAGGCGAGAAAAGCTTGGACTATAAGGTGAGAAAAACCTGAAGATCGACAAAGAGGAGCAGGTAAAAATAAGAGGAAGGGACGAGAAGTTTGAGTCATTGCCTGTCGCTCAAACGCCACCCATGAAGGCGGCGATGATGAAGGTGATCTTAGAAGTTCCCGACAAAGGAAGTCTAATCTGGAATCTGATTTCTCCAGAAAGGGTCGTATCAGGAATGGTAGGGGGGAGAATGTCATCTCCCCATCAAGTATTTCAGACCTGTATCCAAGCAAAGAGAAGACGAGGTGTGGTGAGAGGGAGAGCGAAATTAGGGATGAGGGAAAAAGAATCCCCTTAAGTAGCTCTTGAAAAAATTGGTAAAAAAACCAAAGGGGAGTACAGGAAATACCTCAAGGGTTAGCTTAGGATAGGAATCCAGCGACACCTCTGGAGTCTCCGAGGTGGGGAGTTTCGGGAAAGAAACGAGAGAGATGCGAGAAAGGTATGGGGACCTAACATCTGCACCAGATATTCATTTTGTCAATTGAGACGTCGGCTTTGAAGGAGAAAGCAAGGAGAAGAGAATTCGCGGGAGGCCGGACATGTTTCCATATAAAAAGGGATGGAGGAACAATCAGTCGCAGAGATGCTCGAAAATCAAGTTAGAGGAAATCGGGGCTGACGGGGGGACAGAACGCTGAATTGATGACCCCTTCCTGGTGAGAAAGATACCTTCCTAATAGGCGGGGGGGGATTCACAAGTATCGCGTGTTGCCGCATTTAAAGCAGGGAAATTTGAGGGGGTCTGAATATCGGATGGAAGGTACAACAAATGTCTCTCCAAGAACAGCGGAATGCAGACTGTCGAGCCAATACAGAAAACGCGTAGAAGGGGCAGGCCAATCTAAATTTCTATCGAAAGACTATGGCCAAGAGGAGGTCGCGCACTGGAATCATAACCAGAAGAAAAAAAAGGCGTCTGTTCCCCCTAGAAGCCTATGCTTTCGCCACCAGGGAAATCACCGTGGGGGAGGGACTGCATTCCTCTTCAGAGGAATACTTCAGATACCGAAGAAAAAGAAAAGACAAAAGAGGCTCTGATCTCTCAAACTCTCGCGTACAAATGAAATAGGGGGGGGCTGGCATTGAAAAAGGGAGGTTAAAAAAAGCGCGTTCCAAAGAGTAAGGGAAGGCCGTGCCGCTCCTATATGCCAAATCCGGGAGAACAATTCACAAAATTGCCAAAGATCCGGGGGATTCTACACTGGGCTGACACATCCTTTGAACTGACACAATGTCCGCGATTTTCCAACAAACAAAAAAGGCGCGAAAGGCGGACCTCAACTTTCGAGGAAGAGGGGGGGATTTTGATCCTTGACTACCCGCACCTATTTATAGAGACGAAAATGTGAGGGCCACAAGAATGAGTTTCGCCAGGTGGATCCGACTTTTTCCAACTTTCGAACTCACATATGGGTCTTAAAAATAAGAGGGGGGAGGGAGAGAAAGGAACATACCCTGTTAGTACGGTCTAACGAACGTACAGAGGTGTTGACCCGTACAGGTAAGACTGCTTGGCAAGGTCTGACAAAAACTGATTAGAACTATGTGCTCAAAACCGCGATGGTCCGAAGGAAGGGACACGCAGATGAACGTTTAGGGGAGTCTAAAACGGGGTACGAATTTGGTCTTCGGATCAGAAAAAAATATGTTTGTCTGAAAAGGGTTCAGAAAAGGGGGGGGGATCAGGTCTGGGTGAATACAGTTGCGCGGCCAATAAAGGGGGAAGATTGCCTGGAACCCTTGTCGAAATCCATACCGGGAAGAAGACCTAGGAGATCCAGACGTGGGGGGCGAGTGGTGGACTATAAGTAGGCTTGACATCGTCTAGGAAGATGGTGGTTGTCCGCACGCCTGGCGGAAGCATACAAGGGCTAGTGGGCGTGAGCCTGCTGCCGGTAATTTGCTAAGACTTCGGCATCGTTATGACGGGAATACATGAAACGAGAGGGTAAATGAGGGACGAGGAAAGGCATCGATCTGTTGCCGGCTAGAGAAGGATTTAGAGGGTGAGGGGGAGAAAGAAATTTTGGGGTCGGTGATATTGAGGGCGTGATTGCGACAGAAATGATGAAGGAAGGAAAGCGTGAGCAAAGGAAACTGCTCGGTGATCTGGAGAAAAAAATAGGGGAAACCCGAAGGGGATAGTGGGATTTATTTAAAAGGGGGCTCTGCATAATTGGGCCATCCGGGCTTTCGGAGAGGAAAAATGTACCTGACTCTCTCACGCCAGCCTTTCCGTCATGGGGGGGAAGGGGTGGAGCTCAGAGGATTGGTAATGCATAAACCTTTGTCTCATTGGGTATACGTACCACTCCTCAAGAATTGATTAAAATAGAACAAGGTCGAAGACTGGAGCACATAGAAGTCCGACGACTGAAACGAATCTCTAGAACTTCTCATAGAAAGAAGAAAACCAGTAATGTCAATCTAGGTCAACCCTGAGGAGATTCGCTTAATCCATACCGGAGCGAAAAGGACGAAAGGAAGGGGGGGGGAAGACTAATAATTTCCTTCTATAATCTGAATTCGCTTCATAAGACGCGTGCCGGGGGGCAGATTGCAGGAGAAGAAGCGGGAGAAAAAAAAAAAAAAAAAAAAAAGAAAAAGAAAAAAAAAAAAAAAAAAAAAAAAAAAAAAAGAAAAGAAGAAAAAGAAAAAAAAAGGAAAAAAAAAAAAAAAAAGAAGAAGAACAAACAAAAAAGAGAAGAAGAAGAGAAAAAAAAAAAAGAAAAAAAAAAAAAAAAAAAGAGAAAAAAAAGAAAAAAAAAAAAAAAAAAAAAAAAAGAAAAGAAAAAATCCTCTTATCCTTAAGTTCTCTCATCTGAGGAAATAATTGAGGATGAAGGAGTGATGGGTAAGTCAAGGAACTCCACGGAATGTATAGGGAGAGGGGATATCACTGAATATCGAGGGGACTTCTACCTTGTTCGCTGCTGTAGTACTGCAACAAGGGAGAAGGAGGCTGAGAATAAAATTTCAGCTTCCAGCGAAGGAGGGTTTTCAATTATAAGAACTGCGCGGGTTAAAAACTCTGCTCGACAGAATTTACCGCAGAAGAAAAGCATGGATGAGAGTGCAAGAATCCTCGGCGCAGCAAGCAGCATACGGGCATTTAGGAATCGGGGAAGTATTAGGTAAGAGCCTGGATCAGCTCCTCATGTCCGCGCACCGAATGAGTGAGGGGATGAAAAGGCGGAAATCGGGAAGTCACGGCATCCGCCCTCACCGGCAATAGAAAAAACGTCGCCGACGCCTATCTGAACGGACACGTCAGAAGAGGAGGATCTTAAAACGAGCGAAACGGTTTAGAAGCAAGAGGAAAGCCGGCTCAGAGTACCAGGGGAATATTATCTCTATCTGGGGGAATTGCATAGCGTCGGGGTGCAAGAATCGAAAACGGGAAAGACGGGCTCGTATAGCGGCTCATCACAGTAGAGGAGGTAGTAAAAGAAGCGTCCATGGGGGTAGGAAGCACTTTGCTCTCGTCGGTTTCTCTAGGAGGGGAGAACCCTTCCCGTAGACCTGGCGCGCGGAGAAGGGGCGAGCTGCCTAGGTCTTAAAAGGAGATACACCAAAGTCGGATGAGGAGTAGAGAGAGGTTGGAAAGGCAGAGAAGGAGGCAGGCAGTAATTTCTACTATCCAAAAAATGTAGGCTCGCCCTCGATGCGTAGCACCGAGGCAAGGGAGGATACAACCGTTATACTTTATGGAACAGTAGGAGATTATGAATCTTATTCGCGAGAAGAATTTGGGATTGTCCATTTCCAGAAAAGGGAAATCATCGTCTTTTGACAACAGACTCGAGATGAGATCAGGTAAAGAAAAAGGGGGTTGGATTGCATGTGTGAAGAAAGGCAAAGAAGTTGAGAGCGTGTGAAGAAACCAAAAAAGAACTCTAGAGACTTAGAAGAACGGAGGAACAGTGGGCCCTAAAAGACATGTAAGCTTATCCGGACTATACATCTAATCGCGGATCATAATAAAGAAGGAGGGGAGATCTCGATGAATAAAAGAAGTCTGAAATGGAGAATGACTCGATGGCTCCTATACCAGTAGGTACTGCCTGTTTCTTCTGAGTGGGGGGGGGAGAAGGGGCAATCTCATTTCGAAAGTATTTCTAAATAGAGGGGTCGGGGAAAACCGTGGGTGAAGAAGTCGGAATAGATGGAAAATCAGAACCTTGAGATTGAGAGAGGGACAACAGGAGGGATGCGCCCGTCTTCTTAAGCGGGTGTCGACTGAGAAAAGAGCCGATGTTGGAAAGTTACTTGGTAGGGAGACCTACAGCTTCACGGCTCCTCGCCGGAAGAAGTCGTCGTTTGCTACTAAGATCCTTCACTCAAGGGGACAGTTAGACTGCAGCGTCGTGATTTTCGTTTGTAGGCATTACGATGGGAGGAAAGGAGAAGGGAAGACCCGCACATACTTGGCTACGTATCCGACAGATGTGTTCCTTCTAAAGACGTCAAAGGAAGAGGAAGCCTGAACACTTACGCTTCGGTCGAGAGAGCAGGGGATAAATAAGTGTATCGAATCTGGTGACGACTGGGGGAAAACTAGTAGTGAGTACACTTCCGGGTTGAAGAGTGGAGAAATGAACGGCGTTTCAATTCGTGCGAGTGTGCGACCAAGGGGGCCCCAAAACATTGACGACCAACTAGGGGAGGAAGAAAGTCTAAAATATTAAAGGTATAAAAGGTCAGCTCAGCACACGCAGGTCAGG
>Ga0179593_1469409_pt1 | contig 14430 bp, 13 predicted proteins | sample CZODoug2_1_08_16_FD_185931 | JGI IMG/M metagenome (GOLD analysis project Ga0179593, IMG submission 185931) | Vadose zone soil fungal communities from Angelo Coast Range Reserve, California, USA - CZODoug2_1_08_16fungal (PacBio error correction) | ecosystem: Environmental > Terrestrial > Soil >...
CCACCGCCGGCCACCCGCCTGGACATTCCGCCGATCCCGAAGCGGCCGGTCCGGCCCGACGATTGCGTCCCGATCCAAGAAAACCGGCCGAATAGGGGCGCGAACGTATGACTCAGGCGCCACCTCGTGTTAGTGAAAAGAGGACCAGCCTTCGTGCCGGAAAGAACGGCGCCTCTTCGAGGAGCCTGTTTGACGGGGAAAGCCTGACACAACTCAACTCTTCACCGACTCCGGGGTCCCTGTGTGAGGCACCGTCCTCTCGGTTATTGTCTGGAAAGGGTCGTCTCAAAAAGTGAAATTGGGGGGGAGGCTTAAAGAGGTGAAGGGTAGTCTGTCCTCAGCTTGAGCGTCAGTTTTTTCTCTGTGATTGGACTGTGCCGGGGTAGAAAGGCCTGTGCTCATCAAGAGAGGAAACGTGAACAGGAGGAATACCTTCGGGAGGGATAACGGGGGCCCCAAGCGATCTGCTTCTCCTTCGGCCTCCTAAACTAAGACAACGAGACGTACTCAAACGTTGCCGGGCCGGGTGATCGAGCCAATTGCCTACGTGGGGCTTTAATACGGGGGAGCCAGGAGGACCGTTGTACGCTTCCGGCAGTGTCGGGGGAGCCATTTGGCAAAGAAAAAAAACCGGTGTATGTTGAAAATCGGCACAGGAGGTCAATAGGGGGACCTATGGGTCGCCACCAAGAGGAGCGTCCGGCCAGAGAATAAGTCGTGGCCACCGTGAAGGGGGGACTCTCATCTTACCGGTCGGCAAAGAGATCGCCGTAATCGTCAGGGGACCGTTTCGGGGGACGGGAGGGGATTGGAAAGTGTTGCGCCCCGATCTGCGAGGTGTGGGAAGAAGGGGTCGGCCGTTGAGTCAAAGACAACCACGCGTGGTTTTGGGCGTGGAAAAAGTACAGGGGAAGGGAACGCCTAGAATTGGCGCCCCGTGTGGACCGCGAGGTGGCCATCGAGGTCCAAGGGATCGTTCCGCGTTGTCTAGGTGGAGAAAAAGCGAGAATAAACGGGAGTCCGGTCAAACCGGGTAAGAAGGAAACAGGTGCCTTCGGGAATTAGCCGCGGGCCCAACTGTAGACTTGATGTAGAGCCGGAGTCGGGGTGTTCCCTACCCAGCATGCTGGCTGGGGAGGGGTCTCCTTCTAAGCTGCCATCTCTCTCCGGGTGCCCATGAGTTCGGACAAAGGCCGCGGCCATAGCGAGCAGCTTTCCACGGACAATCTCGAGAGAAGGGGGGGGAGCCCCTAAACCACTGTCCCGTACTGTCTTCCTAACACTCCTAAGGTGTGACCTACTGCATTAAAGGATACGGAAAAAAAAAAATCCGTCATCTTAACCCTGCCAAGAGGGAACACGAGTTCGGAAAAAGGGCCCTTCCAGCGACGTCCCCAAACGGAAAAAGATCTGACACGCTTCGCCGTCAGTTCTCCTGGTCAGCCTGTACTGCAATCATGTTGGAGGAGGAGGGGGGAAAGTAGTCGGAACACGCTTCTTCTGCCGGGTGCGAGGAGAACGTTCGAACACCAGGAAGGCGCCGAGGGTCGTGCGCAATTGATGACGTAGTCCTTGCCCCGGGGAGTCGATGCCGCCACGGAACACGAAGTGGAGGAGAATTCTACGCGACACATTCGTTTTCGTAAGTTAAGAGCGTGACCTTCCCCGGGCGGCAAACGCGTCGGCCACACGAAGGAACCGGAGGCTCACGCCAGGGACCAGGACACTTTTCAGCGTCTTAATAGGGGGGCTGGCCCGGGAATAGCTCCGTGCTTTCAGTAAGTCTAACAAAGGGAAAGCGTCTATTAAAAGGGTCAAATAGTGCAAACGACTTCAACGGGCGAAAAGGGGGGATCTTTAGGGAAAGACGTGACCGGTACCTGATGGCACCTAAGGTCTTGGCCCGCCCTTGGACGTAGAGAAAAGGGGGGACTACTTGGAAAATCACTTTCGGAGAAGGCCTAAAGGCTATAAAAGAAGGTCGATGCCGCCGTGACTCAACGGGTGACTGGCATTGAGCCTGATCTTCTAGGCCCTCGTGTCCTGTTTTATACGCAGCCTCGACAAGGCCCCCTAGTTTGCATGCGGGCAAATAAAACGACAAAATTTCCGAAGAGGCTTGAATACAACGGCGAAAGGAGGGAGCGCTATGATGGGTTGGCGGGCCAGGGTTGTTCGAAAGGACGCGCCTCGTCGGAGTGAAATAGAGAATTCTCTCGTTTCTATCCCTTTCGGACGTGAAAGAGGGACGTCTGCGACTTCAGGGGCGAAGGGTTCCCGAGTGCGAGGAAAGGGCCGACCAGCGCGCCGCGGTCCTTGGCCATCGGCGAAAAGAAGAAGGAAAAGAGGGATGCTTTTAACTCGACGAGATCTTGAGAAGATTCGCCTGCGAACGAAAACGACCCGCGCGGCTAGGAAGGAAACTCGTCCACGGCTCGAACAGTCTCGCCCTCTCGGGTGAAGAGAGAAAAACGCCCGACTAGAGCATACTCTGGGATTTCCAAGGAGAGGAAAAAGGAGGGATTCTGAGCCTGCTAAGGGACCAACGTGGAAATCCACGGGGACCTCGACTTAAGGCGTCTGACGAAGAGGCGAAAAACCCGGTTCTCCTTCGAAGGGGCAGAAAGTCAAAGGGAAGAAAAAACGTTTTGAACCGGGGTTCGGTGAAAAAGACACCGCGACCCTGCCGGCTTGCAAACAGACACACCCCCGAAAGAAAAAAGGCAGAACGTTCATCTAACTCCGGGGAGGGACAGGGGGCCTCAGACGAAATTAGGAAATACGCAGGGCGAAGGGGGGAAGGGGACCTGAGCGTGACCCAGAAGGGTGACGCACTTCTCGGGAAAAAAACGAGGCTTAACTCAGGTTGGCCAGGGGGAAAATTGTACGCCCTGCGCAGAAGGGGCGACTACACGGGCGGCTGCCAAGGGACGCGAACTTTGTTTTTGAAAGGGGACGCAGGGACCATGACGTCCACATCTTCACGATCAACCAGAAAGGGACGCAAAGAAGACGGCGACGACAATACTCGAAAAAACGAAAGACGAAAAAAACTTTTCGGGAAGAAGGCGAAGGGACTGGGGGAGGGCCCTGCCGTTGAATCACCTCCGGGAGGAGACGAGTAAAAGTCTTGATGCGAGAGGAAAAACGAACTACCTAAAAAAGTAAAGAGCAAGGACTCATAAGCGCTGCCAAGTACCCCTAAGCTTCAACTACGTGAACACGGGAAGGGAAGGGCGGAGGCAGGCGACCATCCCTAAACTGCTACTGGGAAGGAATTGAAGGGTATTTGAATGGGGGTTACTCGGCACCGCAACGAAAGGAAGCTTTACCATGCGGCGTACAGAAGGGGAACTGCACGCCCCCACTAGTGGTGGGAGCCTTAAGGAAAAAGGGACGCAGGAAGAGAGGCTTTTGTGGCGGAAAGCGGGCCTAAGGGGCCGGCCCCCGTAAGTTCTGCTGGGGATCGGGCTGAATGAAAAGGCGGAAGAAGAAATCTCGAAACAAACACAAACGGAGGATGAAAGCGAGAGAGTAACCGATGACCGCAAGACAACTGGGGAAGAAAGCCGACGCGCCGGCCTGCCAGGAGACAGGAAGAAAAAGGGAACCGCACCACCCAATAAGACAGTTTCTCTCGTGATAAGGGGAAAAGGAGAAAAGAAGTTTGAAAAGCTGCCTTCCGCGCTTTACTCCGGGTAATGATCCGATTCTATTCTCCTGTGAACGGGGGGACCCGTAAGCGTCACCAAAAGTCACCTACTCCGTCCGGGGGGAAAAAAAATGGGATCCGGAGGAGACTTCACTTTTAGTTTAGGTGAGGCTAAAGGCGCAAACCGAACTCTAACTTTGTAGCCTGATGGAAGGGGTCACGGCTGGGCAACCAACAGAAAAGGGGGTCCGTGCTCGTGAAGGGGGGGGCTGAAGGTATTTCAAAGAAAAAAAAAAGGAAAAAAAATTCGAGCTTCGACCTTGACCAGGCGAAACCGCGAAAAAGAAACTCAGCCGCGAGCTTGATAACCGGAAAAGGGCCGCCAGGAGCGGGGACCGTTGCCCTAAACGCAGGGGAAGATTGGAGAGACGGGTTTATCTAGGCGCCCGGTAAACGGTGAGATGAAGGTGGCGCCATGCCGGAGAAGAAGGGGACAGTAAAAAAAAGGGAGAGCAAAGGGGTCGGGGGGACTTGTCAGCACTAAACTTACCGCAAAACCCTTCAAGACGCCTCGAAGACAACGGGGGAGAAACCTAAGGAGTAATCAAAGAAGTTAAGGTCTCATTAAGGGATTAAGGGGGGAAATGGGGGGGCCACAAAACTACAAAGGGAGAAGAAATAAAGGGTCTGTTCGGAAAACTGCGTGCAAAAGGAAGGACGTCTTGATCGTGGAGAGTTTGCCACCGTCTTCTTCTTGGTGGGGAAAGGCCGTTGAGACCGGTGGGACGGTGTCCGGAGAAAAATAAACGGTCCCGTTTAGGGAAAAAAAAAAGTGTGGTGTGCTTCAATCGGGAGAAAGAAATCGCAAAAGGAAATGCGCCCGGGGTGTTACGACATTGCGTCGAAAAGGCGAGGATAGGGGTGAGGAGAGTTTTGCATCAGTGGGGAAGTGCTATTGAATGAAAAGAATGGGACCGACTTCTCCTCTATGAAGTTTGTCAGGCTGAGAAGGGAGGGGGACTGGATTCGAAAAAACCACGAGGGGAGACGAAGGAGGATCAAGCGGGGTGACCGTGTGGGGGAAACGCCGGGCGGACGAAGGTAGGAGCCAGCTAGGCTCTCCATTATCAAGGAGACTAAGTCGGGACCTTTGAATCAAAGGAAAGGGAAAACCTTACCCGAGTCTGGTTACGAAAAATATCAAGGAAAGTCCCTCGCAAAGTGAATGGCTCAAGGGAGTTGAAAATCAGAAGGGTCCTCGACAGGGAGCCGCGATCATCGACTTCTCAAGATGCTTCCAAAAAAAAGAGATACACCAACCCCGGAACCCCAAATCCCCGTCAAGAAGGGCGGACTCTTCCTCCTTTCATGGGACCGTTCCCAGGGAGGGAAAGGATTTTGTGGGATTCTATGTCAAAGAAAAAAGCCTAAAGAAGGTAGGAGGATACTTAGTAACACCCGATAGACTCCGGAACGAGGGGTCGAAAGGAGGGGGACTTCTGGGTGCGGAGGCATGGGGGGGGGAAATTAGCAAACTTACACGGCGTTTTTCTCTCTGGCTAAAAAACCAAAATTCCTCTTTGAAAAGGAAAAACACACAAGGGAGGAAAAAAGTCTCCTGGAAAGCGGAGAAAAAAAAATTCGTCAAAAACCTTCCCGGCAAGGGGCGAGGACGAAGGGACGCAATGAAGGCGCAAGGTGGAGGTTACCGGAAGAAATACGGTCGTTCGGGAGACCTCGAAAAAGCTGTCCTAAACAACGGGGCCCTAGGGGGGGGAGGAGAAGTGTCGCGGGAGCAGACTGAATAGTTGAACTTGGTGCATTTGCCAAGAAAAAGGAAGGGAGCCCCTCAGGGACAAGGGTGTACGACGGTGTCCAAAGAATGAGGGGAAACTGGCCTACTATGAGAACCGCGTGAAGGGGGGCGGCCACAAAGAGGGGGAAAAACCGAGGTCATCACCTGTAATGTAGGATTTAGAAAGTCTTGTTGGGCTACGGCTTCCTGGGGCGGCATCTAACGCTGAAAGGGGGGAATAAAGAAACTGTCGGCCATCAGATCTAAACCTGTACTGGAGTTTACCTGTAAGGAGAAAAAGTTCGTGTCCTCACCAGGTGTTTGGGGGTTGGAGGGTGGGGCCTGCCTCTTTGTCGGGGGAGGAACAAGAGTAAAGGGTCCTCTTCTTTCACCGGACTGAGGTGGGGAAGGCTAATCCAGGTGAAGGCTTAAACGAAGTAGTCTTGACTTCTACGTCAATTGGGTCGAAAAACGGGAGAGACGTTCTCTACGGCAAACCTTCTTCGGTCGTCAAAGGGGGGAAGATATCCAGCCTTTCATATTAACTGGGGGATAAATAATGGAGTCTCTGACAATTCACTGGATACTACTGAAAAAAAGGAAAATCAAAGAAGTTCTTCCGGTCGGTACCAACGATAAAAGCTAAGCAGGATAAAGACTAAGGGGAAGGTTAACTGAGACAAATAAGAGGCCTGGTCAGAAAACTTTACTCTAAAGGAGCAGGATCAGGGGAGTCTTCGCCTGCTAGGGACTTACCTCAAAAGAAAACCCGGAAACAAGGGCGGACGTTAAAGAAAGGTCGTAAAAAGGGGCTCCTTCTCAGGACGAGGCAGGTTTCCATGGAGAAGAGGGGGGGGGGGGAACTAAAACAAAAGAACTTGTTTGGGAAAAATGGGCATTTGAGAACCAGTAAGGCAGAAAGCCTTCAGGCCTCACAGAAACTCTGGGAAAGGCAGGTAAAAGCAAAGGAGGGAAGCCAGAGAAGAGTACTGCTACAGAGTTTCCGGTTCAGGGAGGAGGAGAAACAAACCAAAAAAACCAAAAGCGAGAAAAAAAAAAAAAACACCTCAACACCCAAAAAACCAGAGGGGAACGGCCAAAGGGTTTCCAACGAAAAATGCGTTCCACGCCAGAGCTTACTTGAACCAGGGGGAGTGTTTAGGATCCCTTTACGAGGGTGGGGGGGAAGAGACGGACTTCCGGGTGAGAACCGCGCGGACACTTCCGGGAAACGTGAAGAAAACCGAAGCTTCCTTCCTGATCCGGGCCAAAAATCAAAATACGATAACCGTGGGAATTACAAGGGACGTGTTCAGGAAAAGGGTCGATTAAAGGTTGATATAACCTAATTCTAGCGGAAGGGGGAGGCGGGGCGACTCCTCCGGGAAGGCTACTAGACAGGGGAAAAAGCGCTCCTTTCCTAACTTCCTGCCTTGCCGAAAGAGAAAAACTGAAAAGGAACTATCACTACTAATCCGAGACTCTCCTCAAAAAGGAAAAAGTCCGGACTACTTGGATCCAAAATTGAAAAGCAGCTACCAGAATCTAAAAAGGTTCGGCGGAAAGAGAGAAATAAAGACGTCTTTGGGACGGGGACTCTTTATGGGGGGGCTCCGGTCTCGTTCCAAAATACTGCGAGACGGAAGTAAAAAAGGAAAAAAAAAAACTATTTGTCAAAAAGGGACGGTAAAGGCTAGAAGGGATCTCTGCTTGGTGGTTAGGGATCGACTAAAGGCGAAGTCCCGGCTTGCCTCCGGATCTGGCTGAAGGTCCGAAAAAAAGGGGGGGGAAACAAAACGGATGGTAGAAACCTAAGGGAAAAAAAGGACAGAAACAAAGAAAGGAAGACCGGTAAACGTCCGTCAAAGGGGAGAAAGGAAAAGGCCGGCAAGCCCTACACAAAAAGCCCGAGAGCAGGGAAAATGGCTCAACTCTGTCTTAAAAAATCAAAAAAATCTACCGAGAAAGCCAGACTCGGGCGATTCTTCCTTTTTAAGGTTCAATGGAAACCGTCCCTAAGAAAGGGTTCGGAAGCCGGGTCGCTCACTGAGGGTCTGGGACTCCTGCGGCAAATGCTAACGTTGGTGATGTACTCTTGGGGGGAGGGTTGGGAAGGCACGGGGGAGGGAGGAGGAGTACTTGAGAAGTCAGGTGGGGCTTTTCTTGGAGAAACCTGTCTTAAAAAGAAAATCAAGAGGAACATTGATAAGATTCTGGTCCCTCCCTAAAGGGGAGGGGGAAATAAGGGAATCTTAAGAGTGACGAAGGAGGGTGACTGCACAGGTCCATCGTCTAGAAAAGTAATAAAGATCCCGTGAATGAGAAAGGAGTCGTTCCTACGTATGGGGAAATGCAGCCGGAAAAGTTTTAACTAAGAAGGAGTTCTCCAGGGGGGGATGGAGCCGACCGTGAAGTCGAACACAAGAAATAAAAAATACTAGGAAATCAAAGAAAGGGGAAAAAAAGAACCTCTTAGTTCCTTTTCAAAGATGCGTGACCTTTCATTGGTGCACGAGAAAGAAACCTAAAAACCTTCGGGCAGCAGGTTAGAAGGCCTGGGGGGAAAGGGACTGTGGACTAAACTCGTATAAAAAACAGAGTCGGCTTCTGGGGGGGGGAAAACGTCATTTATCTAAAAGGCTGGGGGAAGAAGATGAAGGGGGGACAACCACACAAAATTGGTTTTGCGGAAAGAAACATTTACCCTAAACGCGTAAAACCCGGGGGGAAACAACCGCGAGGGGCTTCAAAAAAAAAAAACAGGAGGGGGGGGGGAAAGGGGGAAATATCGACCGCCTGTCAGCTATGGGGGGGAAAGTAAAAGAGCATCTAAAAACGGAAGGAAGTTGAAGAAAACTGTAACCTGGCGAGCCGTAGATTATGTGTGCTGGAAGAAGTTCTACCTAAAAGGACGAGACCGGGGGGAGGCGTGTTCCCTACCAAACGCAAGTCTGGTTTGGGAGTGGCCCAAGAAGAGTCAAAGTCCATAAAATTCAGGGAGGAACTGGTAAAACCCTCGGAAACTAAATAAGATGAACCCTAGCCAGGAAGAGAGGAAAGATCCTCCAAACTAGTCGCAAACAAAGGAAACATGGGCGATTCCACGAAATTGTGAAAAGGTTTCAAGAAGAAACGGATAGAAAGGAGAAGGAAAATAAGAAAGTCATCTTTTAAGTTCAGAAGCCGAACTCGAACACCTCCACCAGAAAAGCTAGAAAAAAAGAAAACTGGGATTACACGTCCAAGGAATTGAACGAAGGGGAGACGAACCGAGTGGGACTTCATTGAGGGAATACACACCTATGGTTCAGCGGCTTTTCTACGTCTAAAAAAAGGAAAGAAAGAAGCAGGGGTCTCCTTAGTCAACTGGAAAAATTTTTAGTTAAGCTACCGAAGACAACAAAATGTGTGAAGGGAAAGGGGGGGGGGAAAAGGGAGAAGACTTCGTGACACCCGTCTGAATTACGATAAGGGAGGAGTAAAGTGATTTCCCGGACCAAGCAAATTCCCCTGAATCGTCGGGTACAGTAAAGAAATCCTTTTAATTATTCACAAGGGGTTTGAAGAAGGTCCTGCAGGGGGAGTTCTGAATAACAGGAAAAGGATCGGCAAGTCACGGTACAAACAATGAATAATGTACCCCTTCTGGATTCACGGTAGGGGAACGAAGAAAAAGGGAAAAAGGTTAACTCTTGTTCCAAAAGTGTGTACCGCCCTGCGTTTACTGATAAGGGTGAGTACTTCAACGAAGATGGGAAAGTGGGAAGCCGATGCTACAGGAAAGGGTGGGGAAAGTTTCTTAACGACGACTCAACTTTTAGGAGGACGGGAATGAAACCTGATAAGGGGGGTTTGAGGAAGTTCTCTAATCAACTCCTTCATACAGGAGGACTGAGAATTGTCCATCACTACGAAACTTCCGCGGGAAACGTGGAAGGCTACCTAGACCGAGTTGGGAAACTGGTGGAGGAAGGGGGAGGGGGGCGAAGAAGGGGGGGGAGGGTGGAAAAAGAGCCTCTGTCGATCAGGGGTATCTGAAAAGGGGTCGTGACCTGGAAGCGGAACGGCAATTCAAAAAAAGGCGTCGGCGAAAAACTTCAATTCGACGTAAAGAGTGGCTTCGGAGCGTGCCAGATCAAACAAAGAGTTGAAGGGGAAAATCGGGGACCTCATCTCCGTTCGAGCTTAGAAGTCAAGGAGATACATACATTGCAGAGTCTACGAAAAGAGAGGAGGGGGGATATAACCCTCTCCTTCTAACCTGGTAGAAAAAGAAAAACCTACTTCTCGAAGAAGGTGACTCCAGCGGGAGATCTGGATATACACCTCTCGACCGAAGCTCATACCGGAAAAAAGAAGTTGAAGAGAGGATCTTATTGGAGAAAGGCTCGGTGGGGAAAGAGAAAGAAAGGAAATCCTCCCCTCCTCCGTAAGAAGGCTTCTACACCTCGGGAAAGAAACAATTTGCGCCTTCGAAGGGGAACCAGTGTAAGAAGGGGAAACGGGGAGCCCACCAACAACTTTTTGGGGGAAGACCGGGAAGGGAGAACAAGAAAATTCTCTGAAAAAAACGTCTACACCTTGAAAAGGCGGGGAACGTTCACTAGTAGGAAGCACCGGACACTATTATCGAGGACGTTTGCCTGGATTATTTTCTTCCAGACCTGCAAAGGGCCCTTTTTCCAGCCTTCCGCAGGAAAAAGGACGGGAAGGCAGGTGGTCGACCGGTTGAAGGGGAGTGGGAAGAGTGACGAACCTTGGGGTTGCAGAATAAAACTTGAAGGACACAAACCATCACCTGAACAGACCAAGAGTACAGACATTACAAGAAAAAGACTGAAACTGAAATAACCCCTTCTGCAAATGAGAACTATCATTGCAGAGGAAAAAGAATTGTCATCACTGAAGATGATTTTCTGATTACCGAAGAACTCAGCACTTAAAGGAAATCACTTTGGGGGCCGCCGAAAAGGGCGGTTACTTCTCAAAACCTCTTGAAAAAAAAATAAAAAACCGGGGAGGTCCAATTCACAAGGCGCAGACAAAAGGAAATAAAGGCACCGCGTCCACTACTGCCATCCCACGTTAAAAACGATGGGGAGGGGACGGAAAGCACCAGACCCCTCAAAGTATCTAAGCTCAAAGGTTAAGGGGGTGCAGGAAAGGCTATTCCAAATTCAACGCTGGGGGAAGAAGGAGGACTGAGTTGAACCACTTGCGACCGTAGGGGGGCGCCGGGGGGGGGGTGGGGGGGGCCGCTTTTTCACGGAACTAGTTGTGCGCCAGGGGGAACTGGAGAATTACAGAGAGAGGGGGTGTCGTTCTCTAAAAAAGGCACAAATCGGCATGTAAGAAAGTAAAGGTCGGATAGTGTCGAATGTCTGCGTTTAAGTCACCTCCGGGGACCACAAAGGAAGTTATATATAGAAAATGAAAAAAAAACGAAGGAAACCAGAGAACGAAATACCGTATCCCGGCCCCCTTTTACGAGAGCTAAAAAAAAGTACCACCCCTTCAGCAGTAGGCAAAAGATACGGGGGAAAGATCAAAGGTGGCTTCAGGGGTAAAATCTTAAAAAGCTTCGGGAAAGAAGGAAATGGAAAACTCTCCTCATGGATCCTTTGGACGGGACCATTACTCTTCGACACCTGAGACTGCCCGAAGTACAGCAATGAAAGGTTTAGGGGAGTTCCAGAGAAAACGAAATGTGGGGGATATTCGAAGGGAAAAGTTTAGTCGTAAGGACACTAAGACTAAGAAGGGGAATGGACTTTTCCGTGTGGGGGGCTAAAACGGCAAGAAATGGGAGAAGACCTGGACAGAGGAAGGAACAGAGAGGGGAACTTCCGGAAAAGAGGCTGCGTCTAACGGGAGGAAGGAAAAAACTAAAGGCCTACCACGATAGAAACTCGGGGGGGGAAGAGCCAGGGTGATACTGGTGGGCACAGGTGTCAGGGGGAGACCGTGGGAAAAGGGGGAAAGAAAGCGTTAATTTCAAGGTTAAACTCCGTTGGGTGTGGTCAATTTCTGTGAAAAGAACCGGGCTCGCAAACCACCACCAGGGAGAAGAGGCCATTAAAACCTCACCTGTGTCGCCAAAATGGGAGAAACGAAGCCGTCCATCAGCAGAGTAGGCCACCTGGGTCCTGGGGAAGTCGGAAGACCCTTTCAGCCCGGCCAAAAGGGAAGAAAAAAATAAGAGGAGTGTCCTGGAAGCCTGACTTCTGGGTTCGGGGGAAGGATCAAAAAACAGACGTCGTAAGGCGTTAAGGGGTAGGGTCAACCAGGTCGGTGTCCGGGACGAAACGGTACAGGGGAGGGGACCAGGGGGAGGGAAGCTCTAGAAAAAACGTTAAAGAGGGGAAAATCTAGAGGAAAAGGGGGGGACGGGCGTACCTCCCTCCGCGTAGCCCACGGGGTATCTTGGCAGTCCGTCAGGAAGGAGTGGGGAAAAAGAGACAGCGAATAATCCGGGGGACTCCTCAGAAAGGCGGGAGTAAGGCATTCTTTGAAGTAAGTGCATCTACTATGAAGGGAGACGAAGGAGAGATCGTCGGAGGTTCGTAGTGGGGGGCAGAAAGGAAAAGCTGCGGTGGGGGGGTCGCAAGGCGTAATTTAAGGGATAGGAAGCCGGCATGGGTCGATAAAAACCTCCGCCGAGGAAGGCGCAGACCCTTAAAGCTGAAGGAAAAGGGCCGCCTCTACAGGGGCGCCCTGAAGGATGGAATTTCTCAGAAAACCGTTCAGAAGCCCGCTGACGCTAAAGTCCTAAAAATGCGAGGGAAAACAACACAACAGCGACTCCCCGGGCGACACAAAAAGGGGCACGATCAAAACTAGGTCTAAACCTGGGGGGGTTAGAAAGGGAAAAGAACTTACGCCTCCGCGGATGGTTCGTCTACCTATTTAAAGACTTCTCGCGTCGGAGAGTCGTCGGAAGGAGTAAAAAGCTGGGGTTGCCAGGGGAGGGCAGCTTGAGGGAAGGAGGGCCTTTACGTACGCGTTTTATCAGGAAAAAAATCCTTTGAAGGGGCCGAGAGGGAGGGGAAAAAACAGAGAAAAAGGCGGGGGGGACCCGTCGAAGGGAAGAGAGGGTTTCAACCTGGCCGGTGGGGCCAACGACTCGTCCAGCAAAAAGGGGGTGTTATCCGCTCAGAAAAAAAAAAGTTCTTGCCACCGGTAAGGACGAATCGGGAAAGTTGGCTTTGGGCTTCTAATCGAACCACAAAAAAGCACTATCTATTCGGTCAAAGCGGGGAAAAGACGTCAAATTCTCGTAATTGAGGGGAAGACAGTTAATGTCTTTGGCCAAGGGGATTTGTCCCCACCCTTTGGAGGGAAACTCGGAGAGTGGAAGAAGGGGACTCACTACTTGTGCGAGTCTAAAGAGTCTACAAACCGGTAAACCTGTAGGGAAGGGGGGCTTAAGCCAGACTCATGTGGGATTTGGAGGAAGTAAGAAACACCGGTCTCCTGGACTAGAGTTCCAAGGAGGAGGTTATAGAAGAGAATAACCGCCTTCATAGTGGGTGCTAAGAAAAAGATAGAATAAAAAAACTGCCCTGGGAGAAGGGGAGGAGTTTACAAACGAAGAGACGTGGGGACAGTAAAGAAAAGTTTCCGGGTCTTGGCTTTAAATCGGTGGTAACTTCGAGCCCTCGGCGAGCTGGGATCTGAATTCGGGAGAGGAGTCGGAGAAAAAGGTGCTTAACTTCTTAAGTAGAAGGAGGCTACTAGGGTGAAAAAGCAAAGATTGTCTCGGCTTGGCCCAGCGAATGCAGGGTCCTTTGGCCAGGATAGTTCCCGCTAAAGGCGTCAAGGGGGGGAAAAATACGAGGAGTTCGGAGAAAGGCAGACTACTTCTTGCAAGCAACCAGACTCCGCAGAGAAGAACATACGACCTCCTAGAGTTCAGTAAACGAGTGTTCCGGGTGAGGAGAAACACCTAAGAACTACTCGAAAAAGAAATCGACAAGGACAGATCTTAATTCACTGACTTCGTCAGGAGGAAGCACGAAAGGAAGAAATAAGAAAAGCCTCACCTACTGATACTTCCGGAAAAAAAAAAGGAAAATTACAACCCTTTTCTCCTGTCTCCTGAAAAGTGTGGAGGAGGATGAGGGACCCACCAAAAAAGGGTGGGTTTAAAGGGGGGAGGGTATTACACCTAAGACTCAACTTCCCCTGCAAGAAATTCACCGCCGACTCCTAGGAAGAATTCAGAGGAGGAGAGGACAGCAGGAAGAAAATGATGACTAAAAATGAAGGAAGGTACCTTCGTGACAACATTTCTTTCCCAGGAAGGTTCGTCTGTCTCCGCCCGGGAGGAAAAATGGGATGAAAAAAAAGTTATGTTAATCGGGGGGCCCAGTGAAGATAGGAAAAGGGTTGGAAAAAAAAAAACGTCTTGCTCGATCCTCCTTCTCTCGAATACACACTTCCAAGGGAAGAGAAAATTTCGGATTCGATGCACCCAAGGCGTAAAAAGAGATAAAATACACGATTAGAGGAAGCGGTCTTCTGGTCGAAAAAGGGACTAATGCTGACTCATCTGCGCCGGAAATCGAAAGATGGAGGAAAGAAAAAGAGGGAAAGTCAGCCGCTATGTATTCTAACGGCAGTGAGAGCCTGAAACGGTCATTCAAGCACAACCGCTGCAGGCCGAAAACCTTGAAAGGGGGGGGAGCGACTAATGTGGAGGGGGAGGGGACTGTGAGAAGGAGCAGCACGCACACTCCAAAATTCTTCTCGGGACGAAGTCGTCTTTTTGGTTGAGAAGGCGCCCCTTCAACCTGCGCCGGCCGAGGAGAACAAGAAAGGGGAACGCCTACTTCAAAAGGGGACTCCCACAAGTAACCTGGAAAAGGCTCAAAAGGGGGAAGCGTCCTTCCGAAACTTTTTATTGGGAAAAAAATACGGAAGGCTCAGTTCCTTCCCTGCAAGTCACGAGGGGGATGTAAGGAGGGGGGACGGGGATAGGGAA
>Ga0179593_1548142_pt1 | contig 14430 bp, 11 predicted proteins | sample CZODoug2_1_08_16_FD_185931 | JGI IMG/M metagenome (GOLD analysis project Ga0179593, IMG submission 185931) | Vadose zone soil fungal communities from Angelo Coast Range Reserve, California, USA - CZODoug2_1_08_16fungal (PacBio error correction) | ecosystem: Environmental > Terrestrial > Soil >...
CGGCGCTCAATCAACTCAAGTGATAGTAAAAAAAAGAGGGGCATATTGCACTTCCCTGGGGGTTAAACCAAGGTCTTCTAACTCTCAAGGACCTCGAAGATAGAGTTTAAAAAGGGAGGGGGGGGCAGAGGGTAACTTCATATCTCTAACTGGGGAGAGTCAATTTCCCTTCTGTATTAACTGAAGCTTAACAAATAGGGGCTGCTTTCTCGAGGAAAGTGCGTGTCTTTCTCCGGGCGAAGATGGTGAAGGTGTAGATTTTGTCAGGCGGCGAGGGAAGAAAAAGACATTTTGTCAAAAGTCCTTTCTTGGGGGGAGAAGCTATTATCAGCAGGTACCGGACACAGAGGATCAACCAATTTGAGATTAAAAAATACAATCTATATAAAGTCCTCCAAAAAAACTCGATGGATGTGTAGACGAAAACGAATCTTCAAACGGGAGAGGGGGGGAAATGGGAACGGACGTCTAGGAACTGCACAGAAAAAGAACCGACGAAATTCCCAGATTCCAGGGGCTGAAAAGGGGTTGAACTATGTTGGACGGAGCCCCAAAGGGGGGGATGACCGCCGTGCATAATCTCAACTCAGAAGGCGGGTTTGGAGTCTACTCATACTAAGGTGAGTCAAAGGAGTGAGTGGTGTAAAAAAGCGACAAGCTCCTATCTCAAGGGGAGAAGGGGGGGGGGAGGACAAACCGTCGTCAGGGGCCAGCAAACGAACGTGAGGGGCGATGTTCCACTCCCGAGCCACGAAATAGCCAAAATCTTTCTTAGTCGGAGAATCCTAGAGACAAGAGGACTTGATGGAGGCTGTGAACGTCTCTCGCCGGCTGCTGAGCCTGAAAGATAGTGTTGCCAAACTACCATGAGGTATTTTTAAAATGAGCAAACGGTCCTGTATCGACAAAATAGAGGGAGGGCTAGAAAAATGGCATCTTTCCACAACACGTGGACTGAAAGGGAGCTGCAGAATGCGAAAGAAAGCTAAGGTTATGGGCCGACACTTAGGGGAATCAGAAGGGGCCGGCATCTTTCCGTCCCAAGGGCCGAGGAAAAGAGGGGACTCGGCATGTTACTTCTTTGTCATCCTCGGGGCTGTCCATGAGTAGGAATAGGAGATTCAGAGAGGTCCCGTGGGTTAGCGCTATCCAAGCACGGTCGCCTCAGGCTGTTTGGCTGTTAGAGTTTGAACGCGTGAAACCGGGGGAAAACTACGAGTCGGAGGAAATCGTCTAAAATTAAAGGACTCTTTTGGATTCCCGAAACTCAAGCGGGACCGTGCTAAAAATCGAACTTGTGCAGAAAAGAATCTTGTGGGGATCGGCCGCAACTACCTCTAAAATGGACCATTTTTAGGACCCAAACATAGAAGAGGTCAAGAAAAATTCCAAAAAAAACACCCTGAAGGGAGACACGCTCTCATGTCAAAAATGGGCAAAACGTTGACTAACGAAAAGGATTGAAAAAAAAAGATCAGTAAACATCTGGGGAAAAACCATTACGAGGGGGAAAAAAGACAGTACCTTTTTTAAGCCGGGGGAAGTGGATGACACCGGGGGGGACCGAAGCAAGGTTCAGGAAAAGAAAGGACCGGGGCCTCACCGAGCTAAGATCCGACATTCACGATCGGAAAAGAAGATCACCCTCATTAAAATTGCTCAAAAAAAGGGGGGGGGAAAATGAAGAGCCACAAAAACCAACTTATAGGAGAAAAAAGAGCGAGAGATCAGAAAGCCTAATAGGGATCAGATCTGGGCCAAATGAAGGGGAGGATCTTAGCTCGTTGGGAGCCAAAGGGCAAAGAATTGCTTCGCTGGCTTTTCACACGAAATAAAACCGCGATAAACCGGGACGGCCTCAAGGAACAACTGAGGAGGTGGAACCCGACGATGTCCTAGGCCTCGGCGTAGCCGGAGGTGCTTCGTCTTCGGGAAAATAAAGGTGTTTCTTAGGTGGGGAAGGGGGCGCAGGCTCTGTCGTGTCCTCTCCAAAAGTCCAAAGGGAGGGCGCGGGGGGGCTAAACCCAAAAGGGAGAGCGCCCTCCAAGGGGCTATATAAGAAAGAAATCGCACTGGGCATAGAAAAAAGGATCCATTTCGGGCACCAACCATGGGAAGGGAGGGGATTAGACCTGATGTCTCTGGGAAATTTAACGGCACGTCCACAAACGGAAAAAGGCTAAAAAGTAGGGGGAAGGTCTACCGTTCTTGGGGGGAAAAGGACGGAAAGGATCGTAAAATCAATTCAAATCTTGAACTCTCCAGGAAAGATGATATCATGAACCTTTCCAGCAGCAACGTTTAATGAGCGAATCGTTTCAGAAGCAGGAGGGTAAAAGGGAAAAAAAAGATTGGGGTCCATATAACGCCCAGCAGCATTCGGACGTAAATCTGTTGAAAGAGGGCATCGGGGGATTTGCGTGTGGACCTGGAAAAAAGGTAATACTCCAGAAAGATCATTGGGATACGGGCTCTGTGAGGTAATTTTAGGGGGGTTACTCAATGACAGAAAGAGGTCTAAGATCGATCCCAAAGACCGGGCGGGTAGACGTTCACAAGCAGCAAACAAGGCAGGGGGTTGTCTAACATGGAGGGAAAAATTCGGCCAGGTCGCCCGAGTTCTGGACGAGCAAACAGTCAAAAGGACGGTGAGGGGGGACCATCGGACGGTTTTGCCCTCAAACCGAAATCGCTCCACTGGGATGAGGGCGCAAGGGCCTCGGTCCCCCGACATGCGGAAGGTAAAGGGGATGGCAGATAAAGAAAGTGGCGGTGACAATGACTTCGTGATGACCATTTATATGAGGGGAAAGAAAAAATCCCCCATAAGGGAAGGAACCCCTTGCCTGTATTTGGGTCTCCAGGGGGGGGCTTTTGGTCAAAGACTATGGGAACATTCTAGTTCCCGACCAAGAAAGGAAAGAAATAAAAGGGTGACTAATTTCTAGTCATCTTCAGGAATGACGATGTCAAGGGGTTCGGAGTGACGTGGGAAATCGCGGGGAAATGTCCTGGGTGTTCCACTAAAGAAACCAAAGGGGAATCAGCTCGAGAGACTGAACCATCCCTCAACAAGGTGTGCCCATGCGGGGAGAAAAAGCGGCAAAAACCAAGTTCTTCTCTTCCGGCGCAGGGAAACGGGCCAGAAAAAGAGGAAAGGCATAATCCCCGCGACGTCAAGCTGTGACAGGGTAACCGGAACTTGGGACGACGGGACTTCTTTATCTCGACGCTCAGAAGAGGGGACCACGCAAGAAAAGAATTGGTGGAGCGTTCGAAGCAATCGGGGATAACAACAGGTATAACTCTTTACTATCCAAGGAAGGGGGAAAAGGAAGAAATCCACCGCAGCTTTGAGTTGGGGGAACGGCGCCGGAAAAAAGGGTGACGCCGCGCTCATATAAAATCATCCTATCATGGTGGATTTATCCTCTGGGAGGGAAAAAAGCATGACCCCCAAGCACAAAAGAAGAAGGAGCGAGAAATATCCCGCAATGATAGCCTCCCAATTAAACGGGGGGTACTGGGGAAGCGTTGGTACGGGCCTTATGACGATCAGTTCAACTGCCGCCCTCAATCGGTATTAACTCCTGGAACTTAGAAAACAAAGGCTAAACGGGACACGGAAAAAAACAAAGCGAAGAAACTTGTCTTATTCTGGGCAACTTAAAAAGAATCCGTCGCCCAATGTGTGAAGAAAAGCACCGACCAGGCACGTGCCCCCAAAAAAACATGGTTCGCCACATTAAAAACCCGAAGTAATCGACCCGAGCCTTCGAACCATAGCAGACCCCCGCTGGAAAAACTTCGCCGGGAAAAAAAGGGGGGGGGGACCAAAAAAAAAGGGGGAAAATCAAATTTGGAAAAGTGCCTTCGGGCAGGAGGTCTACCACTGGGTAGTCAAGATCTGGTTACTACCATTGAAAGTCCAAAGGAACCTATCTGGGGTGGAATCTCGTGAGGCGAAGCGCCTTGTCGGAAGGAGGAAGCAGGGACCAAACCTCAGGAGACCTTCATCCTGCGAAAGAAGGAAGTCCAAACATCCAAAGTGATGGTCATAAATCACTGGCAGGCGATCGGGGCTTGGCAACCGCCAAACGGATCCATAAAAAAAAACCTAGCAAAAAAAAAACAAGAAAATCGCAAGGCAGTCTCGGGCGCGCCAAAGTTATGGAGAAACCATTAAGGAAGGTCAGAGATCAAAGGAGGAGGAAATGGGCGGGAAGGTCGACGCCTCAGGGCCGTGCGAGCCGTGGAAGAAAAAAGTTGGAGCTCGTTAAAATGGTCACATAGCTGGCAGAGCCGAGCGAAGGAAGAGATCTGATCGAAAAGGACCCCACTAGCCCTCAACACAACGGAGGAGAGGTGTGGGCAGCCCGCGAGGGGAGAGGGAGACTAAAAGAGCTCTCAGGAAAAAGCGTCAACGATAGTGAGTGCAGGGGCAAAGCAGGGGAGGAAGCGTGGCGCGAATGACCCAGGAAAGAAAGCGCTACGCAATCGGGGGATGTTGGTGGACGCAAGATTATGTTGCAGAACGGGGCAAAGGACGGGTTGGGGGACGACCAACGACACTACGCCTGCGGACGAATCGGCTTGCTTGGGGGATCCTGCGATCTGGCATGCATGGTGGCAAAAAAAAAAAGTCCCGCGAATGGGCGGAAAAAAAGACCGGGGAGGGGGGCCGGATACTTAGGTGGCGGAGAAGAAAGGTGTGGGACAGGATGGCAAGCAGACTGACACGTCGCTCGAGAAAGCTACGACTTGATCTCAGCCAGAGATCTCAGGTCACGTGGTAGGGGGTGACCCTATCAACATGACGCCGGTGATAAAACCCGGGACTGAAGTGGTCTCGCAATTGCGATCTTGTGGGAAGGAATCTAAGCAAAGTAAGCGGGGACCATAGCAGGGAGGAAAAAGTTCGAGGGGGCGGGCAATGGGAGAAAAAAAACTCAGGGTGCGGGGGGGGGGCAAGGGAGCCTGTTCTCGGGGACACATGGGCGGAGATTCGCGCCGCAGTGGCAAAGCGAACGTGTGTGGAAGTTGCCCAGTTCCGACTCATTGGGGGAGCAGTACGTACGGCAGTTCAGAAAAACGGTAGGAGGGAGGGGGACGAGAAAGGAGTCATACTCTGCCGTTCCAAAGAATTAATCGGGGCTCCAAAAAGAATTGGAAAAAAGGCTTAAGTGTGGGGGGGGGGGGAGGGGGCTGCTGGAGCTCTATCCAACATGCCGCCGCTGGAGAAGGAGGAGAGAGGACCCTTTGGATCACATGCGGGCAGCTCCGGGCGGACCGGGTGGATCGGACCTTGAATGTGGGATTCTGATTAGTCAACCGGCAAGGAGGGAAGGGGAGTGAGTTCAAACAATCCGGAAAGGGGAAAAAGGCCGAAGAGAGCGGTTACGGGGGCGGCTAGGCGAGCTCACTACTGGACTAACGTCGGAAAAAGGGGGAAGGATCACGGGGGAAAAGTCAAAGGCTGTCGCGGGGGGCGACCGAGTGCGTTCCAAGTTCGTCGGGGCGGCTTGTAAGAAGGCCGGTGGCAGGTGGGAGGGTGCAAAAGCTCTGAAAACAAAAAAAAGCAGCAGGCCGTGATGCGTGCTCGAGGATCTCTGTCCCACTGGGGGGAGAGGGCACCCCAGGAGCGGATACATTAAAAAGGGAAGAACCCAACTCCTCTTAAACCAGAGGAATGGTGTCGCGAAAAGAAGGTTCAAGGGAGCGGGGGGGAGGGGGCGGGCCGAAAAAAATGGATCTCCAAAAACTGGAAAAACGAACATTGGACCATCCAAAGTGCAGGGGCTGAAGCATCTGGCCGCTCCCTATCCGGTGAAAAAAGGGATGAGCAGTAATAGGCCACGAATAGGTTAGCGAACGAATCATTTGATTTAAATTTCGTGGACACGGTCCGATCCATGCACAGCTCACTTGGAGAGACTGGAGGAAAACGTCTTCTCGGGGAAAAAAAAAATGAAATGGTCCCCGCCTAGAACGAGGCGCGCCGCAAGAGGGCGGCGAGAATAATCTGTTCGACAAACACAGAGGAGATGCTGTCGTCTACAGGAAAAAAATGCGAAACGGGTCAAGGCTGTGGCCGGCACCCTAAAAGGCACCATCAACATGTCACAAAAAGAGAACACAAAAGACTTTTTGATGGCTCGCGTGGAACTCCAAACACGGTCACGCTGACGGTAAATGCCAACCGTCCCGACGCATCCCAAGCTGGCGGGGGGAACGAAGGTGCCTCAAAAAAAAGGGTTCCTCCTTCATCGCCCCTAGCTTCTCAGGGGGAGAGGCGCGGCCTGAGAATTATACCTTGATTTCGAGGGAGGGGTAGACAAAAAGTCGCCCGAATCTGGGAAAATAAGGGCGTTGACCGAGGACAATCGAAAAGGAGCTGCGGCAATCCGCTACCTCTGGTCGGCCCGACCTGAAGAGGCAAAACGTCAGGGTCAATAGAAGTAACGTACAGAAAAAACTTGGGCGGAGACGGGGAAAATTGAGGCCTAACACCGGCGAAAACGCAGGAGGTGTCCCCACCCTACATAGCCTGCCGTTAAGAAATGAAGCACACCAGATCCTTGGGAAAGAGAATACACTGGGGCGAAAGGAAAGAGGGGCCCGGAGCTAGACGGGACAGCGTCACGATTGACCGTGAGGCGTCAGAAGAAATTTTGGATAGTACCAACCTCAATAAACGGAGGGACGGAAAAAAAGGTGGCCAGAACGAAGAAAAAAGAAGGAAAAGTCAAGAGAACATATCTGATGCTAGAGGAGAGCTCCTTTAGTCTACACAACAACGATGGGGAAGAGAGCTTCAAGGGAAAGCGAAGAAGACATATCTTGGGGAAAGAGACAGGAATGGATAGGGGGTCAAAAGATCAGGTGACCGGGCGGATTGCGACAGGAAAGGCTGACGGACAGGCAAACACCGTCGAGCGGAGAAAAGGAAACAACTTAAAGCGCGAGGAATTCCTATCTCAGAGGGACAGTGTCCCCTGTCCGCCAGGGGGAAGATCGGGACCGATGGTGGTGTCTGCCTTGAGGAAAGAGGGGGAAGTATTTGAAATCACCACAAAGGTCCTGCGTTTCGGGGTGCGAGCCCCAAAACTTAACGTCACGGGGGGCTGGCCGTAACAGAGGATGAGAAGAACACTTATAATGATTCGTCAGTCTGGGCCGCAACCAAGGTCAGTCTCGGAGCACTCCTGGGAGAGCTCCGAACGTCACGGAACTAGGAAGCGAACAGGACAAACATGACCGTTAGTGGTCGTCGAAGGGGACGAAAAGCGCAAAGTATTCCCCTAGAAGAAAGGGAAGCCTAGGAGCCTTCCGCCGTCAAGCCAAGTTAACCGTGTGAAGCAGCCAGCGGCCAAGAAGGAATCGGGGAGGGCCGGGTCGATCCGACCTCTCCGGATCGTCTTACCTGGTTCATACGGGGGGAACTTGGCGGTTATCCACCTGGAGGTGGCAGCTTACCAGGCGAGCGCTCCGCACCAGAAAGGGTCAACGGGGAATGTTATTTTTAACACATGAGCTGCCGGACACTCTCGAAAAAAAAAGGTGCTGGGTCACGGAAGGAGATAAAATAAAGTCGAAGGGTGGGAAAAGGGGAGGATCCGAAGCGAATGGAAGGCCGCGTGCATCTGTGGAGGAGAACGTCAAAAAGCTGGGGGGGGGGTCTCTCTATAGGACTTGTGGCCAAGGCCGTCCAAGGGATGCGGGGAGGGCTCCTTTAAATCTTTCACCCCCATTTAAACACAACCTAAAGTCTTTCGCCGAAACATCGAGGGGAGGGACATAGCTGCAAGCAAGGAAAATCCCGATTGCGTGGCAACGGAAAACCCCGGAGAAAAGGGGCAAATGGCCAGCGTGTGGGATTTCAGGGGCTAAGTAGGACTGGCCGTGTCTAATGCAACGAACCCGTTCCCTCCCTTATAGTGTGAGGGGGTGTAACGGTAAATCAAACCCATGGCCTAGTCGCTTTGGGTTAATTTCTAAGAGGGGGGTGAAAGTCCTCTACTTTGTTTGTAGGGGTCTCATCCAGTTTTCCTCACCTCTGATAGCCACCTCCTTCAGTCTCCCTAATTCCCCTGTAGTGGTGGCTCTACGCGCACAATCACGCACATGGCGCATTGATAAAAAGTAAGCATAAAATTGCAACGACCGACCGCAAAAGGGTGAACCCAGCCGCGGTACGCTGTGAACAGGAAGAACTGGTGTCCGAGATGACACTAAGGGATCGCGTCGAGACGCCGCCATTAAACGGAAATAGAGGGTCCTAAGTTCGAAGAACGGGGTCGGAAAACCTCCCCAGGGCTAGCGAACCCAGGCTCTTGGAGAAGACGGGCGGTGAGCTGCGCAGCCAACACTCACAAAGGTTCGGGGTTGGAGTAACGCCGTGTTGAGCAGCCACTTTTAACTCGAGACGTAGCTACTGTGAGAGATAATGTTTGACCGGGCGCATCAGCACAGCCCACTCACAAAAGTTATCCCAAAAAAGTTAAACGAACTAGAGGGAAGCAGGTTGCCGCGTACTAAGATCATGTTTTAATCAAGAAACTCGACCTGATGAAAGAAGGAAAAAGACCCCGAACTTTGGCAAGAAAGGGTGGCCACGGAAAAAAGCGGATTGCTGCTCGAAGTCGGAAGAAACCGTAAAAAAAGCCAAAAAGTCAGCACACGTGCAAGCTACAGGAGAAAGCCGTTCTCAAAGTACAACTGCTACTCAGGGCGAGATGCGATAAAAAACGCATCAAAACCAATAACCAAAAGGCAAGACCAAAATATTCGCATTGGGGGATATTACGCCTGAAATTCACGTGACCAAAGGAGAAGCTTTTAGAATTGGCCTTACCGTACCTACCTGGGAAAAAAATCGCTGGCTGCAGCATTCTAGTCTACTAGAAGACAGGGGCCAGAAATAAAAAACCAACTTTCCAAAAACAAACGAACCTATCTCCCTCCCCGTGATCGGCCCCGCCAGAGAAAAAGGAGTTCGAAAAGACCATCGCGGGCCTGTCGGCACTTTCTCAAAACAATGCCAACGGACAAGGGACCAACCACACCACAAAATCACGCAAGCAATTCTCGCGAATGCCTGGGAGTGTCTTCGCTACCAATTTCAAGTATTAGCGTAAAAAACTTGGTTAGGTCAACGCACTAGTTCTGTTCGCTGCCAGGGGGGAGTCTAGGGGCGAATTGAATGCCAGAGAAGTCTAGTAAAACATTGAAGAGTTAGATCTACCGCGGGACTTCATCGCCTGGAAACGGGGAAGCTCTGCGTTGGTCAATGGTATTAAAAACGATCGAGAAGAACAACTTGAGTACTATTAAAAAGGGGGAGGGGGGGTTCATCTTCAATCTAGGGAATCTAGAGTACGCTCAGCAGTCAAAATTGAGGCTGGTGTGACTTCCGGGAAAACTGACAGCAGAGACACCGGAATGACGCATGCGCTCGCCTGAAGGGAAAACACGGGGACGGCAAGATGGGAAATCCGTGTCACCTCAAAGGGGCCTCACTCATACTAGGGGGAAGTTTCTCGCCCTCTCCTACGAAAGTGATCGGTAGGTTAGGGCTCTGGGGAGACTTTGCCGCTCGAGGATCATGGTGGGAACAACTGCGCAGAAGGACACCGCGATTGTCCGAATCAAGAATTGCGGGTCCGATGAACTTCAGACCCCAAAGAACAAAAAACACCAACAAGCCACAAAACCAAAAAAAAAAAAAACCAAGAACTGACAAAAAAATCTCAGTCTATAATTTCTAGCTTTGGGAGGTTTAAACTTTTACTTGGGGTTAAACTTTACTGAACTCTCGGTAGACACGACTGATCTCCCAGCAGGAGAAAGGGTCACCTCCCAGCCAATGAACAGGGGGGGTCCGTAAGGGGGCACGGCAGTCAGAAGTGTGTCCTACTCGCTGCAAAAGGAAGCGGGAGACCAATCGACACGGGAAGCGAAAGCAGGGAAAATTGGCGACAACATAGTCGGGGCGTCGAGGTCAACGGTGGAAGGGGGGGAGAGGGGGAATGGGGAAGCATTGTTGCCCGAGCGACTTTCTGGCACGCGTGGTTGGGGGAGTGGCCTAGAAATAGCTCTGGGGGGGATCGACACGGAGGCGTCAGCACCGGGGGGGATAAAAGTCTTATACCGTATCAGGAATTCTCTTCCAAATTCCTTCACCCGGGCTCTTTCTGCTCCCAACGCTGGGGGGGCCTTCTGAAGGGGAGGTTCGGCTGCAACACGAGACCACCTGTCGCAACAGGCCGCCGCAAAGGTAGCGTGAGAGGGGGGGGGAAGAACCCTGGTGTGGGCGGCCGGCGAATCCAATCGCACCTAGTGGGAAAAGCTGCTTTCCGAGGGCTGATAGTCCACAGAAAGGGGAAGCCTGTGGTATGTCACCCACGGGCTGAGAGGGGCTCGGACCCGAGTAGGGTGAAAGGTACCCTCGTCGAAGCGCTAACTACAGAAACTCAAACAGTATAAAATTCCCTGCTTTCAACGTCACAGCTCAAAAAGTCGGACCGACGAGGGGGTTCTCTGGCCCGCAAGAGCTGGAACCAGTGTGGGGGAGAGGTGTTGACTTGACGGGGTCGCGTAAACCACTCAAGTTGAGAATGAAGTCAGGGGGATGGGTTCAGGAATTAGAGAGGTCCACTGGGGGGGAGGATCGAAAAGGAGTAAAACATGGCTAGGGCATGAACAAAAAGAAACAACCCGTAGGTCAAAGGGGACAAGATCGTCACGGGGGAAGAGGGGTTCAAAAAATTTCTGAAAGGCTTCAAAAAGGGGACCTGACCGCAAAAAAAAACCGAGAAACGCGCCCGCCAATCCGACGAAGTGGCTGAAAGACATCTTGGGGGCCTGTTTTACGAGCCTAAAAAAAGATCCATTTGGGAAATGAACGACATGAATAGGAAGCATAGATGGTTTAGGCGAACGTAAGTGACGAGTGAGGATGGGCCGAGGCCTCGACATCCGATCGAACTGGAGCGAACTGGAGGGGGGCACCGTTCTTCTCCGCTCACCTTGGATGGGAACCGCCCAGATTCAAAACGAACGTCAAAGCGTCCGTCGGATCCCGACGCCACGCCGGGTGAAGTGAAGGGTGGGGGGGTCAGACAGAGCGGCTTAGCCGGGAAGACGTGCCGGCTACCTCATGAAGTAACTCAACATGGCATCACCGGGGGGGACAAAAGGATCTGGTAGGGAGTCTCGAATCCCAGCCCACTGGATACACGAAGAGACACGCTTCCTACAAAGCCATCCCGGCTTTGCACCCGGAGGTTGCAGCCTCGGGGTCAACAAGAGCCAGCCGGGAGACCCTGGTCAACACGTGCTGCGGAAAAATGCGATTCTCTCAGAACGCAGGAAGAGGGGGAAAAACTTGCAAGTTTACAAGGGATTCGACTACAAATCAAGGCCCTCATAGGGTATGGAACGGTGGCGAACTATTGGGAAATGACGTGCCTTCTACGAGGTAGCGCTCCTCGGCCTCTGTTGGCGGACCTACCTGAGAAAGGCAGGAGAGAAGACTGAAAAAACCCCTGCTTGGGTCAATATAAGAAAAACTTGTGTGAAAAAGAACGACCGCTAAAACGGCAAGGGGGGAAAAGGGTTAGGGTGTTCGGGCAGCAAAAAAGGAAGGGAGGACGACTCGATCACATTACAACTGTCGACACGGGATACGGAATATATAGGACTAATCATCGGGTCCACACGTACGGAAGTAGCTTACCGGTTTATCGCCGTGCTGGGGAAGGGAAGGGGGGGCGGCGTCGCCCATCCGCGGGTCCACCCTAGAGAAAGATACTCTACAGCTGTAGAGAAAAAAAGAGGGTAAAAAAAAACATTATTGCTCCTTGTAATGGGAGAACAAAAACAGGAGAGGGAATAGAGAGAGGTCAACATGAAAAGAAAAGAAAAGGAGTTATCAGCAGAATCTGTTCATCTCCAGAGGCGTTTCGCGGTGGGGGGGGGGAAAACGCGGGGATGACGGCTTCTGGTCAATTACAACGGAAAACGGGATAAACCTGGACAAAAAGGGCAACTCGACGCTGTGGAAGAGTCCTAGCTCCCAGAGTGAGGGAATTAGTATCGAAACGGGATCTGGGAAAACTATCAGGTGTACTCTTTGAGAACGAAAAACGGCTCTGCGGTTGTAAGAACAATGGGATCGTTAGTTGAGGCCGACCCAAAAAAGGATCGACGGGAAGAAATGGGCTGGAATACGATCACTCTAACCCTGCTGGCAGGGTCCCGTCAGGGCGAAAAGAGGTCAGTCGGGATGGCATAGCTAAAAAAGACTAGGGAAGGCACCGTCCCGAGTCACCGGAAAGCGGAGAAAGTGATGGCTTACGTGGAAGGGGGGAGTCGGGGCAACGACGGATCTAAATGATCGCTCCAAATAGGAGCGCAAGCATTCCGACGTGAGAAGCTTTTTAAGCTGCAAAGCGGGCTAGGAGCGAAGGCAAACTCCTCGGGTCTAATAAAAGCCCAGGGAAGTCGAAGTCTGCCGAGTGGTCAACTCGAATGGCCCGGTGGCGAGTAAAACAGTCTTTGGCTATAACGGCCACGAAAATTGGGGGGACAAAAGGAACCTCGACTGCACTCTAATGGGGAAGGGGCAACTGGCGATTGAAGAAGGGGGACAAAAAAAAAACTTCGATCGGTTTGAGAAAGGATCAGGGGGAGCACGATGTAAGGGGGAAGGGGGGGAGGCAGGAGGTTTCGTTTTTAAAGGCAAACTCGGGGGGGGTGCTTAAGGAAGACGTTGGTCCCCATCAGAGAAGTCGAGGCTACCTTGCCAGTAAACATGCCATTGTCACGACCCGCACTACTTTATGTTCGCAAAGAGGATAAGCTGCGGAAGGAAAAGGCAAGGCGTCACGGAACACGTAAGCCGTCCCACCCGACACAGAAAGGAGAAAGACTGGGAAAGCTCGGGGGGGGGCGTTGAAGAATGGTGTAAGGGGAAAACTTGCTTTCTATTCAGGGGGAAAGCCCCCCTGGCTCTGCTCACGGGAGAGGGCGACGTCATCTCGACCAAATGATGTCAGGGAGAAGTGGTGTTCGGGGGAGGTTGTTAGCTCCTGGTTGGTGAGCGAATCCCAAGTGGGACACACTCCTAACCATGGGCTTCCCCGGGGACCAGGGTTGTCGAAACCAGCCGAGTGGAAACAACACGCAAACAGAGGAGGCCAAAGCCCTTAGGACGGGAGGGGGAAAAAACCTCCGCGAAACGCGGGCAAACGACGACGCTTGGGGGAACACCCTCGGGAAACGGGTCGGACCTACTAAAAAAAACCGTCCGTAGCGCTCTCTAGTCTTTAGGGAAACCGCAGGGGGATGGTCCTATCGTAGAATCAAGGGAGTGGTTCTACCTCCCATAAGACGCATCTGCCTAAGAACGTCGGTGAGCTTTCACAACGCTCCCCCTCACCAAATCATTCGTGGGCGCGTGGGCTTACGGTCTAAGGAGGCGCCACGTGGACGGGTCGAAACGACCTTTGGGGGGTCTTGAACGTCCCGATGTGTACAAAAGAGGGGGCGGCCAGCAAATCCTCCCACCGGAACACCCCAATTCCATTGATCCCTTAACGGGAAGGACGTGATCTTTTTCCGATTCGGAAAAAAATCAGTCCTCGCCGAATAATTGAACGCCGTTCCTCAAAACCCCTGGATCTCGGACGGTACTTCCAAACAGGGGGAGCCCCACAAACCCACTTCTTCTTGCGTATCGTTTCCGACCAAAACGAAACACGACGTGCACCCAACCATGGGGGGGGAGACCTCTACAGAAATTTTTCGATTTCAAACCAGTTACTCAGACGAAACGAATTCGGAAAGGAAGGAAAAAAAGGGTTAAAACACCAAAGATCTCATCCTCTTAAGCACAAAAAAATATGAAGAGTAAACTTCGGGGGGGGGAAAAGCATCAGTCACGAAACTCACCTACTTTGAGACTTATCTCTCTTGGAATGAAAAAGGGAAAAGAAGTAAATCATTCGGGTATCAAGGCTGCATGGCGACGAGCTTGTCGGCAAAGCAAGGGACCCTAAACAAGAACGAAGTCAAAGCAACCCCTTCGGGGAATTTGTAGGGGACCACAAAGCGCTCGGTGAGTGAAAAGGGGCCAAGGAATTCTTCACTGAAGTTGTCAAACATTCATGAACATCGAAGGGCCGTATCAGCAGCAAAATAGCGAATCAAGAGTCAAAGGGCCTACATTGAAGTTCTCAACCTCAAAAGAGGGGGATGCTAGCCCACGAGGATTCGGGAGGGTTCTCCGGTATGTGCGAGAACGCATTCGGAATCCTGAATTGCTAGATCCGTGTGATTAGCTCTTTGGCACCTTTTATCAACAGGATCCTGTCCTCTACGAAAATTAAAAGCCTAGATAAAACATGCCTGCGGGCAGCGGTATCGGAC
>Ga0179593_1586708_pt1 | contig 14430 bp, 13 predicted proteins | sample CZODoug2_1_08_16_FD_185931 | JGI IMG/M metagenome (GOLD analysis project Ga0179593, IMG submission 185931) | Vadose zone soil fungal communities from Angelo Coast Range Reserve, California, USA - CZODoug2_1_08_16fungal (PacBio error correction) | ecosystem: Environmental > Terrestrial > Soil >...
AAAGGCCTTATGGGGATCAGAAAAAGGGCGCTGGCGTCGAGATAGCTCGCGGAGAGAAAAAGCGGTCAAGTATACTCTTTCTGCGAAATAAAAAAGCAGAGGTCGCCGCGCAGGAGGGGGGGGGGGTTTGCGGGCGGACCAGAAAGAGAGCAAAGGTCGATGCAGAGGAAAAGAGTCTGAAACTGACCTGCGACGGGTGACAAGGGTGATCGCGTTTCGGAGGTAACGGAAGAGTCACCCTTTATGGATCTGAACAGGGATAAATAACGTTAGCCGGGGCCCGAAAGCGGGGAAAACCTCAAAAAAACCTGAAAAAGTGAGGACTAACAGGAGGGAACAGAAAACGTGTCCAGTGGGTGAGAACGACCTAAATAAAAGAAGGAATCACGCTGTTCAAGAAGGAAACAGGGGGTAAAGGGAAAAAGCCCGTTGGGGGCTTAAAAAAAGGGAAACATCATAAGCACGGATTTGTCGACAATGAAATTGTGGAATTTAGGGCGGAAAGAAAAAAGGGTGAGCCAGAAAAGTGGATGAAAACTGCGGTGGCGAAAGTGAGAAGGTTGCAATCGGATATGCATAATTGATCCGAGGGCCATGCGGAACATCTGCGCTAAAAGGGTAAGAGAAAGCGCCACGAAACGGGCGGTCAGATATCCGGGAGGGAGTAACAGGAGATCCGATGCTGAAGGAACATAGAGACGGGAGGATCGAGCAAGGGGGGTGTGTACAAAGGGCAGGAACGCGATGAGCGGAAAAGGCCACAAGAAGACTTGATATGCGAAAGGAGATGAAAATGGGCCGAGGAAGGAAAAAGACTTTGGAAGCTAGGTAAATATCGACGAGGAGGGGGGATAGGTATATCGCGCGAAGGAAGGGCGGCGAAAGGCACGATGATGAAAATATAGTCTGCGTGGGCGATGGCGGAGGATGAACTGAAGGGGACAAAAAAAAACATGCTCAAAAATACATTCTGAAAAAGATGCGAGGGTGTAATGCTTGGAGAGAGCAGAGAGGCCACCAAATTTGATCTAGACTCCGAGGCGGACAAATCGCCGGGCTGCAAACGCCCGGCGAAAGCGTCAGAGGGCCATTAATTTGCGTGACGAGAAGAGCTTTAGGTGGGCCCGAGACCCCAGACTCCTAGACAAAAACATAGCCCCCCGATGGGGGGGGAGGGAAAAAAAGTCTGGGAAATAGAGAGCGGCGGTGGGAGAGCAAGTAACTCAGCCAGTGAACTATCGTTGGAGATTGAACCGAGCAGCCGGCCACAATGACTCCTCGCATCGGGCTCACGTATAAGGATTCGTAAAGAACGGCGCAGAAGAGTGTACATCGGAAAGCTCCGAAAGTAAAGCCGTTCGATAGGGAAAAAAATTTGTAGGGAAAGGTGGTTCATTTCTAGATTATCTGGAGTGTCATCGGCGAGAAAGTAGGATCGAGCTGGGGGGGGTCTTGGGAAAAAGTGTTCTCCGAAGAGCGCAATGGTCCTCATGGGGAATAAAAAACTGGATCCGATGTACGGTGGATACCTCGCGGGGGGGGCCAAGGAAAAATGGGAAACTTTTTATAGGAATATCCGTTTTTCCACTGACCGGTATTCCGGTGAAGAAGGGAACACCTCTCGTATGGTCTAAAATTGGGATCTACTGAGGAAAATGAAGAAAAAACCCGAAAATGTTCAATCCGGGACACATCGGGGGGGTTTGTGTCCCTGCAAGGGAAGAGGTTAAATTTCTGATAGCGGTATGTCCGAGGAGGAAACAGGGGGGCAAACGATAAAGACACATAAAGTTAGCATCAGATTCCCCAGAGCCGGAGAATCCGTAAGAGAACCAGACAAAGGGGCGGGGGGGGGACTTTGGTTGTAATATTTGGGGGGAAGAAGCGGGGGTCGTCCTTTCCCGCAAAAACTTCTCAGGGAAAACTCGCAAGGGTCGAAAAGCGCTGTTTGGGGATCCAGGAAACCATAACCCATTCGTGTAGAAGAGCTTAAGCGAGAGGAAATCTGGGGAATAACTCAGGGGGGACAGAAAGACATAGCCGCAGACGGCGGTTCAATAACGCGGGGAAATAATCCTTGATACTGCATAGGGGGGGGAAAGAACGGAGATGAGACGGCCCTGAGGAACGGTCTTGGAAGCGGGGAATCATTGGCTCTTGACGATCCACCCGGCGAAAGAGTGCCTCCGTCGCGAGGGAGAGAAATTATGGAATTAAATAAGGAACCCGAATCGGATTGTAGGATTGGAACGGTGTCCATAAATTTTGGGGGGGCATGACTCCACGAGCAAACGAAGCTGCACCCTCGGGCGGGAAGGGACTTTGGCCGGTGCGTCAACGGGAAATCGCCTAAGGTCGGTTTAACGGGGAATGTCTCTCTACGCTTCCAAAGAACCCGCCACGTGCGAAGGAAATGAAAGGAGCGCCGCATTGGAAGCGAAGGGGGAAGGCCAAAGGGTCGTGCGAAGCGGGAAATCGCTGCCTTGCCAGTTCTATATAACGGAAGGGATGAAAGGGATTAGGGCGCCAACAGCTCCTCCAAGGGGGGCCAGGCATCAGAACGAGCGAGAATGTCCGGCAAAAGGGACGTCGGCTCGGAGTTGAGAGGTGAATGGGGAGGGATAGGGATAGAGCCGCAAAGAAAACGCTTGAGGGGGAGGAGGGAAGGATTCCCTGGGGGGAACCATGGTGATTGAACTCCTTGACGTCAGGGGTGGAAAGAAGGTCTCGGATCCGTCCGGTGAAATGCAAGTTAAATCTACAAGGGAAAACCTTATTTCTTGCATCCGTTCGGGTCGAGGGGAAAAAAAAGCGACGTGAATATTCACCGGAGACACGTGGCCATAGAGGGTGGGTAGGAGTACCGCGCAGTTAGAATTGGTAGGACGACTGCTTTTACCGTAGGTAGCGGGCCGGATTCATGGGAACAGGATGAAGCTTTCAGCGATCGCGCAGCTGGAATAAAGCCGCCGGTAAGGGGATTAGGGGGGCTGGGAAAATCAGTACAAGGATGTGCAAGGAAAGAAGTATTCAAGAGGGGGGTCCTGATGGTAAATCGAGAATTTCTTCCAAAAGAAGCCGCCCGAGGTTTGACATGCAAGGGTCATGGGTTAACAGAAGATGGTCCCTGAGGGAAATGTCTTGGTCAGTGGGGGGAAGGGGTCTTGGGCTCCTGGGGAAGGGAAGGGGTCCGCTCGATTACTTAAAGGGGGGCTAGTAAAACGGTCAGTCTATGAGGGCGGCGGCGAGTAACTGAAAAAAAGGAAAAATTGGTGCAAGAAAAACGTTGAAGAACATCAGGGGAAAGGGGGGTCCATTCGTGTTTCGGAGTGTGAGGGCTGCCCTCCATGACATGATCAGGCGGGCTGTAATTGCACTCAGATAGGGGAGGACCTTTTCTGGTAAGTCCTGGGCTCCACACTAAAAAGGGTCGATTCTAGCTCCCTCTCAGGGCTTCCAACCGGGCGCAGAGAGGGGACACTGTTAAAGGACTAGGGTAAGGTGAAAGGACAGTTGGGGGTTTATACGTGGCTATCCAGGAGGGGAAGGATCCTAGGGAGTGTCTAGTACGCTGGTCTTCGCGGTTGGGGAACCGATTAGCTACAAGTGATTCGTAAGAGCACAGAGTCGGCAATCATGGGACGCGGTTTTTCTTGGGGTGTTGGTCGGCAGATAGGGAATGGGTTCTGGTCATCTTGGATGGTCTAAAAAGTATTCCGGGTTTTTTTCACTTTGGGTCAGGGAAGACGGTGAGGGATATAAAAAGGAACTGCTTTCATCTGGGACGGCCTGGAAAGAAAGGGGGGAAACTGTCTTGGTGCCTGGATGACTTGTCCGAGGTTACAGGATGGGGGTAGGGACGGAACTGCACCGAAGCTGCACATCAGGTCGATGAGGGGGGATAGTACATTTGTAATGGTAAGGGGACTTCTTTGATGTAGTGTTGGGTTGTGCCGGGGCCAGTTATATACCTGGGACGGCCAGTCAATACCGATCCACGGCCGTCTCCCCTGAGTTCTTGGGGGAAAACAAGCTAAGAGAGAAAGAGGAACAAGGGAGGGGGAACATCTTCCCACCTTGGAGTAACTTATTGCCCAAAGCCGAGGGGGGACAGGGCCCTGGCGGGGGTAGCGAAACCGGAGGTTCGGCTGAAGTTCGGGGACTGGGGGAGAATCGGGTAAAGAAACCTCATCAGGAGGGGGTAAACTTGCCCGGGTCCATTGCTTCTTTACGGGATGGGATTTACCTACGGGGATGACTGGATAGGAATTCATCCCTCGGAGAAGTTCTCTGGACCTGGAGAAAAAGTAGAATTTCAGGGAAGGAGGAAGGTGGGAAGTGGATTAGTTCTAAGATCTGCTTCATAACAGGGACGACAGCATCCCCTGGTTGGAGACTTAGGGGGCATGTACGCATGCAAAAGGGGAAACGTTAGTACGCTACGCCATCTAGGGGGGGGGGGTGGGTTCTTCGTAAGTCCTTCTTCTGCATCCTTTTGAGTTGCAAGGGGGAGTTCCTAGGATTATAAAGGGGCAGGCTGATGTCTGCTGGCCGTTAAGGAACCTTTGTGCAGGAGAGGATAAAGGACATTCCTGATCTTAAAAACCACCTGAACGAATTTATACTGGTCTGCCGTCCGATGATTTTCACGCCGAGGGGGATAATGACACTAGGTTTGCTTATACAAAACACACCACAGTTCCTTGGTTTGTGGGGTTTTCGGTTCCTGGGTTCTTCTGGTAAAATCCATACTGAAAAAAAAAAGGAGGGCTGAAGTCTGTGCTCTCTCAACACCAAAAACTCGATTATAAATGAAGAGAGGATCCTCGCAGCAGGGTCCAGCCTATTCAGCTGAGGTACACCATCAGCCAAAAAGTACAAACAAAAGGTGGTAAGGTGAAGGAAAAGGGGGAGAAACCTACGAACGAAAACTGCGCCAGGGGGGGGGGGGGGGGGGGGGGGGGGGGGGGGGGGGGTGGGGGGTGGGTCAAATCAGAAGGTCACCGGAAAAAAAGTAGGTCCGCGGCAGGTGGAAAGCTCCGGATTATAGGAGCGAAGAAGCTCTCAAGGAGCAAAAGCACCGTCCGGGAGTTCCCGAACTTTTCCTCCAGTATCGTAAAAAGGAGCCAACCGGCACACACCAAGGGCCACCGCCTAGGACTCCGCCCTCAATGGCCAGTCCGGAGAGAACCGAAACTTTCCTGGTACGGGGGCAGCCGCGAAGAAAGAGAACTTTGTCCTTTGAAGGCGCCGATCCGGCCCAGGCTCGCCCTGACGCGTCAATGTAAAAGCAAAGGGGACGAGGGACCGAAAGCATGTTCTATACGAAAAAGGATCGAAGTAAGGGGGGAGGGCCGGACGGACCCACCGAAGAATACGACCGAAGGAAAGGCGGGTTGATTGAGCCAGAGCACGCGGGGGGAAAAAGCAGCTCCAGAACGAAATTCGAAACCAAATGGAGTCAGATGGGCAGGCGTGTTCCTCGAAAAAAAACAGGCTGCGGGGTCTCCTCGCCCTGAATCGCCGGAAACAGAAATACCATTGGGGCCGAGTCAGGGATTAGGAAGGGGAGGGAAGGTCTACGCATCCTACGAGCGGGCATCCACACGCCCGACTAAAAGTGGCACAAAGAAACCAAAGGTCATACACAAGGAGCACCAATAAACCAAACAAGAACCAAGGGGGGGGAACATTCAGCTAGGGGCAGCGTGGGGAGGGAAGCTTCCCGACCCATCAGGAACATTAACTGGCGGGGCCGTAAGAAGGACAGACGGCCAGGACGGAAAGTAAGGAAAGGGCCTTCCTGAAAATAGGAGCGGAGGCCCTTCCGCTTCAAATAAGCAAACCCGGACCCACACCCTCCAGCCAGATAAAATCACATCAATGAAACCCATCCAATCCCTGGCCCGAAAAACCACAAAAACAAGAAGGGATCCCAAAGGTCGAGGGAAGGAAAGGAAAAAATCAAGCCGCCTCAAAAAAGGGGAAAAGCCCTGGAGCCGGACACAGTTACGGGAAAACAAGTTAGTAAATATTCAGAGCCAGCCAGGGGCCTCTACCCAAGTATGGACGTCACCGATCCAGCGTCCCTGACTTAGGGGGGAGACGTGACCGCGAGCGAACCTGGAAGAGGATTGACTATAGAATAGGCGTCTGGTCAAGAAGAGCACCGGAGAGAGTGGGCAACGACCCGGAAAAAAAACAAAGTCGAGGGGGTCCCCGAACAGCCCGAAAGGGGAAGGTCCTGACCCTCGGGGAACCAAAAAAGAAGTCTACGCACCATAAAGGAGGTGAATCACGGAACAAAGGGGGTTCAGGTCAAATAACCAAACGATGTGCACTTGCAGGGGAACGCGCGCCACCGGAATTGCATTCACGAAAGAAATAAGATTGAATAGGGGGTGCCAGAAAGGGGGAAAAACCCGAATCCCTAAGCCGTGGGAAAGAAGGGGAAACGGCTTCTGGTCACTTGCCAAGGCGGTAAACAGACCGACCTGGGGTCGGCAAGGGCAATCCATCTTATAAGGAGGGGATTCCTCCATCACTATGAACGAAAAACAAGCCGAAACAGTGTACCGGATCACCCGCTGTGGCACCAATATGCCAAAGGTCTCTTCCCATTAGGGCCAAGGGCCTGAAAGATGAACATAGAACTCGAGTCTCCCGGATGCCATCGCACGCGAACAATCCCGTAAGAGTCCGTATACTCGGAGTATCTTGAAAAGACAGGTGACGACGGGAGAAGGGCCCGGGGGGCACTCGAAACCGAGTAGTGCCGTGACCACATCAGTAATCTTTTTCCACATAAGCAACACGGAACCTGAAGGATTAAGGAGACGCAGTTCCAGAAAGGAGGGAGACATGGCACAGGGCTAAAAAAAAAATCATCACGCTTCCTAACGAATTATCATAACTGGAGAGAGGGGAGATCCACCTCACAATACCAGGCACCAGAGCAAGTTACCGGTACCTTTCGCGTCCGTAGAATGCTGGACGGGGAAACCCAGGAGGAGAGACAGGGAAGGACATCCTCTATGCTTAAAGCGGGGGGCGGCAGCGCGTGACGGGCACGCGCGGACCAGGCAAGGAAATTAGAAACTACTGAAATGGGGTACGCTCGGGCAGGAGGCAGCTGTATTTATTCGGGACTGCCGCAGGGATAGCGATCTGCTCTGGAATAACTAGTAGAAGTCGGGAGACAGGGGGACCGGAACAGTTCCCATTCCCACCAGTGTTCAATCATATTCGCCATGGAGATAAGGGGCGGGATTAAAAAAAGCCCCAAGGACAAAGAAGACTTGGTTAAACGAATCTTCAGGGAGGGGTATTTCGGAGGACAAGACTATCTTACAAAAAGAATTGAGCGTGCGCTGCCGGGTAAACAGAGTGCGGGGACGCGCCATGATTCCAGCTAAGCAATAAAAATTCAAGGGGCTTGAGAGTAGTAGACGTCCAAAAAGTTGGGTAGATCAAGGAGAGTCACGCTTATTGAGGATCGCTGTTCAGGTGGGGAGAAAAGGAGATGACACCCATAGACATATGACATATGGCGCAAAAAGTCGAAATTCATTGTACCTGCCGGGTGTGGGCTTGCATCAAGGGAAAAAAAAGTGTCGGAAAAAGCACTCAGGCAGACAGGAGGTGAGACTGACGCGAATTGTTCCTCTTATCACCCAAAAGTCTCAGTGGCTGACGAGGGGGGGGGCAGCCGAGAAAAGACGCTTTTGATGGTGAAAAGTCTTAGTGCGAACTACTGACGGGGGGGAGTCCAGGGGGGACCTGTGCGCCGGAGAAAAAACGGTCCTTACCTTATAAATTCCTAAATACAAAGATTATTTTAGGGATTCTCGGGCAGGGGGGGGGGGTGGGGGACACGGGAAGGGAAAAATAACATCAGCAGCATTCGTGCCGGAGTGAGTAGGATCAGAGGGGGTTGGACTTATTCAAAAACGAAAAAGAACGGCCCTTGGTAACACAGACACCCATTGGAAAGGGGCAGAAGGGGGGTCGGAAAGCGCGGTATCCACGGCAATCTTCTAATCTCAGGGGCGTTGAATCAGCGAAGCGCTCTTGTTCGCCCAACACGGTAAGGCTCTACAGAAGGAAAAAGAACGCCGCTGAAAGCAACCGCCTCCGGAAAAACTTTACGAAACGCAACTTAGCCGAGGGAAAAATGGATGTCGTAGAGGGAATGAGATGAACGAGGCAGGTAAGGTCTCTCTAAGACAAGTCTTGAGGAAGCTTGGCGGTGAGAGAGGGGGCTGAGGCCGGCTGAGGACGGCATCTCAAGATAATTTATGCAAGTGGGCAGTAAGGGGAGGAAAACGCCGCGCGCAAGAGAGGGACGATCACTCCATGGAACAGAAAAAGGGTGGGCCGATTTACCTTGGAAAAAAGGCAAGATATTGGTTCAGGGAAAAAAGAGGTCATCACGGACAAAAAAGCTGAGAACTTCCTCGACCGAAAGCATGACCAGGCGCGACTGAGACGTGAACGTCACAATTCTGTAAGCACGACGGAGGATAAGATCTGAAAAAATCATCTGTGGCTATCAGCGGGAAGAGAAAAGAAAGGACGCGAAGCGAGAGGAAGCGCGTAAGAATTCAAAAGAATTTAGTCTTTACGTGCCGGGCTCCCATTCAGAAAAAGCAAAAAAATCTACTTTGGTGAGAACCCGCGACACGCAGCAAAGCGGCCAAGGAGAGCAAGGTCTAGAGAATAAACTTCGAAAGGAGTATTTGATGCGAACGGGCGGCTGGGAAAGCAATAACCACCCTTTCGGGCATAAGCAAACAGCCTTTCTTTCCTTCGGGGGGCCAAGAGAGTCAGCCGCCAACGGGTATACACACCAAAGTGGGAAAATCACCCATCCTAGAGAAAAAAAACATGAGAGGAAACATGAGGTTTATCAAGAGATGTATGCACGAAGGGACTCAGAGCCTGGCCGCCGAGATTACCCAGGTGATCGAATTGAAAAAACAAGTATGGAGAAAACCGATAATGATCAGATTAGGGGAATAATGCGATTCAAAAATTAAAAGACACGGTAACCATGAGGGCTCAGGAAAGGGCGGGGGGAAAATCAGAGGAAAAGGACTTGTGTCCTCATCAAAAACGCTTGGAAGTTAAGGAGGGGGGGGGCCCGGGGGAATGCCTTTCAAAAAGGGCAGCCACGTTGCGCAAATGCTGCAAAGCGTGGGGCTCAAATAAATGAGGGGGGGGGTTTATCGGGGAAACTAAGCAGCCTTACACTTTAGGAAGGTAAAAGGGTTAGACAGGCGCGAGCGGAGCGTAAAATGGAGAGATACAGCGGGAGTGAGTTAAGAAAATGTAAAAGGAGGCGACGATCACTAAGGGGGGACTCCGTACAGTACCCGCAAAAACGGAGAAACTCCCTGTTTCCAGGCCTGCACTGCAAGAGAGGCTCGCTATGTCGACAGCGCAAAAGAATGCTTTATGTCTGGGGCGAAGCTCGGCGGGGCGACACGGGAGGGGGTGTAACGGATAGAACGCGTACTGAAACGCGGGAAAAGCCATGGCCGAAAATATTTCGCAGAACCTGGGTCGGGCCAAGAAAGACGGCGATAAAAACCCCATAGGTAGTAGTAACATATAAGATCGAAGCACGTTCGAGACCAAAGGTAGGACTGAGAAAAAAAAGCGTCTGAATCAGGAGACGAATGCTCTACCGGGAAAAGGGACGTTAGCTAATTCCAACTCAATGCGCGAGGGGTGGCGGAAGGTAACGCGGGGCAGGAGAACGGCGGTACGACGTGGTAAGGAAAATGGGTCTAGAAAACATCGTCTTGCTTTGCAGAAACGCGAGCGGAAATTGGATCGACGCTGGTAGGTACGGAGGAGGTTCCCCGGGAGGTAAATTGGGAAAGGGGAAAAAAGGTCAATACTGAAAGAGCCATACGACCGCGGGAAAAAATCCGGACTAAAGTCTTAAAAAAGAGGGGGGGACCAAGGAGTATGAGTGTTTAGGGGAACGAATAAAAGAAGAATGTAAAGGCGCTGGGAAGGGTCTTCCAGAAAGGGGGGAAGCTGTGGGGAGAAAACGAAGTAACGAAGGCACTGTTTTGTGAGCGAAATCGGTTGGGTCAAAAGAAGGAACGTCCACTACCATTGAGGCGCACATCCACATTGTGTCTCTCTTCGAGGTTGGGGCGAAAGATGAGAGCGGAGGGCGCATAAGAAAGGTTCGATCAGATAAGGGTCGAGGTCAAAACGGTAGCTGAAGAACAGCGGAAGGAGATAGCTGTGGGGATTAACATGTCGATGAACAGCGGAAGATAGAGGGGGATTTGGGGTCACCTTCAGGTAGGCAAGGGGAGCCCTGGTGGGGGTGTAGAAAAAAAGTGGGCGCGGGCTCCTAAGACCCATCAGTCCAAGGGGAGAGAAAAAGTGGATGAGAAAAAGGAATATGGGGTCGAGCCGCGGCAAGCGTGGGGGAGAATATCCAGTGGGAAGACGAGTAGTGAGTCGAGGAAAAGGGGAAAAGATAGAGATAGAGAAGGACTTAGTCTTGTCGTTTGGGTTCAAGAAAGGAACAGACTGCGGGAACAGAGGGAGGTAGAAACGGGACGGGGACTGATAGAAAGAGCAAAAAGGAAGGGAACCGTCATCGCGCTGTAATTGTTTCTCTCTGTCTGGCGAACAAAGAAAGGAAAGAGAATTAGCTCGAGGGGGACACACAAAGGCTGCGCCCAAAAATGACGGGAGCGCCGGATTCGAATTGTCGGGCGAGGAATAAGCGGGCTCGGTGAAAGGAACAAGAACTCCCTGATAAGGGGGAACTCGGGACAATCGCACAGGAAGGGGAAGATATGAAAGCCGGAGTGCGGGGCACACTGCGAATGGGAGTCAGAAAAGCAGTAACGCAGTTACTAGCTTTAATCATGGGGGAGGGAGGCGGGTCCGACCAATCATCCGATCGGAGCATAAGCGCAGCGGCGCACGAAATTGCAAAAATATCCTTACGCGCTCTTCTGGGGAAGCTCAGGAGGACGAACAGTCTCTTCTAATGGGGGGAGGGGGTACGTGGCTAGTAAAAATGGCGGGAGTAGGAAAGGAACAGCTGCGGGAGCATTCGGATCGGCTTTTGAACTAAACTCTCCTCTTCCAAATACGAAAAGAGGCATCCAACGTCAAGGAATGGTACCCTCATGCAAAACTCGAGAACCAGGCAAGGGGGGGAAACCACGCCGTCCACATGCCGGGAAGGGGGCTCCGGATGGACCTCAACAGAGAGGATTGTGCGTATACTACCGTAACGAATTCCTTACTCATACGACTATGAGGGGGGGTCCCTGCAACCGAAAGACATGAAAGAAGGAGGTTGGGGAAATCCCAGAAAAGGAACGATTGTGCGCAAAAAGGGAAATCCACGGGGGAACAATGCGCCTGAAAGACAGGGACAGAGGCGAGAGAATCCCCAGCGTCCGGAGAAGCCTGAGGGACGCCCTCAGGCAATTGGGAAGAACGGTTTAGAATGGAAGAGTACCGCGGAGGGGAAGGGTAACAGACTAGGCCGGAAGAGGGTCGAAAGCGCTAGTTGGACTTTGAAAAAGAAAGGAAACCAATTCATGAATTCAGACTTAACTCAGAATTCGCCAAAAAATATTAGGGGGGAATCATTTGTTGCAAGTCATAGCCAAAGCATAAAAGGAGGGGGACTTCAGAAAATTGAAAGGGATTGAAAGAGTTACCATCGGGTTCCGGCGCCATCAAGGGTCAGGCAAGTGCCCAGCTGCGGAGCGCGTCTTGAAACTGGGGGGGGAAGGGCGCGGGGGGCACTATCCACCAGTTCCGGGTAGGGGGGAGACTCAGGGGGCCCTAAACGTTGATAGGAGCGAAATTTAAAAAAGAAAAGACTATACCAAACCTATAAATTTCTTATGGGGGAAAAAAGAGGAACGAAGTGTTGGGTGAGCCGTACTCTGCTTGAGAAGGAGGCTCCACAGATGCCGGGGAATTTCCTGCGGTCCCGGCGGGAGAGCGAAAAGTCTGTTTCCATAAAAGCGATATCTACTCTGGGGTCATAGCTAATCCAATGCTACGGCCGGAAGAAATGTGAGAAACGCCGTTTTCCAGGGCGCGGAAGGGGAAGGGGGGCGCAGGCGCAAGGGGGAGAGGGCAGCAGATGCCGATAAATTTCCTCTCCTTAAGAATAGGGGGTGATACCGGCCTGCCGAACAGATCCTCCGTGGTCAAACAAAACGGGGAAAGCTCTAAAAAGCCGGGAACTCTGGAGAGCTTCCGTGGGGCGGGGGCCTTGTATTGGATGCGAGACCGGCTGCTATAGAAAAAAAAGTCGGGAACTCTCGGAGGAAAGGAAAGGTCCGAGGCCTAACTGGTCTGGAAGCTGACTTGTCGAAGAGTCCCGTTTACCTGACTTCAGTGCGTTGGGGGTTGATCATATCCTGGGAAGTTCTTACTGGATGTTCAGGGTCCGCTTCGGGGGTACAGATGGACCTGATCCTGGGAAACAATCTACTTTCTGAGGACAGTCACGTCGAGTATCACCTTCGGAGGAACGGGGGTAAGTAGGGGAGTGCTCCTTGGAACAGTCCGTCGTCGTGCTCTCGGGATCAGGATAACAACTGAGATGGGAACGAAGATTCCGGTAGTGGGAAAAGGACGTTATCCAGGGAAAACGGCTGTTTTTCTGTCTTTAGTCGAGACTCGGAAGGAGGGGGACGGGAAAAAGCAAGAGAGGAAGTGGAACGTCCGCCACGGCTGTGGGGGGGGGACTTGCCCTTTCAGTCGAAAAGAATTCTGGGGACAGCCGGTGAAAAGCAGGTCGTTGGGTCGTCTGTTGGGGGGGGAATTGTAGCGGTCAGGTAATCAGTAAGGAGATTCGGGTAGGGCACGATCAGGTCGATGAAGGGTGTGGCGCCGTCGACTCAATGCCATTTGGGTGAATGAAAAAAAAGAGGGGTGATTGAAAACCTCCGATGGGGTCGCGGTCGGACTGGGGGGGGGAGGCCGAAGGCCATTAGCGGGAAAGGTCAAAGGAAACACTGGGTTCGTTCCTTTTCTTGAAAAGGGAGACGTTGATCATAGGAGGAAAGACCCTCGAGCTCGAAAAAACTCGAGGATTTCATCCAACGGGCGCGATAATTTAAGAAGAGTCCTAAAAAAAGTTAGGTTGATGCAAAATTATAAGGTAGCGGGGTCTCGCCCACCGGGAGCAGATTCACGATGATTATACCGATTTCTGGGGGGAGAACTGTGAGGTCCAGTATAGGACCAGTGGGCGGCGGCGGGGGGGCCCTTAGAGGAAGTGGAGCGACTGTTCGGGGTTGCGGGGGGGGGTAGTCATCTGCTGCGGTGAAATGGTGTCCTGAAGTGAGATTTGGAAAATGGGGGGGGGGGGTAAAACGGTGTTGTCGGGCATGGGGGCGGACGGGGGAAAAACGCTAAAAAAGGGGCAAAGTCCGGTCAGGGAAGGTAAGTGAAATCATGGGGGGGTTTTCCGACCTGGCCTGGAAGGTCATTTGAAGGTTAATAAAGGACGTGGACCGTTCGGCTGCCCCAGGGATCTGAAAGGGGGAAAAAAGGCTGGATCTTTTACAGCGGGTAATGACGTTTCCTCTCGGAGTGGGGTTCTGGCGATTTGGTGAAGGCGGAGGCGTGATTCGGCGTAGAAAAAATCGGGATCATCGGAAATTAAGATAACCAGGTGTAAGTGGCCCTTGCACGAGCATGCCATCTCGGGTCGATCGCGGGAAAAAAACGCTTCATAAATCCCCTTTTGCGTAATCGCGACAGCAAATGAAAAGAGGCGGACCGGACGTGCTTTGGTGTAGGGTATAGGTCAACGGGGCAAGCGGTCAGATCAGCCTCTGGGCAGAAGACAGCACCGCACCGAGTTCGAGGTAATGAATATTAGGGGGTATACTAGTGAAAATCTTCTTGGGGGAAACGACGGACATAATTCTTACTGATCAATGACAAGAGTCACCTTCTTGAGGGGGTAGGGGGTGCTGAAACGTCAATCGGCCTCCATTATTGCAGCCTGCCGGCCAGCACGAAATGGAGTTCGCTAAAAGTCAATTACCATCCAGTTGAAGAGGTTAGTCCAAGGGGTCCACAGGGAAGAGGGTGGGGCTTGTGTCGTGCCTGCCAGAAAGGCTTCTGGGGCTCCGGTGGTGGGGGGACGGGGTCGGGGAAAAAGGGAAGAGTAACTCGGAGTATTTCTCTCCGCTGCGGCTGGGCACTAAAAACTCCTAGGTATACATTACGGCGCTGACCCAAGCCAAAGATCTGGGAAATTTTAGTCGGTGGACCGCCGGACTCTTGAAAGAAAATTTGCGGGGAAAAACTAGTCAGGGTAGTCAAAGTTGGCGTGACGAGGTACACAACTTCCATTTTTTGCATGGCTAAGATGATACAGCCAGGCACTCTTACGTGACAAGGGCCTCG
>Ga0179593_1679501_pt1 | contig 14430 bp, 8 predicted proteins | sample CZODoug2_1_08_16_FD_185931 | JGI IMG/M metagenome (GOLD analysis project Ga0179593, IMG submission 185931) | Vadose zone soil fungal communities from Angelo Coast Range Reserve, California, USA - CZODoug2_1_08_16fungal (PacBio error correction) | ecosystem: Environmental > Terrestrial > Soil >...
GAACCGTTCATCACCCGCGGTGGGAAAGAGTAGCTAAGAGGCTACGGGTACGACACGCACGTAGAGTTATACATGGAAGCCTTAAAGGGGGGGACAGGCTGGTTTGGATCACTCTTTCACTCTTAAGAGGCGAACGAGAAAGAAAGCCTGGAGATCACCAAGCTGGAAAGCCGTCAATAGAATTTTGTTGATGGAGTAAATCCAGAGAACTGGCCTTCACGCGTGCCCATTGGTGGAACCGTAAAACGCCCTCGTGCAGCCAGGCGCAACGAATGTTGGTATGGAGCTATACCGGGTACCACCAGTTAATTAGACAGGAACAACTTGGATGGGGGGCGGAGCACGCCATATTAGCGCACAATACAACCCAGTATGGGGAGGGTGTATACCGGTTGCTGGGCACCTAAGTCTTCCAATGAGGCCATATCCTTCGATCGGAAGACCTCACCGTACATCTGACTAGAAAAGCCAATAGGGGTACCCCCGCTGGGACAATTCTCGTGAATGAAAGGGCCCGTCTTCAGATACCTGCGAACCCGAACTCGCAGACGGAGGGAGCTAGTTGGAGATACCAAAAAAGGGGGGACGTACCGTAAAGCGTTTCACTCGGAATGGAATTATAAGGAATCGGCACGATTACTCCTAATTTGTTGAAAAACGTACGGAAACGCGTTGAGTCCAGAAAGAGGCACACTAAGGACTCTCCAACAAACCTGTTCTCAAAAATTCAGCGAAAGAGCCCCGACAGCGAGAGGGGTAACCTCACATTTGCACCGAGGGTTCCTTCTACTATCATACGGCGACGAAACTCAGCCCGAAAATGTTAGATTTAGCCGGAAGCATGAATGAAGAGGACAAGTCTGCCTAAATTTAATAGACCCGACGTAAGTTCCAACTCCCTTAAAAAACTGAGGGGGGTCGCCTCCAAAGGTACCTTTCTCCAGCAGATATCCAGGGTGCGCACTGCAGATACTGTAACTGTAATTTATAGTCATAGGTCGTATGTGGGAAGAAACCAAGAGGGTGCATCCTGTTTTCCTGTCTAGGAAAGGAGGAAAACGTGCAACAGGACAACAAGGCAATCCATTTCGGGACAGAACTGTCAGGAGAGGTCGGGACGCTACAAAACGTTACTCTACTTCGGAGAAAAAGGACAGACAAATCACGCAGCACAGGAGGGGAGTTGTACATCCTGGAGGGGGGGGGGTAAGCTTTGGTTGGAGGAAAAGGTGTTGGGGAGGGGGAAGGAGGGGGGACGGAAAAGGGGCGTCAAGGTCAACCGGGAAGCACAGTCGTCAACATTTTTCTGGCAAATCGGAGTTGGAGGAAGGATAAGGAGAACCATCACGAGAGTGGTTTGACAATTTCCCAAAGCACTGCCTTAAGTAGAAATAACCAACCCCCAAAAAAGCGTGGCAATCCTACAGTAGGTCATTAGTAACTAACCTCCGGTCAACTACTTACAAGAAATTTGCGTCATTGATTGTAGGAATTAGGGTTTCATCCTACTGGACACTCAAGTTACCGTAATCTGTAGGGCGAGACGAGACCCACCAAGGAAGGATGGGCGTACGCTCTCATTTAAATATTCTAGGTTTGAAGAAGGTAAAAAAACGTCCTCCGTACTCCCACATACTTGAGAAGGAAAGGGAGTGGCTTGAAGAGCGACTGAGCGACTCATTTACACCGTGGCCAGGCGTCGTCGATAACATATTCTAAAGTCCATTGGAGGAATTCCATTCTCGGGGGGCCTCAAAAGAAGCATCTACGCGGATAAAGTTGTTTCCTAATCAGGCTCGTCAAACACGTCCTAGAAGAAAAGGCGAATGTCCCCCTAGCTCAGTTATCCCTGCCCGCTGAACACTGTAGCAGCGCTCGGACCCCCCTCTTAGACGGAAGCCGAGGGGAAGCACCAGAGAACAACCTTCGGTCTTCGGGGTAGGAATAAGAGGCGAATGAGCGTAGGACGATCTGGACGGATAGGGGGGTACAGATAAACAAAAAGGTTGGAAAGAGGGCGTCAGAAACACCGGACTGCAGAGGTATGTTCCCGTACAGAGACCTCAAGATTCACGGTTCCTAGGATTTTCGGCAAGCGTCGGTAGTATAGGACCTACAGGAGACGTCCAAGGTCCAGAAGTATGAACTTCCACTTCCTCGAAGGGGGGGTCGATCGGGGAGAAACGAAAAGGCGTCATCAGTGTACGCTACAAGATCCCCATCTGAAGGTCGAGCGTTGAGACAAGGAAGACGTTGAGATTCCTGAAAAAAGAAGTCGGCTCATACAGACTGAGGGGGGGAATCCTCAACGGAGTGGCGCGTCTCGTCATAGCAAGACACGTAAGAGTCAGGAACAAAGGGGTGGGTTTTGATGGGTGTGGGTTTTTTTGGGGGTTGGGGTTCACGTTGTAGGAATCCTTCTCTTCCGTACACGGGAATCCCGGGGCTCGGTAGAAGGAAAAACAGAGAGGTCCGTGAAGTGGGATGAATGCATTGGAAACAGGCATCAAGTGGGGAGGGAATGGGCGCGGGGGGGCGACTCAAGCACGCAAAAAAATGCTTCAAAGTGGAGACCGCGAGGAAGTGTCGGTGAACGGGGGGGGTAATACAAGGCTGACGCAGGACGAGAATTATGGAATGAAAGGAGGACACTGGCTCGGTGAAAAGTGATGCCCTCGTACCGCGGGGAATCATGTCAATTACATGTCCCGTGTAATACACTCATAAAAGTTTCTGAGAGAGTACCTCACTCTGTCGTGCGGGGAGATACGGAATGTTGAAAGGTAGAAAGGAGGGTGATATAATCTTAACAGCCAACTGATCGAGAAGGGAAGAGGCAGAAGTTAAGCAGGAGCGCGACTATCTAATACCTATAAGTCGGTCTGATGAGGAAAAACTGAGGTTAGGCCTGAACGTAATGCACATCAAAACCTAATGTAAAATAGGGAATGAAGGGAAGGCTGATGGCGGGGCACCGCCCGCTCCGGAGTTAAAAATCCCAGGGAAACAATGTGCTGGCTGGTGTAGTTCAGGCCTCTATAGCTTATGGAGGGCGTTAGGAGGCACGAATTGGACGAGATTCGCTCATTAGACGGGGGGCTGCGGGTCTTATCAAATTGAAATCGGAGGAATGATTCACTCTAAATCCTCTAACTGGTGGAGAGGCAAGTGCCAGCACAGGGCCGGAGGAAGAAGCGCACGGATCCAGCAGGGAAATTGAAAACTAAAGTTGAAAAAGTGCATTGAATATTGTCTTTCCTTGTGGAAAAAGGGGCGCGAAGGCCGAATGTGATAGAATTTATAATGGCGGCTGTGGGGAAACGGTACACATTGAACATGCATAGGAGCTCGGCTGTCAATTTACCTAAGGCGCATAATCCCCGAAAGGGAGATTCATGCAAAAAAGAGAAAATCGACAAGAAACACGTCGTAATTCATTTCGCTGATTAGTCCAAAGAGGGGCCATCTGATGGTACCACTCGGTCGTTTCGATCAAAAGGCTTGGGAAAGGGAATTAGAAAGGAAGAATGGACGAAGTGATCAAACCAAAAAAACTGAAGGGAAGAAGCAATGAAAGTATTCCGCTAAAAACTCATTTAAGGAGTTATAAAGGACACGACGAAAGACGCAAAAAGTGGTTCTCTCGGAGAGTTCGTAAAGGAAGTCGTAGCAGGGTCGTCGGCATGCTGAAAAGCGCGAGTTTTGACTGGAACAAGCGTTAGCAAGTACAGTTTGGAGGGGGGGGAGGGGAAATACATCGAAGATCTGGGGTCCGAATTTGGCAGAAAACAAGTGTCCGAAGGGTTTAAAACGGGGGGGATACAAGGGGAGTTGGTAGATAATATATGGCCAGAAAGGTTCATTTAAAGCACTAGTTCTAGGAAGAAAACAAGGCGACCGAGTGGCGCCTACTTTTGGAGACTTTAGGGGGAGGAATAGAGGGGGGAACTAAAATTTAGGACTTTCACTCAGATCGTGAAGGGGAAAATGAGGAGCGACAATCCTAGGAGGATCTTTAAACTGCCTGACGAGGACGAGGAGGACCTAATGGAAAAAGAGACGCTATCTCTCTATAGAACTTTTGGCGTCCGGAGGGGAAGATGAAATAGCAAGGGCCGTACATGCGCTTAAGGGGGAGTCCCTACGGGCGGATTCTTTCAAACCAAACTCGACACTAGACAGGGTACAGTAAAGAGAAGAAGGGTGTGATGGAAAACATTGGCAGTCACAGTATCGGAGACGTGGAAGGAAACAGAAATAGGGGGCGAGTTGTGTTTAGAAACCTCTCAACGAACCGTTTACTATAGTAAACGAGGGAGTATTGTAAAATCGGGAGAACGGGTCTGGGACGCCAGGTTGAGAGAGCAAAAAATCACAGGGGAGGGAGCAGGCTCAGCTTATTCCCATAATGTCCCAGAAAGGAGGGGCCGCTCGGGAGTCTTCGGTTCAGAAAGGATCAATTGCGCGTGGCGACAGGTTATAACAGAAAAAGAGCAGTCAAGAATAAATACAGAGGGCAGAGGATTTAATACTGCGGCTTCCCTTGATCAAGATGGAAGGTAGGGGAGGGACGGCAATATCAGCTAGGACTAGAAGGGGGGGGTGCCAATCATATGCCATTTTGGGGCAAAGCGAAAAGAAAACAAAATGAGGTGGGGACACAACCAAGATGGCACCACCCCTCTGGATGGGAGGGGAAGAGGGAAGTCATTGTGATGGAAAAAGCCAGCTTGTCATCATGGGTCATCCGGGCAAAAAGACCCCTGGCACTGCTCCTCAACGATACCAGGAGAATGTAGGGGGACAAGGTCTGCAGATGAGGCCCATGGTTAGTGAAAAGGAAAAGATAATATCGACGCATTCCGTCCCCTCTTTCCAGAAAATTGATCAAGGGTTGATCTTGGTAAAATAGAACAGATTTGAATCGAGGTATTAGATCACTGAGGATCGAGAAGAAAGGTGACCATAAACAATTTCTCAAAGCGGGTTTAACATGCTGTGTAGAGTTCGTGGAGTCTTGGGGAAAGATGCAAATCAAAAGTCCTTTCTGGTGAAGGGTATTACACTGGCTAAAGGCCGGCGGAAGGGGGAAACCAGCACATCATTGCACTCTGAAAAGCTTCGAATAACTTTCAGTTCATGACTGATCCGCATTGATGACGTCTTCAACATGACTCGGGGGGAGACGGAGGTTGCGGTCGACACATTCATTCAGAAGGCCCAAAGCAGCAACGGAAATTTCATACTCTTCTATCGTGGCGGATAAAGGTGGATCAAAAGTTTGCAAAAGGGGTAATACGCGTCACTAAAGGAAGCAAGAACCCTTTTAATACGAATACAAAAAGAGGATTTGGAGAGGGATTTTTGTCGAAACGTACTATCACGTTACCTCAAAGGAAGATGAGAAAGATGGGGAAGAAATGTGGAGACGCAAAGGGGTTTTCTCAATAAGGGCCAAAAGGGCAATCGACAGCACGTTGTAAGGTCGTATCGAGAGGTTTGAAGGACAGTAGAACAGAATACAGTGCTGGCCATATAGAGTAGGGGGGGGAATTCACAGAAAACCACTATTTTCCAGTCGAAAACAGGCAGCCAATGGATGCCAAATCGAAAGGATTATCCAGAAGGGCAGCGAGGGGTGTAAGAGAAAAGGGGACTCACAATAACATAAGTGCCGCAAGGTAAAAAGTGCAATCGACGAGGGCTCATGCATGCCCTGAGCTAGAAAGTTTGGCCGCGTAAGGGGGGAACGAACGTGCGAGAAATTGGGGGAGTCTTGAGGATGGTGGGAAACTCAACATAGAACAGTGGAACACATCGACAAAAAAAAGGACTTTCGGGGGGGGAAGCAGAGGGTTGAACGGTGGCTCGGAAATTTATACAACACCCCCTGCTAAAGGGGGATGTTCTGACAAAAGAACCGTTAATCCTCCTCAAACTTCACTTTTTACTCATAGTCCGAAAGAAGATTTACTGGAAAACGAAGGTATTCACTTCCTACGATGCCGGATATGAAGGAACAATATTGAAATCATCAGACTAACGGTTTAGTTGCGAAAGTACCTCCCGGTCAATTATAGCATTTCAGGGGCATCGTAGGAGGCCTCCAAATCTCATAAGTAAAAGAAGAAAGATATGAAAGAAGGTAAGGCAGAGATCTCATTTCTTAAACGAGGGTACACAAGCTCATCGAGAAGGAGAAAGCAAGAAAAAATCGATTGCTTACACCACTAGCAAGATAACTTACCGCTAGAAAGATAGACTTCTTTGGAACCATAAAGAAATACTGAAGAGCCATATATGAGAAGTGCCAAGAAAGGCATTTCGGTGAATCGTCAAGGACAGAGTAATTCTTTTAAATAAAAATTGCAAACTGTTAAGTCCTTCCATAGTTAATTAGGGGAGGGAAGGGGGAGCGGCGGGAAATCGCAAAGACGCCCTTCTTGGCAGCGGGGGGGGATAAGTTAGGAACGGAAGCACGAACAGCAGTAGTCTTCAAAAGTGCTGTTACCTCCGAATAGATCACGGGGGCACGGCTGTCAGATTCTCGGAAAGGATTCACAAGAAAGGGGAGAGCGAAACGCGATCGATACAAAGAGCGTGAAAGGGTACGCGCCCGATCAAACTGTGAACCTGGGGTTGGAAGTGGGCGGAATGAATAAACTCATTCCTTGGATGAATTGTATTCCCCTCTCAGTGGAAAGACGTCGAACCTCCTTAGGGACCTCTAATTGGGCCAGAATTACGAAAAGGGCCGCGGTCTATAAAATAGAGGTACACCATTGAGGTAAGGCCGCTACTTTGCCGAAAAAGCCTAGTGGAGGTGAAGGTTATCGGAACAGAGACTCCTAATAGGCAAAATGAGGAAAAACTGGGAAATGGATCCGTCCCGGGAATCTGTTAATCACGGAAGAGCCAGCGAAGAAGAGGGGGAGTTTGGGGCGGCCCTACGAGCGATGGGAACCGTCCGCTAGAGACTCGGCTGGCGCTCACGTGTAAGAAACGGAAACGTGAACCTCATTAGCCCCTTCTCGATGCGGGTGTCAGCCTTATCGCCGCTGGAGACTGGTTGAGGCTGTCAAACACTCGGTGAGGGAAAAGGAAGCGGAAAACCTGGCGTTAGAATCTCGACTTCGGGACGATCAGGGAAGGGTTTAAACGGATACGACCTTAAGTCTCGGCCGACAGGAAAGAATTTGGAAGGCCAAGATTTAGGGTGTACGCTTTTACCATGTCGGGGGGCCCTTCAACCTCACTTCGAGGAAAAAAAAGGGCACCGTCCTATTCGCAAGAGGGAACAGTCAGGATGTAGAAGGGGGGAAAGAAGTTCCCTATCCTAACGTATTTGGATGGGTAGAATTCCGCGATCTGCTCAACGGAAGCAATGGAAGGAGCATAGAAAAAAAAAGGTACTGATGGGGCAAGTCCCATCTTCTGCTCCCTAATTTTACGAGCTGAACGAAAAACCTGACGTTTTGGTGCGCAAGAGGGAGTCCGCAAGAATTGGGGGTCCATCGCCGAGTTTTTCGGGTGCTGTATTACGGGGAAAGAAACCTTGGCGGTTAAGCGGGTTGTCGGGGACTCTGTAGCATGAGGGAGGGCGGGCGAGAAGAATACAAAAAGAGGTCCTTCCTCCACAGTGAACGGAAGAAAGAAGTGATCTCATGGAGGGCGACAAGGAGGGCAGCTGTCTATTACGGATTGATCGAGGACCCGTAAGTGACCACGTGGGCTCAGGTCTTTCGTGTGAGGGGAACAGATCACAGACAAATTGATCGTGGGCAGAGGAGGCATACTTTCATAACTAAGGATAATACGTAATCTATGACATTCATAGCTTAAAACGGCCTGTGACGAAGGGGAGCCACATGCCCACAACTAGTTGTAAGCCTTAAATTATCTGTGTAGTGGTAGATCAAGGGTTGCAGGACTGTCTCTGAAGTGCGGGATGGCGTGGCCCGCTATATCATGAGGAATAACCCATCAAACAAACCAAAATCAAGAAGAGCCAATGGCCTGCAGGGTTTTGGTACGCAGGTGAACGTTTGAGAATAGAGGTAGGTGCAAACCCTAACGGCCTGGACGAAAAAAAAACTTCAGGAAAAAAACACCCTCAATGCATGGCCCCGACCAGATGCACAGAAGAGGCGCGTTGGAGTGGCTTGTTCCCTGGGTTCGGGGGGTGTGGGACAACACTCCAGAAGAAGAGAAGGAGTCCAGAAGTCACTGTCTTCCGTTCCTTCGCAGGAGAATATAGCAGAGACGCCAAAATATATATGCGAGAGAGGTGGGAATTCGTGTGACATATACTAACGATTAAGATCACGAGACGAAAAAATTGAGCACCTCTTACAGTAGCCATATGAATGAAGTAAGGGCAGGTCAGCTCTCGCTCGTCGGGGTTAAGGTTGTGCCGCTGTAGGGAGAACGCCTAGAGGCTCTAAAGCTCTCCTGTATAACGGATTGAATTCTTTTAACAAATTTTTTTCTGCTTGAACAACTGAAACGAGAATTTTCACGGAGATAGTGCAGGTGTATTCCCAATGCAGTAAAGATCCTCCCTATTTAACCAGTGTTCGACGTTTGCAGCTTTGCCTTATGGGAGATAAAGGATCAACTTCAGGGAGGAGTTGGTAAACGCTCGGTTAAAAACCGTTCTGGAACTATTTTTAAATATGGAAACGTTGGCCGGACGTGGCCCGACGCTTGCTAGTTTAATTTCCCCGTGGGTCGTCGCGTGAATAGGAGAATAGTCAGGCGCGATTAACATTGAAGGGTTTTCTAGATCGACGTGGGAAACGAACACTGACGGAATATGCGTCTCCTATGACAGCGCGGTTTAGGGAGTAGCTTGGCCAATTTGGATTGGGGAGAAATCGAGGAGGAGGGTAGACGAGCCGAAGGATAGGTTTCAGTACTAGCGAGAGGGAGTTGACATTTGCGTGAGAACCCGTCGGATTATTCGAGGAAATTTTGTTGTTCGACGGGCCCCATTTCGCGAAGGGAACAGATTTTAACTAAGGTGGAGTGGGTCATCTCTCGTAAGCTCGACACTCAATTTGTAAACGGGAATGGGACCAAATTGGATAATGAAAAGTGGGGTCGGGAGGGGTGGTGTTGGAAAAGGCAACAAGTTTGGCTTTGGGGGAGGGGGGGGTCAGAGTGTGACGTATCCCCGACGTGGACAGGTTTCAAAGGCAATAGCAAATAAGTAGTCAGTAAAAGGTAAGGAAGCATGGGATTTATTGTCCACTTTAATACCGCCGAAAACGGGAGTTTAGGGGAGAAAATTATTAAGTTGGCTCTCGGCGAACGACTTACACCAGGATGGCGGGGAGAACGGGTTCATTATTCTGGGACCCCTGATTATGATCAACAAAGAGAGAAAAAATCAGGTGAACAGTACTCATTACCGAGAAACGAAGATTTGGTAGACATAAAAAACGGGGGGGGTAATTGCCACGAGAAGCTCTAAGAAGTGTAAACAAATTTGTCAGTCGAAAAGTGGTAGCAGAAGGCCCATTCTCGTGGGAAAGGTAAATCTGTTCGGGTGTCAGAGAATACTGTCAAGCCTGGAGTTTCAGTTGAAAAGAGCCACAATTGTTTGGAAATGCCACTTAACGAATAAAATACACCGGATTCACGCTTGCGGGTGGGGGTTTTGAACCTGTGCGCACAGCTAGCAGTTTTCCGGACCGAAAGGGGTCATGATAGCTATACCGATTTCACGTTATTAATCCATGAACCGTTGACTGGAAGGAGGCAAACGAGCTTTGAAGACATGGAAACACGGAGACTAGTGAAAAGGCATGTAGCGTCGCCAGCCCTATCAATCGCCTGGAGCTTAGGACCTATTAAAGGAAAAGAGAAATCCGGGGCCCCGCGAAGAAACCACAAAACCTCGCATGCTAGATCTACTGTTCATGGGGGCGGGAAGTACTCAACTAACTTAACAGCTGCCGAGATGCGAGGGAGGGACTCTAACAAACTGGAATACAAACCGTCATAGAATCTTCATCTCTCCGTGAAGGCAAATGGGTAGATTCGCATACGCCCATCGCAGTCTGTTACCATCAAACCGGGCGAAGATCGCAGACGGCCACTCTGGGACTGACCCAAGGAGAGAAAGGGTGGTGGACACGAGGTAGGCGTGGAAATCCGGGGGAAACTCGAATAGGCCTTCCAGATTAGGAAATCCCCTGGGCACCGAAAAACTGGGAACCGTTCATGAAGGATTGCAAGTCCATAACTGAGGGAGACGCTCACCTCTAACGGGGAATATCCTCCCACAAAGGATGAAAAAAAGTAGCTGAAAAGCAGCTTTGTACAGACATTCTCTCAAGTCAAATCATTGGATTTGGATACTCAGGCTAACATTTCACTTCTGTGATCGGCAGGTAGAGGGAGGAGTACAAACACACGCTCAATCCGTTTAACGCAAGGAGGAGAAGGACTGAGCGGAAGCAGAAGGGGGGACAACTTCGACCAGCACAGTAGATGGGCCTCACAAGAAAGGGCGTGCGCTAACCAGGGGGAAGCAAAAGGCTGACAGCACTCACACACGCTCGCAATCTCTTTCTTGAAAGAAAGGAGGTTGTGATAATATCGTCTTGTCCGGGGGAAAAAGGGGGTTCTGGTCGAATAAACGCGGAGGCAACGGCACCAAAGGCGACTAAAACGTGGTACAAGGGGCGCTGACTTCCAAGGGGCGTTGGGGGAAACAAACAGGAAATGACATTACATGCCGACAAAAGAGAACCATGGAATGAAAAATGGGCATGGCCCTTCTCTTTACTAACCTAGAGGACAATTTAAAAGGGGAGGTGTGTTGATGCTTGAGTAAAGTTCATTGGGGCAGAAAGTAAGCTAGGCCGGTAGAAGTATAAGGTCTGAGAAAAGAAAAGACCAAAAAGATGGGTAGGTCAGCTCAGGATCGAACAACGGGGCGTATCTCGAACCGCACTGAAGCGCCAAACAGGGCACGTCGAAGCACATTGGCGGGCAAGACGCATAGGGAAGACTAGAGCAAGCAATATACTGCAGCGGCCAACCCCCCTGGCTAAGTCCGGAAGTTATAATTCTCGAGGGCTTCGGGCGGTAAGGCCCTGAACGGAAAGGGTAGCTGGAATCCCTAACACCCAGTATAAATCTGATTAAAGTCCATCGTTACGAACCAACCCGGAAAGAGGGGGAACCCAAGCGCCGGGTTAGCACCAATTGACGACCACTACTAACAGGCCGTGGTGAGAGAGGGAGGTAATGAGGAGGGAGACAGAACCACATCGTCGGTCGGATATTCACTCAGCGAGGGGAACGGGAGTCAGTCGCGATCGCGAAGAGACAGATCAGGGGATTATTTAACCAAGATAGTAGGGCCACCTCTTCGGGAAACGACACAGAAAAGCAAGGGGATGCTTGGATGAAGGAAGAGGAGAAATTCCGATCTCGCTCGAAGTGGGCGGGGATCAGGGAGAAAACGAGTCGATGGCGAAGCACGACAGATCTTATCACAGATCCACAGTGTTCCGAACAAGCGGATAAGCCGTCTAGCAGGGTTCGCGACAGCTAGGGAAGAAACCGGAGGGACGGAGGGTCAGGTGGTACTCCAGGACACCGTGGCATTCTCGGGTGCACACCAGAGGAGGATTTTCGCAGCACGTCCGGTTTGAAAGCCTCAAAAGACACGGCGTGGGGGCCCTTGTCGATCCGGCACGAAAAGAATCGAGGAATCCGGACGTTTGAGTAGATCAGAATCAACACGGTCAGGCCGCGTATGGCTCTTCTTCCTGCCATGGTAGATAGGAGATCCTATCCAAAGGGGAAAGATTTTTCGCAAGATTCTTCTTGGACTATATGACGGAAGGTTGGGAGAACTTTTTCGAAGAGTTGGAAAAACTCACGGGAACAAGGTCTCGAGGGAACGTGAATGTGGCTAGTGGACGGAAATTTCGATGATTCTTGTTTCGCTTTACAGGAAATTGGGGGTTATGGTAGGAAAAAAGGTACGAATGGCTGGACGAATCTGGAGGGACCAAGTCAAGGTCAATCTAACAGGAGAGGGTGAGGAGTAGTGGCGAGCAAGGAGGATAGGGAGGATCGATCGCGAATTAGCGCATCTTAGATCGCGGAGGACTAAAAAAAGTATTCGCGCACACCGGCGTGAATGGGAGGGAGATAAGTCTTCAGACTGGCGGGTACAGTTGTCAAAACACTGGCTCTTCTATGCAAAAACTGTATAAAAGGTTGCAAGATACGATAACTAAATGGAAGCCGAGCAAGGCCATTGGAGGAAAGACGAGAGTTATGGCTGCAGCGGAAAGATTTCGAACAGAAGAGATACATCTTAGCGTTTTAGCGGCCAATGGGGTAAGGAGCAACCCGGGTCTTATCTGCCGATGGGAGATTCTTGGCCTAACGGATTAAAAGAGCTGATAAGGACAATCTGTCTGCTGCGATAGGCGAACGGGCCGCTGTATCACGTGAAGTGACGGGCCATGATACTCCGGTGCATAAGGTCCTGGAAGGTAAAGAGGTGAGGGGTACTTCAAATGGAATATTGGCCGCGGAGAAATGTTTGACCTATTAGATGATTAAGTGGGGCCCCTAAAGTTCTGTCTCAGCCACCTGGAGACGCTGGGACTGAAGAGAGAAGACCGATGCGCATAAGAGGCAGTTTAGCTGATTATTCCTCAGGAAAGACTGGCTTGCGTCCAAGGGTCTTGTCGATCAAGTGTAGACAGGACGTGAAGGGACGGTGAAGAAACTTCACAATGGGAAACACAGACTGCAATTTACCGGGAAGACAAGGATTCGTGAGTCCGCTACCAAGAAGATTTTGAGGGTGACACAGAAGGATAATCGCAAGATAATATTTTTGCTGGGTAACTTTCGGAACGGTCAGGAACGGGAATAGGCTCATTGTCCGCGGGAGCATTACAGTCCTTTCTATATGAAAGGACTGAGGTTAAGGAGGATTGGAGGGGTAAATACATAGAGCGTCAGCCGGATCTGGATCATATAGGCGAATGAAAAGGGGGAGGGTCGCTGCAAAAGAAGCGGTACATACGTCTGGTGTAGTGTGAGGAGTCATGGAATTTTCTTAAGAAATGTTTAGCTACAAAAGGATGCCGTCGTAGACACCAAAGGGGGCTTCCGTGAGCTCGAATGATGAAGAAAAATCAAGTTTTGTCGCTTAATTTTGCTGTGTGCAGGCAAGAGCTATCGGAAAGGTCCCACTTATAGTAGGAGGAATAAAGCCTCCTGCCAGATAAGAGGGCTGAGGGGTTCCGTGGACCGCGTAGTCCCGGGAGGAACGTGAACCACACACGATCTCGGGCTTTGTCTGTCTGAGGGACAGGGGCGGGGGGAAGAGTTCCAAGAACACTGGAGTACGCGCTGAATGTTGGCCTCCGACAGGGCGAAGAATTGGAGAAGAGAGGAAATCCGCCCGTGGGACCGTAGTCTCATCTGCATGAGGGGTAATAGAGCGTGATAAAGGAGATCAGGCAGGGGGTGAAAGTCCAGTGCCAGCCACAAAGAGGTGAAGAGGGTGGAAGACAAAACGAAACGACAGAAGAGGATATCAAAGGGAGGTTGAAAAAAACATTTAGGAAGAACGGGATCTTGTCGACAGCCAGTTGAGATCACAACGGAGCCAGACTGGTTCGCAGCTAAATAACAGCTGGACCAAACGGAAGGAAGGAGGGGACGTGAGACTGCTTTTCGCTTCGCTTACTGTCGGAAGGAAGGGGCGGATCAAGCGCCGTAAGGTATCTCTGTCGATCTCACCAGGCGGATGGGACGACGACGGGAAAGGATTATTAAAACAGAAGCTCGGGTCGAGGCCAAAAGATGCGCACCCCAAAGAATGGTGGGGTTGCCAAAGGAATTTGGGCCATACTCGGGACAACAACTTCTTATGTTTAGGGATGGTAAAGAGGAGGAGACAATTCATTGGAGGGAGCAAACGAAATCTTCATCTGAAACTTGAGGGTAAGAATACATGGCATTGAAGAAGAAAAGATGCAAGGGGGGGGGTCAAAACCGCCTGTCTCAAAGATCGATAAGTTAATGAGATGAGGTTTCAAGGGCTACGCCGAGCCAGGGAAGTGAAAGGATAAAAGAGTAAACTGACAAGTCATTACGCAACGCGAGGAAGAAGTTTTGTGGAATTACGAGCTAACCGAACTGCATTTGCTCGTGTCGGATATAGACGACGTTCCTCGGGGGAGAAGAGATTCCGGGGGTCAGAATGTGTATAAATCCAAAAGGGACTCAATGATTAAAGGTTCTTTGTAATTTGATCTAACCAAAATTCAAAGATCACAGCAAATCTGGAGTGGAGAAAAGCTGAATGAGCCTTTTTCTACATGTCAATTAATGATGGTACAAAAAAATACCGAAAGATGACTCTTGGGCCTTACGTTCGGA
>Ga0179593_1487192_pt1 | contig 14429 bp, 21 predicted proteins | sample CZODoug2_1_08_16_FD_185931 | JGI IMG/M metagenome (GOLD analysis project Ga0179593, IMG submission 185931) | Vadose zone soil fungal communities from Angelo Coast Range Reserve, California, USA - CZODoug2_1_08_16fungal (PacBio error correction) | ecosystem: Environmental > Terrestrial > Soil >...
ATAGGGGACAGACGGGAAGACCTAGTATCGTGAAATCTAAGCCTGTGACCAGGCCGAAGCGGCAAGATAGCAAAAGTAAATAAAAGGCGCGGTCTAGGAAGGAAAGCAAGGGGGTGGGCCCTTGATCTCAAGAAAAATGGACAAGGGGGGAGGGAACAGGGAAAACCTCAGCGAAACGGAGGTAATAAACAACGAGGACCACGACAAAACAAACGAAAGGGGTCAGGGGCAAAACGACAGAAAGTGCTGGGGTGTACCGGGAATAGTTACAAAAAAAGAGGGAAAAAAGATGTCCAGATGATAAGGGGAAGAGAGGCAGCAACTGGAGCTGCGGAATAAGATAGGAAAAGAAGCGATGCCGGCACGGCTACCCCACGAACTCCCATGACCGGGAAGAGCGGACTCAAGGGAAAAGGAACCTACGAACAACCAAGGGGGAAGCGGAAGCGGGAACCCTTAAAATCTAACCGAAATTCAAAATGATCCGGGGGGGAACCGTAAAAAAACCTACCGGACCCGGCAACAAGAATGCGCAAGCAAGACACGAAGCTTGTTGTGGGAAGGCCGGCCTTACCAGATACCCCGCAGCAAAGTGAGCGAAAAAAGGGTTCCAGGGGGGAAAAAAAAAAGCCGTACCTCTCGGGCACATGGAATCGGGAACATCTTGGACTCCGTGCCAAAAAAGAAGAAGCTGAGACGGGGACTGCGGGCGTCAACTTCGGTCGGGACTCAAGAAAAAAAACGGGAAAAACGGAAGGCGTGGGCCAAGAGCTGGCCTGAGGGGGAGCGGCACCCTGGGGGAAATAGCCGGAAGAAAAAGCGGCAAAAAGGTTTCCAATGGCCAGAAAAAAACTTTCTCAAGGAAGAGGGAAGTAAAAGGGTCCAGGAGAAAAAAGAGCGTCCGCGGGGAAAGGGAGTAACGGACCTAAAAGCTCAACCGTGCTCAAAGGAGGCAGCCATACAGCCCCAGAGGCCCTCAAACGGTTTAAAACGGGGGAATGACAGGGAACACGCAAAAAAGGAAGAAATTGAGCGTGTTACTTCGTGTAAAAAACATCACCCTAAAAAACCGAGAACTTCTGGCTCTCAGAAAACGAAAACGATGGAAAAGTAAAGGACCCCCCTCGAAGAAAAGAGTGGGGGGGCCCAAGAGGGAACGGAGTCCCGGCCAAACCGGTCCAGGACAGAGCTGGGTAAGAAGGGGGAGGGGAGTTCCACCTAATGGCGCTCAAGAGAGGACGGAAAAAACCTGGGCGGATACAACTCCCCCCCTCCAGACGAAATAACGATGCTGACCCGTCAAAGGTCCCCAACCCAAAAAAGGACGAGGAAGGGGACGCCTTTGTAAAGGAACGTTCGGAAAAAAGGTAGAAAATTTCAAAAGAAGCAGCAGGGCCAGGGAAAAAACGGAGTTAAAGGCCCCGCAGAGCAATTATAAGAAGACTGAAAAACAAAAAAAGACAGCAAAACGGGAAACGTGCCCACACTTGATCGACCCGAAGACAGACCGTGGGTCGGAGAAGATACGGACCAGCCGAACGTTACCTGTTAAGGAAGACGGAACTGTGCACAGCGGGGAAGCGAATCGAGCAAAAACAAAAGCGCATCCGGCGGATACGTAAAGAAGGGCGAACGACGTAAGGAGTACGGGTCAGTATGTTCCAAGAGACGGCAGGGAGCACAAAATCGACCATCAAAGATTCGTAAACAAGTCGGGGTTGCGTCTCGGGCAAAAGAAGAAGGGCATAGGTACCACTACAAAACCAGGGGCCCACAACTAACGGGAAACGGCGAAAAGAGGCCGCGTTTTACGTGGTTCAAGGAAAAACCCAACAGCCTTCGCGGGAAGAAAAACGACCGTCACGGCAAATACTGGAACTAGTCGTGAGGGACTAAAAAAGGGGAACAACGACGATACTCCTCGGCCAGTTAACCCGAGAAATGGGTTTGAATTAGAGGTTTAACCAAGCTCCGGCCTGACCAAACACCAGTCTCCCAACCAAGAAGCTCCGACGAATGGCGGAAACACCCTGCAAAAAGAAACAAAGAGAGGTTTAAAAGCCCAAAAGGGGGTCCAACCTGAAAAGAACCAGGGAACGCCAACCCGACTCCTTCCTGGAAAAGAGATCACCAAAAAAGGTCAAGACGGTGAAAACGATAAAAGTACCTTCCCGCTCCCCGGGGAGAAAAGGCGGGCATAAATATACAAGCATCCACCCAGAGAGAGAGAGCCAGGAGGGTACTGTCTCCGAAACCTGCAGAGAAAAAAGAGTGAACATACCGAAGAAAAGGCTCAAAAAAAAGAATGAAAAGATATTAGAAAAGAAACGTAGAAAGTGCGTCAGGCACGCCGGGGAAAAAAGGGCACAGGGAGTGGGGGGCCTGGCGGAACTAGGTTACAGAACGTCAGACAACGTCCTGGAGTCAAAAAGGAGGTAGAGGGACCAGGGGAAGAGAGGACGCTCCCCGTGTGGGAAAACGAGGGAGTCAAGGACCTAACTGGAATTGAATAGTGCAAAATCGGGTTCCAGATCAAACGTCGGGAGGGCTGCGCACTTCGGGTGAATGGAGGGGGCACCGGACCACAAAAGAGATCGCTCCCCTTGTGGTTCCGAGGGGGGGGGGAAGCCAGTACATCGGATCAAGGATAGGAAAATGGGGGGAAAAAATCGATAACAAGGGAAAGTGAAAATCGAGAAGGAGGAACCGGGAAAAAAAACTTGCCTCTTTCCAAAGAGTGTCCGGAAAAAGGGGGACGTCGTGCCCAGCCAGGAGGCCTTGTGGGTGAAATACCAACAAACAGGACCCCGCGAAGAAGAATTAGAAGAGAAAGTCTAGGGGAGGCCTTCTGAAAAAACCGGGAAGGACGGAAAAGAAACACAGGGGGGGGGACGGTGGTAAAAGAAGGAAAAAATGGGATATCGGACACTGTCACCCTTCCAGGGCGGCGGGCTCATATAAAAACAGAGAAAGCCTAAGGGAACTAGGGTCGTCCTTCCGCCGTCTCTCCGCCGCTAGCCTCCTGAAACGGGGCTAGAGAGACCACAGGCGAAGAAAAGCGTTTGGCCCTGCAGCAAAGAACATTGAAAAATTCCGTTCTATGGGAATAAAGGGGAGGGACAAGGGTTTCTCGGGGAAACTCAACTGAACAGTGAGGGGGGGAATGTGCTGCTGATCGGCGAGAACGTGGAAACTCGGGCGTCCGAAGCGGAGGAACGAGGGGGAACGCTTGCTAGACACTTGCCCATAAAAAGGGTGGGGACAAGAAAGCGAGAAAAGCCTCGGCACCCCAAGAATCGCAGAAGGATGGGTGGCTCATAGTTCTTGTCGAGAGGGAGGGAAATCGCGTGGGACGGCAGAATCGAGGGGGAGGGGAAGGAGGAAACAAGTCGAAATGAACCACAGGTCCCCAAGGAACAAGTGGTCGAGGCGATCGACAGAGGGGGGGGGCCAAGAAACCGAATCTCTCCCAAAGGAGAATGACCTTTCGGTTTTTATCACGGAGGAGAAATATCGAAAACCGAAAGACCGCAAGAGGTGTACGTCTGGTCTAAGAGAAAAAGGAGACACGTGACTTAGCCACGTAAAACCCGGGCCTCCAGGAAATTTTTGGAGGGAAGGATTTAAGCAGAGAAAAGTGAGATAAGTCCACGAGGGAGGCCGAGGGAGAAAAGGAAAGAAGCGAATGGTCTACTGATCCCTCCTAATCTAGGTAGATTAAGGAATTTATGGGGAAAGTCCCTTGCAAAAGAGGGAATGGAACCAATGGTGTCAAACAAACGTAAAGGAACCGTTCTTGCCCGCTATGAATAAATGAGAATGGTACAGCCGGCTCCTCACCTTTAGGGGGGGGAGTTTATTGTGAGAGGCCCGCCGAGGGGAGATCGAATATCCAGGAGACATATCACAGGCCAAAAAAAGTTAAAAGGGACCTGCCCACTAAGTCATGAACGAGAAGAGTAAAGGGACTTACACCCGGGTGAACCAAGCAAGGGAAAACCCAGAAAAAAGCATTTGGCTTCGTGACAGTTTTTCGATAAAGAAGTGACGGGGGACGGAAGGTGGAGACAACGGAGTGAATTAAAGAAATAGAGAAAACTGGACTGGGAAGCGGTGGCCAAAGATAAGGGTGGTCATGGCATGGGAGGAAGGCGTCGGGGGGAGCCGACCAAGGAAAACTAAGGGTCGGCCTGTGAAGGGGGGGTGGATCACCGTCACCTAAATCGCTTAAAAAGAGAGAAAGCGGAACCTCTTTATTCCGAAGAGACAAAGAAGGCAAGAATCTAGGAAATCGGCCCGAGTGGGGGGTGGAAAGATGGAAGGAAACAAAATCAAGAAGGATGGATTAAAATGAGGGGGTTTGGGGTTTACCAACGGGAAATGAAGGCTGTATACCAGTTCCCTCAAATGTTTACCTCAATGGCCAAGAAGAAAGAAGAGAGGGAAACCAGGGGGGGGAATGAGGGTTTTTGTTAGGAAACCGAACTCCGAACTAGGGATACTAGGAAAAAAAAAAGTTAGCGCGCTGAACAATCCAGCGAAAGGACGAAACTCGCACATCAATCTAAAAAAAGGAGAGGAAAGGGAAGAAATGGTCCGCCGCGTACTGAAGGAAAGAGGGAAAACTTTGAGCAGAGGAGTGGGGACTCGCTAGTCGGCCCTCAGAGAACGGAGGGAAGTCTACAAAAACTCAAAGGCGGGGGAAGGGGAAACCAGGGCTTCTGGGGGCTGATGGGCATATCAATGTTTCAAAAAAAGGGGAACCGGATTTCCAAAAAACAGGCCGGCGACAAGAGAGGAACACCAGAAGAATCCCTGGGCAGCGAGGTTCAGGAGGGGATGGGGGGGAAGGGGGATGAAACCAAAAAAGGGCGAAAAAGGTTCATAAGGGGGGGAAAAGACCGACCAAGAATCGAACTTAAAGATTCCTAGAGGAATCGAATACGAGAAAAAAAACCGCTCCCTAGAAAGAAGAAAAATTGCTCGGAGACTCGGGCCAAGGAAACGGCAAAACGTCAACTGGAGATCGGCGAACGGGAAGCAAAGAAAAAAGAACAGTGAAAAACGGACTGGAATCAAGGTAACAAACCAAAAACCGATCAAGACTTAAGGTAGGGAAAGGGGGGAAAAAAAGTGCCACAAAGCAAGTGTGTGTTTTGTGCACCCAAAAAGGGACAGGAGGGAACGACCGAACAAAGGGTAACTAAAGGGGGATGCGGGGCGGAAAATGGGCAAACTTGCAAGCTCCAGAGAAAGAGGGGGACGAGTGGCAAGAGGAGGGTCTTCAGGCGCGACGGGAAAAGGGGGCGATAGCGTACGGGGGACATAAAGCCAAAAAGAAGGTCCACGTCCCTTCCCAGGAAAAGGAGGGGGAGAGTGCCTCTAAAGGTGGGGAAAGGTGTTTCCAGATTAACCGAAAAGTCAAACAGCGGAAAAAAAGAGGCGGCCCTTAAGAAATGCAGACAAGGTTAGAACCGAAAAGGAAGGGTGCATTCACCATCGAAGTCGAAAAAAACTTCTTAAGAACTAGAGGAATTCGAACAATCTCTAACTACCAGCTGCACGAAATGTGGAGAGGGAAGTGTTGAGAAATCAACAAACGGGAGAAATGTAAGAGCATTAAAAGACCCAAACGAAAAAATCTCGCACAGGCAATTAGAGCAGCAGCTGAGGAGAAAAGAACGAACAGCCCCCCCTCCCCGATGAGGTGGAAACGAAACCAAATTCCCTAAAAACGACCAGAGAAGGTTGTTGGAGAAAGGAAGTGTCAAGAGACCAGAAGGGGCGACTAAAGAGATAAAACGGAGAACAAAGGTAGGCTCCTATAAGGAACTAGAGCCGTGAATAATTCGGTTGGGTTTTCAAGCCCTGGATGAGGGAGAAAAGAAACAACGGGGAAAAAAAAAAGAGAGGGAAAAAAAAAGAAACGAAAAGGGCAAAGGAAATCCAGAAGAGTCTAGCCTTCTTGAACCGATAAAGAAGCAAATCGAACTAGAAGAAGGGACGAGAAAAAAGACCCGAAAGCGGGAACTTGGAGTTAAGCCCGTACTTGATCCCCTGAAAAGAAACGTTACTTGATATCCAACCTGAAATGCACTTTAATCGCGTGATATAAATCGGTGGAGGAAGAACAACGGGGAAACGATTATAAACGAGGAAGAAGGAGGGACGTGAACGCACTCGAAGAAGTATGAAATCAAAGGGCAAAACTTTTCAAAGAAGAGTTATCCTTCCTTGGCGAAGAAAGAATCTACATACGGCCGGCTGCCCCCCTGTGCGGGGGACGGAGGAGGTAAAAAGGGGGCGGTCAAAAGACCCACCTTCCGGTGAAAGGAAGTCGAAAAAAAACGGCAGTGAAGGGAGGCTAGAAAAACAAAAAGACTTAAGGGGGGCTGGGGTAACGAGAGAAACAGGGGAACCAAGCACCTAATTGAAAAAAGAATTGGAGGGGAACCTCCAAATCCCCCACAAATGAAGAGTTAATCTAAGATGTTCCCTCCTGTCACTGGGGGGACGGATCAGTGGTCGGGTCCCGTCGAATGAAACAGAAAATCCAGGAACATCCTAAAAAATCTCTCTTCTTGCCCGGTGGTCAACATCCCAGAAATCACTTAAGAGAACAAGTCGGAGGAAAATTTCCAAAGAAACCACTTCCAAAAATAGTAAAGGGCTAAAAGGAAAAAGGGAGAGGTCAGCCCCGAAAAAACCAAAAGAATAATAAACCCACAAAAAATAAGGGGGGGGTCGCAAAAGAAAAAAGTCATACTCAAAAAGGGATGAAAAGGACTCAAGACTCAAAAAGTGCTCGTTAAACCGAGTGGGAAAAACTCCAGCCAAGCAATCGCGCACCAAGAGTTGGCCAGCCATAATCAGAATAGTTAAGAAAAAAATCAACACAAAAAAAGTAAAAAGGGAGTAATAGGAATTAGAGGGAGGCGTACCTCAGAAGTCGGAGAAGGACGAAGAAATACCTAGCGCAAGTTCTGCTAGGAAGTCGGTACTCTGCTGGGAAACGGCGCGGCTTCTCAGCAAGGGTAAGACTGCCGGGAGGAATGAAACCGGTGGCCGTAGTGGGGATGAAAAAAAAACATTTGCAAGACAGTCGTCCCAAGGGTACGGGAACAAGGGAATGACGAGGACGGCAAGGAGTGGGAAAATCGTGCCTATTAGGAAGAACACGAAAAGGGCAACTGGTTCACAGGGCCAGAGAGGAATAGAACCAGAAGACTTGGGGGGGGAAAGGAACTTGTGAGGAAAAGCACTAGGTTCAAAATCGAAGAGGAATCAATTTGCCGTCGAAAATAAACTAGCACAAAACTTTGTAAACCACTCAGACACAAAAAGGAGACGGTGGCAAGGTTGCCGTGCGCTTGAGACAAAGAGGAACCCGGGGGTAAAAAGATGAACGCGGGAGAAAAAGATTAAAAAAGAAGAAAAATGCGGTCAGAGAATGCCCTCAATTCGGGGTTCAGACGATGAAGAAAAGAGGAAACTTCCGTAGGAGAAGAAAAAAAAGAAAAAGGGGAGAAAAAAAATGTAGAAGGGAAACCAAAAAAGTACTAAGGGATAAAAAAGGAAATCTAACAACCCCTTAATAAAAAAGGAAGAAAAAAGAACTTTCGGCCGTCCGAACGGCAGACCCTCAGGCAAGCACTCGGCTGCCGGGGGAGAACCTCTTCCCTAACGAAACGTCATGGCCGGAGGAGGTAAATTCCTGTTCCAAGTGGGATTAGAAGGAAAGAGAAGGAGGGAATTTCGACAAAGGCCGTTTTCGAGTACCTATCCAGTGAACCCAGGGTCGAGGACTGACTTGTCACCCTAACAAAAGATATCTCGTAGTTGAAAGAGGAAAACTTCTGAGTGAAATATGGGAAAGAATCTACTCTGTAACGGGGACGAACCAGTGGGGGTAACTCCATCAGCCCGGCTCACGTTAACAAAAAGAAAAAAGGTGGAAATTGTTAAGGGAAGGGATTGGGGTGGGGGAGGATAGTGGAAGGACAACGAAGTTGGAGCAGTAAAACGAGGACGTAAATAGCGGGGACAGGATATAAATACGTACAGGAAAAAAAAGTATGACTAATGAACCGGAAGAAGGAGACAAAACTTCTAACCTGAGGACGGAGGAGTCAGAACGCGGTGGTCTAAGAATGACAAACCTCGCCTGACGCAAGGGCCTAGTGGAGGTGGAGGTTCCCTTGCAAAAGGCCAGCAAAAAAAACGGGCGGTAAAGGGGAAGAAACATTCTCAGAGGAACAGGGGGAGGAGCTGGGATTATGCCGGAAGAGGGGTGGGAAAAAAGAAGGATGTGATGGCACGGAAACAATTGCTCTTATTGGGAGGGGAGACTGTAAAGGAGGACAAAACCCGAAAAAAATCGCTGGGAGCCAAGTGTGGACGGGTGAAAAAGGCATAAGATTCCGCTGGGTTGGAAAAAGACGAGGGACTTGTACGCAAGCTGCCAAAGAAAAAGGAGATGGGGCAACCCGACTGCCAAAAGAGAAGACGGGGGAGGGAGTGAAGAGGGAAGAAACAGGAACTAAGATTACCCGGAGGAGGCCCAAAAAGCAATGCACCCTCGTCCCCAAAATAGACGCAAAAAGTCCAGTGGGCACCAAAGCGTAAGGACAGAAAACCAAGGTCTTCAACGGGTTGAGAGTGATGAAGAAAAGAAAGGCACAACATGCCGGTCTTTCAAAACCGGCACCTTTCGCGGGGAAACGAACATTGACCGGGCCCTATCTTTTGGGGGCGGAAACGGGAGGAAAGGACCCAAAGATAAATGGCGGGACTGGTTGTTGCAAGGGGCAAGAAGAAGAAATTCCAGGTCCTTGAACTTACGGAGGGGTCCCAGTACGGCAGGTGTAACTTAGTGAAAACAGCCGGAAGACTCCTTAAAGCAGGACAGCCTAAGAGGGAGGGCTCCATAAAGAAGCTGACATAAACTGTTTTTTTTTTCCCACCCCCATAGGGAAAAGAACCACCGAACGAAACAGTACCGGGAAGAAGGCAAAGGCGGCAGGGTGTCTCCGGTTCACCTTCGGGATAAAGACCCAAGAAAACCCACCAGGCAACGAGGGGAAATAAGGAAGTAAGAAAACAAGACTATAAAGGAAAAAGGGTAAGAGTGGTCTTCGAAAAAAATCTTGGGGGAGGAACTTGAAATAAAGGACTTACCACCGGGGAAAACGTCAACGTATAAGAGAAGAGGAGAACTCCTCGGACATTTCGATAACCAAAAAAGACGAGGGAAGAAAATTAGTGTCCGCGGAAAAAAGATACCAGCGGTCTATAGAGGACATGGGGAAATTCACAACAACTCCCGTCGAGAAAGGGCAATATAGGGGCAGGAGTGAGAGAAAAAGAAAAACTTCCGGCAACTTAAAGGGAGGTAAAGATCCCCACCAGGGAACACCTCTTGCGGACAAAAGAAATGGACAAACCCCGTCAATGGAGCCAAAAAACACCATCCTCAGGTCATTCAAAGAAAAGGACCGTGTTGGGATGTGGTACCTTTCAAATAGGGGGAACAAAAAAGGCGGGTAAAAAGGGTGGACACAGCGCCTTAAACTGGCGGAAAAAAATCATCTGTCCTAAGAGTAAGAAACCAAGGGAGTAAAAAGACTCTTGTCGTGAAAAGGGGTTGTCTAGGAGAACCGGGGGACGCACAACTACGACAACTTGAACCTGTCGCCTCTTTAAACCCGTCCAAACTACAAAGGTAGAGAATGTTTGAAGCTCCGGGGACAGCCAAAGAGGCCTACTAATGATTTGTATTAAAGTGTTTTCCCGAAGTGTGGGTGGGTTGGGGTCCGAAAGGCCTATAGAGGATACTACCACGTCTAAACCGGTGTAAAACTTAACTTAGAGGCCTCAATAACTGTACGTTCTCCGGATCAGCGTGGAATGGAAAAAGAAGCAGCTTATGTCTAGCGGTCCCTTCGAAATGGAAAAAAAAAGGGGTAACCCACAGAAGTAATCTGACGTAGGCGTGCAAAAAGAGGAAGTCACCGGAGAGGGAAAACGGTGGGTTTAAAGAAACGACCTTAAATGAAATGGCCACGAACGAGCAGCAATCCGAAAACTATTTAGAGGTGGGAGGTCATCGCAAAAAAGCGACCTTCCGCAGCGGGAAGAACACAGAACTAAACAGGGAGCATCTCAACTATAGGCGTCTAACTCCAGTTACCCTTGCGAAGGAAAGAAGGGGGGGGGGGAAGAAACAGTCCGCCCCTGGGGAGACATTATCTGAGTGCAACTGGAAGCAGAACCCACAAGCCACAGAGGGGGGAACGGCCCCTTTTCTCGAGCGGAGAAAGAGACTTGAGAAAAGCAAAAAATCAGGCAAAGATCAGGAATGGAGACCCGGGACAAAGTGGAGGGGGTTGGGTCAAGCGCAAAGCAGGTTCTAACGTCCGCGTTAATGACCGAACGAGAGCCGATCGCTACAGGAAAAAATCACAGGGGAGAAACGGAAGACGAGAAAAGAAATCTGGGGCGAAGTCAAGGAAACCAAATTGACGAGGAGTTGGGGGGGGAAAAATTTTGGCTTCATTTCGAAGAAAAAAGGGGAAAGGCAACTGGACCTTGACAGGTCGGACTGGGGGGGAAAAGGGACGCAAGAGGAGAGAAAGAAGATCAAATAAAGAGTCTTAACGAGCGGGCAAAGACCTCGTAACGGGTAAGAGGGATCCTTCCAGGAAATGGGGGTCTAAGGTAATACAGGGGAAAAAACGACAAGCAACGGGTTACTGTTCCCGACCCTCCGGCAAAGAATTGAAAGGAGCGAAAAATCGGGTGATAAGAATTAGGGCCAACAATTGCCCCGATCCCAGAGGGACGAACGGGACAGAAACTTTTATGAGGAGACACAGCCATCAGGGAGTCCGGGTAAAAGTGAAAAAAAGTTAGAGTCTATAACTCGTACCTGGCGGAACGGGGTGTTGTTGGTTTTTTTGGGGGGGGGGGAGGGTGGGGGGGGGTGTGGGGGGGGGGGGGGGGTGTTTTGGGGGGGTGGGGTTGGGGTTTTGTTTTTTTTTTTTTTTGGGGTTTGAGGGGGGGGTGGTGTGTTTTTTTTCGGGGTGTAGGGGGTTTTTGGTTTTTTTTTTGGGGGGGGGGGGTTGGGGGGGGGGGCGGTGTGGGTTTTGGGGTTGGGGAGGGGGGTTTTTGTTTGGGGCGGGGGGGGTGTCTGGTTGGGGTTCTTTGGTTGGTGGTGTGTGAGCGTGGGTTTGGGTGGGTTGTTGTTTTTGGGTGTGGGCGTTCGGGGCGGGGTGTTTTTTTATGGCGGGTTGGGGGGGGGGGTTTTTTGGGGGGGGGTCTTTTGGGGTCGCGTGTGTTGGGTGGGGGGGGTGGGGGGGGGGGGGTGGTTGGAGGGGTTCAAGGGGTTTTTGTTTTGGGGGGGGGTGGGGGGGGGGTTTGATGGGGTTTTGGGTTGGGAGGGGGGGGAAGTGGGGTGGTGGGGGTGGCGGGTCATCTTTTTTTGGGGGGGGGGGTGGTTGGGTTGTTTGGTGGCGGGGGGGGGGGGTTGGGGGGAGGGGTTCGTCTTGGAGGAGGGGGGGGCTTGGGGGTGGGGCCGCCGCCGCCATTCATTTCCCCGTAAGTGCTGGTCTTCAACAACTAAGCCGGACCCTACAAACCCCCCTTGGGGCAAATGGAGAGAAGCTAGTGGAAGGGATTTTACGTGGGTAGAGAGGGGAGACAAGACAAATACAAAGGGTAAGAGGAGACAGCCTGAAAAAGGAAAACATCTCGACTTTACCGCTTTCTGGAAGACGCCCAACCAGATTATCTATAAATGCTCTAATTGCAGAAGGAAAAAGGGTGACGGAAGGGGGGCCGAGGCGGCCCCACCACGAGAGGGAGGAAAAACGGCGCGGAATCCAGGCACTGGGGGACTTTCAAAAGAGAAAAAGAAAGAAGCAAGCGCCGCGACGAAGAGGAAAAAAGCCCGTGCACGTGAATCCGGGAAAAAGGCTAAAAAAGCACCTCCCGGAACGATGACTACAGACCCAACCTTTATAGGAAAAGCTATCAGCCAGCTCTTAAAAAATAAGAAAGAAAACGCCGGAAATCATTGAAAGGTTACTAGAACAGCAAGTAGAGAGGAAAACTTTAAAGCATGAGGACCTTCGAACTTCGCCTCGGAAAGTGAAGCTCAAGAAAAAAGGGAAGAGAGGAGAAAACTACGAATTTATGCGGGCGACGGCCAAGTCAAATTGCGGAAAGGGGAACTGGCTAGTGTAGTTGGAAACTCAGCGGGGATACGGAAAAGAATTAGTCAAATGGCCTTACCATCTCCCTGGGAGGGAAAAAAAACTAAACAGTTGGGCGTAGGGGGGTCTTCCTTGAAGAAAAGGAAAGGGAGTACCCTTGCGAACAAAAGGGGCCGTAGACAGGCAAGGTCACAAAACAGGGGAGTCGAGTAAAGGCCTTGCAGAGGAAGTGAACCCCTGTGGCCCTTTACAAAAAAAAAATTATCCTCCGACCGGGAAAAAGGTTGCCCTAAGAGGGGTGAGGGAAGGTAAAACGAGTTACCCTTCCACGTCGAATAAAAAAGTCAATCAGGGCATCAAACCGATTACGGGTCAGGTCCGGGAAAGACTGAGAATAAAAAACGGTTGCAGTGTGGGGGAGGAGAAAAAGGCGAAAACGGAAGGATTTGGTGAATCGCGAGACACAAGACAGAAGGACAGGGGCAGGGGTACCCAATGGGTGTCTACTCGAAAAGCCAAAAAAAAAAGTGAAGCGCCATCAAACCCACACAGGAAAAGGGGGCGGGCCGCAGAAAGGGGAGAAAGGACCCAGGGACGGGAAACGAAGGCGTAGTCGGAAAAAACGTTCAACCGTAATAACTATTCTCAAGTGTAGGAAAAAAAAAGAAGGACGTGGAGGACGGCAGCGAGGAAAGGGGGACTGGGATAAGAAAAAACTATAACTCGCACCGCGAACTGGTGAAGATTGGAGGACATGGACGAAACCAGTTCAAAGGTAGGTTATCCACAGAGAAGGGAGGTCTGAAAAAACTTTCGAAGGGGAAAGTAAACTCAAAAGGGGTTATTGGCGGGCGACAGAGTCAGCCTATAGAGATGAGCGAGGACTAGAACTCGGTTTCAAAAAGCTGGCCCAACAGGACTCGGGAAAAACAAAAAGACACCCCGTTTGTGGGATTCTCACGCGCAAAAGAAGGCACACAACCTCGCCTAAGTGTGAAAAAAATTTGAAAAGTCCAGAGGGATTCTCGCAGGACGTGAGAAAAGACCTGTGGGAACACTAACGTCTTGCCCAGAGGAAAAGGGCCAAGAAAAAGTAACAAATTGCTGTCAGGACAGGGCAGAACGCCGCCCCCCAGAAGGGCCCGAGCGTTCTAAGGTCCGGGGGGGGACTCAAACTAGACGAGCAAGACGACGAAAAAGAGCGTGGGGCAATGGACTTCTTGCTAACCAAGGAACACTCGGAAAGATCAAGTGCTCCTTTCCGAAACACGGAGTCCAAAAGGGGGGGGGAGGGGTCCAGGGGAGGGGGAAATCGGGAAGTATGGAAGGGGAGATCATGGCGAACGAAGCCGCGCAAATTTCGAAAAAAAAAAAAAGGAGAATCGAAGGAACATGGAAGCAATTCGGTGACATGGAGAGGACCGGTGTCCCGAGGACGAAGGGAAAGTATCCGAAAAAGGGACGAGACTGGAAAAGGAAGAAAGGCTCTAAAGGATTGTCGGGAGGTGCATAAGGGAAAAAAAGCCGGCAAGGAAATTAAACTTCTGGCCCCCTGGAGCGGGAAAAAGAGGTCCAAGAAAAAATCAATGCAGCGGGAGGAGCCTGAAAAAAGGTAGGGTAAGTTGAGCGATATCAAGAGAAGGGGGGGCGGAAAAGGAAAAAAACAACAATCTTTCTAGGTGTAACTGCCAAAAATGCCCCAATGTCACGGCATCAATTTGAATGGTCACATCGGGGGAGGACTAAGGCGAGTCAAAAGCCAGAACTGGTACGCACTGGTGCCTTTCCCCCTCACAGGAAAAGCCGGGGCGTTAACTTTGCAGTCCAGGAGGGGAAACGGAAAATACATTGTCCTTGGGGTAAAAGCACCAAGGCCCCATCAATCCGAAGAGTTAGCAGGCCATCCGAATCGTGGTTCGTGCTCTACATCGGCGGTAAGGAGTTTGGGGGAACTCATTGTGGAAAGGAACCTAATGCCCGGAGTAAAAGGGAAACAGGGTTCTTAATTTTTTAAAACCTCAGGGAAAGCCCTTTTGGGAAAATAGGTCCCGCCCCCAAAAAAGCAATTCGGGGAAAAAAACATACCAGGAGCACAAATCAGAGGGGCCACAACGGCAACGAATATTGACTGAACGCCACTGCCTACTATCAATGTGCGTAACATCTAAACCTTGACCAAAAAAATCCCTATGCCGAGGCGTCCAGTACAAGAGAGGA
>Ga0179593_1488818_pt1 | contig 14429 bp, 11 predicted proteins | sample CZODoug2_1_08_16_FD_185931 | JGI IMG/M metagenome (GOLD analysis project Ga0179593, IMG submission 185931) | Vadose zone soil fungal communities from Angelo Coast Range Reserve, California, USA - CZODoug2_1_08_16fungal (PacBio error correction) | ecosystem: Environmental > Terrestrial > Soil >...
GGGCTCTCGAACCCAAGGGAGAAAAAATCCTCCGAGAGAAGGACCGTATGCCTGGAGAGGGTGACCCGGGCGAAAAGTGATTACCCTTGAGGCGGACCGGGGGAGGGCCGGGAGTGCCCCCAGGATGCGCCAGCTTCAGGGAATGGACGAAGAAAAAAGCATGAACGACTCCGAAGCAGAACAAAATCGCGCGGGGTCCCAAAGGGGCGATCGGGGGGCGGGACGCGCTGAAGGGGGGACACATTTCCATTCCCGCGCGCGCGCTCGGAAGAGAGGGAGGGAGAATCTCCGGAAACTCATTTGCATGCATCACAAATGCGAACTGAAGTTTGGTGGCCAGCCACCTATCATTACCGGGCGTTAATATAAGCCTCCGGGTGGGGAGAAGAGTGAACCAGAAGTCTGCGGGTGTGAGCGGCGCGAATATCAAGCCTTAGGCTGGAGGTTTACGAAGGGGAGAGGTCTGCCTTGACGCAGCTCGTCAGGAGGGAATAAATAAGACCCCGCAGTCCGTTGATCGCGTCGGGAAAGAGCAGCCTCTTGTGGGGAACGTAAGGGGGAAAGAGTTTCTGTATGCAGTGGGGTCTGCGGAAGGAGGCGCGGAACACGCGCCACCATCTCCAAAAAAGGTGCGAGTGATAACCACTTTCTGTACCTCTTCCTCAAGCGAGCGGAACTGGGACATCCATGCGGCTTCATAACGTACACCTGGAACAGAGGAAAAAAAACCAAACTGGCGCACCACCCCAGACCATCTTGCCAACGAAATCCTTCAGCTTGCTACCCTTTTTTTGCGTTCACCCGTTGCGAAAAAGGAACATCATCCATGGCTGCACAAAGTTCGCTTTTGAGACAGCAGCGTGAATAGAACCAGACAACGGTGGGGCCGGGGATCTCCCTTTTTGCTCGCCCCCAATTGCGGCGGCGCCGGAGAAGGGGATGGGGGAAGGTGTGTGGGGGTCGACAAGCGGAACAGGACGGGGAATTTCGCCTCTAGAGGCCTCAGGGGGGGGGGGCAATGGCTTCGCCAGGAGTTCCGGAGCAGAGACCGATTCGGAGGGCGCCGGACGTGAGAAAACAAAGAAAGGAGTGCCAAACCCGCGGGGAAGAGAAGCATAGGCCCGGTGAAAAGGCAAGGTCGTCGGGGCCCGGAAGCCGGCTGACCACACGGGGGGAGGAGGGGGGGGGGTCTAACTGCGCAAAATTTCATCCTGTCGAGAGCCTGAGGAAAACGAATCACCATAGGAAATGGCCAAGTCTTCACACACCTGGACAACCATACTCACAAACCCCGAGACTATTTGGCCCAGTAACAGAGGCAGGCATACGACTAAAGACATCCCAGGAGAGGAAAAGCGGCTGGGGAATAATCGGCGAGACCGCCAGCAAGAGCTCTTCAGCATTCGTGTCGTTTCGACGCGAAAGCGTAAAAAACAGCTATTGTATCAATGTTTTCAAGGGGCCTAAAGAGCAACTTACCGGAGGAGCAGAAACTGGGCTTCTGGCTTAACAACTCGCCGAGGGGCGACGAAAAAGGAACCTGAACGACGAGGGGGGGGGGACACCGAAAGCCTGGGCAATAAAAGCGCGTCAACAAGTGTCAGAACGGCTGGTCCCAGACCGGGTCCGGCTCTGAGTCGGAGACAAGCTGACCTGCAAAACTAGGGCAAGACCCTGACCTTCCACTCGGTGCTCATTAGCATCAGATAAAAAGGACTGGGGGTACAAGCAAAGGATTTAGACCTAATAGCCACGAGAAAGAGGAAATGTTGATCTTCTCGTGCAGGGGAGCGATCTATAAAGGGGAAATCAACTCCCATAATAAGACTTACGGGAAAATCTCCTATCCAGAAAATTGGCGAATCTGGCAAGGGAATATTTGACTAAAACGACGGCATCTCAGAGGATCTCTCATACTTGACGAGCAGTATGAAGCAGCCAACGATCCTGAAACTCGCCCGCGAGCAGGAGGAGTGGCCAAGAGCCAATTGCTGTAACCGTGCAGACAAGGGGAGACCTTCTAGTATATCAATTACCCGCGCCCGAGATCGCCTACAGTGAGGGGGGGGGGGGTAACCAGGACTCTCGCAAACGGAACAGCCTCGGCGAATAACTTGTCCCAGTGACGAATCACCAACGACGGTTATGTAGACGGGAGGTAATCTGGCCAATTTAATATTGGTAAGAACCGGCGGAGACATCTATTCAGGGTTTCGTTGGAAGGCATACGGACAGACCGTCTTCAAAACTCCACGTGTATCTAGTGTCTCAGGCGGGGAGTGCATTCTTTTTTGTAGACCGAAGTAGGGTCACAGGCCCTGCGATAGAAAAGTAGCGATCCGTCGCGCCGACAGGGGGCGCATACTCTCTTAAAGGTGTCATGGAACAAACCGACTCGAGAAAAGGGGGAGAGAAAGCTCAGGCGACGGTCAAGTAGAGAAGAAAAAGGCGGTCGGGGGAAGTACGCTTGGGAAATCGGCTTGAAGTTACGGTTAAGAGTTTTGGCCCTTCGAGCAAAAAAGCTTGGGAGAGGCCAACGAGAAAAAAGTAAGTTAAATAAAGAGGACAGGGCCCACGCGAAAGCGTGCCGCCGTCGAGCGGGGGGGACTTCGGTACTAGGCGAAACGGTAAAAAAAAGAGGGTCCGGCGAGCCACCTAAATTGAAAAAAGGGAATGGCAATTAAATCTCATGGGGCATCCACACCATCACTTATTGCTGGGGAAAACCGAAGTCCTGGGGGCCTATCCGAGGGTCGGTCCGGGAAGGCAGTCTGGGTCATAAAAGCGTCTCGTACCTGGAACAAACGCGCAGCACGCTGACGAAGGCCAACAAGGGTTAGATCCAATCAATCTTCACGAAGGGGACGGCGGAAGAAGAGACTGGTTACTATGTCAGTCGGGGGCTCGCAACTCATCCAGGCGTATCGTAGAGTTTCGGGGGTAAGGTTAGGAGAATCATCCGGGGTGGCAAGAGAAGATAGAAATGCGCCAGAGCAGCCCCCCCCTGCACGCTGCACCAAAGCCGCGCGAGGAGGGTGTGTGCCCGACTGAAGCGAACGGGATTCCCTCACGCGTTCTTGAAGAGGTCGTGGGAAGCAATAAGCAAGAGAAAACCCTTGTCAGTCGTGGGGTCCTGCAGCGCCTGCAAAAAAAGATGACTGGGGGTGTACCCTTCGCGCGGGATAGTAGTGGGGAAAAAAACGACCGCTATTTTCTCTCTTTTGATCAAGTGAAGAACATCGCCGCCTCGTTCGGTCGGTACGATCAAGGGGGCTGGAAGATGGGGCGCCAACCTGAAAAAAGCTCGGGGGCTGGCGGATGGTCTGAGCCGGAAAGGAGAAAAAAAAGGAAAAAGAAAAAAAGACTACTACTCAACAACAAAAATAGTAGTAAAAAGAAGGCCCACAAGTCGGGGGAGTCGGGACCTTGAAAAAAAAAAAAAAAAATTAAAAGAACCCTCGCGTTAAGTTCAAAGACCAACCGGTGGCGACAGCTTCTCGGAGGTTAGCCGCAACGAGAAAAATGTGAAAATACGACGAAAAATGTCCAAAAGCGAAACTTAGCCTTATTTCAACAACTAGATCGGCGCGGAGGGGGAAGACACCAACTCTGGGTCTCGAAGAGGCCGCGCGACAGAGACTGGCGTACAAAAAAAAAGAATTTGACAAAAAATAGAGGGGAGTCCTATGGAGCAGGTTAAAAAACGAGGAGAAACTTTCTCGGAAATTGAGCTATCCCGTCGGGACACAACGGTCACGCATCGCGCGGGGAAGGAAGAGGGGCTCTGGAGCGCGGAATGCGGAAGGCAACACGCCGACCTGAGGTATCTGCTCACCTACGAAGAAAGGAAAGCGGATCAAAAGGCCGGCGCAGTGGACCCTGATCTACACGACTTAAAGCCACGATTCAAAAGGGAGGGGCAACGGGAAAAGACCTCGGAAAGGGCTCCTGGTCTTTTCTCTCCCCCTAAAAACTGACGCAAATGGGAAGCGAACGACCGCGTAAGGCCGATTGCTATCGCACGAGGGGGAAAGGGAAACCACTAAAGGAAAGGACATCATCAACCTGTCAAAAATCCGATACGGGAGGGCGGCATCACTCTCGGGGGGAAGGCAATTACGGTGAGGGGGACAGGAAAAGGAGGGCCGAGTGCGATTACGGTGGGATCAAAATGGATGCGGCTGAGAACAGCTTTCACCGGGAGGACCTGATTGGCATCGAACGAAGAATACCAAAAGAAAAATACGGGCAGCCGGAAAGGTCGCGCGGGCAAAAGAGGCAAATAGCACGAGCAATCAAAAAGAAAATCTGGTCAACGCGGGATAATTAACTAAAATCCAGGATAAAGGGGAGATTAAAATGCACTGTCACAACGTAATACACTCCTACGCTAGGGGCATACTCCTGCGCCCGAGGCAAAAACCGGAGTCCGAAAAGCCGGGCGTTTTTCCCTGAAGCCAGGGGGGAGGCAGGAATGCAAGGAAACGAAGGGTAGGACCGTATCGTAGAGAAGCGATCGCGCTAACTCCAGGGGAGGCGTCGGCACTTCATCGCGTTAGAAAAACAAGAAAGCCTTGCACGCCCTCGACGAAAAAAACACCTATGGGGTGGAGCCAAAACCGGTTCTTCAGGGGGACGAAAAAGACCATCAACAGCCTACCAACAGGTTCCCATGAATTCTCTTTCTAAAACAGATGGGGTGAGAAAACCAAACTTGGGGTCAACGGCATACTCAAGGAAAAATTTGGAGTCATCCCTTAAGGCCATCGATTGGCGTGTAGGGAAGGGGGAGAGCAGAAGGGGATATCGCCACGGCTTTTCGAGGGCCGCGGGAGGCACGGTGAGCAGCACCCCAGAAAGGGACAGCGTCAGCCGGATACTCGAATCAATCCAAAGGGAGCCTTCGGGGTCCTACGAACAAAAAACGGGGAAGAGGGGACGGCGGGAGCAATCCTCCCCGAGGGTCTGGAGGAGTGATCCGGCGGGACCAAGAATGGGCATCGAAGCCGAGGAGGAGCAACTCTACTCCGATGTTTCGATGTAGAAATGTCAGGAAGCAGAAGCGGCCAACCGATCGGCATCGAGATTTCCGTAGCCAATTAGGGGCGAGACGGGAGGGCCTAAAGGAAGAGATCAAAGAAGCAGAACCGCGGGGAAAAAGGTCAGGGGGGTTTCCCGGCAGGAGGGAGGGGGGACTCGAACTATGCTTCACCAACTTGAAATGCTCTGGCGGAGCACACCGAAGGGGGGGTTCGTTGCAAGGGGAGGGGCAGGTTCCTCCAGACTCCGTTCACGGTTTGAACAGGGGTGAGGACCGAGAAGTACTCGGTCGTTGGGAAAGAAGAAAAAATGGAATTTCCAGGCACGGCAATGGCCGGGTGGTAATTAGCCAGTCTTTCGGAGGAAAAGGTAAACCCAAGGAACCGGGCTGGGGGAGGAACGAACATGGAGTAGCCGGTGGGGGGAAGCTTCAACTCAAGCATGTCTCTCATACCCCTTAGGGAGGGTAAAAGCTGGCAACTGACTTTATAAAAAGCGCATTGGTGGGTTTCTACGAGTAAAAAGGAGTCCAAACTCTACTGCCCCGGAGGTCGGGCCTAAAAGAAAGCCAACCGGATGCCTTAAAGGTCCGGGGAGGGGTGGAGTCGTGAGAACGGTGGACGGCAAAAAAGGTTATGGAAAAGATACCGGTGGGGGGGAAGGAAGGGGTGGACAGTTCATCGACGGGAGGACTGATAAAGTGGGGAACTCTAACCAGGTTACTAATTTCGGAGACAAAGCGAGGGGGAAAGGAAGCGACAAACTGGAATTGCCAAACCTGGCAAGGAAATGCCCAAATCGATGGTCAGGGCGCGTACGGTCGGGGGGAACGGGGAGAAATAAAGCACCTGAGAGTCCGGGATATCAGCAAGAAGTTAGGAAATGATCGAGAGCAACAAAGATAATAGGACCCATCTTCTAAGAGAAGCTTCCTTCCAGAGCTCACAAAAAAAAGAAAATCAGGTATACTGATCAAAGGGTGGGGGGAGGTAAAAAACAACAACCTGTAAAAATCAAAGGAACAAACTAGGGAACTATGGGAGTTCGTCAAAATAGGAGGAAGAAGGCGAAAAACAAGAGAAGAAGGAGAAACTGGATGGTAAGGCAACAGTGAAGAAAAAAAAAGGGGGCCTCCGACTAGAGACGGGCCAAACGCGAGGTAACGGGGGCGGGGGGGGGGGGAGAGAGAGGGTGGGACGCAGCTGGTCGGGGAGCAGAACCAAAAGGTGGGTCAAAGTTTCCATATGATTCACAGAGAAGAGGGGCAGGCCGGGGGGGAAGGTTAGAAAGACGCACGGGAATTTGGTCAGAGGAGTAGGTCTGCGTTCCCCTATTCCCGACCGCGAGAAAAGAAATAAACCTGCGGGAAAAAAAAAGCGGGATTTGGCGGGCAAGAGGAGGGGAGACCGAATCCTCTATCCTTAAAGAACCTTAGGAGGGAGCTGGGGGGCAGTTTTCTACTGTCATTCCCTCTGTCTGAAAGCAGAGTGAGGGGAAAGGCGGAGGGGGAAAGATCGTCCAGAAAAGAACTGAACGATTTTGGGGAACTCAAGGGGCCTCAATAAAAGAAACGCCTAAACTCGTAGGACGCATGAAGGGGGTTAAAGAGGAGAGAACGAGGATTTAACCAATGAAAAGGTGGTCAGGAAAAGGAAGGAGGACCAATCTCGAGAAAATCAGCAGAAGGGAGAAGGCAATTGGTCGAGGATATAAGCCGACCCGGGCAGAAGAGAGGCGGATCTTATGAACAGCTCGGCATATGGTGCATCAAGGGGGGGATAACAATATATCGCAAAAAAGAATCGGGCCTAAATTTTGGCACGTGAAAAGCTCAACGAATTGGACTTACGTGGGTCAAGGATTTAAAAGGAGGAAAATTCCGAACTCTGTGCGCATTCATTGCGAGTACGCCATAGCGGATGGAGGAAACCCGAGGGAAAAAGGGAACGGTAAAAAAAGGGGAACTATTCGGAAGTGTGCCAATATTCCCTAAAAAGCGTCGTTGGATGATCGGAGGATGTCGCAGGTGCTATAGGAGTAGAAAAAACAAGGAAAGAGAAGAAAGAGGGGGTTGCTCTCAGGGGGGCGAATCCGACGGAAAACCGATCAATGCAGGAGGGCTGCTACGGAAGAAGGGGAGAAAACATGGTAAGAAAGGCAGAAAAGGGAAGGAGATCTTCTTCAAAATGCAAGGCAAATAACTGAAGATAAGATTCGCCGCTGGTCTTCCAGGAGGGACATCAAGAAAAATAGAAGACTCTCATCCTAACTCTGGGGGTCCCAAGGAGTAGAAAGGCCCTCTATCGGTGTGATCTATCTTCTCTTCGAATGAAGAAAGGGGGAAAACAGAAGGAGAGCCTTTCCAGAGGGGAGAGGAGAAGTGCAAAATAAGGGGAGACAGAGAACTCGACATAAGGAGCTGCCGTGAAGAGGGGAAAGAACTATTTAAAGGGGGGAAAAAAACAAAAGGGGGGAAGTTGACTTCTTTGGCGGAAGTACGGAGTCTTTAAGCGCCGGGGAAAACTTGAAAAGGACAAAAGAACGGGGCGAAGGGGAGGGGGGGAGGACGGCTCAGAGACTATCCCAAAAAGGTCAATGAGGGAAGGACTATATTTAACTCGCCTTGACCAAAAAAAGGAAAGAGACGGGGAAGGACCACCCGAGCGAAAGAAGGGAGGGGAAAAGCCTAGCGGCTTTTAACGAGATCGGCGAAGGACGATGGGAAAAAGGGGGTCTGGGCAGTTTGAATGGGTTCGCGAAAAAAAAAAAAAAGGAAGCCCTCCCGACAAACAACGTGCGATGGGGGCCTTACAGGTCTGACTTCCTCAGAAAGGGCTAAGCGCCATCCATAGAGGAAACGTTTGAAAAAAAAAAAAAACATTGGCATACTCTGAAGAAATGCTGAGAACAGGCCAGAAAACTGCCCCCATCCAAAGGGGAAGGTAATAGGATTAAACGAGAATCCTCTCGGCGACAAGGGGGTTTGGTTCCAAAATGGGAGAAAAAAAATTCCCATAAAGGAGACCAGGAAGGTTGGTCAAAGAGGCCGAGGGGAGAGTTTTGGGCCCCAACCAGTAGGAGGGGGACGGGGGAAAAGCATGAGGAGGAACAAAATGCGGAGGAGCCGTCCTCCAGTGGAAGGGTTTTTGGCGACATGACCGCAGAGAAGCGATCAGGGGGCAAAGTGGAGACGACGAGGCCTGGGTCAGGGAAAGCGTGAAGGCGCAGAGGAGTGCACCGAGAGGACTCAACTGTCGGAAACTGCAGGGGAAGGAAAGAAACTGACCATCTTCGTGAATCTCGCCGGTAAAATCTGGGGCAAGGGGGGGGGGGAAAATCCAGGGAGGAAAATATCCTCAAAAGAAAAAAATCGAGTGGAAATTCTTACATCATCCGGGCCGAGAAGCAAGAGAGGGGCGAAGGGAGGAAAGAACCGGGGTTCATTGCCAAGGAAGGCGGCACACAAAAATTTACCAGCACCAGATTGCTGGGGTCGGAAACCTATTATAAGGAGAGGAAGACACCGAAAACAGTGAAAGGGGAAGGGAAAGGTTCCTCACCTTCGGAGACAGAAAAAAGAGACGGGAGGAACAAGAGAGTAGCGGAAGGAGCAAAGGACAAAGTCTCGTGAAAGAGTGAAGGTTGACAAAGAAAATCAACCTTTTTCTGAGCAGAAGCAATGGGGGGAGGGGCCTTTCCCACAATTGAAAAGTGTTTGGTCACGAATGGCGAGGGAAAAAACTAGGGGGTTTCCAGATCTCATCAGGAGGTAAAGGAAAAAGGGAGAAACAAAGGGAAAGCAAGAACCATTTCTGGGTCAAAACCAAGGAGAGATGCCGGGGAGCGTCGGACAATCTTGTGAAAAACTGCGTGGGAAAACCCCTACCCTCCACCAGAGGGGGTGGAAACAGAAGTCCAAAAATAGAGGTGCTTGGACCGTCAATGTCGAGCAGAAGAATACGAAAAGAAGAAGTCGGTGCTAGAAGGCGAGAGAACTTTCGGCAAAATAGGCCAGGAAAACTAGGGAAAAAATTGGCTCGTACAGGACAGGAATCACAAGAACTATAAGGATGGGGAGGGGACTCGCGGTACAAGGACAAAAACTCGAAAAAGGAGCACGCAATCGCTCCAGGAAATACGTGAGGACTGAGGAGGAGAGGATGGACGTAGGAAAAACGATCCGCATTCCTCCAAATGAGGAAGCATGCTTGGGGAGGGAAACTAAGGGAGACCATCGTTTAAAAGAAAGAAAGGTCTCTCTACGGAGGAAAGGAAAATGAGGTTTCTTCACTACCCTCCCGAGGTCCTAAAGGGAGGGGGGGGGGAGAACACCTTTCTCTCGCTATAACTTCTATATCCAATCAGAAGACCGCCCAGGAAGAAAGAAAGAAAGGGGCACCAAAGGGGGGAAAAAGCATACAGAGGAGTAAAAATTTAGAGGGGGGGGAAGGAACCATCGGGATCTATAATCATTTGACATTAGGAGGGGAGGGAGGGAGGAAGTCGCATCCCAGTCTGTTGCCCATGGGGGGATACTGTAGTAGGGAAAGTTTCAAGAGGTGGTAGAGGGTGAGCGGGGAAGAGAAGGGACTGTCTAGATGAGGGGGACGATTCGTCGACCGAAGAGGGGGGAGAAGGGTAAAAAATACTCCTCGTCCCTTATTCTCAGAAGTATCAGTATGAGGAAGCGGGGAGACGCATACAAAGAAAACCGAGAGGGGGGGGGGTGTACGGTGACAGTGAAAGTAACGAGCCGGATCGGGGAGGGAGGTGACGTGTTTCTCCAGCGGGGTGAACAAAGTGAAGCCAGCCTCGAAGGTCCCGAAGGAAGGAAACGAGCGAAAAAAGAGGGGAAGAAAAAGCGACGGACGTGGAAGAACTGGCGTTTCAGCTGAACAAAACGAGGGAAGCGGTTAGGGAGAAAGGGAAAAAGAAAATTTAATGCATGTCCACAAGAACCATGCCGCTGGGCCGGAAAAAAAAAAGAAAAGGAATTGGAGGTAGTTGATTGCGCATTAAAAAAAGAAGGGGGATCGGAGGGGAAAAAGATCCGTGGACATTCAGGTGAGTGGCATGAAAACGTCTAAAAGGTTCGAACATGGAACATCTCCTCGCACGCTGGGCTGAGAGTAAAGGGGGGGGAGGAAAGGGTGTGCAAAGGGAGAACCAAGAAATCTTCTAACATAGGACGCGGAAGAGGCGACAGTTTTAAAATGGGCGAATCGTGGGCTCTGAAGAATCAGGTCCATGGGAACTGAAGGGGAAGGGCATTCGTAAGGAGGGAAAGTCGGGTTTCGCAGAAAGAGAGAAGGCTTAAAGAGAAAACAAATGAAACCGTCGATTCCCGCCATCGCGCAAAAGGGGAAAGAGAAAAACCCGTGTTGGACAATAGCCGCACATTCCGGAATCGAGCGAAGCCAGCGAAGGCTGTCAGGGTGCGTGCAAAGAGAACCTTGGCAGAGGGGAACATTTCGAGTCAGGAAGAGGCGAAAAGAAGGCGGTTGGGTGGTGAAGAACACCACCTTTCTCCGTCCGTAGAGGGATAAGTTGTTGACACGAAAGGGAACAAAGGGAGAGAGTTGGAAATAAAAACCCCGTAGGGAGACTAAAAACACAGGAGGAAAGGGGGACAACCAATGTCGTGAAAAATCTCGTGAAAAAGGGGAGGGAGGGGGGAGGAGAAAGACGAAAATGTCTATCCTTTTGGAACATCTCCCAAAAACAGGGGGGGGGGGGGGGGAAAGGAAGGGATTCAGTCCGCTCAGGGGGGAGAATGAAAGAAAGAAAACCAGGAGAGGAAAAAGCGCTTAGACTCACAAACAAAAGAATCCATAAGGCGGGGAAAAAACAAAAGATTTCGGCTATTGGTCGGACGAGCAAAGCTCGAACTGACGAGAGGGGGTTAAAAACGCTAGAACGAGAGAAGGGTGTTAAACTCATCTGGTGCAAATTGAAAGCTGGGAAACAAGGAAAGACGGAAAAGATCTCTGCGGCGGCACGTAACCTTGGCATAGAGAGATGGGGAGGAGGGAAGAGACGTTCCAGGAAAAACAGGAGGGGGACCAGGAGAGAAAAAAACTCTTGCGTGTCGAGACAGGACAGGCGGGGAGTCGCCAACGGAGCAGTGCGGAGGGCGGAGACCGACTTATAAACCACTTCGACAACCCTCGAAACCGCGATAAAGTTCTGATCTAAGCATAGGAGAGCAAAAAGATTCAGAAAATTACACCGTCCCGAAGAAGAGTGACGACGCAAGGGTCGACCTTCCTTCCAACAAGTGCGAAAGACCTGGGAGAAATAAGAAGGGAGGGGAGGTCAAGTTCGAACTCTACAGGAGGGATGAACCCCGCATGAGTCCCACTGATTACCTATCATCCGATCGGCGGCTAGGCCTAATAAAAGAAGACTAGGGGGCAGAAATGCTGGGGTGGGGGGGGGGTGGAGCCCACGGGAGAGGGACTAACAGTCAATTGAGGCTTGCAAGGAGACCAAAACCGTTATGAAACGAAGGGAACAAATTCTGCAGTTAAGAGGAAAAAAGAGAAAAATATCTATCTCCTGGCGCCAGTCTCTCTTCAGCAAAGGAGAAGGGGGGATGGACAACAGTCAATCGGTCGCAAGGAAGGGGAAAAGAGGGGAGAAAAACGAACACACCCGATCACGTCGAGTTAATGAAGTGCACCGTAGTCCAAAAACTCCTCCGCGGAGGGCATAACTCCTAACTAAGCACGACGAAGGGGGAGAAAAACCGAGAAGCCAAAGGGGGGGGAAGGCAAGAAAGGAAAAAAAAAAGGCAAAGCGAGAGCTCAGGACGAAACGATGGAGGTCTACGGATGAGGCATAAGAGAGAAAGCTCTCCAAATGTAGAGAACTTAAGAGAGCGGGACTAACCAACATACCGAACCTTCACTCCACGAGGGAGAAAGAGAACTTTGACATACCAACAGGGCCGTAACGTCATCCGGAGACAAAAAATCAACCAAGGAAAGGAGGTATAGAGCGAGACAGCCATATCAAAAGGAAAGAAGAAGATCCGTGACAGGTAAGGAAGAAGCAAACTTTTCCAGTCGCCTCAGAGAGGAGACGGGGAGATCGCCGCGTGTCTAGGGCAGAATCTAAGGTTTACAACCAGCGCCGGAAGAAAGAAGGCACTTTAAAAAAAAACAAGGCGAAGAAAAAGAGGCCTCTCAAGGGGGCTCCTAAGAAGCACTCAGGGAGCGCTTCAGCAAACCAGCCTAAGCTTGGGGGGAGGGGATGAAGTATAAAGATTCCTAAAGAAGGATCAGTCCAGAAAAGACTTATCCGGAGTCCTTCTCCTTCCTAGGGGGGCAGAGTCGGAAGGGAGTCCGCTCTAAAATATGCCAAAGCTCATCTGCTCGCGATTCTAAGACAGGGGAGGGTCAAAAAAAGGGGATGAGGAGGGGCGAATGACCTATTTCTCTGCTATCCGAATAGACCACCCGGATCAAAAAGCACGTGCCTGGTGGTTCCCGGCTTCGGAGGAAAAAAAACCGAGGGGGGAAGAAACAAATCTGGAACCTAACTGAAAGCAAAGGTGGCCGGGGGGGGAGGGTCTTTCCTAAGCAAAGTGCAAGAACTGTCGGAAGAGAGAAAAACAAAAAAAGGCGCGGAAAGGGGAACAGACCTGGAAGGGAGAAAATTCTTTAACTGACGCGCCAAGGGAAGGGAGCCAGGTTTCGGCATCCTGGAAACCAGTGAGGAAAAGCGGAAAAAGGAAAAATAGGCGAGGTGGAAAAGACTTTTGTGGCAGTCAGAAGGTAACTTCTCTGACAAAAACATGAGGGGTAGGTGATGCACCGTTACAAACGGGAAAAAGAAACGCGCCGTTGTCGACAGAAATCTATAAAGAATCCCCTCATTTGGGAGAAGAGAGTGATGTTCTAGTACCTAAGCTGAGGGCCAAAGAATAATGCCAAAGGGGGGGGGGTCTGGGGGAGATGTTACCGATCCCTATGGACTAGGGAGGGGAAGTAAGCGGCCGGGCCGTCGCAACGGTCGTTTGTTACCCTGAATGGCCATTAATTGATCAAAAAAAAAAATGAGGGGGCGTCGAGAGCAAAAAATACATATGAACTTCCGCCAAAAAACGAGGGTGGGTCAGGGTGCGATGGCCCGAGATTGTGGGCTCTGGGAATGGCCAAAAAAAAATGAAAGGAACAACAAAGTTTAAGGGTTGCGGGAAAGGCACGAACGGATCGGCCGGTTAGAAGACGCAACTGGGCCGCAAAAGGGGAGAGGAAAGAATGCCTATGGGAGGAGAAGCGGAAAAAAACAATCTCGCCATCGGAGAGACGGGATCCGTCATGTAGGGACCGATCCCACGGAACCGCAAACATGAAAAAAACGGAGAGGAGGAAAAAAACCTACGAAATGTTTTGAAACTGGGAACCCAACGCTATAACGATCACGGAAACGAAGCCAGCCTTCGATAAGAACAGTACGGGAGACTGGGGGTATTGGGAGGTTGAACCCGAACGGTTAACTTCAACACCGAAAGGAGCCGACGAGGAGGATTTCGCGGGCTAAGTTAACCGCCGTGGTAAGGGGACTGCGAGCTGGGTCGAAAGCTGGGGAAAAAAGGGAAAGCGCGCCATTTCTACCCTTTTTCCAGAGATGTATTAACGAGATACGCGTGGGGGGAGAGCATACAGACCGCAAGGTTCAACCTGAAAAAGGAGGTGGACGGAGAGGATCAAAGATTCGTTGGAAGCGAAGGGCACGACCAAAGAGAACAGATCCACCTGCTGGAACAGCGGCGCGCGAGCAAAAGATGGGGGGAACATACAGCTAAAAAGCTTAGGGGGGGGTCTACTTCTACCGACTTCGATGCTGTTCAATTCCAGAACAGGCAATAATCGCAACAACCTCACACACAGGAAGAGTGGAACGGGAGAGAGCAAACCGAAAGAGGCGCGGGGGAAATGACCTTGGGGTTCACCTATGCGCTGGGGAGAACGACCTGCGGATTAAACTCCCCGGTCAATATCGTGTCGCCGCATATCGGTACACAACGGGGGGGGAGAAGAAGTCGAGAAGGTTGGAGGCCAATAAGTCCTAGGATGAAGACACGCAGGATTGGGGGAGGGGAGAGAATAAAATAGCGCAGAATAGGGGGGACAAAAATCAGCGACGGAGCAGAAGACAAACAATATCGTATGGGCCGCCTCAGCACAAAAAAAGAATGACGGAAGTAGAAAGGAGGGAGGAGGAAATGTCTGTACGTCGGAAACAAAAAAGCGGGGAACATCAGGGTCTATTACTGGAAGAGGCTGGACTAACTGGACACAGGGAGCTCTGAAACGTCGAAGGGGAAAAGGGAAAAGAGGGGACATACTGGAAGGAAGCGTTCTCCATTGTTTCTAAAAGAG
>Ga0179593_1606852_pt1 | contig 14429 bp, 12 predicted proteins | sample CZODoug2_1_08_16_FD_185931 | JGI IMG/M metagenome (GOLD analysis project Ga0179593, IMG submission 185931) | Vadose zone soil fungal communities from Angelo Coast Range Reserve, California, USA - CZODoug2_1_08_16fungal (PacBio error correction) | ecosystem: Environmental > Terrestrial > Soil >...
CCGGGGTGGCCTCTCAGGCGAAAAAACACAGTGTTTACGGAAACGTTCCCTAAAACAAGCAGCAACACCTTCCTATTCCAAGGGAACACGACGGTGAAAGAAAGGCTCTAATCGCAATAAATTTTTCCGACCTTTAGGGAGGAAGGGGGAAAGGGGCTGGCGGCTACGAACGCTCCTTCAGCGGGCTGAGCCTGGTGAGACTGTCATCGGAAAAGGAACCTATCTAGGTATCGGCACTATGCCTTTTGGGGGGATCACGGAAGGCGAAGCACCTGGTCTATTATATTCTGAGGTCCCCACCCGGGGGGAGTCACCCTGGTTGAAGAACAAGAGGCGAGAATTGCTTGGGGGTTCACGCTCCAAGGTCTTGGGGAAACTCCACGCCACCCATCAGACTTCTATCATTGAGGCGTACTCTTAGAGCAAGCTGGGGGGGGGGGGACACCTGACCTGACGATGTTCGGGCCCCTTCTCAGGGGAGGAAGAATAAATAACGGGGGGAATGTGCCACGTTAGTCACCCAAAAGCTCCAAAATAAGAGAGAAATAAAACGACCACCGACACATCAGGGGATAAAGAGAGAAGAAATGGGGGAGATCATTAACTTTCAAAAACAAGTGGTATAGTTAGTTGTAACTGCGTGGAGGGGTGAAAAATAAGTACTGAGCCAAAGAGTCCGTGGCTTCGGTCAGAAGGGGACAAGCGGGAAGAGCAATACGGGGTTAACAGACCTTTCCGAGATTGGCTACTATCAGACACCGGTTTGGAAAGGAGAAGGAAGGTGACTACATCTCGGGGGATATCAGGAGTACTCTTCTCAAGTGCATTAGGTCGCCGGGCACCGGTAGCGAGTTCAAACCGGAAAAGGAAAGACAATAGCGTGCCGTCATCTCCTCTTTGGAATTGCCTACTGCTGGGGGGTATGAAAATAAGGTAATGTGAGAAAAAATCCATCGGATACCCGGAAAAAGAATCAGATAACTGGACCTTGTGAAAAAACACAGCTTACATTGGCCCCCGCTTAGCTTGGAATTGGAGACAGCCGTAAAGAAGGAGGGGGGAGGGAAGGTAATTCGTGAGGGGGGCGCGAGGTCGGTAACGAAGCGACAGCAAATAACCTCCGTTTGCACACATTTAGCAGAGCCAGGTGCGGAAAAGCCGGGGAGGGAAGGAGGTGTGGGGAGATAACAAAGAAAAAATCAACCGCGTGAACAAAAAAAACAGCGTCAGAGGGGGCTACCGAAACGAGACAGCAAAAGTGTGGTGCGCCCCAGGGGCACCAGGGGAAGGAAGATATCTAGGTGCCTGTCGCAAAAATACCCGTCAATCACCGGGGAAAAGAATTGCTAGGGGGGCAGGGAGGGGAAAAAGTACGAGCAAACCCTAACGCGCCTAGAGGTCCAGCTTCCGACTCAAACTGCTAAGAGGACAAACACACAGAGCTGAGCGAGCTGGCTATGAAAATGGTAGAAAAGTGACGAATGGTACGGCTTGCGCTCGGGCCCGTCTGGGGAATGGTGGGGCGAACAGGGGGGGCTCAAAAAAAGCGCTAAACAAAAATACCAACTACAGGAAGGAAATACACACGTGGCGGGAAAAAAGAGGGGTGGGGAGTCGAGGCGCACCATGCTCCTAATTCCGCACCGTAGTCTTATAGAAAAGGGGGGGGAACCCGTTCTTGGGGGGGAAGGGGGCAAAGGGAAGGAAAGAGGTCCGGAAGAGACCTCGCGCAGAAAGGTACAATTTCCTAAAGAAAAAGAAAATTGGTCGATGACGTCTAAATTCTCAAAATTTTCCTATTTACGGATTGGGGGTAAAAAGTAAAACAAGAGGGCATGTTGTACCGAACACCTGCACTAGTCGGCGAACAAATGAAAATCATTATCCGAACCTGGAAGGTCAGTCGATCAAAGGGGAAAAGAAATCACGCGACAGGCGGGTATCGATAAAAAAGAGACTCAAACACACACACGCGCGAGAGTACTTGACAACCTAGCTTTTTGGGGACTCCTGAGGAATCAGGGGGTGGAGCACAAAATGGGGGGAGCATCCCCTCATATCATAATCAAGAAAAAACAACAAATTATTGGGTAAAGAGAGATAGGAATTCATCTTATGGAAGTCTTCTTGAGTTCAAGCGTCCAAGGGGAGACATGGGACACGCTCTAGTTCATCTAACCGGACTAGGGGAGGGAGTGCTTCAGGGAATGAGTTTGAAAGGAACCTCCTACATTCTGCTTCCTTCCCAGAATAGGGGATAGACCGTAAGAGACAAAGGTTCTAAGGTGTTCAAAGGGACTCATGGGAAAGAAAATCCAGCTGAAGGACCAAAGCTTCCCCTTTCGTCCACGTTCTGCTCGCGAGCGGAATCTAAAAGAGGGGGGGAGTCTGAGGAAAAAAGAAAGGAAGGAGACTAGGGAGACAGTGAGGCAGAAGGACGAAGGTTTACCCTCCCAGCAGAAATCTAGGCGTTCTCCCAGACCGGTGGGAAAGAAAGAAAAAGGAGCTGAAGGAAGGGAATGGGACCACGGGGCCTAGCCTAAATGAGGGGGTCCGACCCGTTGCGTTGTTATCCGAAATCCCTTTTCGCCACCAAAGTAACCAGGCCAGGGGGGGGGGCCCAAATTAACATAAGTAAAGTGAAGGGGAGGTCTCCCAATTGAAAACTGACATAGTAGAACGCTACTAGATTCCTGTATTTTCTACGCCTAAGAGTAGAGCCCGGTTCGTATCTGGTCGCTAGGATACCTGGAAAGCCCTGATTCCCCCCCTTGGAGACGTCGGATTGGGAAAAGGGGTCAACCCGGCACTAACTTCCGCCGGCGACTGGGGCTAAAAGAAGAGGCCGAAAAAAAAGCTGAGATCAACCGGCGTGGCCTCAGGGAGAAGTCGCCACTGACTCCTTGGCTGTCTCAAGCGGGGGGGGCCGGAGAGCGTTGGGGTCGTGTCGTCCTTCTAAGCACCACACCGTATAAAGGGCAAGAAGGGCGGCCTAAAGGGCAACCGATTTTCACGGCCACAGAGGGGCAGACAGGCTTGATGTACTCGATCCTCCGATCAGCGAAAAAAATGTTAAAAGGAAATGGCGACTCCCCCATGGGCGAGGGAGACACCAGAGCAGCGTGGGAACCCTGTCAATGTGTGGTGCAAAAGTTAAGCTGTCGTATCGGCCGGACTCGATCACTGATGGGGCGCCTCGAGAAAGCAAGCTTCAAGACCCTATCCCGGGATTCACACAAGGGAGAAAGGCCGAGCCGTCTGAACGTCAGACTGTCCTCCTGGGGAAAAAACGGTTTACGAAGTGGATGCGGGACTTTTAGGAGAAGAAGGAACCTACCAAAGATCTAGTACCCCGATCAAGAAGGCGTCAAAAAATATGGGCTCTTCACAAGCCTCGCTTTCCTCCCGAGAATCTTCCCACTGATAGTGAGCGTGGGGGGAAGGAGTATGAAGGGGAAACTTAAGGGAAACAACTTCCCTTACTTGGCCCTACGTAAAGAATGTCAACATCAAAGTAGGTCGGTCCGAAAAAAGCAACACCCTCACCTAAAAACGTTAGATTTAAAAGTCCTGATCGAGAAGAGTAAGAGTAGATCATCGAAGAAAGGGGGGGTCCGGGGGTAGATGAAGGTAGAAATGGAGCGTTTAGAGGTGTAACCCGGCCAGAAAACTGCGGGGTATGTTGTACGCTAACCATGGCCGGTAAAGGGAAGGTTACTTCTCAAAGACCAGTACTCTCTTACTAGCTGAGATGCCAACGTCTCCTCTTAAAGAAGGAAGAAGTCTAAAAAGGGTCGCTGGAGTTACCCAGATGCCTCGGGAGTGGAAGGAAAGGCGGCCGTCGGGGGTGGCTGACAAAGGATGCTGCCCTTGTTGGACCCTTCGCATCCTACTCGAACACAGGCGGGAAAAAGACAAATCATAACCGACTACTACGCTATTACGGATTCCGTCTAGGAGAAAATCCTCGCATTCTCACCGAAAGAACGAAAAGAAGGTGGGACAGGCGAAAATACTTCCGTGAAAGGGGGACTGAAGCCAAGAATGTGTCCTCGAGGCATACGCTGCGACGTGGAAGAGACGTGTCCGGGGTCGTTCGGGGCAGTCCCAAGTTGTAAAGGGGGCGAGCTGATGACCAGCCCGCACGGTAAAGAGAAGACAACAACACCCAAAGGAGGTAGACGAAGGGGGGCAGGACCAAGAGGGGAGAGGGGGGGGAGCGGGGGCCGGTGCTCTGTGTGGGCAGGAATTGGCGCACCAGGGGACCCGGGGGTGGTTGACACGTCGAGACTCCTTCGAACACCGTTATTGAAAACAAAGGGTGGAACGGAAACCTTATGACCTCTGACATCCAGTCAGACTTAATCAGACCTTCCATGAAAAGCTCTACCGCGAGAATGATGAATAGGAGAGGAGTACTCATCTAAAGAAAAAGCGGAGGGAGTTCGTCCTCGATTGCGGTGGCCTTGGGGAGGGGAAAGGCTGCAAGTATTTGGACCGGGGGAGGGACCGACAACCCGGGACTAAAACCGTTCGGTGTCTAACCAGCCCAGGGTGGGTGCAACCGGAAGAGAAGAAAAGGTCCGCGCCTACTTCCTTCCTTACAAAGCGCAAAATCATCGAAGGCCGTAGGAACTTGCCTGAAGCGGATAGTCATCTTGGAACCTATATCAGGCGATCCATGGTAGGGGTCCCAAAGACCGGGAAAGAAAGCGACCAACTTTTTAGAGGGGCCACTGGGGGAAAAAAGCCACCTCAAAGTACTCATAAGGGGAACAGCCGACCCACCCCAAAAGCTTCTTCGAGATACTTCACGCTGGGAACAGGAACTGAAGCACATGGGGAAATTCGAAGGGGACAAGGGCCCGGCCCAGGACGGCTGCCCGTCCCGGGGCGGGCCCGTCCGCTTTGGGCAATTAAAGAGGGCGTCCCTCCTTCCCAAAGGAGGGAAACGAATCAAGCAAGGGGTGGGCTATTCTCCGGAGTCACTCGAGGTGTGGTCATAAGAAGTAATGGGAGGGGGAGGAGAGGGACTAATATCATCACCAAAAGTTGAAAGGCAACAGGGGAAACCAGCATACGAGGAGCATGGGGACTAACGAATCTTTTATCGGACCGCCTGGGGGAATCCAAGAGAGTAATACGGGGTGTTACCGAATGCGCATACTGAGGGGGAATTGGGTCCCTCTACGCCAAGGAGCCTTTCCCTGTTCCACACCCCATGCATAACCCCTGAGGTTCGGGAGGAAGGCCGCACCAACCATTTCCACCGTTCTGAGGGGGGAACGACCAGATTGGGGGAGGGCGTTACACTACGAAGAGTGGCAAAAAATTCTTACAGCGGTAGACATTTTAGGACCATGCCTCACCGGATTGGAACGTTGAGGGTAGGAAAAACCGGAAAAACACGATCGCTGGGAAAAAGTGACACAAGCTGAGTACTATCAGGGGGATAGATCAGAGTTTAGGAGAGCGTGCGGCGGGCCTTATTTAGCAAACAAAGGAGAATTAGGTAGGGCGGCAGTGCTTACAATTAAGCACCGAAGTTTTTCTAACTTTTCTTATAGTATATGTGAGAGAATAGAGCATGCTGGAAAAGTAAATCGGGGTCGAGGAAGGGGAATAGAACGGAACGCTCCTCCACCCCCTACCCTATCGGATACAGGAGGTGGATAAAAGGGAAACGGTCTGCAATTAATTTTAATCGATACTAGAAAAGACTGGTTACATCTTCGCTCTTTTCCTGGTCAATGTGGGTAATTCGGCGCGGGCCCGCAAAGGGGGAAAAGTTGCACCTGAGCCCCTTTCCTTGTCTGCTAGGAAAACTGGGAGGAAGGGAAATGAAAGGGTACAGTCACATGCTCCCTGTAAAAAAGGGGGAAGTTGAAGAAACAAAGAGAAAGTCTAGGGAATGGGCCGTCACCGTCATAGAGAAAAAAGGGACGTCGGAGAGGATTAGAAAAGAACGCGAAGTGGAGGAGGAAAAAATCAAAGCTGGTCAGGCCTTATCGCATAACGGGGCCTAACGAAGTAGGGGGATAGGTAGCGGTCATGAAAAAAAGAAAGGGAAAAAAAGGTGCACTTCGAACGGCTGATCAAAGGAAATACACGAAAGGCAGGGGGAGAGTCCTAGGCGCAGGAATCAGACTGGGAGGAGAAAAACTCTGGAAAGACATCAAACGTAAAGACAATATACTTGTACTACTACACTAGAAGTTAGACGCCGGGGGAGGGTTGCCGAACGGGGGCAAAACCTCCGCCCAGAGAAGAGAGAAAAACCACAACGGGAGGAGGAACATCTATAGTCTTATCGTTATGAGGTCTGCAGGATGGATCCTTCGGGTCACCGGGCGTAAATGATCACTTACAATCTAGTGGCACGGGGAAACCCTTCTATATGACGTTACTTAAGGATGAATATGAATAGACTCTCGGCTAGGAGACAGGCCCCGGACGTATCCTGATACAAGCCTGTTTCGCCGCAATGAAAGTCGCGGGGGACAAATGCCTCGATCAACAAGGGAACCGAAGCGGTCCCTAGGCAGGTGAGGCCTGCTTCACGAGCGGCCCTCTACCATAACTGGTGGCTGAGTTATAAGAAACAGTAAAACTTCGGAAGGGGATTAAAGTCTATGGAGAGCAGACTACACATTAACAACTTTACAACCCTGAAAAGGGAAGAATTCTTGAAAAGGCTACTGTGGAGAATTGTATTATCTGCGACTCTCTGACAACAAAAGAAGGGTTAGCCTGGGATCTCCTGACCATAGACGAAAAGTGAGGGTGAGGTAGAAAAAGCCTTTTGCGCACACCCTTCCAAGGACCCTGGACAACCAGTAAAGAAGGAGTAAATTTTCCTAGCCTAAAACCATTTACGGCACATGTTGAAATCAAGCACAGCGCTTCGCGGGGGGTGGGAGGGACGGTTCTCTCAGCAGGCACGCTCATGCCATGGGAAGACATAAAGTCTCGGACCTTCCGCTCCACTTAAATCAAAACACGGTGTTGGGGTGGTGGGAGCCAGGCTAAGAGTCCCAGGGGAGGTTGGGTGATAAGAAAAGAATGCCTTCACGAGAAACGCTGCTCCTGTCAAACAAAAAAGGTGACATCGGAAAAATAACTTACAGACGGGGGGGATTTGGCGAGTCGTTTTGGGCGTCTTTTTTACTTTCCTTCTATGGAACCCAGGAGCCTAGTCGGAAGAAAAGACCTTCCTTATTGGAAAAAGAGGGGGGAGCGGGTCGCTGTACGCCTCCGCCGATCACGGAGAAATAGGCAACACTCTAAAAGTGGGGGGGAAGGAAGGGGAATTACGAATAAGTCTCATGCTGGGGGCCCTGCCTCTTTTGCACAATGGCCCTCAGATGTTCTGAGGGGGGACTTGCACATAAAATGAGAGGAAAGAAGATTAAAACATAAAAATTCCACAAGTGATCGAAGAACCTTCGGTGATCACTGAGGGAAGTTAGTAGGGAACCGTTTTGTGACGAACCCCAGGGCGTGGGGGTTTCTGCCCTCAGGTCACCTACGCGGGGCGATAAGCGGTAATGGGACGGAGCTGAGAGAGGGTCCCAAATACCGAAGAACCTCAAGTCAGAAATGGGGGAAACCCTTCTATACTTCTCTTCTAGGGACAGGGGGGAAAAGGACAGAAAAAAGGGCAAGTCCAAGAAACGGCCACAGCTTCGTCAAAAACTTTGAAAGAAAAAAAGGGCCAAAAGGGGACCGGAAAGATAAGAAGCTCACCTCTCCAAAGGGACGGTCATGATCTGCATAAATACGGAAGTAGATCTCTCATAAACCTTTGTGGGTCGGGCGTCTTGGGAAATGCGGAGGGGGTAGAAGGAACCATGGAAGGAGAAAACTACCTCAAGGGGTAAAGAGGGGGGGAAAAAAAGAAACTCAGAAGGGTTGCTGTACTAAGGCGACTAGTTTATCGCTCGTCTTTCCCTCTTTGACCAATTCTTCGAGAAGCGACGAAAGAGAAAATCAGGGTGCGGGGGGGGGTTAAAAAAATCCGTAAGAAGAAAGGGGGTCTGGGGGGGAGAACTCATAGGAGAATCCCACCTCTTGGGGGAGTCTAAAAAAAGGGGGGAAAGGGTTAAGGCCGAAAAAGGATCGAACAACTAGGAATCGTGGGTAAACTAAAAAATTCCAACTTCCATAGGAAGAATACAGAAAGTTCTAACGAGATGTATGGTCACTCTCAAATAACCCAGGATAGAAAATTAAGGACCTCAGAACTGAGAAAAGGATTTAGACATACAGAGAAAACTTGAACTTGGTCCTATTATAAGCTGGAAGAGATCGAGGGGTGAAAGAAATACTAGGGGGGGTCTGCATTTTGTCGGGTACATTCACACAACGAATTTGGGTACCACTCCGTTCGGGGAGAAGGGCCAGCACGACAGAGATAAAGAAACAAAACCGAGTAAAGGAAAGGGCTTTCTGGGGTGAATAAAGGATAACCCTATAACCCCGGAGTTTTTTCTACTTCCTCCAGACCCCTCCGCAAAACCAGTAGGAAACTGGTAAAGGGAGCCCTCGACATCGGACGAACAAGAACGGGGGGGAGCCAAACTGTATATCAGATTCTAACATGGAAGGGGAGGGAAGAAAAAAAGACGGGAGACCTGAATCGGGCGAGCAGGGCTTCTAGGAGTCCATCTCCGCGAGTGAAAAGCAATGAGGGGGGACGAGGAGGGGATGGTGGGTCCTCCTATATAGCGAAAAATGAAGATAGAGCGGGGGACAACCGTTCCTAACCCTGTCTGTGTCGGAACCTCCAGCACGAGGTGGTTCTGAAGACAGGGGGACCGCCAGAGTACACTGGAAGAGGGAAAAACTCAAAAGAAAGATAAGGAATCATTACTGCGTCGGAATCATCTTGTCCAAGAGTCCAGCAGTAGAAAACTGTGAAGAGAGGAATCACCCTGGCAGGAGAGGCAAAATAAACAGACGTTGGAGGGAAAAAAGTCAAAGGGAGAAAAACTCTCACTTACGCCGACGCTACCAACCCAAACAAAATATAAAATCTAGGAGGAAGAGGGAGAAATTCAAGACCTCCAAGTCTCAGAGGGAAGAGTGGAGGGTGAGAAAAGGGGGAACCGGCCACGACATGGTCCGAGAAACGTTCTGGCCGTCCTTTACTGGTCCCTTCGCTTTACTATACGGGGATCAACGGTCCTCTCTGTCTACGGAAAAGAAAGGGCTAGAGTGATTATATTGATACCTCGATAGTTGACACTGACTCAATTCGAGTCAAATCAAGGGGATCTTAATAGATTCGGTTTCAAATTATGGGACACCAAGGAGGTCTTCCCTCCACAAAAAAAAAAGGAATCCTCCCTCGCAGAAGTTCAGGGGGGGAAGAGGTATGCGACTTGTTATTACTCGAGAAAGGTGATGTGATACTGGAGGCCATCTATAGGATCCCGCCCCCGATAAAAAAAGTCAGAGGGGAAACAAGCCATTTTAGAACAACGGGAAGTTTGGGATAAGCAGATACAGTGCGCCGGAGCGGGGTTAACGACCAAGTCCGTCGCAGTGAAGAGCAGAGAGAAACAGAGTCTACCATCGTATAAGCAAGTGGACATCAGTGGTCCACCCGGGGGTGGTCAGTGAAATATTGTGGGGGAGAGTTCACGAAAACAAAACAAAAAAAAGCGGGGGCAACCAGAAGCTTTACACCCGGTCTAGTCCGAAAGGAGGAGATGCATTTTCGGAGGGAAAAATTATTAGAAGGCCCCCAGTCTCCTGTGAAGTTTCGGAGCTTCCCAGGGCGCGAAAAAAACGGGTGGAATAAGAGACAGTTCTTTTTAAAGAGGATAATTTTCCCCGGAGTACTTGAGCGCCCTAACAGTCGCTGAACAGCTGAGAGTCTGGAGTGGAGAGAAACAGAACACAGTAAGAAACCAATAGCTGCGCGAGCGGTTCGAGTCAAATCAAGGATGTCTCCTTCAATTTTCTCGAATAAATGAAATGGCTAAATTAAAGTCTTAGGGGGACAATTGGAGGGAGGAAACAAACGAGGCTTACTCTCCCCAACGGGTCCCTGAGAAGGGACTGGTCTAAGAAAGCCAGTTTAGAGAACACATTTTCGGGGGTCTTCTATTAGAACCTGCTTCCCTCGTACTCCTTCAGTACTGGTAAGGAGGAGGGAAGGGGGCCGCGTTAGGGGGGGGGAGTTCAAAACGGTGTCAGGAGGCTCGAAGGACGCTAGACCGGGAGATTTGCTGACGTCGAGAAGAGCCCAGTTCTGGTCTACGCTCGACGGCGCAGAACTGTGGAAGGGGAGGATTTGTGAGACATTACTGTTTAAAAACGATAACGAAAACCACAAAGAAAAAGGGGGCAAAGATCTACCTGGCCGTCGAGAAAGTCTATACTGGCAGGCCCAATAGGAGGAAGAGAAACGAATCGAGAAAGAAACAAAAGCCTAAGTTTATAACGGAAGCGTTACGGGAGCCGCTTGGGGCCCGCACCGAAAGGGGACAGCACAGCCCTCAAACGATCAGATCAAAAACTGAAGAGGGAGGGAAAGATATGAAGGGGAGGGGCGATGACTGCCCAGCCTGCAACACCAGACGGTGGGGGAAGAGTCGGAACTCTTTTTCCCGCGTCCCCGGTAATCCTGAGTGACGTAACTGGGGGGAGGGAGTGGTAGGGAAACGCGTCGAGTCTTCAGACAGAGAGGGGAAACATTTGAAGAGCAGGCATTGGACACGCGTTCACGGTTGAAAGTTTCTAGGTCAACCGCCCTACGAGGAAACCTCAGCAGTGGGAAAGTTTAGGAGGCTATCTGCAAAGGTTTCTGGAGACAAGGGAACACGGCTCGGACGTCTACGTCGAGTGCCGCTGTCACACAGCTCACAGGGGGGGAAAGGACGGGAATACTAGGGAGAGACTACCGGTGAGAATGCTACAGGATCATTGGCGCACTCGAAACGGGGCATAAGACTGGAAGCAACGGTGGCTCTCCTACCATTCCAGGCGTCAGGCCGCAACAAAAACTGTGAGGTGAACGGGGTAAAAAAGGAAACTCCTAAAAAATTAAAAAAGGAACACATAAGAAATCAGTACCATGGAGTTATAGAAAAAGTGACTGAGGAAAGTTGTATCGCCCCTTCCTCGCTCGGTCGTTGGGGCGGAGTCTTTCTGGTTGAAAAGAGCGAAAGGGGTTCCGGATCAAGAGGGACGCGCTCTGGGGAAAACGGAAGACAACTCTTCTTCAGACTTACTTAGGCGTGCGGGAGCCAGATACTATCGGTAAAAAAAAAGGGGGGGGATCCCGAAGGAACGAGACCCTGCTTCTTATCTTAAGATCTTTGCTCGGAGAGGGAGAAAGACTCTGTGGGTTACAAGGGTGGAACTGGAGGGAGGGGAGGAATCCCCGATAACAAGAAGGGGGGGGACTTTGAACACCTGCCTTCTACACTGATGTTCCCGCCTAAAATGGGAAAGAGGCGAAGAAAAAAAAATTGGGAGGGAAAACCCCTACGAAAAAAAGATGGGGGGTCTGCTGAAAAAGATTCCAGCTCAGCGGTCTACCTTTCGCAGTTGGACCCCCTGGACTTCGGGGAGAACTCGGGACATCCAAGAAGGAAAAGATGATTAGCCCAGTCGGAAGCCCACGCGAGGCGCCAGGAGTTCACCGCTATTGCTCTAGTGTCTCTGGGTCCAACCGGAGGGAAGAATGCAGGAGGGAGGGGAAAAAAGAACGTCTATCTGGGTATAAGGAGAGGGGGAGGCTTTCATCCCGCGTTAGGTCACCTACCGATCTTTTCTCCCGGCGAATCGGCCACTCAAGGGAGAAAAATGGAAACTAGGAAACGAAAATGATCGCCCCGTACGGGTTACGGAAAGACCGATTCGTTCACGGACAAGGGGGGAAAATGCACGCACACCTCACCGACATACCAAATAAGTTTAAAGAAAGGTCGACTATATGAGCGCAAGTACGGTCCTGTGGGGTCGGAAGCGTCGTCTTCCTAGAAGGGGTATATGGTGAAACCGTGGCCATGACCGCGGAGGGAGCAGTCGTCACTTTTATGGAAAGTATCGCGGGAAAGGCGATATTGAAAGGTCTCTCCGCGTACGCGTACTGATCGCCGTCGAGGATGGTCAGCTTGCTTGCCAAACCGGGGGGAAATGACGCCAGGAGATAGGCAACAAAGACACGTCGATTTCTGAAAAAATGGCAACAAAACCCCCCGCCGCCCCTCAGGTTGGCCAGACCTTGTTGTGGACACACGGAAGCTTCGAGGATAGGGGGAACAAATGCCACCGGCTCGAGGAGCCGACTAAATAGAAGATTTTAAAACGCGCGGCTGGAAAGACACTGGAAAGGGAGAAGGTCAAGGCTTTCCTAACCTGGAAAGGGGAAGAGGAAAACAGGGGGGAGGTTGGGGGGGAAGGAGTAAGAGGCAAGGCGACATCCCGGTGTTCCCTGTCACTACTTTGGCTCCTTGGTTGGGGTTGAAAGGGGGGAGAGGAGAGAACTGCCAAGACCTAAAAAAAGGGGCTTAGAGAAATATATATATTCAATTCGGGGGGGAGACGGACGAACAAGAGAAAGGGAAGTGGGGCCGCCCGAACGAGCACCACCGTCGATTCCCTTGACGGTGGGCGCCACAGGGAAAGAGAACCGGGAGGAAAAGAGAAAGACAAAAAAGTTGTCTCAGCTATCAAGCTTTCCGGAGAGAAGGAAAAAGCTCAAAAGTGAACACTTCCGGAGGTATGTAGTCGGCAGGGAAATGCCTTTGTTTGGGTTTCTAAAAGGGATCCGGAGATAGAGACCGGGACCAACCTTGCCTGACAGAGGGGAGGGAGAAAGACAAGAGGTGTGTAGGAGAAAGTTGTATTACTTGAACTCACGGCGGAACAACCGTCTTGTCCCCGTGCTCACACAGGAAGAAAGGGAAGAGGATGCAAGATTTTCACACATATAAAGGAAGGAGCCTTTCTGCTTAAAAAAGGGGGTCCGTCGGATCCAAAGCCCGAACGTGTGGGGGAGGGAGAGGTCAAGAAAAGAGCAAGGACCACTCTACCATACACCAAGTTCTTCGAGAAGAGAAGAAGGAAAAGGATCTAGAGGAGGAACGGCCACTCTCACGTTGGGGGGGGAGTTGGTCTGTGTCCTGCGCTGGGGGACACCGGGTCTTGTAAAAGGAAGAAGCACCGGGAACGTTGGGCCTTCAAGAAACTCTCATACTTCGCCGGGAAGAGAGAAAAATCATCAAGGGTGCGCCCCGATTAGGGCAATGAAGGGGAGCATCGAAAGTTTAGGGGGGTCATTATCTATAAGAGTGGGGAAGGGAAATGAAGAAAAACAGAAAGTCGCGGCCCGTTTTCCACAAAATTATCCCCAGCGACACACATTCGATCAGAGGCCGAAAAGAACTCGGGGGGAGGGAGACTGTGGAGACAGGGAGAGGAGGTGGTCGTATCGGGGGCATAGGAGGGGGACTGTCCATAGAAGCCCACAGGTCTGGAATTGTCCAAGGACTTTATAATGGAAGAAGGGGGTGGAGAGAAGAAACGGGGAATCGCTTGGAACGAAAGTCTCGGGGATTAGGAGGCGGAAACAAAGCGACGCTCCAGCCCTCTGGGGCAAACATCATTAAGGTGCGGAAGGAGGGGAAGGAGGGGGTTTTTGGGGTCTGTAAAAAAGAGGGAGGGGGGGAAACCTGAAAAACAGCCCCATAAACGGAATTTCGACCGTATCCAGCAAAACAGTGTGCAAAGGTGGAGAACACTGGGAGGAGGAGCAACCCAGTCTCCTTTGTTCTCGGGCGAAAAACACTACCAGAAGAAGGGTTGAATCAGTTAGAAGGGGATGACAAAAAAAGAGATCCTTAAGAAGTTCCACAATCTGAGAAAACTGGAAGAGAACACCCCAAAAGCTGCGCGAGCGGGGCTCACGTCTGGGAATATAAGAGACTGGGGTAGCGGGGACTGCGCGTTGCCTATTTCCTGGGGGGAAGAAGAGGAAAAGGCTACCCTCACCGGGTTAACTTCCCTGCCTCCATGGCCCTTCTTAGTCGGAGGAGCAGTTTAGTGCGGGGGGATCAAAAGAGGATACTTCGGGACCACCTGTATTCGTAGACCTGGTCCGTTCTGCTGAATGGGTACAGAGACGTAGAGTCCTTCCGAAGGAAGGGAAAAACCTGTCTTATGACTTCTTAAGTACCGAGGAGAGGCCAGAGAGGGAAAAAACGGGAAGCAAGGGACGAGCATTGACCTTCATCTCCGATTCTTGGGGCATGTTGAACACTAGAACGGAAAATGAGAAGAAAGGAAGGCTGAACTCAGATTCTGCTGGACTGGAAAAGTAAAAGAGAACAGACGTAAAAAACGCCATCATATACTGGGAAGAAGGCAATAGAGGGGAGCCTCAGAGGGGGGGACTGGGGGGGGGAAAAACTCAA
>Ga0179593_1619641_pt1 | contig 14428 bp, 13 predicted proteins | sample CZODoug2_1_08_16_FD_185931 | JGI IMG/M metagenome (GOLD analysis project Ga0179593, IMG submission 185931) | Vadose zone soil fungal communities from Angelo Coast Range Reserve, California, USA - CZODoug2_1_08_16fungal (PacBio error correction) | ecosystem: Environmental > Terrestrial > Soil >...
GCGCGACAATGGGAAAACGCCGGACGACCAAGGAGGGGAGGGGGGAAAAGCTCCGAAAGAGACATCAGGAAAAGGAGGCGCAAACGCATAGACGATTAAGCAAAAATTTCCGTAGTTGCAAAGGGGTCAAACGTCTATACTCGCGGATCTGTGTATATGACAGAAAAGTTAACAGTGGAAAAGGAACTCGAAACACTAACCGCAACCAGCCTCGGGAATAAAGTGATACAAAGAGGAAGACCAGGCGAGTTTAATCAAAGCAGAAGGTGAGAGTCCCGCGTGCGATGTCCTAAAGGTGGTACGAATCGCGACTTAAAGGGGTCGCGAAGAGAAAGGGGGTGTAAGGAGAAGGAGGGGGAATGCTCTTCGCGAGGTCCGCGTCACGCGGTACTCAAAAAAGTTGGTCACTAAGAACTTGGGGAGGCAAAGGGACTCTGAGAGAGGATTAATACGTGGGCATACTGTAAGGACAGAAAGCCGGTGCGAGCGAGCATCATCGCTGGGAAAGGAAATTCAAACATCCCCCTGTCGAAAGGACCTACCGAACCTAGGGGGTCGGACGCTCAGAGGCGGCTGACCCTACTCTGGAAACCTGCAATGTCAATGAAGCAGCCGACTGAGATGGCAAAAGCTGGGATCATATGGCAAGTGAGTAAATCAATCTCACTGAGAAGGGGGGGATGGGAGTGCAGGAGGGGGCACGCCCAACGAAAAAGAGTTGGAGATCAAACAGAGAGAAAATGAGGCAATGGAAACATTGACACAACGCAGAGTCTCTTCACAAAATAGGGGCGTCTAGAGGGAAAAGGGAGAGGAGGAAGATTATTTTATCATATCAGGACGGCCTATATGTTAAGTCCAGTCTCGACCCCCCTATTCAAAGAAGAATCAGGGGCGTCATAGAGGCTGACTCAAGGGAACTTTTCAAAAAAACCCCTTATGCAATTTGTTAGGACCCCGAAAACCCGGATGGGGGGTTTTAAAAAGAAGGGCGTCTCGCAAAAAAAAAAAGGAGGACTCCAAAGCGGGGGCTTGCGGGACGGGGGAGGCATACCCAGGAGGGGCCGAAAAGCTAGTGCGAAGGACAATCCTGATCTGGCGGGCGCCAAGAGAGGCGATTCCGAAAAAAGCCCTTCCCCGTCGCCGGAAAAAATATCGCTAGGTTGACCGCCTATCGTCTACTGTCCCCCGCCCGGAGGGGGGGCAAACTATAAAAACCTATAACTCTGCGTCCTGGAAGAATTAGGAAAAAGGACAGAAATCAGCGGCGGTCGAATGGCGCGAATCTTTTTTGAGACGGGGGTCAATAGGAGGGGAAACTGAAACGAGCTTCGTGAGAGGCCTCGAAATCTTTACAATCCCGAATCAAAGAAAGAAGGGAAGAGAGAAGCACTTGTTCTAAAAACTCGAGCAACGACAATGCCAGGGTGAAATGGGGGTGAGACGTTTTCCAAAAATTCACCACAAGAAAAAACGCGCTGTAAGGCTTAAGGGGGAGGGATTAAGAAAATCTTCTTATAATGATTTACGCCAGTGCAAAGCCCAAGAGTCTTGTTGTGAACGTCGACCCTTCTCAGTCACTCACGAGGAGGGACTGAGGACCAAAAAGGCATTATCCAGACTAAAGGTCGTTTTGAAAAAGGATACGGGGGGGGGGATGACTCATAGCGAAAAAAATCTCGAGTTAGTTCCAGGCTGGGCCTGCAGAAGGGGGTTGAAAGGGAAGAGGAGGAGTCGGAAAGCCCTTCTAAGCGCTTGACCGGGTGCCTCGTGAACGAATAGGGAACACGACATGCGATTCTCGGGGAATCAGGGGGGGGGTCTGGGAAATGGCAAGGCCCCGCTTTCTAATACAGTGGAAAAAACGGGCGTTGGGGGAATCAGCTTCAAATCGGACCGTGCATTCAGGAAGGAAAGCCAAAAAACTAAAGAGGTGAAGGGACATACCTAATTGGCTCGTCAATGGGCTGAACGCGCTTAAGAATGAAAAAAAAAAGAGCTGCCGCAGAAAAGGGGCTTTCCGACCACGCACGTCAGAATGGGAGGGATGCCATTCATCACTTCCCCGCAAGGGACATTTTCAGGCAAAGGTTCACAAAGGGGGATGCCGAGGCAAAGGGAAGGGCTTCTCAGGGTGATTGAGAGACGTAAGAAGGGGGCGGTTGGCCCGCCAGAACAGATGAAGGCCTTTAAGGCAGCCAACCGATCTCAGGTGAATCGAGAAAAGAAGAAGGAAACTCTTCCAGCCATCGGCATCAGCGCAAGCTCGGCGAGCTCCGGTCTCGGAGAAGAAGGCGTAAACGGGAACCACAGCTGCAAGCGCCGATCTCTCCAGGTCGTGGATCCTAGAAAAAACAATTCGGGCTTAGTGAGCAGCTTGCCGTCGATCAGCCCTCCACTTGGAGGGGGTCCTTCGGCCGGCTCCGCTTCAAAGTCGTCGAAGTAGAGAGGGTAAAATTACGCCCCTCCGAAATGGGGGAGGACTCTGCAAGAGGTCGGTTATACCTAGTCGAGTAAGATCCTGATGAAAGGGTCGCTGTCTTGGGACGGCCCGGCCATCATGTGGGGAGATCACCTTGAAAGGATGTGTGTTGGAGGAGCGGGCGTCGAAGTGCCTACGGGCGATTCAGGGGGGGGGGCAAAGAAGGAGAGAGGAAAGGAACTCCTCTGCGGACGACGGCAGCAGCACTCTTGCAGGGATTGTGGTAAGGGGGCTAGGAAAAGGCGCTAAACGTCACTTCTAACGAACGCCTAAAAAGAAAAAAAGAGGGGAGGGATGAGGTTTTTGGGGGGGTTTTTTTGATGCTGGTAATACGAGGAGAGCATCAGTAGCGGGTCGGCATATAGAGGACCTTGTTAACGTGTGGTCGAAGCGTTGGCTCAGGCGAAGAAGAAAACAGATGGTAGGAGCACCAGCAGCGGGTCGAATTGAAAATCGGTCCGGCAGGAACCGGTCATAAGGAAAGTGAATGAAAGAGCGATCGAACTCGGGGGCGTTGCCAAAAGCAAGGGCCTGAAAGACGCCCCTGAGGCACGAAGAAGAGCCCCCTTCGAGAAAGATGCCAAAGGGCACAAAGAGAGGCTAGCAGGGGGACCTGGCAGTGGTCGACGCGGATCCTCAAGGGGATACTTCCAAACGAGGTCGTCCAGATACAGAGGGGAAGCTCGTGCTGGCAGTTTTTCACTAGCCTGGTAGAATACTGGGGGGGTCAACGGGAAAGGAGGAGAAGTCCAAAAGAAAAAGAACCCGCCCTCTTTGAGGTCGTTTTTCCTGTAGTGGGGCGCACCACGGGGCTTTGAAGATGTCTTGAAGCCGGCAGACCCCATTCGGTCAGTCGTGGAGGCAGGCAAAAGAACGTAGAGGGGAAGGAAAAGTTCAGGATGGTAAAGGAAGACCGATAGTGTGCCGAGACAGGTCACGGAGCGAGGGGGGTAAAATATGGGGAACGCCGAACCAGACCTCTCGAGAAAAGTAGTAGGAGAAAGAGAGAGACGTGCTCTGGAGAGGCAAGATGACTAAAAGAAAATCTAAAGAAATAGGGCACAAAAAGACGTGGGGTCCTCTAAACCGATAGGCCAGCTTAGGGTTTCTGGGAAAATAGACTAACACCGATAGGGAAGCGGGTCCGAAACCTGATAATCTCCGTTTTGCGATACGAAAAAGAGAAAGGCGGGACTGCTGTTGCGACTTCTGCCGTTGTGGACCAAAACCACTACCAAGAAGAAAAAACCCTACCAGCACCTAGATTAGTCAGCTATCTGAGGAAACTGAGGGGAAGCGTCGAAAGGAAAGAGTGAAGGGTCACAATAGCTGTAAAGTCGTAAAAAAAAGTTTTGCTCCGGGGGGGGGCAACGCGAGCTGTTTTCGACGGTAACGTTGCAAGATGAGCAGGCCAAACCGATTTCAGAGAGGGACTGCGATGATTAAATCGTGGGGGGGAGATGAGAACACAGGAAAGGATGGACTCCGATTGTATTCTCGACCCGCTCTTGGCTTGAATAGAAAGGGGTACTAAGAACGGGACTCTAGAAACCACCTATCTTTACCAATGCGAAAGATTCGCCCAGCTAACTTGGCAAGCTAGAGAAAAGGATCATAAGAGTCATCGTTCTAAGCGACGGAAACACGGGCGGGCAAACGGGGATCACCTCACCGAAACTCCGGAAAAAAAGATGCGGCGGTAAACTCATAGGCGATGACCTTTCGGACGAAAGGGGTCTCTACCAAAGTCAAAAGCTGATCGAAAATGAAGGGACCTGAGGGGCTACTAAAGAAGGAAAAGCAAAGAACCGAATTTATAGCCCACATTCTGGGGGAAGTTCGGGAAACAGCTACCATTGAAATCAATTTGATCTGAATGATGAGAAAGTGAATAAGGGGGTTGAAGGGGGGCATGGAGGGGGGGCCTTGAGGGGGTCTGATTTCTACAAATTCTCAAGGCTGGGTCGAAAAGTGTAGCGGAGGGGAAGGAATTACAAGGGAATAAAAGGTTTGGATTCCGCTGGGAAGATCGCGCTCTCCTAAAGGACACCTTAAAGCAGAGGGGGGAGGAGCTTCCTGGGTCGAAAACCTTCTCGAGCGTGCGAGGTGCAGCGAGGAGCCTCAAAACTAAACGAAACCTTCTTGCTGATCCGGCGCTTAGGCAAGGGGAAGGTAATCGAAAGTAGCGCCTCTCGCGGGAATGAAGGGGAAAAAGAGGGGTGGCAAGGGCCCGATCGGGGGACGGCACGCAAGTCCGCTCCTTCCCAGTCTAACCGCGAGGGCTTTTGGGAAGGGAGAGGAAAGAAAGGAAAGAGATTGCCTCCCTTCACAACAGGAGGAGGAGGGGACCTCTCTCTCCTGAATTACCGTGGTGTTGGGGAAAGAGAGAAAAAAAAAAAAGGAAGTCAAGTCCGTCTACTGATTCGGTGGGGGGGCGGAAAAGGCAGGGGGGCAGGATGACTGAAAAAGTGCTTTTTAGATCGTCGAGAACATGAGGGACTGTATGGTCAAGGCCAAAAGACTTAAGCCGGGGAGGTTGCCCCTCACAAGTAGTGGGGGGGGGGGAGGGGGGAAAATCCAGGAGATTATAGATTTCCCAAAAAACCGTATAGGTTAGGGGAAATTGCAGGACTAGAGGCAGAGACAATTAACTGAGACCGAGAAAGCGTCTTTTAAGGCTCAGATTCCGGGGGAACGAGGAAACCAAAGTCGAATGGAGATGCGACGTACCGCCCAAATAAGGGCGCGTCCCCCAAGGACCTAGAAATCTAACAAGAGGGGGGAGTTCTCGGCTCTGACGCGGGGGGCTAACTGGAGATTGACGAATTAGAGAGAGAGGGGGTCAGTGCGAAGAGCTGAGTTACATATAATTGTAAAAGAGAACAAAAAAGGAGGGGGGTTCTGGGATGAAAATCCCCGGGGGGCATAAGCGGGGCCGTCCGTCAAAAAGAGAAGAGACTCGCTGTCTGGTGGCAATAAGATCAAAATGCTCGGGAGCGATGCACCCTAGGTGCCGCGCCACGAGTTATAGGAGAGACATTGGGGCATTAGCGGCGCATGCTGCCGGATGTAATTGAGGGGGAAAAATCGTATTGGGGGAAAGAGGAACCGTCAGCTCGGGGGCCGGTCCCACGTCTACGGGAAAGCTAAAAAAGGGAAACCAGGAGGGGGTCTCGACCTCCTATACAGATACTGGGTGGGGTGGGTGGTGTCTTATTGTATTCTTTATCGGGCAGATTGAAGAAAGGGGTTGGGGTAACTCGGACCATCGGAAACGTCCGTAATGGGACAAAGGGGCAGGACCCGCCGATAGTTCGGGCATAGTTCGAAAGGGAAAAAAAAGTTTGTGATTGCTCCAAGGTGCTGGGGAGGAGTCCGGAGCCCTGAAAAAATAGCCGTTGGCCTGCATAAAATCTGAGGAAAAAAAGGAAACCACGTTGGGGAGAAGGCGCGATTGGGGCATTTTGATAGGGCGGAGGCGAACGGACGAGCCCAAGAGAGTCAAAAACCCCAATCAGGACGTTAGTGTTTCGGGAACGAAATGGAAGAGGGGGGGTAGGTGGGAAAACAAGAAAAGACAGAGGGGGACCTTGCGCAGAGCGGTCGCGAAATGAATAGGGGGGGTGCGTGAGAGGGCAGTCACATATAGATCGCCGAGAGGGGGGAAATACGGGGTAAATAAAGAAAGATTTCCTCAATCAATATTCTAAATACGAACCGGCTTTGGGGACTGCGTTGGGCGGCACGGGGGGCAGAAGGAGGGGACATGGAAGTCTGATCGCACAACGGGGTTCTTGAACGCAGGCACCATCCATCGCTCTCAGGTTACCCGGCGCACAGCTCAGGTGCCGAATCAAATATAGCGGCACCTAACAGGGAAACGAGGTGCGTTCCCGCAAAGAATGCAGGGGTCTTCGGCGGATCTTCCATTGGGGAGGGGTCGCGACAGGAGGCGACACGCAGGGGAGGCGGGAACGTGATCCTTTGACTTAAGGGTCATGAACAGGGGGATGACAAGTTGGGGGATTTGTAAATGGGATCTCAGACCGAGGAGAAATAGAGACAAGAATCTTTTGCTGCTTTCCGACATAACACGAGGAAGTGCCGTAATTCCGTATTGCGGTGAAGACAGGGTAGAAAAGAATCCTTTCCGGCGCCCGAAGCTTGCAATCAAAGCAGCTCACACACCTCGTTTCGACTTTGGGAGGACTTTGTAGGGATAAAAGATGACAGATCGCCTTTCTAAAAGAACTATCTGGAATTAAAAATCTGGTTCTTCCTCTGTCATGCGGTAGGGAAAGGAGGGGATAGGTAAGGTTAGAAACGAAGGGACCTCGGGAACAGAAAGTGGGGGATTTAATATACCAAAGAATTCGTATTTGATGATTTGGCTGACTTGGGGGGGGGGGAGGCCTGGCCAGCAGGGCAGACTGTCATTCTATGCTCAATCCGGGACAGATTTTATCAATGGGGGGGGTTCGGCAAAGGGTCATAGGGGAAAAATGGGGGAACTTTCCAGCCGCGGAGCGCGATCAGAGAGAAAAAAACTCAACTATAAGGGAGTCGCGACGACTACTGAAAGGTAACGGAAAGGAACGGATTAACGAAAATTGGGGGAAGAAAGGGAAGAAAAAAAGGTGACATCTGACGTTACAGTGATCGAACCGGCAGATCCGATTCATGAATCCCTTGGTTCCAGCGGCTCAAGAGGGCACCGAAAGGCATTAGAGGGGGGGTTTATTTCCCGCCCTCAGCACGGAAGTTGCGATGGGGGAAATGATGAAAGAGGGTTCGAACTACCAAGGAAGACCAAAATCCGCTGATACCGACCGCACATAGACTGTAAGGGAAAACCGCAACGAGAGGTGTAGGGGCGATCCCGCGGCGAAAAATCTGCGCAATAGCGACTTGCATCAAACTAAATTCTCTCATGTCCAACGCTTAAAAGATCAGAAAACTATGCTTTCCGGGGGGCCGAAACGCGGGTCACGCTGAGTCCGGAGTGATGACCATTCTCCCGGCTTTTCACTAGAAAGCGTCGGTACGAGGGACGAGAGGACGAAGCTCTTGGCATAACTGGCCATCCGCACCCGGTGAAGACGGCGCCGGGATAAGGTCGGCGAATTCACATCGAAGGAGACAACTACCGGTTTGCCCCTGCTAGAAAAGTTATTCACGGATCTTCCCTGTCTGTCGGGGGAAAGCTACGGAAAACCGGGACATGTGAAACCGCCGTCCCTGCAGATAAGTGGGGAACGCAATCGTGCGATCGGGGGTGGAAGATTAGGATGAAGAGGCATCAAAATAGACGACGATAGGTATCTTGTTGCGCCAAGGCTGAACATTGCTCGGGGCTGAGGTGAAATACAGCAACGGAAACCTAGGTGCGTCAGAAAAAGGGAAGAAGTAATAGGAAAACTACAACTAAGGACCCAAAAAATCTCGAAGTAGCGCGATCTGGCGAAATCTCTCGGAGTGGGGTCGGTCGGATGGGGGGGAGTCTGATAGGGGGACGGCCAGGCTCAACTACCCCCCCTTCCATTTCTGAGTGGAGAAGAAAGGGGGCGGAAAGAGGGTTTCAACCCCCCAACCCTGATTAAAGGGGGCGGGACCCTAACAGGAAAGAGGTGTTTTATGGGGGTTGATCCGTTACGGGGGCTCGGAATGAAAAAAAGAAAAGGGGAAGGTACAAGGGGGGGGAGCGCAGGGCCTTGCAGACAGGACAAATACCCAAAAGGCTGGAAGGCTCAAACGAAAGAAAGACGCCTGCACGAAAAAGCGCGGGCCGGGAACCTTGGTATCCGGAAAAAACAAAAAAAACCTGGCGGAAACAGCAGGGCGGGGTCCGCCTATCGAAAAGGAACCCCGAGGACTTTGACCGGGGGTAGTAAAAAAGATCACCCTAGAAGACCAGTACGAGAGAAAGAAGGAAAAACCCCCAGATTTTGTCGCTAGGTCGAAGGGGAAACAAGCCTGGGCGTCTTTTGGCTGGAAAAAGAACAGGGTGGGAATTCACCGGCGTTGATATCCTCTCCTGGGAGAATCGTTCATCAATAATCCGGGCATCATGCCCTCCTCGAGAAGGGGTCTCATACTTTTAAACAGGGGGGAAAGCAAAAGGGGGGTGCTCGACGAGTGGTGAGCGTTGTGGGCCGCGGATTCCAAGATCACCGGCAAACTCAATCTTCGGAAGTTTGTCTATTGAAAGCCCCTCAGGAAGAGGACGAGTGTGAACCTAGTACGTCTCTGTCATACTCCTCTTAAAAAAAGCAATTATGGGGCGGCAAATGGCCTCCTTAAGCCAAACTAATCTCGCCGTCGTAAATGGATGATAAAGGAAGAAGCCGAAGAGCCATAATCTATATAATGCAATGAGGGGGGGACGACGAGGGGGGTGTATGTCGAGCAGAGGGTGCTTCTATCTTCTCTGACTTGTGGGGGAATCGTGCCGCAGTGGGGACTCATGGTTCCGGCTTGGGGAAAAAACAGGCATCAAGGTGATGAAAGGCCTAGTCCCGCAAAAGCCCAGTCAAAACAGTTCCGAAACTACGGTTTATGAATAAAAACCGGGGGAAAAAAAGTAATAAGAGGTACGCCGCGCGTGATGAAACTAACCACGCCTTCCTCTCTGCAAGGGCATGCGAAATAACATTAAGAACAATGAAAAAAAAAAAAAACCATAACTTGGACAGCTGTCTCGGGGAAAAAACTCGCAAAACGGGACCTGGCCGAACCATCGCCTTCCCTTTAAGAAAAGTAAAAGTACCTCACCTCCACTTTGGGGAAAAGGCAGAAGAAATTCGAGGAACAAGAGAAAAGGGAGCCGACGCGGAAGTAGGGATCTCTTGCAAAACTTAGAGCGGAAAAAAAGGTTCAGGGCAAGAAGGGAATGAGAGCCTAACATTTTCGGCCTGAACTGGCAGAACCGATCGCGGTGGGAAAATAGCAAGCCATGGTCCCGGGCGAGGGTCGCGCAGGTAACGAGAGCAGAAGAGACGCGATCAGGGCACGGGACCGAGGCGGGCTAGATTCAAAGCAGCGCGGCAAAAGAGTCGGGGTAAAAACAATCAACAGAAAAAAACCGCAAAATTGTGCGTCTTCGAGCAGCTTGGCCGGACTATCCGAAGACTGAATCGTGCAAAAGGCAATGTTGGCGCCGCTCGTGATTAGACAGAAAGCTTGTGCGAGCTGAAGATCCCCATCTCCGCAGGAAAAAAACAAAAAATACCGAGCTCGAGAGAGAAAGGAGACGATTTCGAGTCAGTTTCCAGCATTTAGACCATCATGAACCTGGGAGGGGGGAAAGGGGTGTGAAGAGCTTCGTTATTTGCCCCTCGCGATAAATTGGGGGGGGTGAAATGTATTTGCGACTTCGGCTCCAGAAATGTCATCGCCTCTAGGTGAACAGGCACTGAGGGTCTTGGTTTGTTCAGGGGTCTTCGTTACGAGGAAGTAACTGCATATGGAGTGAAAGCTCCCTAGGCAATAATTAACGGGTTAGAGAAGGAAGGATTGATTATTTCTATGGCGCACGTCCTCGTTCTGTCGGTTCGAAGGATGGATCCTGTGGTACCGCTAAAGGGGGGGTACAAAAAAAGTCGCACTCGTCCAGACGGATAGGAGAGACCGCCAGGAGAAAGGGGCCGGGCGTTAACCGGCGGAGGCTTCCATACGCAAGATGTAGGGGGAAAAAGAAGGGGATCGGAACAGCCTTTTCAGTCCACTGCAATAGTGCCTTCTCGGGATCCATGAGGGAAAAGCAAGCTCCACTTGGACGCAGATGACGATCGTCACAACAGCTAAGGCGCTGACCGGGGGGGGAGTTACAGCACTTAATGAGAAAGGTACCTCGAGATTACCCGACGAGCATTTCAATATATCAAAAGCAGTATCTGACTACCTCTCGGTCTGGTCCAGAGTGGGTAGCATGTAGACGGCCTGGCGGGGGTCCGTGGTGTCAAACTTCCAAAAGTCAAGAAAAGGTGGGAGGAAGTTGGTTCTGCTTGGGGGGCGCACTAAAAATGACCTTATGGAATGGCGAAAAAAGAACCCATTCGTCAGTCGTGCAGGACGTCAAAACTTCAAGGGAGGGTCACAAAGTTCGGCGGTAGTTTGTTCCAGGATCCATGTCGTCAGAGACAAGGAAAAAATGAGAGTGTGACAGAAAGAAGTTCCTAAGAACCCGCGCAAGGACTCGCAACAAGGATATGAGAAGAGAGTATCCTAAGGGGCGGCGGCAAACGTGAAGCCATCCCGTGACATTGGGAACTCTTGGACTCGAGGGCGCAGAAAATCCCCCCTAACGTGGTAGCTGACCACCGGCTTACGTGAAGGTGGGGTATTATCTGCCTATCCCTAAAGGAAACCTACTGGTTTATTGTGCCGGCTTCCGAAAAAGAATTAAAGGAGGAATGAAAGGTACGGGGCCTACCCATCTAATAGAAAAGACCGGAAAAAAGTTGCTTCGTCCTGTGGTACAAAAAACGGAGGAGAGTGCACAAAACATCCACTCCGTAATTCACAAAAGCTAGGAAAAACGCGAAGAGAGGGGAGAGTATTAGGATGGAGCGAAAAATCGAGGTATTCCCGGTCGACCAAAAGTAAATCTCTTGTTTGGTTGGCGGATAAAAAAGATCTGGGTTGGGGGGATCGATCGTTTGGGGCAATAGCGGCGGGGGGGAGCCTCCCGGGATTCGCGAAAGAGTCCCGGCTGCCGTGGCACTGCCGGAAGAGATGAGGAAATCGTATTACTCCGGAGCAAGCACGGGGAAAAGATGGACACCGAGGGGGGGGAAAACCGCGCTTGCTGGAAATCCCGAAGATGTTACTATGAGAGAAAAGGAAAGCGCCCACCAAAGGGGGGAAAAAAGGCGCCTATAGGCCGAAAGGAATAATACGCCAATCGCTAACGAAAACTCACTTCAAAAAATCCCCCGAAGAGGAGAAAAAAAAAGAATGGCCGAGGCAAGGGGAAGATTCACCTCCTACCCGTCCGCAACCCAACTATAAGCAGAGTGCTACCCGGAAAATGACCGGCTGGTACCGAATGCGGAGCGCCATCTGGAAGGACAAAGAAAAGGGCACGAAAACGGAACTCCTCACATTACACCAGGCACTCAAGGCATGAAGCCCACATGCTGGCCACTTAACCTAACGAGGGGATATGGAAAGAGATGGAGAAAGAGGGGTAGGTCCAAAGAGCGTTGGCTGATGCAAAAAAACGTAGATGCGGAAGTTCGCCGGCCATATCGCCAAAAATAATACGAAATAACAGGACCGGGGTAGGACCTGAAGCATCCAATTGGGGGAGCGGATCGAGCAAGCGGGAGAGGGGAGAAAGCAACTTAACGGTCTCGGCTGTGAGGGCCGAAGGGGGGGGGGGACACGCTGCTCAGCGTGCTCTTGTGAAATCGCACGCCGCATTGAGACACTGATGAGCCAGAAAGCGGGAGGAGGAGGAAGGATGGATAAGGATCAAAGGCCCGTGGGACACATACAAGCGATGTTTTGAAAAACCGAGATCTTGAGGCCCGAGGGGAAGGGCAACATTGGTGCTGCTCAAAGTCCCGGCTGCAAGAACAGGGGGCGGGGGTTTAAAAAAATGCCGAAGGATCAAGACCAGCAATGAAAACATACTGCCGAGGGTCGGAAGCGAACACCGCTGGAGTCGGGCTCGAACTCTAAGAAAAAATGACCGTGGGGTGGGGGAGTCAGCATACCGCGCTTCACAATGGGACTTCGAAAGAGGCGGGGGGTAAGGCAGCAAAACCAGCTTCCGATCAAGGTGGTCATCGCGAGAAAAATTGAATAGGAAGGGTCAAAAAAAGGGAAATCGCGGCCGGGAGAGGTCAGTTCTGCCCGACGGCGGGGCTTTACTAAAAATTTCACCGTTAAGAGGGATCAGGAAAAAAGAGGTTAGACGGGGGGAGGTCCGGGGAATCACAATTCCTTGAACGCTCAAAAGGGTAACAAATTCCGAACTAGAAAACGTAAAAATCGAAGGGGACTAAAGGTGCCCACCCAGTACTATTCAAGAACGTCAAAAACAAGAATCCTAAATAGGATTTCTTGGGGAAGAGACGAGGAAGAAAAAGGAGCCTGGACTCCAAAAACCGGGAGAGAGAGACACGTGAGGAGGCTAGGGTCAGGAAGAACTTGGCGAAAAAATAAAGGATACTCGAAAAAAAATAGATTTGCTTGAAAAGGGGCGGCCCCCCTAGCAGGGATGGATCGAACCCTTCCCTTATGTCGTTAACATGGTTTTCTGATTGGGGGGAAGCGGGGGGCCAACTCTCACCCCTTCCTTATGCACCCTCTGAAGCCACGTCTTGTAATCTCGGCACAGTGCGCGCGCGGAGGTCTCGGAGGAAGATGAAGTTATTTAGGAGAAAGCAGGGCTCGGACTCGCAACTCCTGAGCTTTTCCTCCAAGAGGAAGTGGGTCCGGGACGTCAACAAGATCAATTAGTTTCTCTCCATTCAACGGCCGGACAGATCCTTTTGTTGTAAAAAGGCGGATGTACTGCCCTGAACTTGTCCATCTCGGTTATAGGGGGTTGGGTAATACCTGGACGCCTTCGGTTTACAATGGAAAAGATTCTTCCTCCAATCTGTGCTAGGCATTTTCCACTGATATGGTCGGGTCTGTTCCATATCCGGAACAATGGGAGAAAGAGATATCCTTTCTGCGGATTTTCCTGTTGCAGGACCCTAAAGGGCGAAAACTAAATTTGGGCACTTACCAATCAAAGGTGCATGCCTGGAGAAGCAAGGCCTTGCTTTGAGGGTGGAATGGGCTGAAACAGAATCTTTCATCATTTCAAAAAAAAAACGATAGGACTGTCCCTTTAAGTGAGTGGGAAAAAATTGAATGGAAGTAGTGGGGGAAAAAAGGACGCAGGTTTGAAGCAACTCGGTTGTACTTATGTAAGGGTGCAAGAAGAAGAGTTTCCTCTTGGGGGGTCTCGGGTTAATAGTCCCCTCCGTCCCACTCCGGGTCAAGCGCCTTCCACAACACAACTCCGATTGTCAAAAGTAGAAGGGGGCCGGCTCCAACTGCTTTCTATCCCGCTTCGAGGGGGGAAAGCGTTGAGAGCTGGCAAGTTGGACCAAAAATGAACTGTCGACTTTCGGAGCGAAAGGTGGAACCGGGGGGAGGGGCGTAAAACCAGACACCAGCAATGGTCCCCGTCGCCAGAACAAAAAAAGAAAGTAGAAATTAACCTTTTCTTCCCCAGCACATATTCTCCCAATAAGATCTCACTATTGGCTGGCGTTAGGAGGAAGACGGCGGTCATAGTCCATTGGAAATGTGAAGGACGCGACTAGAAAAAAGTCAAAAGCAATGCGATCTGGGTACTAGACCTTACGGAAAAGGTAACGGTAGGCGACCGGAAAGGCAGGGATTGTTAAAATTTTTCGCGGGCTCAAAAATCAAGGTAGGCATCTCGCGCCTTGGCTGATGGCCATATTAGGAGCAAAAAAAAGAAACAGGGCCGGAATTCCGATGGCTGAGGACCCTGAGAGGACGAATAAGGAGAAAGGCAGACGACCGCGCCAAACTGTCCCATACATCTGGAACAGCACCACGTGGAAGCGTTGGCAGCTAAGGAACTGGCGGTTGGTTGATTGAGAATCGACATTGGACAGATGCGGGGAAAAAACGAAAGGGAACAGCTGGGGAGTCCTCGGTCAGTCGGTAAAAGGGGACCAACAAGGTGGGGAGGTTAGGACGCTAGTGGCAAGTTAGGCGAAAACCCGCAGGGAGAGGGGCTTGAAGGATAACCCGAGAAGTGAGTATTGGGGAGCCTGCGCTACTGTGCGAAGGGCCGGGCACAGAATAATTACCGCCAAAAGAAAAGTCGAGCGCACACCGGGAACTTCATGTATCAGGTTAGGAAACCCATAATATGGGGGTCGGGAAGATTCAAGAGAAGGGTAGGACCAC
>Ga0179593_1639086_pt1 | contig 14428 bp, 14 predicted proteins | sample CZODoug2_1_08_16_FD_185931 | JGI IMG/M metagenome (GOLD analysis project Ga0179593, IMG submission 185931) | Vadose zone soil fungal communities from Angelo Coast Range Reserve, California, USA - CZODoug2_1_08_16fungal (PacBio error correction) | ecosystem: Environmental > Terrestrial > Soil >...
GGGGGGAGGAGAAGAAACTAGAAAATGGGGATATGGCTAAAGTCCTGGAAAAAAGATTAGCGTTCAATGGGCACTCCAGAAGCCCAGGAAAATTGGGGAAAACAGGGGAAAAGAGCACGCTTCGAAAGGTGGGAAAATCTCGGAAGGATGCTGGCCTGATAATGAAAAGTGTAGGCACCTCCTATTCCGAAAAATCCCGCCTTTTTTTTTTGAAGGTGGGGAGGAGAAAAACTGGGGAAAATGGAATGCAAAGGAATCTCAGAAAGGCATCTCCGCAGCAAACGCCTCCCATGGCAGGACACAGATCAGGAAAGGAAAAATCACTAAAAGAGGCAGGTTAGGCATAAGGCTGTTGCTCTGGGGAACATCCATTTCACCAGAGGCCGGCCGCGGGCTGTAGACCAAGGCCAAATGCATAAAAGAGGGCTGGGAAGAACTTGTTTAATGGTCCGAAAACAGTCAAAAGTTACGGCATCCTGCAATTAGAGGAAAGGCGGTGAAAGGAAAAAAAAGCTAGGAATTTAAAAGAGCGGGAACCAACCGTGAAGGCGTTCCGCGACGTTGGCGCCGACCCCCCAAATTTCATGTTAATTAACTAATCGAGAAGAACGCCGAAAAGCTACGAAGAAGGTGAAGGAGTTTGGGTGAAAAAGGGAGTCAAGGAACTGCGATGACGCGAACGTCCGTGCGACTGGGCCAGCAGACACGGCAGTTTGAGAAAAGAAAATAAGGGAAAAAGGGGGGCCGAAGAGCGCGATAGAATTCAGGACTGCTTCCTTTGGGAGCAGGATGGCGTTCGCGATATGAAGAAGTAGCAATTGGGGCCAAACCACAAAACTGGTGCCGGGAAGAACACAGGTTGCAGGAAGGGGGGGGCACGTCCAAGGCTATTCAGTTACCCAGCTCGGGGTATAGATAGAAAAAAAGACGCGGGGAAAAAAGCACAGAAAAAAGAGGAAGAGGCACTGGTAGGACTCAGCATGCCGGCAATGCTGCGGCCCGCCGGCAATAAATCTTAACTCGAACCTTGGGGAACAACGTGCGAAAGAAGCTGAAAAGGGTCTTTCAAAAAAAGGGGTGGGCAGACGAAAAAGAAAGGGGAAAGTCGAACTCTGGGGGCGGCTGAGGCGTCGTCCTGGGACTCAAGAAGGGGCTAGGGGGGTTATAAAAAAAAAAGAAAAAGGGGTTAAAAAAAGAGGGCAAGCGGGCGTGGAAAATTGAACTCCACAAACATTCGACCCATAGTGGGTGGGGAAAGCCACAAGGGGGAAAAAGGAAGGGCCCAGGCACGGGCCACGAAACTGTGGCACGATACTTCGCGCGCAACCGCCCAGAATATAAAAAAAAAGCCAGGGGCCTGAAGTGATTAACCTGACAGGGAGACGGTGTTGCTGCTTATAGCTCGGCGCGGGGGGCAATCACGCCTGACAGGGAAGATCGAGAAGGGATTAAAAAAAAGGAAAGGCCGAGACAGGACTTCGAAAAAGAGGGGGGTGCCGTAATCAGAGAATGTGTTATCGGACGGGAGTGCGTGTTATTATGAACGAAGGAAAAGTCTAAAAGTCCAAGAAAGAATAATCAGGGAAAACATTCAAGGGCAATTTTCGGACGTACCGCCCGGGAGCCGCGGCCAGGGGGGGTGGGGGGTGGGGAGACGTCTGGAAAGGAAGGGTTAACTCCAAGACCCGTGCGCACAGGCATTGGAAAGAGGGCAGGGGTAAGCTGGGGAAAGGAAGCTCAAGAAAGCAGACGCGTACCGGAGATTTCGGGACGGAAAGAGGAAATAAGAAAAAAAAAATAGAAAAGGGGAATGCGCCGCGTTGAAAAGTGGGATAAAAGGGCAGGTCACGCTGCGCTTGGTATGCCTCCGCTGAAAAGGGCTTGAAAGAAAAGAAAAAAAAAAAGGCGATCAAGGGGGGGGGTGGAGGGAGGGACAAGAATTACAAGCGCATCGTGGAGAGCACGTTGAGCAACTCGGGAAAGGGAGGACGACATCGTCATCAGCCTTCCCTTACAAAGAAAAGGACTCTGGAAAATCCTAAAAAAAAATTCAGCCTGGAGAGGGAGGGGGGATTACAGAATTAAAACCCAGCCGATGGGAACCAATTCAAGTTGGGGGTTCGTTGCGAAAAGAACAAAAGGAAAGGGACACAAGGGGGAGGGGAAGAACCAAGAGCTTCTAAAGGTTAAGGAGCGAGGCAACCTTGCCAATTGTAGGTGACCAGAGCTATGCTGGGTTCACGCAAGGGAGTTCCTAAGGAGTCGGGAGAAAGAAAAACAAGAAGTCACGGGAGCACGGGCAGAGGATTACGGAAAACACTCTCGAGGCCTGCAACAGGCAGAAAAGAGGATGGGAAATCAGCGAAAAAGGGAAGTCCATGTCCATGGGAGCCTGAAACCCACTTCGAAGAGCTTCCTTACCCTCAGGAAGGGAAAACAAAATAGGAATTCAAAAGGGGTGACCCTCATGTGGCCATCACCGTAGCAAAAGGAACAGCAGGGGGACCCTTGAAAAACCTCCGGAAGGAGAGGGGGGGGAAAAAAGGGGAAGGGAAAACCAAAATCTTGCCCCATTTGCTAATTGGGGAGTCAGTTTCCACCGAAAACTTAAAGGCGAGCTATAAACGAAGCACGGCAGCGGGCGAGCGCCTCCGAATCACAGATTTCTCGACGCTGGGTCCTTTTTAGATAGAACAAAAAAAGCCGAAAAGCAAAGACAATAAAATGACCCCATGAGGTAGGCGTAATAGCATCACACATTGGGGGTTGGGCCTGGGTTCACAAAGAAAAAAAGGGGGGAGAAAGAGCACGCAGCGACGGGAAAGCGGCAAGGGATATCGAAATTTGACTGGGGGATAAGAGGGAAAAAAAATTATAATTCACAAAACACCCTGCAGCCTCGATAAAGAGCGGGGAATCCGGAAACGAAACCAGTTGAGCATCTGAAAAAGAGGTTTCGAGGGAAAGAAGGGCGGGAAGGTGGAGCAAGAAGATACGAGGAGGAATATCACGAAAGGGTACCCAGGCATAAAGAAGAAGCAGGCAGGGCAGAAGGGAAAACCAAAAAAAGGCCCAAGGTGGCATCTTTTCCACAAGGGGGGGAAACGACAATGGAAAACCGGATGGGGGAGGGGAAGGGGGGGACGACGAAGAAGAAACAAAATCGGATCGCAACCGGTGCACACTACACGAGCTGAATGGGGGGGGGGACGAAAAAAGAAGGGGAATTTACAACACGGGTAGGGACTGTCGGCGCAAAACGGGGCAAGAAAGGCGCGCGGGGGGCAATTTGCAAGGAAACGGGCTCCGACCAGCGTGGCATTTATCATTTGGAAAGAAAGGGGAAATTGGAAACGGAGTTAAGAACAGGCGACACGGCGGGCATGCAGCAAGCGGTCTGCAGCAAAACGGGAGCCGACGGAGGCGGCCAAGGAGTGACCTGGATGTCGAAACGCGCAGCAGAAAGATCAAAAGCAAAGTGAACAGGAAGAGCGACACGAAAATTGAGGTGGACTCTAAAGCCAGGCCTGGGAGGAAGCTGGTTATTAGGCAGCGTCGGCGGGAGACAAAGGGAAAAAGTTGGGTCAGGTAACAAAAAAGGAGATGCTTGAAGAGGTGCCCTAAGCTCTATTCGAGCGTCACGTATGCCAATGAAGAAAGGTTCTCACTGAGCCACGGAATTGGTCCGCTCTAGGGGAGTGGAGGGAAGTTGAGCCAATGAGTGATTGGGAACAGAACAAAAAGGACCCAGAGCCAGGGCGTGGCCATCGCGCAGTCCCACCTTTTGCTAAGCAGGTCAAAAACGGGGAGGAGCTATGAAAAGTAGGAAGAAGAAGGAACGTTTGGAGCTGCAAAAATGCCTATTAAAAACACCGACTGGGCGACCTAATGGAGGGGGGAAGAAAAGGGAAAACTGCAAAGTACACAAGTCTGGCGAGCGCATTCTGGGATCATGTCAATTCTATGGTACTTCGGGGACGAGGGGTAGGGAGAACAACAAAAGAGGAGAAGGGCCCAAAAATTGAAAAACACCTCTTTAAACTTGTTCGAGTATCCAGCACGTGGGATCTGGGAGTCACCAGCGCAGAAAAAAAAAAAAAAAAAAAAAAGGCTAAAAGCATCACACGCCGCCCCAGGGCAATGAGAGAAAAGTCCAAAAAAAAGAATCACGGAAATCCAGTTTCTGGGGTGAGCAGATTCTTTCGCAGCGGTTACGGCAGGGACAAAGGGTGAAGCGGACGGGCGATAAGGGGTGCGGAGCGCTTCACGAAGCTTGCTGCAGGTGGGGAAAGGAGTCAAATGAAAGTCAATGAAGGAAGACAAGGCGGACTCTAGCGCGAAAATCCATGTGGGGGGGGGGGGGGGGGGGGGGGGTGGGGGGGGGGGGGGGGGGGGGGCGGGGGGGGGGGGGGGGTGGGGGGGACCTCTGGCCGTAGCCCTAATTTAGAAGGGACAAAGGGCCAGAAAGTAAAATTAGGGGACTCTCAGTGTGGAGACCGAACCGGGTCCATAAGAAAGGATGGGGCCTTAAGGGGTAGGAAGGCAAGACCCACCAACCATTTAAAAAAGATTCACACTTTTCTGGAAGGTGCCTTTCAAACGATTGGGGGAAATGTAGGGCCGAAAATGAAGGGGGAAAGGTCAAGACGGTCCAGCAGAACGGGCGGGTAACGGTATACAGAAAAACAGAAAAGGGTGTCTTCGGGGCAAGGCGAAAGCAAGGGGGGGATGGGGCAAGGAAATGAGGGGGGGGGGGGGGGGTGGGGGGGGGGGGGGTTTGGTGTGGTTGTGGTGTTGCTGTTGTGGGGTAGGGGAGGGCCTTGTTTTTCTCGCGGCATCAGCACCACCGTTCTTATAAGACCCCTACCCCCTTCTGCACCCTCCTTTCCTTCCTTTCAAAAAACCTGCCTGTTGCCCAAAGAGAGGAGGAAACGCTCGGGATCGGCTGCACGCAGGAATAATACGCGTTCACAGGGGAGAAAAAAACATTTGAAAAAAAGAGCATGGCCTGGGAGACGCCTTACGGACCTCACTTTGCTGGGGCTCCGCCGGCAAAACTAGGAGAGGGGGAACGTAGGTGGGGAAAAGCCGACCTCACGGGGAAGTGCTTGCCTGGTCGAGGAATCACTTCGTTGGGCGCGGGGATTAGGAAAGACTGGGCGGCCTTCTCCAGGAAGAACTGCTATTTGGAAAGAGGTGGAGTTGACGGTAGGGAATGGCAGGGGAGAGGTTCGTAGGGAAAATGGCCAAAACACAAGGCGCCAGTGGAAAGATAAAATCTTGAATCGAAAGGTCAAAGGGCAGGAAGGGGGCAGGGGGAAGTCGGGGAAGAAAGGTCAAACCTCCCATGAGGGACAAATGACAAGCGGCGGGGGGGGAAAGGGGGAATTGGGCCCCGAGGGAAGGCAAGGGGCAGCCTGGGCGAAGGTTCAGCGCAGGGGTCCCCTTGAAATGGGGACCCTACTTCGCCGAGAGAGAATGGAAACACTAGATGACGGAGCCCCTAGTACAGGAAAAGAGGGGGGGGGGACAGAATAGAGAATGGTGATGCTACTGAGCCAGTTGATTATCGCAAGGGAAGGGAACAGGAAAGCGGAAAAAAAAGGGCAAAAAAAACGGGAAGACCAGGTCACCGAAAAACGTTACTTTACGGGATCTTAACCGAGCGGGGGGTTGGGTTTGGGGGGGGGGGGGGGGTTTTTTGGGTGGGTTCGGCCAACTTCCACTTTGGCAGACTGGTGACCGGGGGAAACAGGAAAACTTGGAAGGAGAAAAGGGAAAGGGAAACCCGCGCGAAATGAGGCGTAGTGATTCCGTCACTCTGGAACGCGAATTTGTCAAAGAATGCACGATGTAAAAGGATGAGGCAGGAAAAGAAAAGGAAGTGCCGGAAATTGAAACCGCGAAGGGGAGGGAAAATCAAACACGGAGGAGAGGGAGGGTTCAAGTCATATTTTGATTTAAGAGGCCTTCAGCCAGAGCAAGGGGGTGGGTAACGAACGTTGAAAAAAAACGGAGAGAAGCTTTTAAATCCCGGACTAGGGAAAGACCTCACATTCAGCAGGGGAAGGACTTTTCCGGAGAGTACGGACACCTTCCCAAGGACAAAGCAGGTTGGGCGCAAGGAGGCCCCAAAAAGGAATCAAAGGGTGAAAGCGGGGGATTACCAGAGGGGAAGCCTCAAAACTGGCAAGTTAAGGTGTACACTGGAGCACCCGTAAAGCTGCGAGGAGTCCGACTCTTCGCCCGGCGTGGGGATGATCATAAAACGGAAAGGCTCACCATTGCCGGGAAAAAGGCGGAACCAACCTCTACGAAGAAAAAAAAGAAAAAAGTACGGGGAAAGGGGAAGGAGAAGATGAAGAATCGACGACTTGCCATGGGGGTCCATTTCAAGGGAGCTGAACCACTCGCCGACAGCCGAACTTCCAACCAAAAAGAAGGGGGAAAAACAAAAATGCAATTCAAACGCACCTGGCCGGGCAAAGGTTTCCCTCATTTCGTTTTTGCCCACCGGCAGCCGACGGAACAAGGCCAAAGCCCGAAAAGAAAGTTAAAGGGGGGGAGGAGAGACAACAGTAATTCCACGCTAAAGGGTGGATGTTCCAAAAAAGATCATAGAGAGAGTCAAGGAAAAATCGAGAGAAAGGGAGGAAGGAGGGGAAAAAAGGCATAGGCGCAGTCCAGGGAAAAGCCCTGGTAGGGGAAAAAGAGAAAGCAGGAAAAAGAAAAGGGGGTAGGAACCCATTGGCCGGCCGTATCGACATTGGTTTTTTGAAAGGTCAAGAAAAGGTTCATGAAAAGGGACGCAAGATCAAGGCCAGCACCGCGGCCGAATCAGGAAAATGTTGCGGGGGGGAGCAAAAGGAAACTGGCAGGCTATTATCCAGGGGGAAAGGGAAGGCTTCAGCTCGAAACTGAGCAGAAGGGGAATGCACGACAAAACACTGGTGGGGTCCGAAGAGGGGAATCCTGTGATGTCGTGTGCTCAAGATAACGCTGTCGACAGTCCATAAAGGCTTCGGGGGGGAGGAATGAAAAACTGCCCCAGATTGGAAAGTTCAGCCCGGCGAATTGAAAGAAAAAATCTTTCTCGGGGGCGGTCCATAAAAGACGTCGACTTCGGGGAGAAGGGGGGGGGCAGAGACGAACAAATCGGGGGGAAACCGGTCAAAGAACTAAACCCCGTCGCTGATCTGTGGACTGGGGGTGATACTGGGGGGCAAAGGAAGGGTCGGAACGCCAACGGAAGGAGAGGGTAATTCACGTGGGAAAAATAAAAGGGGGGGACTAAAGACCAAAAAAGAAATGTTAAACAAAAAGGACAACCAAAACGGTTTGGGGGGTTTGACCGGCATTCCTCAAGGGGGGGAGAAGACTTGCCAGGGGTGGGGCAGGACGAAAACTCGGGGGTACGCGAAGAACCCTGGACTCAAAGCTCGGCAGGGCTACGTTTCTGTGAGAGGAAGGACATGAGAGGAGAAAACAATGACCTCAATCGAAGTATTGACGTCAATCTTCTTTTGTCCTAGCTAAAAATCAGGAAGCTGGGAGAATTGTAGAAAAAGCCTGTAGGGGCGGGAACATTGATCCCCTTTGCCACATGTTTCTAAAATACACAAAAAAACTGCGAAAAGGAAATAACGGGAGTGAAGGAGGGGAATAAGGGAGGAGCGCCTCCTCGTAAAACTAGAGATTTGCCAAAGGGAAGTTTGGACTCCAGGGAAACGCCATCAATTGAAGGGTGGCGACAGTGAGCCATCTCCGAGGCCACATTCGCCAGTATTCCAAGGAGGGGTAGCAAGGTGCAGAAGGGGTGCAAAGGATTAGACTCCTCTCAAAACAACTTCTTATTAGTTAAAAGAGGGGAGGTAAGACCGTGTGGGGGGGCCTTCACAAGGAAGAGACGATGAAAAAGTGGGGGAGGACCAGGAGATGGAAATTTCGCCAATTCCACAATGAGATGGGTCTTACCAATGTGGTCTCAGAATCAACAGGAAGAAAAAATCTCGAGAAAGGGAATGAGAAATAGGCCGTCAGCAAAGGAATGGGGGTGCATTCGGGGAAAAGCGGAGTCCACCCGTTATTTCGGAAAAAGGCTGGGCCTGGGAAGGGCACCTTATCGAAGAGATCAAAAAAAAAAAGGGAAGATCACAGAACCGCGGTAGTTAACACGAAAGCTAACTGTTCACTGGGAAGATTCGGAGGGGGCGTTACTCCATCAATGTAAAAAGAGTAGGGGGCCGTAGACAGCAGAGAAAGGCAAAAAGTCAAAAAGTCAACGGAAGGATCAATGACACTGATCAAATGGGGAGGGAAACTTGGAGGAAAGCAGAAAATGACAAGAACGCGCGCCTTGCCACGGCCAAAGGACCGTTAAGAGACAGTTGCGCGACCGCCCGAACGAGGGACAGGTTAGCGGGTGAGGATGAAAAGACGGGGGGTAGTAGGGGAAAGGGCGATTCCGATGGGGGCTTTAGGAAAGAGGAAGACCGCTGACAGGCTCGGAAACGACAGGGAGCAAAAAAGCGGGAGGGGCAAAAAAAGGGCGAAGCGGGAAATTGGTAAAGAAAAAGGGGGGGTCTATAGCTGCATAACTCCTTTGGTGGGAACTGGGTGGAAGAAATCCAATATCCAAAAAAAGGGGGAACTGAAAAAAACAAAACATTGCAGGCCCTGGGGGGGGGCAGCGTCTCCAGGAGGAAAAGGCAGTATGGCCGCTCGGGTCGAGCTGACGCCAGGTAAGCAATTGAAGGAGAGCCGTCAAAAAAAGGGACAAGACGACTCAATGCTGCCGGCAAAAAACAAGATCCACCTCGTAACGAGAAAGGACACAAAGGGGGGTAGAAAGCCGACCGGGACTGGGAAGAGACGGAAAAAAGGGGAAGGATCGGAGGAAGGAGGGGGAAAAGCGCACAAAGACGTTGCGGCCGCGAGGGGTGGTTTGAAAATTGCGCGTATCAAGCCGAAGGGGGGGGGGGGGGGGGCAGAAGAGGGGACACCACACTTCAAAAATGGGCAAGTATCTTTTGTGGGCAAATCTCCCATGCGGGGGACGACGTCCCACTGGGAATGTATGTAGAAAAAGGCAGCAAAGGAAACCCGGCCAGGCAGGATGCATTACGCTTTTCAACATTGGTTGAATTGCCCCCTCGCGAAGGGATGCGAGAAAGGGCGAGGGAAAGAAGTTAAAGGGACGAAGTAGGGGGAAAAAGGATCCTCGGGAGGGAAAAGCAAATCCATAGTGGTAAGCGATAACTGCAGACTGGGCGAGGAAGTTCATCAGGGGAAAGAGTGAAGGAGAGGAATTAAAACAAAAGACGGATAAAAGAACGGAAAAAAGAATCATCGAGTCAAGGGGAATTGAAACATCCTCTATCCGGTATGGCAAGGGCTTAACTAAGAAGGGGGTCAGGAGCCACTTCCGGTGAGCAGGAAATGTGCCTGGGTCGATCAAGAAAAGCCGTGTCGAAAAAAGTTCCTTTGAAAGAAAGGCCGGGTTACTGGAAGGGAAAAAGCAGAAAATGGAAGCGAAGAGAAAAAAATAAGAAGTGAATCTTGGAGGGGAATAGGAAAAGATCGCTAAGGGCAGAACTCCTTCCCAATTGAGAAAGTGCCGGTATCACTGCGATTGGAAAAGGGCTGAAAGGCGAAATCAAAAACAATATAGCAAAAGAGGTGTGCCGCGGCGTCATTCCGCCGGGGGTACCGGCACGTTGATCAAAAAAAAAGGGGGGCTGTCCTCTCAGCATCCAAGTTTCTCGCCGCATACGGAAAAAGAGAAGGGGGGGGCGGAAGAAAGAGGAAAAAGAGGATGCCCGGAAGTAAAAAAGGGAAACAGTCCATAATTGGAAAGGCAAGGGGAAGAAAACCTGAAAAAGGAAGGGGACTGAAACCACATGAAAAGGGCTGACTCCCGGGAGAAAGACAATCCACAGGGAGATGGGACCGGCGCGGCTAAAAAGCGCAGAAAAGGGACTGGGGAAAGTGGGGGGGGGGGGACAGAGTCGGATCACCATTGCCGGATTAATTCACCACTCTCTAGGTCCTGAAGGAGAGGGAAGAGAGAATAAAAAAGACGGCCCGAGGGACATGTCAAGGGGAGTTCTGCTAAAAACGGCCGAGCCGACTGAGCAAGAAAGGGACTCAAAAAACAAGGAAAGAAAAAAGGGAAAACCCAGCAACCCCGCTTTGAATTTTTCCCGAGGGGCGGTTGCACAGAAACGGCCAAAAAAATTAAAACAAGCCAAAAGTGGGAAACCTTAGAGAAGGGAAAAAAAAGATGATCTGCCAGGTTCGCAGGGTGCATTTCCACTAAGAAGCAGGGAAAGGACAAAGAGAAAAAGCGGCCGCACGATGCCGCGCGCCAGAAGGGCCAGAAAAAGGAGTCCGCAATGGCCAAGGGTCAGGTCGACTCTCTACATTGCCCAAAAGTGTCCGGAAATCGCAACGAAAGAAGTAATAGAAGGAGGTGGCCTTCAAAGAAAAGGGGAGTCGGGGGGGGGGGAAAGGCTGGCCGCATGAGAGGCAGGAAGGGCGGAAATACAGGCGGATTGAAAAAACTTTGCAAGGTGGTGTCACCACCTCGAAGCTGATAATATCTGACCAGAATCTCAAGGGAAAAAAAAGGAAAGGGGGGGGGGGGGGGTCCCGAAACTGGAACGGGAAAACGACTTCCTGAATAATAAAAAAACAGGACATCCTGCTTCACGGAAGAATGTTGAGAAAGCCGACGCTCTCACCTGAGCAAAAAAAAAAAAAATTTTAAAAGCCTCCGAAGGGAAGTACAGGAATGCTGGGGCCCTCGTGTATTTAATTCTGCCCGAAAAGGGTTATACCGGAAGGTAGAACGTCAAAGAAAATAAAAGCGCGATCGGTGGAACTGGCGGTTTGCGACGCAGATAGATCTAGCAAGTGATTTACTATCAGTTCTGGTAGACTGAAAAGGAAAAGGGTCCAAGCGGTAAGGCGCGCATTGGGCAATTTTGCTAAAAATCGGGAGATGACGCCAGTCTTGGCAGGAAAAATAAATAGCGGGGGGGACGTGGGAAAAGAAAGGGTTTGGAGGTGGGGGGAACGGACCAGGCAAAAGTAAAAGCAGAGGGGCTGTAGCAACACAACCCCGGGGGGCCAGAGCTAAAAGCCAAAAAGGGGGGGTTGTGGTCGTAACAAAGCAGAATCAAAAAAAAAGTTAAGAAAAAGCCGTGGGAAAATGACAGAAAAGGTCCGAGGAAAGGGCGGCGGGGGGGTGATGCGGGCGAGATTGTCCGCGCTTATTGACTACAACGTGACAAGGAGTCGTACCGAGGAAATCAGAAGAAGAAAAAAAGGAGGAAGCGATATGCGGGTGGCCCGACGGCCTTCGAAAACCACGACGTCACCAGATTGCAAAGCGGGGGGATTGAGAAAAGAAAGGTGGGGGAGGAACAGTTTGCGCCATCCATGAGTGCCAAAGGACCACAGAAGCAATTCAGCAGTGGGAGCCAGAGCAGAAAAGCGGCGATTCATCTCTCAAAGAGAGGGAAAAGACCGTTTGAGAACTGAACCTGCCTAAAAAGACAGTTCTATTTCTCAAGGCAGGATGGGGGGAGCTGAACTGGGGGAAAGAAGTCAAAACGAAAATTAAAAAAGGAGGGAAGGTGGAAAGAAAGGGCTCCGCTTCGAAGGATCTGATGTACGAGGGAGGGGGCCTTATCATCGGATGGAACCGAATATGCCAAAAAGGGTGGAATGTTTTGAAGGGACAGACTTAGGTCGAAAACATCGGGCCCTGGACTTCACATAGGCTCGAACCAAGGGCAGAGGGCCAAAAAAGGAAACGGGCGGGTGGCTGGGGCCAGGGGGGAATCACGGGGGGGGCGACACCTCCTGTTTCCTGGAAGGCATTCGAAGAAAAAAAACGAAAAAACTCAAAAAAAGCGGAGAAGGAAGGGGTCCTGCGTCCGCTGGCGCGAAAACTGAAAATGTGCATTGTTCGACGGGTCCAGAAAGGGGGGGTACGGAAAAAAAGGAGGCTATGAAGAAAACTCGTCAGCCCTGAGGTAGCAATTGCACGGAGAGCAGCCGTTAAAAACGCAAGGGGAAATACTTTCCGAAAGTAAAGACTGGTAAAGGGGGGCGGCCAAACAACGGGGGACCAAAAGAAAAAAGGACGCGGGTAGTAGGGGGGGAAGGGACTCTTCCGTGGTGCTAGGAGGCGCTGAAAACGAGGACTGGAAAGCCCGAAGGGCAGAGTCCAGAAAGGTACTTTTTTAAAGAGGCAACCGGTGAGAAAAGGATCAAATCGGGGGGAATGTTTCGGACATGAGCAGAGAGCTAAGGTGCCGGGGGAAACCAAGAGAGCAAAACAAAACGTAGTCAAAAGAAAGTTATGCCGTGAAAAAACAGGGGGAAGGCCTTGGTGGCGTCTCCTGGGGAGTTCAAGGAAGGGCTGCCGGGGGGGGAAAAGAAGGAAAGTTGGAAAGGGGATCACCAAGCACAGGTTCGAGATCAAAGGAGTATCCTTTTCTTGGAAAAACGCTCCGAGGCGCGGCGAGGCCGGCCAAAGACCGACAAGAATTTGGACGGGAAGAACTAAAAATTGCTATTGGGGACCTGGGCACGGTAAAGCCGCTGGCGAACTGTAGAGGGAGAAATAAATGGGATTGTCGAATCAGGCGAGGGGAAAGCCGAGGGCGAGGTGTAAAAAGGGATTTTGGGAGAAGCCTGTTTTTCGGGACTTTCAGAGCTTCGTCCGGGGAAAATTCTCACACCAGCGGGCACGTCTGCTAAAGGGCACAAGAGATAAACACCTTTGGTAACTGGGAACTGTGGAACTGGGAGGGGGGGGGCCGACAAACCAGGGGAAGACCAGCGGGGAAGGAAAAAGGAAGCGTTTGTTTGGGGGTTGAATTGAAGTGCGCGTGTGGGGAGGCGAAGCCGGGGGTTACAAGGGGACTGGGGAAAAAGGACTAAAAAACAGGGAGTAGTATATATAATCCTCTGATCATAACTATCGTTGACGGAAAGAAGTGGGACGAGAGCCGACGTGAGCGGTTTATGATTCGAACCACAAATGACTTCTCTAAATTCACGGAACGAAAAAGAAAAGGACGGGCAAGGACCTGTCAAGGGGAGCTTGGGAAAAAGGAGCATAAACATTTTGAAGGCACGTCCACGCGTTGCAGGTCTGGTCCGGGGGAAAGAAACCCTTGAGAAAAGGGTAAATGAAAAGGGGGGAATGATTAGAGAAAGGACGAGTAAAAGGGAATGAGGGCGGTAAAAAAGAAAAGGCACTGACATAAGCAGGAAGGGGGGGATCCACTGTCCTTCTCAGGGAAAAGCTTAATGCTATGCGCCTCAAAAGTTGTCCCAAAACACGCTGCGCTGGGAGGAAAAATGAGGGGAAAACAAGGGAAGATTTAAAAAAAAAAATATTTTGCGCCTTTCAGGAAAGCGGGACTTACCAAGCGCAGAAGGGGCAAAAGGTGATCACTCGGGGACGCTGGAAATCGCAGGAGCTATTTGGTAAACGGAGCTCTAGGTAGGCAACTACTCAAAAGGGGGGGGGGGGGAGCGACTAAAAAAGGCAACGCGTTCCTGGAAAAACTCAAGTAACCCCAATTTCCCAAGGGAAAAGGTGACGCCCTTCCGGGTCGAGAAAAAAGAAAAAAAGTACCCGCTCGAAACAATTCGAAAGGGGGGGACTCAGAAAAAAAAAGGGCAAGTGGGGGAAGTATCTCGGAGGAGGTGCCGGAACGCGCTGACTATGCGACTTAGGACTCGTGGGAAAAAAATAACCTCAAGTCGAAAAAGACAACATTGCGAGGGGAACCCCATCATCGAGGTCCTGCAGGAAGGACGGACGGCCTAGGGAGAAAGAACTGAGTACAATGTTCAGGAAAAAAAAGGAAACCACGAACGACAGAAGGACTCTCATCCCACAAAGGACGCCAGGTGCAAAACAATAAAACGGGTCTGAATAGGTGGGGGAACTCATGGGCTGGGGTGCACCGTCTTCCCTCATTCCCCGGGAACAGTTCCAACGGAGGTACGTACGAGGCTCGAGAGGGTGAGCTAAAAAGAGGGGGGAGGCAAACACGACGATCGGAACGTAAAAAACAGCGGCTCGAGATAAAAACGATCAAATCTCTGCCAAAAAAAGTATCAATGAAGAAGATCTAAAAAGGAGTGGGGAACTCCCAGTGCCAAAAAAAAAAGAGGGCTGGGGTCCGAGACGGGAAGATAGAAAGGACCAGGGAAGAGGGCCGCCCAATCCAAATTGTGGGGGGGGGGGACAGTACGAGGGGGAAAAGTCAAAAGAAAGGCAAAGGAAGATACCAGTCAATCTCTTGAGAAAAAGGGTCGGAGGGTAGGCAACAGCTTAACTTGCATTCTGAGTAAGGGAAAAAGACTTCACATAAGGATATAGAAAAAAAGGCCTTGAGGT
>Ga0179593_1701104_pt1 | contig 14428 bp, 18 predicted proteins | sample CZODoug2_1_08_16_FD_185931 | JGI IMG/M metagenome (GOLD analysis project Ga0179593, IMG submission 185931) | Vadose zone soil fungal communities from Angelo Coast Range Reserve, California, USA - CZODoug2_1_08_16fungal (PacBio error correction) | ecosystem: Environmental > Terrestrial > Soil >...
TCACACGCCTTCCAGTGTCCTCCCCACGCGAACACCTCAGGTGCGGTCTGTGTAGGGGACGGGGGAGAGGGGAAAAAGACTCGTCTGCTTGACCGCCGCACCGTTGGGAGAAAAAGGCAGAAAAGGGAGGCTCATCTTGTAAACCGGGCGCAACGGTGACACACCTCGTCTCGAGCACCTTGAAGCGGACCTCACGGTGCGGGGAAGGGAAAGGAAGCTTTTTTTCTTGAGCCGGTCACGAGTGGGGAGGGGGGGGGGGAAAAAGAGAAACGACATCGCGGCCAAATCCGCGTACATTTCATGCTGTTGGATGACAATGAAAACGTAAAAAAAAAGAGAAATACCTTTCTGATCATCGAGCCGGTGAGATTGGGGAAGGAGGAGGGAAAGGCGCCGTGCATGTGAAAAGAGGTATCGAGCAACTACTCGTCTTGTTTTGGCCTCGCCGCTGCGCCGCCAGGAGAAGAAAAACCGCCATCTCCGAGAGAAAGAAAGCGAGCCGCATTTCCGGCACACGTACTGCGCGCGATCCGCTTCAAAGGGAAAAAGGGGAAAAGAAGAAGGCTGGATCAGGCTTGTCGCGGACTGTCGTTCTGGCCCTCGATCCACCGAATCGAACACCTGATGATGGTGGGAGGGGGAGATTGCGGGAAAAGGGGAGAAGGAAGCCTCATCTCGGCAATGACGAAAGTAGCGACCACGAATCTCTCTTCGGGAAGAGAAAAAAAAAGGGGGGGGAGGAAATCGCGAGTCTTCTCTTTAATGTTTGTGCTGGAGTAGGTAGGTGCGAAGAAATGGGACGTGTTCTCCATCACCTTGAGCCGATTTTTGATCACGTCGCGCCCAGAGGAGAGGGGGGAAGAAAACGAAATTGTGCAATCCAGGACGCGGGAAAAAGGGAAAAGTGACATCGTAACCAATGCTCCTGCCTTCGTGATCGTATTCTCCCCCGGTCGAGAGCGTTTTTTGAGGAAAAAAAAAAAGAGAGAACGCGCTAGAGGCCTTTTTGGCGTGGCATCGGGCAAAAAAAGTTGTGAATGAGGCTGACTCCAATATCGCTGCTGCGACGATATTTTGCTTCCGCTACGAAGAAGAGGAAGAGAGGGGGGCAGATGAAATGATCGTGTGGCGTTCGCAGAAAGAAAAGCCGGATACAGCAGCGCGCCTCCTGGAGGAGCCTAGGGTACGATCAATGTTCTCGTTATCCGACGTGCGATTAAAGTGTTTTTTAAGGGAAAAGAAAAAAAGAAGGAGAGAAAAAGTGCGTATAAATCGTCTCGCTGGCCCAGTGGACTGAGAAAAGAGAGGGAAGAAGGTCGGCGCTGATCGCTGTCTTGCGAGGCGGGGAAGGGGGGGAAGGGGGGGTCAACCCACTCTTGACATCACTTCACTTAAGTGGGGGAGGAACAGAAGGGAGGGAGGGCAATCACCTTCCAGAGAGCGCGAAAACCTGATCGCCTCGGCGAGGACCGAGGAAGAAAAAGCGATGATCAAAAAAAAGGGCGGCATGCACCGCGGGGGACGATAGCCGATTTCGCGCAGTATTGTGGTTTCGCGCCCTGACCTGCAGTGAAGGAAAAAGAAGAAGAGAGAAAAGAACGCTTCGCTAAGTTCGCTCATTCGCCATCCTCAATCCGCGCAGGCACAGGGAAAACACAGGGAGCGGGCAGCAGGACGGGTCAAGAAAATCCTCGGAGTGCATCGACACCTCCGAGCAATTCCGCAACGCGCAGGCGTACCAGGGTAGGCGCCAGAAGGAAAAAAGAAAAAAAAGGGGAGGAAAAGAGAGATATGACCACGTGCAGCCGAAGAAGAGGAAGGGAGCTCGAGGAAAATGCTCGTAGGGTCGATGCGACGAGGATTTCTTGATCAACTGCGTGTCCTTCGGTTCTTTACCGAGGGAAAGAAGGGGGGAAGGGGAATGCGCGGCTTAGTATGTCGAATGAGCGAACTTAGGCGAAGAGCGGAGGAAAACACGAAATGAACGGCCGAGCGGGTCGGAAGGGACAGGTCAGGGCTCGAAAAAATCCCCTGCGCGAAATCGATACGGGACACCCGAAGGAAGGAAGGGGTCACGATCTCAGTCACCTGCCGCAGAGAAAGATCGAGGGGGGAGGCTAGATCTCGCTATCTGGAATAAGTCTATCTTTCTCTCCCTCGCCCGGCTCGTGGTTCCACGGTCGGAAAGAAAGCTGCCTCTGTCACACCTTAATCGGGGAATATCAGCGCCGAGAGCAGATGCACTCGTTCATCGCGAGAAGGATAAAAAAAAAGAGGGAAAGCGGTCTTCTTCGGCCTGGGGCCCCATTTTAAGCGCCGGAAGAACGTAAAAAGAGGCACGTCGCTAAGCCGACCATGTTATCGTACCCCTCAGGCTCCCAGGAGTGCGCGCCGGGATGAAAGAGGGGGAAGAAAAGAGACGAGGCGGTAGGAGACGCCATTCACGAGCAATTTACAAGCGAGATCGATTTGAGAAAGAGGGCGAATCGAGCGTATGCAAAAAAGGGAATCTTGGCTTCAGCCTCCACGCGGCACAAATGGGAAGTAGCTCGACTGCCACGGCCCAACAAAGGCTCCTAGCGCGGGGATGAAGAGAAAGAGGTCTCGTCCCGGTGAAATCGTAAAGCGGAGAGATTGGTTAAGATGGAAAGCCCAATCTGGCTCGTAAGTTACCGCGTCAGGGGGGAAACGGCCCGACCTGCCTGCACTCGAATCTCGGCAGACGATGGGCGACCGAAAGGCGAAAGCGGACGGCGACCACTTCCGACCACTCGTAATGGTGCGCGAAACGGGAATGAGCCAAACGAAAGAAAAAAAGCTAAAAAGGGAAAGAAGCCTCGTCTAATTGACTCCACCAGCCGCGAGCACGTAGTCCCTAATATCGACGTAGTTTTCGATAACTTCGGCCTGGCGTCATTGCCGAAGGGGAGAAAGAAAGAAAAAGAATCATGTGTTCGATCTCGGGTTAGAGGAAAAGTCTACAATCCTGGATACACTATCTGGGTCGCGTCGCTTCCTCCGGCGTTATTCGAGAAGGGGGGGGGAAAGAAGGGGAATCGCGCTCCGTCTTTGCCGGCAAGGGAGAGAATAAGGAAAGCGGTTGGGGTTTCGAAATTTTCCAGATCTCTATCGGCATCGCTAGGGCACAAGTACATAGGGAAGGGGGGAAAAAAAAGAAATGACCGTGCCGGTGCTCTCGCTCATACCGGGAGAGCAGGGAAAAGGTCCGCCGGGATCCCGTGCGGAGTCTTCAAGGCCTTCGACGGTTATACGTTTGCTTGTCATAGAAAAAAAGGGAAAGAGGGGAGAAGGAATCGCCAGTTTGGCAGACGATGAGAGACGTGAAAAGAAGCTGAAAACTACTACTTCAAAGCGCATTTTTCGAGATTGGCTGCGAACGGGAAAAAATGTGGGGGGGGGGGTTATGGTGTCCGCTATCAAGGTTCTCTAACGCCGAGCGTGCCCAGGGAAGGAGAGGGAGAAGGGGGAGCAATCCGCCTTTGCGCTGCTCCAAACGGGAGGCAGGAGAAAAAAAAAGATGAGAATTCGATATGCCCGGTCATGTCCGATCAAGTTTTCCACCAGGCCAGCAAAGAAAGGAAAAAGAAGAGAGGAGGATTTGTTGCTCGGACTTCTATCGATCTAAAAAGGAGGAGATATAAGTCCGAGCAAATCCTTCGCACGCCTTCATTGTCCGCGCCCACACGCGACAAAAAAAAAAAGAGAAGGGATCGGCATTCCGGGCATATCTAATTCCGCCCAGAGGCGGAGGAGGAAAAAGATGCGGATGCGCCATCAGCCTCCTCTATCTTGTAAACCGGTGCGCACGGGACCCTCGGCGAGGGAGGGAAAAGGAAAAGAAGCGAAAATGCTCTTGAAGTCGTCGTTTTGGTGTGAGGGGGGGGAGGAGAATCGTCTGACAAATCGGCCGCTTCAATCAAAAAAAAAAAAAAAAAGGGGACATGCTGTGTGGATTACAATGAAACGTAACCCCGGCGAACGGCAATGGAACCTGTCTTATTGATCGAGCCCTTTCGCTGGGCACGAGCGTCCCGGCGGGAGCGGGGGGAGGCAACGACGCGTCGATGTATTGGCCCTCCCGCTGAGATCAGGGGAGAAAGGAACAACCTCCATCTCCTATTCTACCCCGGTCCAGAGGAGGTCAGAAGGACTGCTCTCTATCTGCTCCCCTATTTTATCGAAGGGAAAAAAAAAAAAAGAAGAGAGAAGAAATTGTAGCTGATGCGGTCCTGTTCTGGCCCGCGAACGAGAGTCGAGAAATATCTTGCGGAGAGAAGAAAGAAGAAAAACGGCGGGGTGGGGGGGGGGGGGGGGGGGGGGGTGGGGGGGGGGGGGTTTTGTGGTCGGGAGAGGAAAAAGAGCGATGATCAGCTTTCGCGGGACTCGAAGAAAGCTAGGCTGAGCTTGGATGTTTGTGCTGGAAGTAGTAGGGTGCTCAGAAACAAAGGGGAGGACTTGTTCTCCATTCACGCTGCGCGCGTTGAGGGAAAGGGCCCATCTCAGCCGAGAATTCGAGTGCAGTCTTGCCGGCCACGAAAGCGTGAATCCAGGAAAAGAAAAGGCCATCTTACCAATTCTCCCGGAAGCGGTGCTCACCAGGGCATACTCTTTTTTTGCGCAGGAAAGAAAAAGAAGAAGTGGCGTTGCAGCGAAGAAGGATCTTTTGCCGCGTGAAGGCTGACTCCAAGATCGCTCTGCGACGATATTTTGGAATAAGCGAAAAAAGAGGGAAAGGGATGAAAATTATCGGATGGCGTTCGCCTACCGCTCGTATCGGGGAAGAATACAGACGCTCACTCTTGAGAGCCTTATGTTACGATACATGTTCGCGTAGCCGAAGTGCGGATGAGGGGGGGAAAAAGAGAGGGGAACCATGCCGAGAGACCGGCGATAGAGGGAAAGCACAAATCCTTCTCCGCGCATGGGAACGAGTTCATCCGCTCTCGTCGCTGATCGATGGCTTGCGAAAAGAAGGGGAAAAACGAGCACACTTCACTTAAGTTTTGCGCCGCGCCACGGGAAAAACGAGAAGAGGAAAAAAGACGCGAGACCTAGCTCCTCGGCGAGTACCTCGAGCTGCGAGCGGAAAGGGAGGGGGAAAGTCCCTTTCTCGCAGAGCATGGCACAGAAGATCAAGCAGGATTTTTTTCGGGCGCCTGACCTCAGTCGCTACCCTCTCGGCCGCGCACGCCAACTCTCGAAAAAAAAAGAAGGAAAAAGAATCAAGCCGCGCCTTCACCGACACCCCTGAAGGATGAGAGGAAAAGAGGAAAATTATCAAACAAGATAGGTCGGCATCGACACCTCCTATCATTCCCGCAACCGCAGGCGTACGCATTTTGTCGCCGCAGGGGAAAAGAAAAGAAAAAGGAGAGGAAAAGAGAGAGATGACCACCTTCAGTAGGCCGATCGCGAGGAAGGGGGCGGAACTGCCTCGTTGCGGTAATGATCGGATTGTCTATTCCGCGATTATTTAGTGAGTGACAAAAAGAAAAAAAAAAGAAAAAGAGGGGTCCGTTGAATGCTCGGCTTATGATGGCTATGAGCGAACTTAGCGAACGTCAGCGATGGATGGTGTTGCGGGCGCGGCCGAAGCAGGCGTACTGCATGTCAGTTCGCGAAAAAATCCTGCGCGAATCGTAGAAGAAGGAAAAAAAGGGTTAATCATCGATGCGATCAGCCCGCCGCCGAAAAGACCGAGCTGCTATCTGGAAAAAGAATCTATCTTTCGCCCCCCGCGGCCCGGCCGCGTGGGGGGGAAAAAGAAGGGAGGGGGAAGGAGGAGAACAACCGTAACTCGAATTCGCAATCCAGCGATCAGCGACGAAGATCTTAGGAAAAGAAAAAGGAGGGGAAGATCACTGGCCAGCGCGACGATATCGCACGCGTCTGTCGCGGAAGGGGGAAAGTAAAGCCGAAGTCAAAAAATTACTGCGTCCGCACGTCTGGCTACGCGACCTTTAAATCGTCCCCTCAAGCTCCCTAAAAGGGAAAGGAAGGGGAACGAAGGCCAGGCCCGCTACAGCGGTAGGCGAACGCCAGCACGAATACAGGGAGAGATCGAAGGGACGCGCGAGAGGCGTGATTCAAAATATGTCTTCGCGCGGAAAAAAAGAAAGGAGGGGAATCTTCTCTACTGCCACGCCAACAAGGCCGATAAGCGCGTGAAGGAAGAAAGATCAACCCTGTTTAAGAAATCGTCCCTGGAAAAGGACGCCCAAGCTGGCTCGAATGTTACCGCGTCCGGGGGAGGAAAGAGAACTCGAATTCGAGCGAGATGTGCGCCGACGTTAAATCAAAAAAAAAGGAGAAAGAGGGGGGAGGGGGGAGCGACTTTATGATCACCTACTACTTCCAAAACGAAAGGACCTCCACCAGCCGCGAAAGCCCTCGAACTTATCCTCGCGATGATTCCGAAAGATGAGGAAAAAGGGGCGTCATTGCCGAGATGTCTTTCTGCTACGAGGATCTCCGAAAGGAAAGAAAAACTGGCGCCGGCCAAGACCCTTGACCTCTCATCTACGCCTGGATACGACTATAGGACGCCGGAAAAAATCAACTCGGGAAGCCGATAGAAAATGGGGGATCGGCGATATATCTAGAACCGGGGCGCATCGGAGAAAGAAGGGGAGAAAACGCAGCGCAGCGGCGAGTCCAATAAATATGACGCCAGTATGGTTGTAGTTCACTGCACGAAATGAAAGTTCCTGTTTCTTCCTCTCATCAAAGGAGAGAGGAAATCCGACCGGCGCCCGTGGCGGAGTCTTCATTCAAGGGCACGGCCAACGGGGAAGGAGGTAGACGGCTTTGTCCCGACGATTAATCGTCCATATTTGCATTCCGATTCGCGCTTCAAGAGAAACAAAAAGAAAGAAAAAGGGAAGAGGAGGGCTTCGCGCTTTCCCCTACCGTGCGTCCGCTACAAGGGGGAAAAAACAACGGGTTTACAAGTCGAGGGATGCGATGCGCCTCCGCATTTGCGCGGAAAAAAGGAGAGATGGGCAATCGATATTCCCTGCTGCCGATCAATTTTCCACCCGGACAGAAAATACCGACCTGAAGGGTCGCGTTGGGAGGGGAGAGGACTTACTATCTCTTCTATCGAAACTACAAAAAAAAGAAATAAGTCCTAGCAAATCCTTCAAACCCTTCATTGTCCGCGCCCACCCGCGTAAAAAAAGGGAAAAAAGGGGGAAAAAAATTGATCTGCATGCACCGGGGAATAGCGAAGGAGACTTGAGCGCCTCACCGTTGATGACCGCGCAAATGCGGTATGCTCCCTCGCCTCCTCGAGGAAGAAAAGGGGAGAAAGAGCGTCGAGCACCTTGATAGCGGGACTAAAAGGAAAAAGACTCCTCGTAAAATGCGCTTGAAGTCTTCGTTTTTCTTAGCCGGGAAAAATATGCCAAATCTGGCCGCTTCAGCGAGCCAAAGAGGGAGCAAAAGGAAGGGAGGGAAGACTCCCTCACTGTCTCCCTGTCGCTGATAGAAAGGGAAGGAAACCGGTCTATCGAGAGCAAAATCCGTCACTTTCATTTCGTTCATGTGAAAGAGGGAGGGTTGCCCTCGCCTCTGCGCTCGCGATTGAGAAGGTGGGGACAAGGGGGCCATCGGCCGAGGCGACCCCGGTCGATCATATCTCCTTCGCCATTGCCGGAAAAAAGAGGCTTCCCCGATTTGAGAGGGAAGAACGAAAAAGATAGTCGTATCCAGACTTTTAGCTGAGGTCGTTCCTGTCTGGCCCGCCGACCGGGAGGGGGAATCTTGCGGAGATCAGCGGAGGGACGCCCGGCGCGAAGTTCAAAGAGACAAAACCAGAAGAAAAGGAGAAGGTTCAATCTCGTATATCGTCCGTGTGCTCTCGGCTGGGGAGGTAAGAAAAATTGGGGGTGCTGACTTATAGGTGACTCATCCCTTCGCGCACCAAAAAAAAGACTTTTTGATCACTTCGGCGCCCATATCGCCCAGAAAAAAAGGGCGGAGGGGGATGGGGGAAATCATTACTCGGTACCCGTAGGCACAGCTTGGGCGCTTTTCCATCGTAACCAACCCTGCCGAGTGAAAAAGGGGAAAAAACCGGATCTCCTCACGCGCTAGAGGCCGGGGGGAAAAGATCCCGTACGTTCCAGCGGGTGCCGCGTGAGCTGACGCCAAGATCGCGCCGCGACGATATTGGGGGGAAAAAAAAAAAAAGAAGAGACGTTTCGCAGATGAAATGATCTTGATGGCGTTCTCACCGCGAGGAGAGGGGAAGTAACGCGCACTCCTATGAGGAGAAGGAGGTACATAATGGTCTCGTGCCCGACTTGCTGGATGAAGTTTGGGGGAGGAAAAAGGATATGGTCCCCATTCCGAAGAAGACCGTGGATATCGTCGCGGGGGGGAAAAGACCGGACCGCGCATTGACGATGCAAAGACGCTCTTCGTCGCTTATCGCTGGCTTGCGATCGGAGGAAGAGAAAAAGAGGGACATCACTTCAATTAAGTTTGCGCAGCGCCGACGGGAACCACGCCCAGAATCAAGTCGCTACCGGAGAGACCTAGTCGTAGTACCTCTAGCTGCCGGCGGCAGGCTTGATCGCGAAGGAAAAAAACATTGCACTCCGTCGTTGCGATAGCCGATTTCCGCGGCAGGATTGGAGAAAGAGGGTAGGACTCGCCAACTCCTCGACCAAGCGCCTCATCCGCGCTTCGCTAAGTTCGCTCATTCCGCCATCCTCAGCCGCGCACGGAAAAAAGGAAAAAAAGGACACCCGTTGATCCAGAAAATCCTCGTCGGCATCGGGGGAAAAAATGAAGCAACGCTCAGGCGTACGCAGGGGTTATTTCGCCCGCCTTTTCACCTGCCTCGCGATCGGCCTGCCACGTGGTCTCTCTCTCAAAAAAAAAGGAAAAAGGAAAAAGATCAGCGAGTCAGTGGAACAGGCGGCGAATAAAAATGCGGGAGCCTGCGGAGGGAGAAAGTTCTCGGAGGTGTCGATGCCGACAAGAGGGAGAAAGGAGGGAAAGAAAAAGAAACACGCATTCCGAGCAGCTCAAGGGGGTGGCACACGGGGGAATGAAAACGAGTTAGCGAAGCTCGGATGATGCGATGGGTCTAGTATTTGGCGGTCTCGGCCGAGCGGGTCGGATAACTGAAAGAAAGATGGAAAAAAAAAGGCATGCCTCTCGCGACAAGGACCCCCCCCCCTGGTGATAATCGAAGAATACAGCTCTAGTAACATCGAACCGCTCCGTTCGCTCGATCTGAAGAAGTTCCTATCTGGAAAGGAAAAAGGGGGGGGAATCTGCGCGGCGCAAACTTAAGTGAAGTATGAGAGCAGAGTGGGTGAAAAACGCTGCCCTCGGGTCATAGTCTCAAGCCAGCAGATAGAGGAAATCGGCGCGGCCTGAAGGAAAGCGGGCTCAATTCCACTGCTCAGCGCGACGAGATCGCACGCGTCTGAGGAAAAAAAGGAACGAAGACCTCTCTCTACTAAAAGAATGAAAGAAGGAAGGAGAGGGCGGACCATTTACGTACCCTCATTCTCCTCATGAGGGTGCACGCTGATGGGGGGAAAAAAAAAAGGGAGGGAGGGAAAAAAGACGCCATCACATCATTCATCTCGAACGTGCGGCAAGGAATTAGAGGAAGGGGGGAGGGAAAAAAAAAGGACGCGGGCCGATCTTGCGTCACCTCACGCGGCACAAAAAGAAAGGGAAACTCCCAACAAGTGCCTCTAGCGCGTGGAGAAATCTCGCCGGTGAGAGCGATCACTCCGGCATTAGAATTGGTTACGAGGAAAAGCGCTAGGGGAAAAGGGGGGGGGAACTGATTTCACGCATTCGTGGCCGGCCCGCCGGGCGTATGGCGCCGACTTTATCAAAACTAGCGCAGCGTGACTGGCACCACGTCGACAAAAAAAAAAAGAAGACAGCACAACCATTCCAAGCGCAGCTCGCGATGGACCGCAACCAGCAAGAGAAGACCAGAGAATGATCGAAGAGTAGACGTCGTGGTCGAGACCTTCCGCGACCCGAGGAAGGGAAAAAGGGAAGAAAAAAAATCCATCCCACCATCATCATGTGTTTCGATCGCGGGGCGAAAAAACCGATCAGCTACAAGCCTGGATAAGAACTATCTTGGCTCTTCGCTTTCCGGCGTGAAGGAAGGGGGATCGCGCGCCGTCGGTGCCGGCAAGCGAGAGAAGGAAAGGGAGCATCGGCAGGGCGGTTGTTTTCGCACTGCTCAAAGCGGGGAGAAAAGAGGGAAACGCGTCGTTTGCTCGATACCTATTTGCCAAAGCAAGAGGAGAAAGCGCCTGTCCGCTTTTTTGGTTCGTTTCCCAATCTCACCCGGCTCGATGGAGAAAGAAGATGCAAGGCCGTCGAGGGTACTTTTTCATTGTCCATCCAACAGAATGAAATGGAGAGGGGGGGAAGAGGGCCAGATTTTGGCAGACTATTCGCGCTTCAAGACCCAATCGTGACCGGCCTCAAAACAACGACGAAAGGCAAGAAAAAAAAAAGTTATTCCGCTATCAAGGGCCCGAAAACAAGCGTGTTCCCCGGGCGCCACCCGGTTACAAGATTCGAGGAGGCGATGGCGGAGAAGAGGAAAAACGGTTGCGGCGCGTCAAGCACGACTCGATGGGAGAAAAAAATGCCGACAAGTGTTCCACCTTCCCCCTGCCAGACAAGACCGAACCTGAAGGGGGAAGGAGGGGAGGAAAGGATTTGCCTCGGACTTACTATCGAAGATGGATGAAAAGTAGAGAGATAGTAAGTCCGATCAAATCCTTCACCAAAGAAAAAAAAAAAAAAAAAAAAGGATGCGGTCTGTCTGGCGGGTGGAAACTTGATCGCATGCCGGGAAAAAACCAGACGCGTCGTGCTTGAAGCGCTCACCGTTTTTGCGACCGCTCAAATGCGGTGCGCCAAGAAAAAGAGGGGGGAAAACCGTGTCACGGACACGCTCTGCGTACGAGCAAAGGGAAGAAAAAGGAGTCGCGAGGCCCAAACTCCTCTAAAAGCGCTTGAAAGAGGGGAGTTGTTCTTGAGGCCGTCACGAGGGGGAAGGGGTAACGACGAATCGTCTGGCCAAATCTTGCCTCTTCATCGCGCGGCCAAAGCAGAAAAAAAAAAGAGGAAGGGTACCCGTCGACGGCCTTGAAGACCCGCACGGGCGGAAAGGGACAGGTGCGCTTGGGAACGAAGCGTCCCGTTCTGATCGTATAGCACGCGGAACGGGAGGGGGGGGGGGAAAAGACGCGTCGATGTATTGGCCCTCGCCGCCGGCGCACGCGAGGAAAAAGGGGAAGCCTATGAACGCCCCCGGGAGAGATATCGCCTATCGCATTGCCGGCAAAGAAAAAGAAGGAAAAAGGGGAAAAATCTCTCACGCCGGAAAGAGAGAGAAGGGCGGGAGCTGAGCGGTCCGGTCTGTCCCGCGACGATATGAACACAGAGGAGGATCGTAGCCTAAGCCCTCTCGGCAATTACGCCCGGCGCGGGAGAATCTCGAATCATCGGCGAGATGCAGTTCTCTGGCTCGCGCTTGTGAGGTCAATCGCGAAGGCTGCCGAGGGGAGGGGGGGGCTCATCCGTCGCGCACCATCCGAGTTGTCGACGTGGCGCGATTTGATCACGTCGGCGCCCATCTCGGCCGAGAATTCGAGGCAGGTCGGGGAAAAAAAAGAAAGGAGGAAAAAGACTTTTGGGCGCTTTTCCATACACGGGGAACAAAGGGGAGAATGATCAACCCTGGCGAGATCGATTTTTGCTCCGAGCCGGATCGCCCTCACGAAGAGAAAAAAATCCCGTACAGTTCCATCTTGTGCCTCGTGAGGCTGACGCCAATGAAAGAGATATTTTGCATCGCTCGACATCGCCGCGTTCGCGAACTAAGAAGAGGAGTGATGGCGTTCTCCTACCGCCCGTAGCGGGGAAGGACGGCGGCAGGGGGGAAAATCAGGAGCCTGAGGTAAGATAAAATTGTCGCGTAGCCGACGTTCGGATTAATTTTTTTTACAGATAGGGGAACCCATGTCCGAAGAAGACGAGGCGATTCGGAAAAGCCAGGCTCCTTCATCCGAGCATGGAACGAGTGCATACGCTCTTCACAGAAAAAGGAAAGGGGTGAACCGATGTCAGCGGTTTCCACCCCAACTCAGGAGAAAAGAGCCCGCGCGACGTGAAACCACTCGCCGTGCGCGGCGAAAGATATGACTTCTTCCAGAGAAAAAAAAAAAGAAGAAAGGCTCGGCGGCATGCTGATCGCGAGTCGGAGATCACCAGTCCCTGAAGACGAAGGGTGCGATAGTCCGATTTCGGGAGCAGGATTTTTCGCGCCTTCTCTGCAGTCCGACCCGGAAGAAAGAAGAAAAAGACAAGAAAGACCTCGCTTCGCTAAGTTCGCTCATTCGGCCATCACTACAGAGAGAGGAAAAAAGAACGGAAGGACGTGTTATCGCGTAAAAGAAACGAAGGACACGCCTTTGATCAAGAAAAATTCCTCGTCGGCATCCGGAAAAAAAAGAAAAGGGGGTCGCCTGCCTTTCACTGCCCTCGCTGCATTCGGCTGCACTGGTCTCTCTCTCAACAAAAAAAAACGGCCGATCAGCTGGGGCGTTGACGCTGGCTAAATAAAATGCGTCCGCCTGCGCGGTGCGGGAATGCTCGGAAAGGAGAGAAAGGAGGGGCCTCGTTTCTTTTACCGCGATAAGAAACGCATAAGTAGGTGAATGCGCGGCTTGAGTGGCGAATGATCGAACTAGCTAAGCGCGGATGATCGATTGGCCGAGGAGGAAAAAAGAGCGCGAAACAAATCTGCGCGAAATCGCAGAGAAGATGTCCCCTGCGCGACAAGGACCTGGTGATCATCGATCGCGAAATAAGCCGCAGAAAGGAAAAAAGGAGAAAGACGGTCCGCGCGATCTGGACGAAGGTCAACGTGAGCCGACGGAAAAAAGAGGACGCGGCGCAACTTAAGGGAAGTATGTCCAGAGTGGGTGAAACCGCTGCCATCGTCACAACCGTAAGAAAGAAGGAGTCATCTCCGAATAGCTTATGCCCTCGGTACCAGGCGCGGAATGGGAAGGCAAGTGTACGTCGACGATAGAGCACGCTTTCTTCTCGTCATGGGTCACATATAATCCCGGAAGAAAGAAGGAGAGGGGGAAATCGGCTACTCGACCCTTTATCGGACCCGACGCGAAGAACGAGAACACTTCGCGAAGGCCACGCCCGCTACGAGGGGGCGGTAGGAGAACGCCAGAAAAAAAGAAAAAGGAAGGCACGATTATCGAGTTCGAGACGAAGGGAATCGGGGGAGCGGATGCAAAATATCGTCGCGCTCGATCGGTGGCGGCCGAAAAAAAAAGGAGGTCTGCTCCGAACTGCCAAAGCACAACAAAAAAAACTGCTCGGAGCAAAAAGAGATCTCGCCCGGGTGATAATCGAAGAAACGCCGCAAGGAGAATTGGGGGAGAATCGGTACGCGTCCCGGGAGGAAAGAAAAAAAAAAAAAGGGAACTCGAATTCTTCGGCGTATGGGGCCGACGTAATAGGCGCAGCGGTGACTTTCGACCACGTCGACAACTCGGACTTGTGCGCGACGGAGAGGAAGAAAAAAAATCGCTATTTTACCAAAAGAAAGCAAGCGAACTGATTCCCCTCGCGATGATTAGGGGAAAGGGGGAGAGAACTTCGCGCCGGCGGGTCAGTTGGGGACGGAAGGGCTCTCGAGGAATCTCCGCAAGATCAATCCCAATCTCGGCGGGTCGCGGGCCAAGACGGAAAAGGATAAATCTGGGGCGCGTCGGATTTCCGGCGTGAATCGATCAAATCGGGGAGCAACAGGATACCCGGAGGGGAATTCACTTGGGCGAGAAGGCGATAGAAGAGAGTTCGCCTCGGCAGGATGCGGTTTGTTTCGCACTGCTCACACTCCAAAAAAAGGGAGGAAAGACCTATTTCACATGCACTAAATTACGCGTGCCGGTGCTCCCTCGAGAGAAAAGAGCGCAACCGGACTCGATGCTTCCGCCTGGAGCCCGTGCGGAGGCTTCAGGCAGAAAAAAAAAAACATTACATTTCCGCTGCTTTGGCGCGACAGAGAAAAAAGCGAACGCGCTTCAGACCAAGACGTGACCGGCTCAGAACAACGACTACTTCAATCGCATTTTTCGAGGAGTGGGAAGAAGGGAAAAACGACCGTTATTCCGCTATCAAGGTGCTCGAAGGAGAGAGAACCGGGTTACAATATCGAGGAAGATTTCGCATCCGCATTTTTGCGGCGGGGACAAAAAACGTGGGCACGCGCGATGGGCAGAATTCTATATCATTCCCGGCAGCCGAAAAAGAAAAAAAAAAAGGGGAAGTGTCGCTTGGCGCCGGACATGAAGGCGTGCCTGAAGGAGTGGGGATA
>Ga0179593_1305832_pt1 | contig 14427 bp, 16 predicted proteins | sample CZODoug2_1_08_16_FD_185931 | JGI IMG/M metagenome (GOLD analysis project Ga0179593, IMG submission 185931) | Vadose zone soil fungal communities from Angelo Coast Range Reserve, California, USA - CZODoug2_1_08_16fungal (PacBio error correction) | ecosystem: Environmental > Terrestrial > Soil >...
TGACTCTCCTGGTTTTCTCGCACTGAAGCCAAAATAGGAGAAGGGGGTACTCCTTCTTCGGAAGAAAAAGGGGAATCGGCGAAGGTCTGGTTTTTCTCGGTCATCGGAGAGGGCTAATCCGGGAGCTTGGAGAATCAAAGGTAGGGAAAGGAGAACTGGGAAAAGACGTCGACGGTTCACTGAAACAGGGGAGGAGGCTAGGAAAACGGACTCGAGTCCTCGTAGTATTGGACTGAACAGGGCGGATCAGAGAAAAGAAAAGATGACTAATCTTGATCCTCGAAAGAAACAAACCGTACCAGGACATGGGTCTACTTATACCTAACTACCGGAGTAGCACCATTTACGGGTACCAGGAAAAAGGGAGTGCCGAAGCAGCGTCAGTTGAGATTGATATTCTCACAGCGCCGAAGGGGAATGAAATCAGAGAAATTGATGAGGCGTCATGGGAGCAAGGAAATTCGGAATAGCCCTCAGGACCGCCTACCATTCTAAAGCGTCCTTATTCGAAGAAACGCCGGGGCGGTTTGACTGTCAGAATCCCGTAGGGGGCAGACGGGCAGTTGAACTTGCAGGCGGGGGACCGCAGCACTTGCCCGGGGGAAGGGGACTAGAAGTCCTCAAGGAAAAAATGGCGAGAAAAGGAAACTTCGAAGATCTCAGACGTGATCTAGTGAAAAGGAACACGTAGAACAAGTTAAGGGCGCCACACCCATGCTGGGTGAATCAAGAAGATGTGGTGGTCGGGAAAGAAGGAAAAAACAGAACCCCTTATGGGTCCGGTACAAAAAAACGACAAAAAGAAGAAGATTGGCGAAAGGGAAGCCCTTGAGTAGCTGGAAGAAAGGTGGAGATGTCGGGAAAGAAAAAAAACTGGACCTTACCATGGGGAGGCGAAGCGCCCTCGGTGGCATAATAAGCTAATTTGAGGAGGCCTTCGTATGCGAAGGCGAAGCCAAAAAAGACGCGGGACTCTGGAAAAAGGGGACGGCCTACCCGTACTCCGAAATCATCCCAAACAGGGGGGGGGGGGATTCGGCCACAAGGCACGGTCCCTCTTTAGAAGTATGAAAGGAAAAGCCGAGCCTAGGAGAAAAAAAAGTTGGGAAGGCAAAAGGAGGATTGTTGCTAGGTCAGTGAACCATGGGAAAAAAACCGGCCTGGGTGACCAGTGTCCGAGAGGCACTCGTTAGATAACTATGGGGCGGCAAAACAGTAGAAATTCGCTACCTTTGGGGAGGAAAGTGAACTACATTGATACCCGCATCTTATGAAGCAATACTTACTAAGCTTCATCGGCAAGCGAAAGGACAAGAGGGAGAGAGCACGGACGAGACACAGATCTTGGCTCTTGTCGGGGGGGAAGCAGAGCGGGAGGAAATCATCATTTCTAATCTCAACAAAGGCGGCGAAATCGCTACGAAAGTCCTACCCAAGAAGACGTCGACCCGCGTGGTTCGACTACCCTAGCGGAATCAACGAATCCTCGAAAAGAAGACAAAATAGCTCGGGAAGAAGTGAAGGACTTCGACTATAAAAAACACACCATAAAGAAGCCCGTGCCTCCGCGGATGCAGATCCTGAAGAGCTAGAGACCCTCGCGGCTAATTTTATTCTGGGGAGACCAGGGGCGAAAGAAAGCAAGTCGTAAACAAAACAAGAGACTAGTTCCAGAATGTCCAGTGTTACAGGAGGACTGGGGAGTCTCCAAAGCAGACGAACAGGTGTCAAGGGCGGAGATCCGGACCGGAAACGGGAAAAGGAAACCCCTGTTCTCGCTGCAGGTTAAAATTCTGGGCTCAGTACCTTTGCTTTCAAAAAAGAAAGGGTGTAGGTGTTGGGACTATGCCTGTACGTGAATTAGGGTGAACATTCGAAACAACCAGAAGGCGGAAAATCCGGCGACTGACGGAAAAAAAAAAAAGTACCTTCGGGTCATGTGACAGGCATGGGAACTTCACTGACCAGCGGGTCTCCCTACGTCCGGGAGGGATTCGGGGTTCTCTCTGACGCTGACAGCTCAGCCCGACCCGGCGAAACGCGTCTTATACAACAAAAAAAAAAAAAGGTTAAACAAAGGGCGAGGGTGGCGTAAAGGGGGGGTTCGCAAGCAAGGGCCACCGCCGGAAAACTTCTCGCTGCAGAATGGGAACCCGGGCTATCTAAAACGAAACTCAGGAGGGCTCTCGAAAAAGGCCCGAGGGGGCATGGCCTGAAAGGTTGAACTTGGGAAAATCCACAGAAAGAGCGGGTGCCTCCAAGTTCTTTCCCGTAGGCGGCTGCCAGCGAGTGATGCATCATGTCATTGAGCGCGCCAAGCAGATGTGAAGAAGAGCTAAGAACGGGCTGAACCTTAGACTTCACTCCGCGGGAGAACGCATAGCGGCAGCCTCGAACCAAGGTCCCGAGCCGCGAGAACGCAAAAAAAAACCGATGTCCAGGGTTGAAAACAGGAGCATTGCCAAGGACACGGGGGGTGCGACGGAAATGCTAAATGGCTTTCCGGCAGAAAAAAGGGGGGGAAGAATCCCATGTCGGGTTGTATCGCCATGGCGGGAGAAAACAAACGCGTCGAGAAGCAGTCTCTCACACTTCGATATCTGCGTCTCTGAAATCACAGACATCCCTCGAAGAGGCTTAGTGTAAAGGGAGAGAAGCCAAGGCGTCCGAAAGAAACCGAAGATCTCGAGTCGAAAAAGACGGAGCGAGCTGGGGTCTGTGAAGCTATCCTTACGAGAGAATGGAACATAAATGGGAGATGTGGGAGGATCATCTGACTCTTTAAAATTCTCGAACTATGAGTCGATGTCTAGCGAAGATCTATAGAAAAAACAACAAGGGGGGGATGATTCAAATAGAAAGAAAAATTAATCTCGGATCGAGAGCTGGGCTCTAAGGGGTCGTCCCACGACTCGGAAATCTCCCAGGCCCCTGGGGAAGGCCTATTCTCTGCTGCATGGGGGAATAACAAGGAGCCGCGAGTCACGGCGAGGACCGCGCGGGTAGGCGAGGACGAAGGCCGTGGGAAGGCTGACCAAAGGAGCCCAGGAATCGGGGAAGAGAGGTCTTTAGAAGGGAAGACTGAAAAATAGGAGAAAGAGCCCCTTGACGGGGAGTACGGCTCGTGGGGAGCCCTTTAATCTCAAAAAAAGACAGGCGTCGGAACCTCGGCTGACGGACCAGGCACCTGGGAATCCTTCTATTTTAGAATTTTACTTAAAGGGAAAACCGACGGCAGCAGTAACTGGCTGGTTCAGGAGGTGGGAAAAAAAATGGGGAACTGGTAAAGGGCGGTCGGAGGAGCGCGCATGAGCTCGGGGACGGCAGCCACGGAGAAGCCCTTCTCTTCTCTTGTACAGCTGCTGGCTAGGTTCCGGGGGCTCAGTCAGGAGCATCAACGACGCAAAAAGAAAAGCGGGACTCCCGCGGGAGGCCACCCGAGGAATCGTCGATTGTTTGACCATCAAAAGAAAATTCGGAGTCGACAAAAAGCGTCCATGACCTTAAAAAAGAGGGAAACGTCTACGGGATGAAGTTCGTGGAGACCGGGGTCGAAGGCATCGCCCGGGTTGACCATGGGGAAATAACACGGGGATAAGTTGGAAAAAACGGAAGGTGAAAGACGGCTCGCTCGTTGGGCAGAACAAACCGAAATCTCTACAAAAACAAAACACGTTGAAAGACTCAGAGCACATTGGGAGTAGGGATGTGGAAGGAGGCCAGAATAAGGGGGGGCAAGGGTCAGAGTCCCAGACAGAATGGCAGGAAGAGGGGATACGCGTTTGTCGTGAAGTGCGCTTAGCAGAGGAAGACCCAAGGCACGAAGGACTTTGGAAGGTCCAGTCTCCATATCGAGCTCCTGGCTTTTTGGGTCGGGGGCTCACGATGTGTAAATGACATGGGAAGGAGAGGGACGGGGGGAAAAAAACCCGGCAATGACGGGACCAGGCCAAATGGAAGAGAGACGATCGGACAATCACCCCGACACTAAGAAGGGGGTGCGGACGTTGAAGGAACGGCATCTCCTCCAGGAAAGGTGCAGTAGTACTGGGAATGCTAGATCCCGCCCACTAAAAAAGGGGACCGAGCAAAAGAAAGGAAGGCCAGGGTTTGGGCGGGCCAGCCTTAAGCACGTGTCGGCAAGTGAGTACCCTTCATCGGCTCTTTCGGGGGAGACGGGAGAGGGGGAAAAGAAGAATACGGTGCGAACCATGGATGGGGGAGGTGTTTGGGGAGATAGTCTACTATGATAAATTCAGCCGAGGAGGGGTCTCGGGAGAGAGAATTCAGACGCTTGAGACGAAACATCGGTTACTGAGGCTTGTTTGTGATTATCGGCGAGCCTAAGGGAAGCGGACACAACGGGGTGAATCTTTAGAGAGAGAAGGATCCAAGATCTTCTAACAAACTATTATCAAAGCGGGGGTTTTGATGATCTCGGGGTCTATTCCGACTCAGGTTTTTCTCCTATGCCTTTCTCCCCATTGGTAGTCTTCGTAGACGCGGCTTTTTTGGAAACCTTTGGTTAAGAACCAAGTGATGCCACCACTGGGGGACTATCAAGGTCGCAGCACGAAGCACGCGATGAGGGACAAGGGAAAAGAATCGCTTTATGCTACTGGAAAGACCAAGCCGTCTGGAAAGCCTGGTCAGCGAAAACGCCGACACTGCATCTGCCCTTCACCCATCGTTGGGGATATAAACTCCTGCGAGAAGGGAGCCATTTGCCAAAAAACGGGTGCTGGGGATCCGGTCCGAAAGGGAAAGCCTCGCGGGCCAAGGTCTTGACCTGGCGCTGGAGATCGAAGGCGAAAAAAAACAAAAACCAGGATGACGACATTTCTCCAGGCAGGCGGTGACGTCTACACGTGGGGGCAGTCTAGGTTGCTGGGGGGGCGACTACGTACTGCCAGTAAGTAAAGCGTGGGAGAGAAAAAGGCCATTCTTGAGGAAGGTCGACGTGGGGGGAGAACATACAATCACGTGGAGGAGTGAGGAGCGTCTCGACGCAACATCTGGAGGGAGCAGACCATCACATGTTTCGGTCTTGGAGGAAAGAAAGGGCGCGAAGGGCAGAGAGGAAGAGAAAGATAAGCGAGATAGGACCAAATGGTCGTGAAGGGGAGGGTGGGGGGGGAAAGAGAGGATCTATATCTGATCGGGGGGGGGGGAGACCGTGAGAGCATCGCCTTGGAGAGCAGTCCGGAAGGCAAAGGAGCGCAAAGCCCGTTATCTTCCTGTAAGGGAAAACCCACTAAAGCTGTGAGTAACGGGAATAGAGTGTCTGGAGGAATGGGAAATTCTTTACAGGAGGCCATGCGCATTAAGTCTTGACCCAAGGACCGAGACTAAAACCTGAAGTAATTTCACACTCAAGTCAAGCTTTTAATCCGAAAACGACGAGGGAGGTTAGAACATTTCCCGAAAAGGGGTTTGTACCACTGAGCGTCACACGCGATTTTTTGAGGGGATGCATGAAGGCTAGAAGTGGGGGCCAGGTACAAGTGGGCGGGGGGCGGAGTTGCGAAAGCAGGATATTTGCTGGGGGTTCTGCGGGGCGTAAGAGGGGGTCTTCATGATCATGCACCGACGGCTCGAGCAGAAAGGCAGCTGAAAGAGGAAGACTTCTAAACTTCAAGTCTAACCCGCAGTAGATCCAGGGTAAACTGTGAAAAATAGAAGGCGATCAAACCCGCCTACGAAAGAAGACCCGGGGGAAAAAAATGACGTCATCTTGGGGCGAAATGTTTGAATCGACGGGAAACGGCGAAGCCCATCTCTCTGAAGGAGAAAAAAGAAAAAAACAACTAGTTAGTAAAAGAGATGCTGGGGTGGTCCTCTCCAAGGTCAACTCGAAACTCGAGAAACGAACCGCGGCGGAGCGCCTGCGCGATAATCGGACTTCGGGGGAAGATGTGAAAGACGCCCGGCGAGATGGGATTCAGATGACTTGGCGAAATATGAGCCTTCGGGTCGCCATGGGGAGGACTGCTACTCGCATAAGAAATTTCAGAAGAAGACATCTCGAGCCGAAAGTGGATTAGGGATCATAGTTGGGGGTTGGTGGGTGGGTTTTGAGGTGTGGTGGTGGGGGTGGGGGGGGGCAATTTACGCCTCGCTCTCCCATAGAGGGCTGAGAAGCAATCAGAGCCAATAAACCCACTTACCAGAAAGTTAAAAGACGTAACCTGTTGCGACCCGTCAGGTCAACTCGTGAAGGGGAGCGTGGTGACCGGTCGGGAGATGTCCTACAGCAAGTTCGTGGATATCTCAGAGACGGAATCCTGGTGAGTGAACTTCAGCAGATCTCTTTTGAAAGGCGTACGGGGACCAGGGGAAGCACGTCAAGCCGCCCAGCTGTCACTTGAACCCCTCAATTTAACGGAGGGAACTTCCGCAGATACATCTGTCATAGAGATTTCGTTGAAGGCAGAGAAAGAAGGAGAGGGTTGACCGGCGCCTGGCAAAAGAAAGTCCTCGGTCGCTTCACAAAAAAACTTCGGACAAGGATCGAGCCGGTGAGGGATAAACAAACTTCCGACGAGGGAGGGGCGAACCCGACTCAACAGGGGTCTGGGAAGCCGCGGAGTGGATAGACTATGGAAAAGAAGAAGGCAAACAACAAGGATGTTGCAAGAAGCAACCAAAACGCTAATTGGGACGCAGTAAAGTTAAAAGACAACGTACGTTGAAGTCTATGTGCACGTTAGAAATGGGGGGAAGACCATGGTAACGACGGGCCTGGGGGTCAAAGAAGTTCGCTCCAGGATGGATTGCTCTTCTTTTATAAACTGCGCCGGTGACGAGGCCAGGGGGGACGGATCTGAAGTTGCACACGGATGCCATACACCATAGGAAAAACCATGCCCAAGTTAAACGGAGTCGAGCTGCTCCCACAGACAAAGGAAAACGAAGCAAGGGGCGGCGTTTGCTAGGTCTTACTCAGGCCCGCAGCAACGAAAGGGGGCGCTTAGCGCAACGCTATGTAAACCGGGGGCCAATCGGGGCGGAGGGAGGCAGACCGGCGAGGAGTCGCGGACCGTTTGCAATTTCTGCGAGGGACAAATCATCTTCGCCGACGAATCTTGCGCCGGCCTAGGCGACGGGGAGAAATCGCCGGCTACTCTACACACTGGGTAGAGGGAGTCGAGGCGCTCTGCTCGGAAACTCGTTAGTCGAACCATCGAGGGGGGATGCGGCTACGAACCGTGAGACGAAAAGAGAGTGACGGACCCGATGGGCTACTACGAAGCGCGGATGACTCGAGAAGTAGAAAAGCGGGAGGAAAAAGCTGAGGAAAAGCAGTGAGGTTCATCGGAGAGACTACTTCCCCACCACACCTAAAATAAAGCGGACAGGGAAAAGTTGAAAGAGGCGCTACTACTCCGCGCGAAGAACCCTCGCCGCGAAAAATGTGGTACTAGAGAGTACTCCCAACCGAGAAGGAAGCTGCAACCCAAAAACTGGCCGTCCATCTGGGCACCCTTTTGGAGCCTGGAGGGAAAATTCAACAAGTACGACCTGCAAAAAGTTTTTCTGGAGAGAGGCATGACACTTAACTGGAGTGAAACACCCGAGGGGAGACGGAGTCTATGTTGAAGAATTAGCGGAACTGGAGGTACACGTGAGTAGTGAACGGTTTCGGGGGGAAGAGACGGTGTAGAAACTCTGCTTACGTACTGAAAAAGACGGCAGAAAAGGGGGGAGCTACTCAAGCCGCCGGCGTCAAAGCACGTAGCGGGCTCTCATCTTCGAAACCTGGGACGATAGCAAGGCAGTACGAAGAAAACAGAATCCCGACGGCCATAACTGGCGATTTAGAATGCTATGAGTACGCGTCTCGACTGGAGGGGTCGTAGACATCGCGGAGGGAGAGGTGGGGCCCGTTCGATTCGTGGGGGTTCGGGAAACCAGCTCGCGGACACATGAAAGGGGGTTGCGGCTGGATCGAAGGCTGCAGGCGCGGTGGGAACAAGACGAGAGACGGGGTGCCAGACTCGATAGCGGCTGGTAAAGACACAGTAACAAGGTGGGGGCAGATGGGAAGCCCGACCGAAAAATTGTGGCCTCCGCATTCGGGGAGAAAAAGAAAAGTCGGCTCTGGCTTGAGAGAATGATACAGTGAGGGACGAGGCACGCACGACGCTGTAGTGACTGCAGAGAAGACTGCGGTATGCCCTGTGAGCTATGGGGGAGAAAACACTCATTGGAACTCTGGGGCCCGATAAAGGAACCTGGGCTGCGAACCCGCAGCGCTCATACGCCTAGGTTTAAAGGCTAGGGGGGAACCGGGCAAGAGTTAACCGCCTATGCGGGCCTGAGGAGCGTATAGGGGGACGACCCCCAGGTAGGGGAGCGAAAGGGGGCTCAAGCAGAGGTACATATGAAAAAAGGATAAGACCATCTGCTCACAGAGGGCTAGAGAAAAAATAAGCATATCGGGACTAGGCGGGCGCTTTGGAAAGGCCCCAGGATGCCTCCGCCTGAGGATTCCGGCCGAGTGGCGCCAGGGAACGACGAGGCAGTCTAAGTTGTGCTGAAAAAGAGGGCGCCTCAACTGGCCCCAGGGACCGGGGGGAGTTCCTGGAAGGGGAGAGTACCGTAGGCCGCACTGATCTTAATCGAGATCTCAGCTGAGGGGATAACATAGTCAGAGAGACACTTAAGGGAGTATTAAATATAGATATGGAGTATGAAGAGGTCGGAAGGGGGACCCGGGACTTTTCTCAGGGACGGATGGGAAGTCGACCTCACAGCGACCGTCCTTTAGGAAAAGGGCTTCGGCGAAGTGTGAAATCAACGACGCCGAAAGGTCTTCGCCTCTAAGGGTGTAGAGAGTGAAGGACGCCGCCGGGAAGACTCCAAGGCGCCACAGAGCTCGCTTATGCTGTTCGTAGGACTAAAGAAAGATAGCACTCCGAGAAGAGGGGAGAGCAAACTACAGCGGTAGGTCTCAAGAAGGGGCGCCGACACAAGAAAAGGGGGAGTCTTCCCCGTCTCCAAAGGGGAATCGCAATGGGGAGGCATCTGTTTAAATAAAAGGTCCAAGCGCCAGAAGATCTCGAAGGCTAGTGCGGTTAGAGGTCTCATTTAAGGCGAGGCGTGTGACTGCAGGATCCTGCTTCTCGGGAGGAAGGCCTCAAGAGGAACACTACTAGACTTCCGTAGTACATCTAGGGGGCAAGAGAAGATCGTAGAGGGAGCATTAATCGCGAAGCTCGCGCCTCGGGCCGGACCGGGTATGCTCAGACCTTCTCTTCTTGGTTTTAAGCAGACAGGGCTTCAGCATGCAACGGGGAAGAGAATACGCTCGCGAATGAGGAAACGTCTCGGAGGGAGAGGTGTCAAAAAGCGGAAGTGCAGCAGCGAGAATAAAGCAGTTTTAACCAGTCGGCGAGGGACGACCAAGACGAAATAATCGACCGGTCGAAACAAGTTGACGATTCCGCGAGGACTCTGATGTCTTCTGCGGGGGCTAAGAAAGAAAGTAGAACTATGGAGCCATATCCTCAGGGGCCTTCGTGAGGTTCGTTTTGATAAAACTTAACAGACCCATAAGGAATTGTTGGAAGGTCAGGTGGGAAGAATCTTCCGGCCAGGGTTGTCGGACATCTCATGGGTCCTGACTTACGTACAAGAGAGAAAGGGAAGGGCAATATAACTCAGGAGGAAGAGACGCCCCGGTCCCGACAGTGAAAGAGGTACGAAGAAAGGCTCGAGCAACTCGTTTTTGCTACAGTTCAGGTCAGAAAATATAAGGATAAAAGGTGGCAGGTAGGGGGGATGGGGAACGTCTCGGAGACCAGTGCCCCGAAAAAAAGAAAAGACCCCTATGGGACCCTTTGTGGAAAGCCGGAAGGCCGAGGGCGGTCGAACCAGACGCCAGGGTCGCGCGGGAAGTTAGCGCGGAAGAGGATCGAGAAAGCAAAAAAAAGGATGAGGGGGGGTTTTTTGTACGGTGTCGAATAAGAGACCTTCAGCCCGATCGATGTGGGCGCGGCGAGGAGAGGTCAGGACAGAGAGTGGATCCTATCTGTCGGGAAAGGTGGTGTCGGAGCGCGTATAAAGAATCGCGCAGATTTGGGGGATAGTTAGACTGGCGAGAGAAAGAGCAGCGTCGAACACCTAGCCAGAGAGAAGGAGCAGGCTAAATTCCGCGAAAAATGTAGACGATGCCGTCTCCAAAGGGGCGGAGGAGAGCTTGATGGGAATAAGGGAAGGAGGAAAGACCAAGGTCGCGCTCTCCTGTCTCGCAACGTGATCTGTATGGGGAGACCCGAGGGAGGGTTCTAGCTTGAAAAGATCCCTGCCTTGGTGATGGGGGGGCCAGGTGAATCTAACACGTAAGAAGACGCATTGATGAAACTCTCCTGGGATTTGTGTGTATATAAGAGCCCTGAAGGAGTAACGGAAATGTTGCGCGACCATTGGGGGGGGGGGGGGTCTCCTTGATACTGAAACGTCCGATAGATCGGAAAATGGAAAGCTGTGAAAGAAGGGAAATCCAGCAATGAGCGAAATGGCTTGCGACTCAAGAGGTCTTCGTCGGACATGGGGAAAAGTCGGAAACAGTCGAGTGTAGACCCTCCAGTACAGAGTCACGATGAAAAAAGGGCCTGGGCTCCAAAGGAGGGCGGTGGCGACAATTTACCATCAGGGGGGGGGTGGGGGGACGGGTCGTATCGAAACAAAACTTCGGATCGCACACAAGGTTTTCGACGGAGAAAACGACGGCGCCCAGGAAAGAAAAAAGACCAACCAACGTCCTCGGTAAAAACGAGAAGCACGCGATATGAGGTCTCAGAATGGCCGGGAGAACGGCTAGTACTCTAGGAAGGCATCTACGGATCGGGGGCGAAGAGGGCAGGTCAGGTAGTTCGCCTGCAAGAAAGACTGGAAGGAAAAAACCGGGATCTTAGGGGGGGGAGCCCGCCAGCAAGGGCGAAACTGCGGTAGGAGTCATACATGGAGGGATTGCCCAAAGGGGCGAGGAAGGGGATTGAAAAACTACGGTCATTTTGAAGCGGAAGGAATTATCCGAAGAGTCGAAGCGATGGAGAAGATAAAAGCGAGAGCGGATGTGAAAGTACCTAGGTCCCGAAAAATGGTAACACGGGGAGGAGTCAGACGTTTCTGACAAAAGACGGGAGGAGTAGCCGGAGACGGGAAGTGTGGTCTTACTGGCAGACGATCTGCGGAACGGCGGCGGTAGGGAACATAGAGGAGCCTCAGAAAAGATCGAGCAAAAACTAGGGTCGCCCTTCTAAGATCCTTAGAATTCCCAGCCAGGGCCCCGAAGGGAGCCTATCTACTCCAAGTCCTATGGGCAGCGCTCAAGAGGAAAGCTCCGAATAGTCCCCGATGTAGACGCAGGCGTAAGAAAAGAGTTCAGTGTGAGGCTCAGTTACACGAGGCACATCTAATCCAACCAAGAAACGGGAAATGAAAGAGTAAGTGGACTTTTGACGCGCGCCTAGAGAACCAAAATCGGTAGACGTCCTGCGTAGAGCTAGGATTGAGAGGCGGTTTATCGGCAAAAGAATCTGGTAACCCTAGACGGGCGAGAGGTCTTCGTGTCCCCTTGGGATTCGAAGGTCTCGCAAAGACGGAACTGAAGCGAAAGGCTCTATCTCTAGGGGGGGAAGCCGACGAGGACGAGAAAACGCCCACAGCTACGAAGACGCAGAAAGAACCAGAACAAACCCGGAACAGGCGCCGGCGACGTAGACCGTGCCGAAAGAACAGAAAAATCGTCCAAGTGAAGGGCAGAGGGGTTACCAGCAAAAAGAATGGGGAGAGGAATCAAGTGAGAGGGGCTACGAAATAGACTGATCACTTGTCGGGGAAGTCAGGAGTGGAGTGCTCGGAGGGGGGACGCAGAGACGTACTGAGCCCTGGGAAAACGGCCATCCGAACCCAGGCTTAGAAGTAGGCCAGGGAAGATGCAGGAGTTATTGATTTCAGGCAATCACCGTCAGGGAAAGGGAATGGGGCGGGCGTACAAGCAGCGGGACATGAGGTACTAAAAAAAAAATCGACCTTCCTCGGAAGAAGGAAAGGACGCACAAACCTTGGAACTGGGATCTCGAACCTGTGGACTCTTGCCTAGGAGAGAAAAGTCTTCGACAGAAGTCAAAACCGAGCACCATGTGTAATGTTGGAAAGGCCATGTGAGAAAGAGGCGATCAGAAGAATCACCCCTGTGGCATTGGGAAAAAAAGCTCTATGGTCCGAAAAAAGGTTCTGCCAGCAGTGAAGGGACGGGTATCGATTCGACACCTCTAAAAAGTAAGAAAAAAAAACCCTGTGGAGACCTAGTTTGGGCAGAAGGTCGCCATCTGGAGGGGAAAAGAAGACCATCGGAGAGAAGTCTCAGACAGCGGACGTGCCGAAAAAAGAGCAGACAGCAAGGCGGGCTCTAAAAGAGGGTGGCCTTTCGAAGAAACAGGGGAGATTGGAAGACCAGAGAGCAAAGAGCCGATGGGTGGGGGGGGGGGTCCAAAGGGCCGTTTTGCGCGGGAGACGCAATGGGAACACGGAAAAAATGCGTGATCTGCCAAGTAGCAGAGAAAACAGCGTTGGAGAAACCTGGGCTCAGCTCGTCCCCCACACGTGTCGGAATCTGGGTCTCTACTTCGGGGCTAGCGGGGGTCGTCACGACATTGCTAACCCCAGCATACTGGCCACCGAGAGAGAATCCTTGCAGAGCTACCCTAGGCAGTCTAGAGAGCATAGTACAAAAATCTCGTGGCTAGGAGTATAATCTAAAATGCTCTACGCCACTGGATAGCAGCTACCAAATGCTCGCACATATCTTCTAAAAGAAAATCTCCGAACCGACAACGGGGACCACGTTGAGTCAAACTCATCGACTTCGAATCGAAGGGGAAAGCGCCTAAAGGAAGCTCGGGCTGAAGTCAAGCTTCTACGCCTACAAAGAAAGGCCAGAATACCAAAATCAATTGGGAGAGATTAGCGCTCAGGAAAGTCGCGCTAAACCCAGTACTGTACGTCTTGGAGCCACGAAGGATCGGCACCCAGAACTGGGCCTGCGCTCTGGGGCTGAACGGACTTGGAAGGGAATAGCTTCACCGGACAGTTACAGACCGGGGCCTTGAGGGTATGCATTACTAGGGCGGCAATAGGGGGGGAGCGAGTGTCGATGTCGACGTAGATCAGACCTTATGGACTTTCGGAGACGGTGCGCAGAGAACAAAAAAGAAAAATAAAATCAAGCCAGACTTCGCGACAACACCCGGAGGCCGAAGACAAGAAGCTTCAAGAAAATCGTGAACCTGGGTAAGAGGAAGGCTTACGTCAAGACGCACGAAACATCCACTGGCAGTTAGTTCTGAAAGAAAAGTGAATGTCATGATTTGGGTGAAAACGCGGACGCGCCGAAACTCCAAAGTGCGTCGAGTGAAGAGCGGGTCCGCGACCGATCAGAGTTTGACGGAGGGGGAGGCACAGTCGCTCGGGTAAAGAGTTATCAGCCTAGAGTCAGCTTCTGCGGGCGGAGGGGAGGGTTGTTAGAAGAAAAACGTCGAGAAAGGGGGGTTCTACGTCCTTCCCGGAGTTTCATGTACCATAAATGGTGCTGGGAAACCACGAGGTATATAGAAAAGGGGTTTCCTACCCCTCTTCCCGGTAGGCACGCAGGGTAAGGTTGCTACTTCGGAACGATTCGCGGCAGAGCCGACTCTGTAAAGACTGTCGAACACGGGTCAAAGAAGCTACTTGGGGGTAAGTCGCCCAGAAAATCTATATCCTAGCAAATCCGTGACCCGGCACTTATAAAAAAACGACATGCGCGCGTGATGTCGTTGGTCGAAGGGCCTCTGGCAAGCGTTTCAACACAAAGAAGGATATGCAGGGTGATTTCCAGGGCTGTCCGATAGAGTCCTTTAAAGTACCCTTTCTTTTGGGAAAAAAGCAAGTTCTAAAAAGAAGACCGCTGGATGACAGGATCACACTTACTTCGGACCGGGGCGGTAAGGACAGCACTCAAGTGAGACTGGCGAAGTTCTTTTCTAGGGAGGAAGCCCACGTACGGCTTAAGACAAAATACAAGAATCGTGCAGAGGGGACACACGGAGCAGTGTTTATGAAAAATCGGGGTCCTCTAGACTCGAAGGCATCGACTTAGAATTGAAAGATTGATGTCGGAGGAGTCTCGTAAAACGGCTGCCCCGGGTAGTCTTGGGGTTAGGCGAGGGTCGTCTCCAGCCACTAGGGACATCTCTCTCACCAAAAAAAAGAAGGAAAAGAATATGTCAAGCGGAGAATAGTCATTCTAAGCGCGGGGCGGCAAGGAGGGGACGGGGGTCTCTACCGGTACGGGGAGCCCAATCTGAGACCTTAGGGCATGGCATCTTCTTTCTAAGAAGATGGGGGTTTTCAAGACAGTATGACTCGAGTAGAGAAGTC
>Ga0179593_1483601_pt1 | contig 14427 bp, 11 predicted proteins | sample CZODoug2_1_08_16_FD_185931 | JGI IMG/M metagenome (GOLD analysis project Ga0179593, IMG submission 185931) | Vadose zone soil fungal communities from Angelo Coast Range Reserve, California, USA - CZODoug2_1_08_16fungal (PacBio error correction) | ecosystem: Environmental > Terrestrial > Soil >...
GGTTAAGAAGTTGAGCGTAGTCTGCCAGGCCAAGTGGGAGGAAGGACGGAACACCCAACCTTCAAGGCTTCAGACTCGTTCCCGAGGCGTTCAGTATGGGTCGTATCGGTTGTGAGGGGCAGCCATCCTTCTTGTCTTTGGCTGTGATACTACGGTCGTTCAAATAAAAAGTCTTGTCGTTTTTTTAGTCCTAAGCTAAAATTAGAGAGGGGGAGGGTCAGTGCTTCCTAATGTGACGAACTCCGCGTGTTTCTCTGGTTGGAGAGGTCCCGTGGTGGGAATTTCAAAGATGTAAAGGGGAATAGGGTAAGGCTGGCTGGAGAAGAGGGGGGAAGATGACAAAAAAAAGAAGGCTCTGCCTGTTCTCAGCCCTCCGTCTACATCCTGAATGTTGGAGGAGGGGGAGAGCAAGAAGAAAAAGGGGAGAAAGTATGGTTTAATCTCGTGTATCCCCTCCGTCGTCCACTATCTAGCCGGGAGGAGGTTGCGATTCCAGGGGTCAACCGGGTGAAGTTTTCCTATCCCACTGACTGGCCTTGAGCTGGGGACTGTTCAAATCAGCGACCTCCTCAACGGAGTTGTCCCCCTTTCTTAGGATACCTTCTCCTTGTCAGACGACGGTTGTACTTCCTCTCTTGTTCCTCTGGGGGGAACCGAGGCTGGTCGGGGGTTTTGCTAGTTTTATCCGACGACTCTTTTACTAAAGGGAAAGAAGTGTCCTTTTTCGGTCGGGGTATGAATTGGGAGTTCTTCTTCAGCCACGTCGTTCACCTTGGAGGGCGTGCTATCCTACCGCCAACTCCATGGTGCAACCTCGGGGAAGGCGGGTGTGCTCTTCGAACATCATTGGCGTTTTTTTACTTGCGTCCTAGACAGAAGGCCATAAAGGGAACTATTCTGTAACCGAAATTTAGTTCCCCCCCTAGTCGGTCCGTAAACAAAATGAAAGGGAACCATAGCTCTGTCTCTTGACCCGGTACCTACCCCTATTTAAACAGTGGATGTTACCGGCAGGGACATCTCATCTAAAAACACAAGGAGTATGGTACCTGGCCTACCGAACCTAGATAGCATCTTCAAGGCTGTGAGGACTCAGGCTCCATCATACCAATCCTGAGCTTCCTGTGAGTTAGTAATGACCTACTCGTTGCAAGCGGACCGGGTTCTCTAAAACTTTTTTCGACTAGGCGACATATGTCGAAGGGTGCGGGAGAGGGCCCGGACCTGAATGGTTCCAGCGACGAAGAACACCGGTCGACCACTCTATCCGACAAACCATTTGGGAGTCTGGTCCGGCTGGGGATCTCACGGCCGCACACGGGGGCAGGCGCAACAACCGTACCGATGAGGCCGACCTCTCGAAATCAAGAGAACAGGTCATCTCCAACTCGTCGGTGGTTACCGAAGGTAATGATTCACCGCACCTGGAAGGGTCGGGCTCGGCCCACTGCACCCCGGCTTGCCGGACACCTATCATCTTCAGATCATTTCTCTGCAAAGTCTGACGAACAATGAGGGGAACGGGACAATCTCGACCCCAGGGCCGTTCTTGGCCAACATAGGGGCTAAAACGGCGGACGTACGCCGCGAAGATAAATGACCCAGCTAAGGGGTATGTAAATGGGGTGTGTTGCATCGCCGATGGCCTCCGCAGAGTTACGACCTCGGAACAGGACCACAGGGCCGCGCCTGCAAAAGTCGACCAACGAGGAGTTAAACATGATTATAAAACCCCAACCGCGCAACTATAATACAAACAATCGACCGGAACTAAATTAAAAGAGGTGAAACAAGGAGTACACATCCGGAAGGAAAGACTCCTCGCGTCGGGGGCGCGAGCAGCTCGACCGCCGCTCGCAGGCGGAAAGCGTACTCAAGGCCTGTGGGATCCAGAAAAATCCGCAAAAAGACATTAGAGCAGGACAACAAGAGAAACGACCCCAAGAACGACTTGGGGGGTGTGTGCTAAACCTCATCACCGAGCCTTGTGAACGTGCGGGGGCAACTACCTCGGGAAGATGGGTGGTTCGCCTCTTTGGGGGCACATCTAGGAAAATAAAAAGTGACCTGCAACGGATTGCTAAAAGCAGAGCAGCTCCATCTTAAAACTTGTTTGGGATCCCAAAAGAAATGAACACAGTTAGGAGGGGGAACTTAAAGGGGATCCGAGCAAGGCCCCGTTGGGCCGTCTAAAAAGACAGAAAGTTCTGGACCTGTTATCGGAAGGCCAGACCTGGGAGAAGCCGCTCAGGGTGGGGCCTCGTAGGGGGGGGAAAATGGGCTACCTATACTGGGCTTCTCTATTGGTGGGGGGGTACCGCTGTGCCGTTGGAAAAGCGCGTCGGGACACGCGGAGTGCCCTGTGGGGTCCGGTCGCTCAACCGGGGGGGGGTCTATAAGCTACACAGGGAGGAGGTAAGCAGCATCAGCCAAGAAGTTCGGGGGAAGGAAGCACGTTCCAAGACGGTGTGGAGGGGGCCATCCAGGCACCAAAAAAAATGAAACTGGAGCAGCGTGTGGGGGGGAACATCAAAGACCTATGAGTCAGGAAAGAAGGAACGGTGTAACCTGGGGGGGTTCAACAATTCTAAACACAGCCAAGGGTATTCGCCTCCCTAAGGAGCAGTCCCCTTAAACACCCGGGGGTTCTGAAACGATCCCTGAGAAGTGCCGTCTGAAACTCAGACTGGAGAGAGGGGGGACTGGAAAATCCGTACAGGGGAACTAAAGCAGGCGCTGGCTGGGGGAAGTCGGTACGGTTGAACTCTAAAAGGGGACGAAATGACCTCGGATACGCTGGCAGCCCGGCGACCGTGGGGGTGAGGAATAACTGGAGCAGGGGCCTTAGGCCCTCGGTCCGGCTCCGAAAAGCGGGGACGATCCGAGATGAATATCGCTGCAGTTAGTACCGGCCGAGAGCTCAGCGAAGTTTCTCCAGACTTTCCCGAAGTCGGAGAGGAAGCCAGTTATTACGGTGGACAGGCCAATGAAGAGAGGCTCTAAACAAAAACGGACGAAGAAGCGAAAAGACGCAGGGGGACTCTGATCTATTGGTGGGGACATAGAAAACAGGAAAAATTAGTTTAACGGCAAGGCGAAATCCTTGTACAATGTAGTGCGGGTGCAAAAGGTAGCCTTAAGAGTTACCTGGAGGAAATACAGACAGTGGCGTAAGGGGGATGTTTAGGAAAAGAGCGGACCCTCTGTGTACAGAATCCTGCTCCAAAGTACCAAAGGGGAGGGGGGGGGAACTCGTTGGGTCTTAAAACTTGAATGGGAAGGACGGGGTGTCATCGTTAACAAGAATCAGGACTCCCTGGGAACAGTGAAGAGGAAAAGGCCCTGCGACGAGACTCGATTCTGTGGTCAAAAGGGTGATTGAGAGGAAAGATTCCGCATAGAAAGAAAAAAAACGAAGGTTAGATACGGACGAGGGAGACGGTGGCCGGGAGATCTGCCTTTGTTCGGGTGACACAAAAAAGACGAACCATAAAACAATCCGCCATAGCCGAAAAGGGGAGTCATGCCCCGAGGAAGCCAGAAGGCAGAGGGTCATAGATCGCAAAACCACGGAGGGACAAAAACGGGGCCGTTCGAGGACAAAATAGTTGGGGACGGTAAACCGTGCGCATAGGTAAGGTAAGATATGGGGGGGATCGGCGGATGCTGGGTTGGGGCGGGGGTCAGTGACGTAGAAGGGGGTGGACCACGGGCTGGGTGGTGGTGGGCGGGTGCGAAAAAGGAGGGGGGTCTGGGGGGAGGCTAGGTGCCAAGCAGCGCTGAAAGCCTAGAGCCGACTGGGGGGGGAAGGGCAAGGCTCTGAAACGCCTCCTAAAAAAAAGCAGAGTCAGAGCAATCGAAGAACGCCTAAGAAAAGTCTGTCCGAAAGCACGTCGCCTTCGCATGATCGTGCCCTCGTACTAGATACAGAGAGTACAGCACAGCACCGGGTGTTCCAACGTTACACCCGGTGCCGAAATGAGGTACCAGAAAAATAATCAAAGACCGGCTAAGGAGGTGGGGGACACGCGCCGACTCCGCCAGGGGAGGAAGGGGGAATGGACGACATTGATATAGTAAACTCCGACAGTGAGGAAACGGGGAACCTTAGCGGTGTTAGGGGCATTGTGATCTTGTTTGCCGAGCCCCGGGTTGGGGCATATGACCCAGAGGGCCGTACACCGAGGAAAAGAACTTAGACCGGGCGTCCTTCCTGGTGCTGTCGGCGGCGGGGAGTTCGGCAGATGAAAAGTCACATTTAGTCAACGTGTTCAACAAAAACCTTCCGAAATTTCATCACTAGGGAATGGGTCGCTCCGAACGCTGGAGTGGGGTTCCCAATGCCCGGCCCCTTCTGGAAGAAGAGGCTCAAAGCAGGGGACGACCGGCAAAGCCCGAGGCGAGATGGTTCTCGAACTTAAGGGAAACGGGGACCGCCTAAAAATGCTGTTACCACAGGCCATGTGGACTTCGATGCTAACTTTGTCCTGTAAGAGGGATCGAAGGGAGGACGGGGCCATCAGGTGGCTCTTAGTCTGAGGGATCTAACTTCCGCAAAAGCGAAGGGGAGAAGACAAATGTCCGGGTCCACTCAAGAAACCTGTATCAAGACCAGGCCGCAGATGCCCAGACCCTTCCACGAGAGGGTTTGACCGGAGGGGAGGCGAGATGACATGCGCCCTTATTCAAAGCGCAGAACCATCGCCTCGTCGCTCTTCGCTCTCTGGCATGCAGCCAGGACAGGTGGGGGGAGAGACATTTCTTCCGTCATAAAGTCCTCTTCCTGTCCGCAAACGTTCGAGAGCACAGGCTTCCCACCAGACCTGGGCGTCGGGGGAGGAAAAGGCCGTACAATGCAACGGGCCGAACGATTCTCTTGGAGGCCGATCATGATACACCACAGGGAGCGTGTACACAAATAAGGAAGACAGCGAATGCTAGCCAACACTGTATAACAATGAAGGGAGGCTATCTTTTACCGCGGAAAAAGTTGTCACTGCATGATCTGCGGTAGACAGGACCTGGGAAGGAAGAGCCGAGACGGCCAAGACGTGTCGCGGGGTGTCTCCCGACAAGGACGTTTTACAACTGGAGGGGAGGGGCAGCTGCTTGTCAAACGGGACTGAAGAGGGAGCTCTGTTCCCGGAAGAGGATAGTAACCCATATTAACCTAGAGGGGAGGGGGAAAGTCCTCTCCTAAGGAGAGCTGGTAGATATTCCTAATTGGAAGAAGCCGCGTCCGCTGGAAACTGAGAACAAGAAAAGGGAATTGAACTCTGAGTATGGGTCTAGGCCAGGTCGGGCAATAACCCTACGCTGTCGCGTCTCTTTACGTCTCAAAGAACCTCCTGCGAGACGCGACTGCCCACCGAGGCCCCTACCGAAGCTAGCAAACCATCAAAAAGGAGATCAAAATCTACTGAGATGGGACCACAGGGGACGGAGGAAGGAAAGCTCCTCAGTCGGCCGGACTAGGGGGGAAAAGCCACGGACTTGGCCGGAGAAAGGAGGTAACTCTGCAGACGGTACTTGGTGGTCAATAAAGGGTCTAAATTGGCATGATGACATTCCTGTACTCATGGATAAACTCAACTCGATGTGCTTTTCAGGCGCCTACCTACCACGCCTAGGCCCCGGGGAACCTCCGAGAGTTAGTATGAAACAACAGGTTAGACCGTGACCGTGGCGGCTAAGAAGGGGGCCGTCCAACAAGCACATTGGACCATAACCAACCTATAGGGTAACCAAGGACCTGTTTAAAAAGGAAAACACTGCCTCTCGTTTGGTAGGGAAAGTCTTCTTCCGGCAATGGACGCGGGAGGACGTCACTTGCTTAAAAGTCCGGGATTCTGGAGAAGGGGTCGGACCATTCAAAGGGTGAAGATAGGGAAAACGTCCCTAAGCGGGGGAACGGGGCCTCGAGTAGCCGCAAGGAACGGGCTTCAAAGGCGTCAGAGACTGGGGAGGTTCTCAGGACCGGCTGTCTAATACCCACGAGGCGAAAAAACTTGCCTGGAAAGTGAAGATGCTGGAAGGAATGAGCGCGGCGGGGGTTCACGGTGGCTCAAAAAACGAAGGAAAAGCTAACATACCATGAAAAAAAAGAAGATAAAGACGGCTGAGTGAGACATCGTTGGGAAGGGAGGGCACGGGGAAAGATGGGCCAACCTGGCTGATCATGGGGGGGCGGTTCAACCCAATTGGTGGGTGGGGTTGGAAAAACTCGAGGACCGGAGTACTCTGGCCGCCCCGAAAAGAGTATTTCTAAAGGCTACTCACCTCGACCGGGGAGCTCAGAGGGGGAATAAATAAGCGGACGTTGCTTTCGGCTTCACAGGGGAAGTAGAATAATAAGTTACAAAAATCCAACCGCCATTTTTTACAGTTAGAGGCAAGAGTGAGAAGAATCCGGGAAGCAGCTCTTAGTGGCCGGATCGAAGAGAGAATCGAATAAGTCTCCACTAGGGGGAAAACCTTAAGAGGAGAGAGACGGAAATTCTTCCTCTCCCCGGATAGCAAAATAAAGGGAAAGGCGCCTAGTCCGCAGTAACTATCTTTAGAGGGGAAAAGAGGGCTTTGCGGTTAGGGGCACCGAGTCCGACGCGGAGGGATACTATCTCGGCCTGCGGAATCCTTGAAGTAGAGCAAGGAGGGTCGGATCTTCCGATGGACAGGAATAAGACTGGACATCGCTAAAAAACTAAATACACTCCGCCAGCCCAGGCGTTTCCCGGTATCGAAAAAAAACGGCCACCAGCATGCCGGGAAGGGGGGTGTACGTAATCATGGAAGGGGGGGGAAATTCTAAACCATGTGTCCACCCACTACAGCAAGGCGGTGGCAGTTTTTCCAGCATGGAGCCGCAAAGCGACTCTGACGTCTATGATGGAGGGACAAGCCGGTTGGAAAGCCGGCTGACGAAATGCTGGCGAACAATGTCATAGTTGGATCTACATCCTTTCAGCGGGACGACCATTTCTGGACGGGAGGAACAACACCAGGTCCTAGGAGGGAACTCTGTGGGACCGGCACACCTTCTCGCGGTCAGGGGACGTAGACGTAAAAATTCGGGGCCAACTATTAAAACTTTTCAAGGGTAAAGTCACCGGGGAGGGTCTCCTCGCAAAGAAAACGCATGTTAAGGGTCGAAAGGACATCTACACGGCGATCTTACCATAAATGAGATGCGAGGCTCTGCTTGACTAAGACATTAGGAAAATTACCTCGAGTATTGAAAAAAGTTAGTTTAACACGTTTTACAGGAAGAGGGAAGGGCGCTAGCACGGAGGCTTGTAGTTAGATGGACTGGCGAAGGAGGGCACACCCTTCTTAGTCCCCGCTAAGATCAGGGGGGGGAGGAAATCGGTGTTCTAGAAGAAGATTGGGCAGCGCCCTGCGCACATGAGCTGTGGGTGAGGGCCTAGCCTCTTCTTACTCAGGGGGGGAGGGGGATTGGACCCATGGCGAGAGTGGTGGCCCGGCGGACATTAAGGTACATATCGAGGGAATGAGCAGGTACAGGGACGTTCTGGGAGTTTCGTCGAGGATCAGAAAGGCGGCTCCCCAACGGCCTAAGCGGAGGGGCGAAACACTGACAGCGAGTCGTCAAGCTAGTTGGGGGGACCAGTCCACAGAACATCTGGCATTGCAAGGGCACGCCGATCATCCGGGGAAGGGCGCAGACGTTATTGGAGGGACGCTGGGTCCCCGACTGAACACGATCCTTCTTTGAGGACCAGAGGGGTGCTCTGGTCGGCAGGCTTGTGACAAAAACGTGGTAAGGCGATCCTCCGGACAAGACCAAAAAGGGGGTGATCCGCGGAACGGTCGGAGAGAGGGAACTTCATGCGGGGGGATCATGCGTCGACCCTGTCGCAGCGCCAGATTATCCTCCCACCTGGCGGTACCCTAGTCGGTCACATTAGAAGAAGGAGCAGGTCCTCGCGCGGGGCACGGGAAAACGGAGGAAAACAGATGATCCGTCCAGGTAACTCTCACAACACGAGAGAGACCCCGTACCAGAAGGAAAGCCCGCTTTAACTCGGAAGGGGAAGGGGCTGCCAGCAACATCAAGAAGGAGAGGCAACGGTTGAAGAAGGGGGGAGCTCCTAGGGGCGGGATCGGCGGGGCAGAGCATGGAGAAGAATGAGAGGAAACCGCCTTCTGGTTCCTCCGACACGAGCTACCACCTTCAGAGGGGGGAACACGCGGAGACGGCCCTGTGTGTGAACGCCGGATATGAAGCAAAACTGCACCAAAAGGTACGGAGGGTTGGCCTACAAACGCTTCATAGTCACGAAGGTTCATCTACAAACGAAGGGCGTGGCCGAAGCCAAGATCGGTGCGCCACCCTGCACAAAGCAGCAGGGGAGAGGGACCTAGCACTCTTCCGCGATGGTTTCCTCAAAGGGAGGGGACGTCAACCGGAAAACTCTGCCGGTAACATGTAAATCAGCTACCTTCGGCGTCTTCCTGCGGGGGGAGGGGCGCGCATACATTCAGGGGAAAAGTGTGGGGTAAGGTTCCTCAACCCACAGAAAGAGGAACCTAGGACGGCCAGAAAAAAATCCGCACCGTCTTCCTAACTTTACTCAATTGAAGGGAACTCCGAACAGAGCCAGGAGGACAACCAACAGTGAGGTTAGGTCCCCACATCCCGCGGCTGTGCACCAACCTACCTATCAGATCCTGCCGGGGCAGTCGGAGATCCGGGAAAGGGGGGGGGGATAAAAAGAAGCTTCGAAGAACCACAAACCAACATCTGGGGACCATCACCCGATCCTGTCACCGGACTGGTTCCCTACCTCTTGGAAAGGGGGTCCGGGGTGCAAGTATCAAGGAAGATACTTCTAAAAGACAATAGAACCATCGTTCAAACTATGCGTTGCCCTACTCAAAAGAACAGGAAGGGCGGGCGGGGACCGGTAGACTTCAGAGGGGAGGCCGCCCGCGTGCGCCTTCAGAGACGCCGCTAACTGAAAAGCAAAAGGTCCTGGGTCGGGGAGAAAGGGGAAAGAGGGCGTCAGGGGGGGGGGGGGTGTGGTGGGTTAGGGCCGCGCCTGGGACCCTCATGTCCTTTGCATCGAATCTTTTGCTACCCTTCCTTCCGGAAATCACAGCCCAAAGGGATGACCTTAGCTACTGGGGGGGGGTCTGAATCCACATTCAAAAGGATGCTCCATTCTTGGGGTAAAAGAGTATCAACTGGCAGAAACGCTAAATGAAAAACAGATCACCTCTTTAGGTATCTCATGCCAGAGTCGCTAACCCAAATGTTAGTCCCAAACGAATCTGCAATCATTACTTTGTACTGAAAATATGCCCGTACCGAGAGAGTAAGGCAATAGTGCTTGGGGGGTACTCTACTCTTCATGGAGCTGTCAAAAAACACTTGGACTTTTTTGTTCGGATTGCAGGAAGCCGTCTGAATCTTAAACAAGGGAGTCTGTAATTCCTACTTTCATGGATCAAAAACGACGAAGATAAGGAGAAGTAAAGCTTCTGATGGTCTTGCCAGCACCTCATCATTCAAACAAAGTCGTTCCCTGCAAGGACGGCGATCCCGGACGGGAAGAGCGGGAACGGCGCCGCTTCAACCTTGCTAGCTCTGCACCCCAGGATGACCAGGTTAGTGACAAAACAGATTAATTATCCGAGATTAGCCTGAGGGGGCAACGAGTGATCTGCTGCACTTTTTCCTCACGTCCGAAGGGAAAAAAAAGGGAGGCTATGGGGGTGACACGTATTCTCTTATTAGGAACCGTTTTCCCCAAAGGCACCTAGAGCAGGGGCAGATGGGGAAGGTGGAATCGAAGGAAGGACACTCAGGGAGTTCCGGCCTTGTCAACCGCGGGCGCCTTCTGGATTATTAACGGGTCCGTATTCAACGCACCCTAAACGCCCCCCTTGACTGTTAATCCCTTTCCTGTGCCCGCTAAAACCTGTACCAAATCTTACTTAGAATTTCTCAAGCCCTGCTTCCCATTGATGTGAGGGGGTCTCTAAGTTGAAAAGAGGATAGGTCAAAAATCCTGGTCTAGAAAAGTATTGTCTACGGGGAAACGAGAAAAGACTAACAAAAGCAGAAGGTGAGAAAAAAGGGAGGGGGGCCGAAAAGAAACTTATCCATTCCTAAGGGACAGAATTACCATTCCTCTCGGTCTGGAGGGAATAGGAAAAGAAACTCGGCAAATGAAAATTTACTAACCTTTTCCTAGATGCACACTGGAACCTTCGATCGCCGATTAAAAGGTTGCTCCCTTCACTGCCGTCCTTCACGACGGGGTCGCCTGACCCCGAAGAGTAAGATGGAGGTAACACCCTGGGGGATTTAGTGGGGGCAGCGGCAGACTCTAAGTGCCGTAATCTTTTTTGCAGGGGGTATATGTGGGGCTTGGGAAGTGTTACTACACTTCTTCTTGCCGAAACCCTTATGTGAATTGCAAGGCAGGGAGGGTCGTGTTGGTTCAAATCTTTGTTCTTACATAAATGGGCTGAAATTGGGGCCAAACAGTGAAGTCCATGAGAGAGATCCTTTCTTTGAGCACCATACAACCGGAACTGCTGGAGGAGAGAATGATCATCAATAAGATCACTTCTAAAACTCGGCGTCTCAATTATCTTGGAGGCAACCCGAGACAAAAGGCTGGAAACCACACCTTCTCTTCATTAAAATCATTTGGACCTACGGGTCCGAAGTAATGCATACGGGGGGCAGCTAGGTAGTTAAAGATAAGGTTGATCTTTCTCGACTGCAACATCAGGAGAACAGATTCCGGGGGTGCCGCCCGAACTGGGAAGGACTACGAAATGCGGGACAGGCTGTTGTGAGGACCAAATTGATCTGGGAGACTCTTCTCTAATTGGTAAAGACGGATATAGTGAGACATCGAAAGTATAGGAACACCCGAACGGCTGTCGATCCTCTCAGGTGGCCCTCAGACGATGTGGGAGAGGAAATTCTGGGGAGGATCAACCAAAAGGATGAAACATTTTACGCGGGAAAGACTACACCCGGTGAAAAAAAACAAAAAGAATGGGTTCGGGAGGGGGCTGACTCAGGGGAGAAACTGGGAGGGTGCCTTCTCTTCTAAAGGACGCCGAGTCTGAATAAAAGGCATATGTTTCACACAAAGTCTCGGCCAAGCCTAGACAAGAGGAACCAACACAACGGGGGAAAAGAGAAAGAAAGGGGGGGGGGAATCTGAGGGGAATGGAAGATAACCTGTGTGTGTGAAAGCCATGTGCGTATAAGGCCGTGTCAGTCCCGATAGCCTTCGTCTTGTCTGTCCGGGGTGAAAAGGAAGGCCAGCAACGTTTCAAAGGGGGGGGGGGAACGAAACCAGGTATTTAGTGCTCATTGACTTCTCGCGCGCGTTAAGGAGATGTGCGAAGATGGTTGAAAAGAGCCCAGGTGAAAGACGTCCTCTTTGCAGCTAACTTGTTCTAGGGGGAGAAAGGCGCAAACCTGTTCACTCTCCATCTTCCATGAACCCCATGGCGGACTCTCGGGGTTGAAGAGTCGGGGATTCTTACACCAAGCGTGTCCAGCCGGATAAGGTGAGGTGTCAAAAGGATCTCACGAAGCGGTATCTTCTCAGAAGACAAACCGGAATTCCACATGACGTTAAGGTCTACCAAAGATATGATCTTGGAGCTTAATTGCATATGAGGTCTGGTTGTCAGGGAGGCAAAGAATCCATTGAGTGGAGTATCTCTCAGGTCCCTGGTTATCATCTTCATCCTAGGACCGTCTGGGTGGAAAAAACTCAATGAACGAGTGAATGTCTAATGAAGGACTGTGAAATCTCCTACTAAAGTTTTTGGCCGAAAGCCAAGTAGACAAGGAGAACTAAAACCAAAATTCCAGAACAACTAACTATCTTACCATCGAGACCGTCACGAAGAATGGGAGGATTAAAAAGGTCGGTACAAAGACCATACGCGACACCCCTCTACACCGTTGAACAGGACACGCGGGAGGGGACCTCTGGTAGAGATTCAGACTTCCTGGCTCGTACCTTCATTCCTATTTCTTGTTGTGAAGAGTCATGCAGGTCCTGGAGGGGTGGAGGGGTCGTTCACCCGGGTGATATCTTAACACTTTGAAAAGAAGGGAAACAGGATTTGAGGTCAAGGAAGGAAGCTCCAGACAAGGCGGCTTCATATCTATTCGGCTTCAGGACCTATCCAGTTCTCCAAAAAAGGAAAAAGGGTGATAAGAAGGGGGAGTGGACCACAGGGGGAAGGAAAGAGTGAATCCATAAGACGGTCCCCCACTTTACGCAGAGCAAAAAGCAACCGCTCCCAACAGGAAGGCCACTTACGACCAAGGCTAGAACTATCAAAAGAGGGGAAACGGGTGAATATAAATGTGTGAGGAGGGGGGCCGCTCTACTTTTATCCTTTCCGTACGGAAGGTTTTCTTCTGGAAAAACAAACAGGCCAGACTGCTACCGGGAGGAAAAGAGTCCCTATCACACGGGGAAAACAGGGGAGCTTGAGTACGACAGTCCTCCGCAATCTATAGGGAATCTCTTGTTTAGCGTCAAAAAGGGTACAGTGAAAGATGAACACAAGGGAAGAACCGCAAATGAGATTGACTAGGAGCGCAAACCGATTTTCATATCCATAACGATTTAACGCAAGAGACTTGTAGGGAGCTAATAAGCCGACATAAACCCTAAAAAGGTATGGGGCAAGTTATCTAGGAGGGAAGGGGTCGAGGTTTTTACAGGGGAGGGGAAAAACTAGGAAGGAAACCTGTCATGAGGTACCTATTACTATCTTATCTGAACTGTGCATTTTTCTTGAAACGAAGAAAACAGAGACGAATGGAAGGAGGAGAAAACGAGGAGGGGGGCCGCAGCAAGCACACAACATCTTATACTCTGGTGCCTCTTCCCCAAAGAAAGGAAGTCGCAGTTAGGAGACAATACGGAAGAGGCTTGCAATGACGTCTGCTTCATTAGGATTAGGCAGTAGGTAAACCGACGCCCGTTCCGCCCTCTTTAGGCGGTACGATTAGTCGAGGAGGCTTTGGCTAAGGGGAGGGGAGGGGGGAACGCGGGAAGCGAAGAGTACTCAAGCCCCTGTTGGAGTTTTTTCTCCAGGGAAAAGGGCAAGGGGCGACGTTACTAAAAAGGGTTATTCGGGGAAATGGAAAAAAAAAAAAAAAAATGGTGACTGGACAAACACTTGGCTGGCTACCGTCATCAGCACGAGTGGGGGGGGGGGGCGATCTGAGCGAAGACGGACGGAGAGAAAAAAAAAAAAAATACAGCAAAATGCCTAGTTACCATTTACACGCGTCCCAAAAACTCTAACGGAATAACTGGGGAAGCGGTGGTAAACCACCGAGTACCATTTCTTCAATCTCTGGAAAGAAGGCCTCCAGATCAAGTAAAACGCAAAGGAATCTCTGGGTTTCTCCTGCGCCTCTCACTTCGGGTGGACTCTTAATGCACCACCTTTTGGAAGAAATTATGATTCCACCTTTCAAGACCTTGATTACGCAGGACGGTCGAAGCTGATGGAACCCAAGGAAAAGGGGGAGGGGGGAGCACGTGGAAGAGGGAGTGCAGGACTATTCCAACAAAAAGAAAAGGGTCGTGAGTCATTGCTCCTGGAAAGGGGTGGCTGATTACGGTACACCGGCACTGCTTACTCACTGAAAGGAGAAAACAGAGGAGGAGTGGGAGAAGAAGCGTCGCTTACTTATTATTTCATCGTCACAGCACCATGCAGGAGGTTTCGGGGGGAGGGAATAAGACGGCGGCGTCGTGGGAGGCGGCAGTAAGAAAGAGGGAAAAGGTCAAAGAGTTGTCAATGCAAGGAACCGCAAGGGAAGGGAAGGGGCGAGGAAGACTTTTCGGAGAGTCCGGCGATCCCCCAGGTATCGAGCTACATGCGAAAAAGGAAGGGAAAAGTAGAACGGTCGGCGGACGAGCAAGCACGGGGGAAAGGGAGGAAGAGGGGTGAAAACGGCAGCGGTGGGGCCAAGCAAGAAAGCAATTCGAGAGGAAGTCTTTACTGTCAAGTACGTTAGGGGTGCTGTGGGAGATCCACCAAGAGGAAGGATTGGTACAAAAAACCCCGAGGAAAGGAAAGAAGTCCCGTTTCTGTATTACCTACTGAGCTTCCTCGTCCTAAAGAACAGGCAAGGGGGGTGGGAAATGCACACAAGAGGGCCAGGAGAAAAGGAAAGAGGACCATACACGCTCACAAGGGTTTCGATGGGACCTTGGTCGGTCTTCTATTAACCAGCGGTCACTGGCGATCAGGCTTCGGTCCGACGGGAATACCAGAAGAAGGGGAACGAAAACAGGGGCGGTTACCAGGGAAGAACGGGGGAAAGGGGAAGGTACTCAGGCGCTGGCCCAGACATAAAGACTAAGCCGGCAAGTAGGATCGTTCTCTTGTCCGTAA
>Ga0179593_1594831_pt1 | contig 14427 bp, 12 predicted proteins | sample CZODoug2_1_08_16_FD_185931 | JGI IMG/M metagenome (GOLD analysis project Ga0179593, IMG submission 185931) | Vadose zone soil fungal communities from Angelo Coast Range Reserve, California, USA - CZODoug2_1_08_16fungal (PacBio error correction) | ecosystem: Environmental > Terrestrial > Soil >...
AGGTGTAGCAACGGTCGGATATTTGGAGAAGTGTAAAAATGGGGCGCGGCGCTTATACAACGAGGGAAGGAAAAAAACGTGCTTCAGAAAGTCAAAGGCGACCATGCATTAGGGCGGAAGGGGGTGGGGGGGACAATTGGGGAGGTAAGTATCAGGGCGAAATGCGAGTGAAGAGTCAGCTCCAAAGGTGAAACTATTTTCGAGATACGGGTGAGTGTCGTTCGGAAAAAGGATACCAACATAAGGGAAAAGTAAGGGATGAATGGTTTTGCGCGTTGATTCATGGTCGCCTCGCAAGAACCGGAGTAGAGGGTAAAAATCCCGATATCTAGGTGGACAAGCGCAACGATTCAAGTGCACACACTGATCACAGATTATGTACTCGAACCTGATCTTACATTGTTCTGGGGGTTCATCAAACGGGGGAGTTGCTGCGGGACTAGACACTTAAGTGGCACTGGAACGTGGGAAAAGCGACTGTTGCCGATCAAAAATGTGTGCGGGAGAATCTGAGGGTAGATTCAGTGCGGGCGTGGCGCCGTGTCCGGCTTATATGTTCAGCGGCTCAAGAATCCGTTATGTAAGGCGGGGCGGGAGGAGGGGAGGTACCCGCATGGGGGCCCGCTGTAGGAGGGAAAGGCGAGTGCGATGGGTTGTGATGACTGGGGCAAAAGGTGGAAGGGGGAGAGAAGCCGCAGGGCAAGTTGCGCGAAGTTACGCAACCTCTGCGCAAAAGACCAGCGTGATCATCTTGTTGGTGGCTAGGGCATATGATGTCAAGATTAGTAGCCAGCCAGGCTCGGGAAACCTTGGGAAGTCAGACTCTCGGCGCATACTTGACTACGCGCTGGGCTGGAACACAAGGGGGGGGGTACGGAGAGTGGAAAAGTGGGACGAAGCTTGGGAAAAAGGGTTAACACAGCTAATTGCTACCAGCCCTACTCAGGAGAAAACGGTAAACCATACGTCTATGCCTTTAGGTTTTCTGATAAATTGGCCCTGTTCGCAGAGTTTTGTGGAGGAGTATACCTCAGCGTGGAGTAAAATGCTCAACGAGGGTAGGGGGAGTAATCATTCAACCGGAATGACAAAATAGGATTTCTCAAAGGTGTTGTCAGAGTGTCACGGTCGTCTGGCCTGTAACGATGTTCGAGTGGACGGCCTGGTGAGAGTGGGGTGGGGGGAGTTGGGGAAGAGCTTGAAAAGTGGGCTTCTCCTGTCCTTGTCGGCATGAAATACGATGGCGGTACGCACGCGGCGATAGTAACCGGGGGAAAAAAACCGCATGAGTTTGAATTCGAAAGGGAAACGCCGGGAAGGATCCGGCCTAAAAATGACACAGGGGATGAAGAAGAGGATACCTGCTTCCGGCGTGCTACCGTCAAAAGCTTGCTGGATTCCCTGAAGGACGCAGAGACAAATCGAGCATGGGTAGGGAAAAGAAGAGGCACACTCAATACGAGAGAAAACGGTCTCATCCTCACAACGACTCCGGGGAAAAATAAACAAAACCTAGCAACGAGGCAGCAGCAATACGGGGAGCGAAAAGAAAAATCACTAAAAAGGCGCTGGTAGAAACTCACATGTGGTTCTTAAAACAAGGGAAATAGGAGGGGAAACCTACCAGCAGCATTAAAAGAAGGGCCACTGATCAAGAGGAATAAGTGGGGGCAAGGCACGACATTTCAGCCATGTCTCCTCATAAGCAAGGATAGGGGGGAATAGGGTGAAGAGGTGGAGGCGGGAGGGGGAGAGGGGACAGAAACCTGCTATGCAACTATTTTTAGATTAAAACAGTGTTCCGGCGCATCTGCGTGGAGGCAAATGGAGTGGTCTTCCTGACAGTGGAATATAGGCGCAACGTGATAGACAGTGTCAACGATGGGATCCCCGCCACCAAGAAGTCAACGTTGGCAGTCAGAAAGGTGGGTTCAGAAAAACGAAAATGTGGAGGGAGGGATCAGACTAACAGATAGGCAATGGGTGTCAAACTGACAAACATGTTCCGGTGCCCAAACACGTCCAGCGGAGCAGTGGCCAACAAAATGTAGTACCTCCTGAATGGACCTGCAAAGAAAAAAATTGATAAGAAAGTGCAGGAAACAGAGACAATCGCGTGTGAAAAGTAACGTCGACGCTAGAGGCAAAAAGTGGCCTGTGGCCATCCACCGAACGGGGGTTGGTTGGAGCACGACGCTTAGGAGCGAACAAGGGATTTGGGAACGAGAAATCACGGCCATGACCTCTCCACAAAAGGTACTGACTGAACAAAAATAGGGGCGTAGGCAGAAGTTTCGGAATCCGCGTGGCCTCTAGACCCAGGTGCAAATAGAGAGTCCGCAATATCTTCGGTATGTTAGTTTAAAGGCAGGATATCGGGGAGAGATGGGGGGGCAGGCAAGGGCAAGAGAGAGCAGAAAGACCAGAACGACGAGTGTAGAGACGGTTCCCGCATGAAGAAAAAAGGTCTGACGGGGTCTCATCATCGTTCCCAGAGATGGGCAAAATTGAGTAGCAGGTGACGCTCCGAACATGGGATGGAGGAGAATATCGACTGCGTGCAGAACCTTTTGAATGCCGGGGTCGAATTTGTGGGGAATCACAGGCTCGCCAAAGGAAATGCGATGGGGGTTGAAATTACACTGCTTATCTGAAATCAATGTCCCGGGGAAAAGCCTAAAAAAGAAATGCTACAACAGGACGAACAGAATATCATGGAAATAGGGACAAAAGTAAACAGGATTGTTTATTGGTAACGGGAACAGCGGGACGGAGGATGGAATAGCTCTCGATATGGGGACGCGACTTTTTGGTCCGCGAGAGAGGGTTTGTGAGCTGCAAGGACGGAGAAATGTTGTTGAGTCCAAAAACCAGGATGATGAAAGAGGTACTGCGGGAATATGCAAAAAGTCTGCGGGTACCGAAAACAAAAGCGAAATCAACAAGAGGGGGGATAAATAGCCCGCAACAGGATGTAAACAGAGTTTCTTACAAGGATAGGCGTGATCAGGGGGATCGCGCCCGACGATGTACGAGCTAAGTCCCCGCGTCAGAGGCTTTAACATGGGGGTTTCCGTAGAAGCGGGAGGCCAGAAAAGAAAGTGAGAGGGCGTAGGCCTTAACTCAACAACCACCGGGAGAAAGAGGAGAATATGGAAAGGACGGCCTAGAAAGTAAAGGAGGCTTGAGACCCCTTACTGAATGCTAATAAACGAAACTCGTTTCCGCTTAACAGTATTCATTTGGTGACCCGTAGGAGAAATAAGGTCGGCATAAATACTGTAAATCGCTAAGGGGCAGAAAAATGTGTGTTTGCACAGATCTCTATCCATGAGGTTGTGGTGCTTTCCAAAACCGGTTAGTCATAAGAAGCCGCAAATCTCTAGAATAAAATTGATATATATAAACGTGGGGGCTCCTCAAAGAAACGCTTGTTTAGGTCCAGGAAAAATAAAAAACAAAAGAAAACAGGGGGGAAAGAATCCATTGGGGAAAAATCCAGATTAGCTGTATAGCATGCGATTTTAGAGCTGGTCTGTTTCCGGGGTCATAGACAATGAATAGTAGGTGCCCAGGACAGCCTGAATGAGGGGGGGGCCAAAGGCTACCCACATTGCCTTTGTCAAGTTAAAGATATAACGCCGGGCAAAGCGGAGGTACAGTATCGGGCATCGAACTCATTGGGGAGGAAAAAATTTGAAAACCTGTGCTATAATTGGAGCTTCTTTTACCATTGGGTCTCGACCTGTGATTGGTTTGGACGCTATTGTCTTCAGTTGGAACAAACATCTCCTAGATTATAATGTTTTGATCGAGGCGGAGGGGCAAAGCTAGGCCAACGGATAACGAGAACAATGGACGGCTTAATCGGCGGACAACTTATATGAGTTCATTTTTTCTGTGCATATGTACAGCACGGGTCAAGGCAGCTGGAGGTTCCCCGCCACTCGCGTGTACACGAGAGGTCACACGGGTGGAAAACCAGGGGGCTGGTTAGGCATCCTCTGGATGTTCTCTGCTTTTCTTAAGGGGCATAACAGTTTTGAAGGGTAAGGACGATTAAAAGTGAGGGTCCCAAACAGGCGTTGGTCTCTGCCTGAGGGGGTTGTGGGTTGACTGGGAAGGCCAGTTTAGTCAAAAGTGCGACTCTAATTTGCTTCTCCCAAACATAGGGGAATCAAGGCGGAAGGAGTGGAAAACCAGCAGGTGTGGGGTTGTGCCTTTTCTCTCTAGCACTGCAATGGAAACTTCTCTTTAAGTTAGGACATGGTAGGAAGATATTAACCTTCTCTACGCTGGTGGGCCACTGGTAAAGGGGCTAAAAAACGGGGGTTTTAAGACGAATGAATTGGTACTTCAGTGGGTTCAAAACCCGAACAAAGGCGTAGCCTGAGGTGGCATAGTTCAAGTCTTAAATATCGTGATAACCAGGGGGGAGACCGCGGAAAGGTTTTGGGGATATGTAACGTAGTGGGGAGAGTAATTATCTGGCTTGGTACGTTTGCCAAATTCCAAAAACGGGGCAAAAAGGGGGGTTACGCAGCAAGTGGGGGTGGTTATTTCACTGTCGGGTGTGAGATGACCGATCTGTGTTTTGCGGTGTGTTGTGGGATTACCGTCGTTCCTGATGAGTGATGTCGGAAGTTCCGGGGGTTAGAGGGAGGAAAGCGATCCATGGGGCCTAAAACTCGCTGAAATCTTAACAACACATCCTATGGTTATGGTGTGTTGGTTCTTTGTGTGTTTGAAATCGCCGCCCGAGGGAGAACGGAAAAAACACAAAGGATGAGAAAAGAAGTCAAAACCTCTCTAGTCCGGCCTGTGTCAACCTGGTACCGAGGCTGGTTACACAGGAGCTGAACAAGAGGAAGGGGAGTAGGGACAGGGACTTGCGTTTGGTAAAATTTTCCTAAAAAAGGCACGAACTTGTGGTCCAGGTGGAATGCCGTCTCTTTCACTCCCTCTAAACACCACCCCTAATATCACCACACTCAATCCTCAAGCAGAGAAAATACCTGGAAAAAGAAAAGGTTCATCTGGTCCCCCCACCAAGGATCGTTTTATTTGCACATGCCCTCGAGGCGTTTAATACCGCAAAGGGGGAAGTAAGAAGCAAAAAAAATGAGGTCCGCGATCCCATGCGCACCTACTCGACGTAAAACCCAGAGGAGCAAGGTCGGCGTATGCGGGTGAGCGTGAGAGAACCGTCAGGCCCACTTCTCTGAGCCACACTGGTTTCAATCCACATAAGAAGGAGGAAAAGGTGTGACGCAGATGATTCCCTTACCTTTCAACACCGCCCTTACGAGGGAATGTGGGGGGGGCCGAAGTCAAAATGTAAAATACGGTAGCCCAAAACAAAATTTAGAAAACGCTTGGGGAGCGCCGCTATGGTTGCGGCCGCAGCGCAAAGGTGGCCACCGGAGGGCCGACATTCAATTGAAGAGTACAACCGAGAGGTAGACCTCAAATGAGAAAGAGAGCACGACCAATGATCTGAAAAAGATAACAAATATTGGAGCTACGTAAAAAAAAAGTCTAAGAAGAAGCAGGCGGGAACGCACCACATGGAATCTCTCAGGGCTATCGTTTTTTGGAAGCACAGCCGTTATTCGAAGGCCAACTCCGTAAAGGGCCCCCCGGAGGGACACAAAAAGTCAGAGGCAGACTGGAGTTCCAGACCTTTCCCGGGAGTCACAAAACGGTCAATCGTTTCCCCGTAACCGATGGTAGCGAAAGAAGTGCTGAGGGCACGCTAGGTATGGGGGGTTGGGAAGACTATGAGGAAACAGATACTTGACGGTGAAGGCAGAAGGTTAAAAACAGTATAATCGTGGCATCGTGGTTATATCGCCAATAGGTTTATATGTCGTCAAAAAGGTCGAATATTAACGGCGCTGGATTTAAGGATCACCGCCAGCAATTGAGGACGGGACAGCAATCTTTGCCGGGGGTTGAATTTAGGGAAGGGAGGTATACAGACACAATATTGAGTTGATGCTACAGGAGAAGATGGCAAAACTTGCCAACCGTGAATAGAAAGGTGGGAGGTCGACTTGGTTACCCGCCTCTCTTTGATTTCCGTACTTTGTGGTGCAAGAACGCGCAAAGCGATACCCAGCGCAACAAACGTCGAACTTCGACCGAATAAAAAGGCAACTAATGAGTAATAATGACGAAAGGAGATTTTCGAGTTTGACAGTGAAGAAAAAAGACGGGGGAGGGAGGCACAGAAGCTTCTAGGAAGGAGAAACACGGTTGTGAGGAGTGTAAGAGCGATTGAGGATAAAATCCAAATATTGTGCACAAAATCCAGGAACTTGCGAAAGAAGTGTAATAGAGCGGTAACAAAAAGCAGGTGGAAGCAGGGACACTAGGCCTGCTTACAAAAATATTTACGCCGACGTATTTACATCAGGGACACACAAGAAACGGGAGGGAGGAGAAGCAGTCCGAAACTCTAAGGATGAGCTTGTTTCATTAAGGATGCCTAAAGAGGGGTTTAGCGTCGAGGTAACCATCAAATCTCAAAAACCCGGGTAAGAGAGAGGGCGCAGCCATCAGTGAAAGGAGGGAGAGAACAGGGAAAAGGAGAAATAAGGAACGACAAATGATATTCAGGTTGAATTCATGTGGTCCAGAAGGACTCGATGCAGAAGACCTGTAAAGCAGAGAGATGTGAGAAATGTTTTAAGCAGCTTCTAAAAGGTTAAAGGCTTTTTGTGGGGACCACTTGGTCGAAGCAAGCTAAATGTAAGAGAGCTCGAGCGGCAAGGGGGCAGTCCTCATAGGGAAGCGGGGGGAGGGTCCCTCCCGATTTTTCTTTTCAAAACAAGAGCAATCGGTCTTCCGGGGAAATTCCTACTGGAGGAGTCCGGGCACAGGGTCGAGTGAGACTGAGACGGGGTGGCCGGACACTCGAAGCGTTTAATGCAAAAAGGGACAGTCCTACAAGCGGGGGAACAAAGCGCAAAGTAAAAAATGGGGGAGAGTTCATCTTGCAGTATTTCGCAAGCGGAGGGAAATCTCTCCCCCGCGGACAAGATTGGGGGGGGGCGGAAAAAAGTAAAAAACTCTGGAGAGGTCATGGGGAAGGTGCTTCATGAACATGATCACAAAGCGCCTGTGGGTCGCTATTCATGTCGGAAAGCAGGGAATAAATTATGACTTATAGAGATAGACTCATCCGTTTGACTCATACACATCTATATCTTGCTATCAGAGGGGTAAGTCACGCGGGGAAAGGCTAAGAGAACTAATACTTTCATTCTGTCATGAGAGGCAAGGATTTCCAAATGAAAGCTGGTAGTCTGTCCTCACTGAGGAGCTCTGACAAGGACCCCGGGAAAGCTGCGCTGTGCTGGGGGGGAGGGCGCAAGGCTCAAGAGAGGAAAAGGGATTGGTATGGGCCTGGGGCTCCCGTTTTCCGGCGAAAGGAAATGGCTGGACTGCAAAGCAATATGAAGGCAAGAATAAAGCGCGAGCCTGATTTAGGGGCTTTATTCTTTTATCAGTTGAGGAGCAGGCCGGGCGGGAAAAATGTGGGGCTCGGAGGAGAAAAAAGTCAGGAGCTCAAGCGTTAACCTCATAGGGTGTGGGCTACCGATTTGACATTCGAAAGTGCCCGGAGACGGAGGGGAAAAGTTGGTGGAAGATCTGGCCATTTAAGCGACGCTTCTGGGAGCCACTGGGTTGAAAAATCGTAAAACTGGGGGGGAAACGAAGAGATCCAACGCTCAAACCCCCATCGAACCGGGAGCATCGTGGAGAAATAGAGGAGAAGGGCGGCGATGAAAGACTGGGAATAAATTGTTGAAGAAGTAATCTCAGGGAGTTATTAGACGAGGTGAGTTGCGACCTCCCGAGTGAAAAAAAACATTTGGGGGGGGAAAGCAACTTCGTTTACACGGGAGGCTTACGCGATTCGAAAATTGCAGTTCGAGGGTGGTGGGGTGGGACGGTTAGGAAAAAGTTGGGGTATGTGTCATGTGGGGGCCCTAGGGAACGCTATCCTGGTACGATCTAGGTCGAGAAACCATAAACATAGAAAGGGATGCACCGGCAACGCAATACGTAGGCATAGAGTGAAACAACAAAATTAAAGATACCTCAGGCCCGGGGAGTGTCCGTAATTAAAAGGAGGGGAATGGTGTCCGGACACAGGAGAAATGGGAGGACAGACGGTACCCTATCGTCTTAATGCAAGAATGCGCGCTTCACTTCTTACAAACCAGCTGAACTCCCCAAGTGCAACCTTCTCACGGCAATGCATAGCTAAGACAGCCGGAACATGAAAAGAACAACTGGCTGGAAAAAGGGGGGTGATTGTGGAATAGGAGGGATCAAACCCCCGAGATCAATTAGTACGATAAGAAATACGAGACCCTTCGGCAGTTAATGCCCAAAGTGAAGCTGCTCACCTGGCGTTCAATCGCTACCATTGGAGCACGGGAGAAAAAAGAAAAAATACTCTGTCTTACGTAATGGTAAAAAGAACGAGTTGTCCCAATTGGGAGGAGGGAAAGAAAACCAAACTGGGGGCAATCCCATCATCGGGTCAATGGGGGCGCGAAGCTTCTTGACCCAATTTACACAGCGCCACGTAGCAAAAGGTACTTGCACAAAAAGTCAACGCCCACACAATGTTTCAAACGCTCAGAAGTCGGGAGATGGCCTCACGCGCACATGGAAACGTGGAGTGGCGGTAGAACGCAAAAAAAAGCAGGTCCAAAACAGAGCATCGACGGCACAGACGAGGGTAGCACAAGGAATGGAGGGCTTACTACTTCAAAGAACCCATGAGCCTAAAGCCGGAAGCAGAAATATCGGTGTGGATCAGGTCAGCAGGAAGGAGCACAGACTCGAAGGGAAGGGACCGCTGAAGAACAAATGGGTTTCACGCTATTTGTTGACACGTAGCCGGTACAGGGAAATCGAAAGAAAAAAAAAGTGTGGAAAAACTGAACAAAAAAATGAGATGAGTCTGTCGGAGTAAAACCAGCCTTAAATGACGGTGCTCCGGAAGGAGCAAGTGTCGCACAACCATATAAAAGAGATAGGTTCAAAGTTACCATGGAATCTGGCGATTGGGAACCCGGGGAGGAAAGGAAATAGGGGAGAAGAAAGACCCCGCGCAATTGCATGCCATTTGTACGAAGAGCCAATTTCTCTACAGGTCTCAAGTAGGGGGTGTGTAGCTGTCTGTTGTAGGTTGACGCATTTCGTCGATCACGACATCACTGACAAAGGTCCTAATGGAATGCCTTGTTCCCGTTTATAGTATCAAACTTTGTTGAATGGAGACGATTCTTGTTCCTGAAAGGGATTCATTACAAACATAAAATTTGACCAGGCGAAATATCGCCCCCCCCAAAACTAAGTCCCCACTCGTCCACCGGCCGTCCGATGATCCGCACAAGGTGTGAGATTAGGTTTGACCGGAGAAAAACGCGGTGGAGGGGTAGGTGGGACCGCACGCGGAGCGTAGAAAGAAACTTTATAGGGAACCTAACGGAATTTCGCTTCAAGGGACAGCGCAATTTGTAGCAAAAAAAGAGACACGAGGGCTGAAAGGTTCGCTCTAAATGGGGAGAAACCACAGCAACCTATGCTGCGATACACTACATCTGTGGAGTTCTGGAAGGGAGGAAAAAATAGTACCCCAATTTACAACAATGAATCAACAGCTGTAGGAAAGAGGGCAAACCTCTTCACAGCAGGCCTTGAGCGTGGGGGGAGTCAAGCTTCCAAGAAAGCGCTGTGACTCTTCACTTACCAGGCTAACGAAGAAGAACCACAACAAAAACGGAGTAGGAGGCAAAAACCTATGACTAGAGAGGTACGACACATCCACTCGCAAAAGTCAGGCGGACTCGCGAATAACTGAGAAGGGAAGTCACAAATCATAATGCTCCTCTAGAGGGTGATGTGTGGTAAAATTAGTGGTGACTCGTAACAGAGAAATATGCTTTAGAAAAATTCATATCGCGGAGGGAGGGAAACATGTGTGGGACAAGCTAAAAGCTAGATGAGCGTTTGTTTGAGTACAAAACAACGGTCGGCAGAAGGAAAATCAAATCGCATCGCTAATGAAAAAAGGGGTCCCTCATAACAGATGGCGGGACGCCCTCCCAAACGCCAGAGGATTTCTTCAATCAAAAATCAAATAGAACAAGGAGGTAAAAATGGGTATCATTTAGAATTGGAGATCCTGGGTTGTCCGCGAGTGAAGAAATGCAGTAAACAGGCAAAACTCCGTCCGAAGCGGGGAACCAAGGTCGCAACCAAGATGGGGGGGGGGTCCTTTTGTGTCACTCTTGGATTTGTAGGGGCTACCAATCATGGGACATCAGCTCATTCCCAGAAAGGGGAAACTAGGGGTACGTTTCTAGAACGGACGGCGGCGGGGAGGGACATGGCGAGTAAGCCTTAGGTAACTGTGGTTTAGTCTGGATACTCACGCACGGACGAGAAGAAGGCCAGGATATGACTTTGTTGGAAAAGACCACACGGAGGGATGGTGCCAAAGTCTTGAAAAGCAAAAGAGACAGGAAGGGGTAAAAACTAAGACGGTGCTAATAGACGAATCTTCCTGTTCTTTGCGGTGCCAAACGTTGTTAAAAAAAGGCCTCCATGGGTCACTTTGACGGAAAGCGGGTCCTCGGTCAATAAAGTGCACCGCGAGAATGGGGCGAGGATGGGTGCGCGATCTCTACTTTGATTGGCTTCCTGAATTGCATCCACAAGGGGTGATTGGGGGGCTAGTATAGTAAGGGGCGGCCAGCGCATGAAGGCTGTGAGAGCCTCGTGGCCGGGGGCTTTTTTATTGTGCCATTTGTCACTCCAGTAAGACGCAAGTGGAACGTGAAGAAAAAAGGAGGGAAGGACGGTTGAATCAAATGTTGGGGACGGTCGCTGGTAGAATTCGTGCCATTCCAGGAACGCGGGGGAAAAGGGTAGGGGATCGATCTTCATACATACCGACTGATGCTTGGCTGCAAAATGGTGGTGGTCAAAAGTGAAACGTGGACACAACGGAGGCGGGGGGACAACAGCTAACAAAAATCTCTAATGGCTCCAATCGATTAGTCATGGCTGGATGAACCGCCGGGACGAGGATTTTTGGGAGGTTAGAAGGAGGGGGGTCTATAATACTCTATCAATTTGGAGGAACCTATTTCATCAAAAAAAATTTTGGAAAAAAAAGGGGTTTTGAAGGAGCTTGCGAGAGCGGCGCGGATGGGAGGGGGGTTTTGATGGGATCGAATATTTGGGGGGGAGCCCTGTCCGGTTTTCGAAACGAGATCCTGCCTAACTAGCGAATCAGACTCGGACACGAGGAGGGGTTTCGCCGGAAACGCTTCAAAATCTCAAAAAAAAAAAACGGAGGGGAGTAGGAAATAGAGAATAAAACTAAGGGCAGGGGCAGGTCAAAATTCTGTTCTAGGAAAATAAGCGGATCGGGCACCAGGATAGCGGATTCCGAAAAAAAAAGAAACTGAGTCCGAGGACAGCCCGCTTCAAAATCCACACACAGGGGCATTCATCCTCAGAAGGAGTCCCCCGGAAGAACAAAAGTGCTGGCAAAAATTTTTTGTGGGGGGCAGAGAGTATGGTGTAACAAGGGGCGCCCTAAGAGCAAGGAGAAACGCGATCCCGGAGGGGGACTAATATTGTCCGTCGAAAGGATGTCACCTGACCTCTGGAGATTCATCCATTCTGAAGGAAGAGAAGAAGAGGAGCTACGCTATGGGGTAAGAAAGATAACGACCGCAAAACACATTAGTTGGCTGCAAATTCCGGAAAGCTTGGGCAGTCAATTATTCTACTAGAACTTGTATTACAACAGTGCCAATAAAGCGCGTAGCCTGGAGTTCAAAAGGGGCACTAGCGCCCCAGAACAACAAAAAGATGGCAACAAATGGCAATTCGTGTGCTACCTAGCACCAAGTGTCGGCGTAGGACCTACCATGGAGAGAACGGAAGAAACAAGCTTCAGTCGGAAATCGCTTTCATGCACAAACATGATAAAGTCCGTCAAAGTAAGGATTCACCATTCCAGTAAGCAGGATGAAGAGGATTTGGCCTCAAGCGCCGTGCCCCTCAGAGTTTGATCAACTGTTAGTGGCGAGGGAATCAAAAGTGGGAGGTCCCCTTGCGATTTAACCAGAAGGGAAGTGTGAATTTAGATAACAAAGGGATAACATTCCTTCAAGATGAGGAGTCGCGAAACTTTAACAGGTAATCTACTAAGAGAAGTTATGTGAACCATTAATCAGAAGTATGTGGGGGACTGGGAATCGGGATCAAGGAAGAAACATCGAAACGTGACTCGTGTGGACCATCCGGAGCGAGGGTCGGAAGATACCGTGCTCTCAATCTGGTCCGTAAAAAGGTGGCGATGTGGTCAGCTGGGAGGCCGTCACTAGGCACATGGTCAAAAAACTTGACTAATGACGGTGTCATACCAAACCCTTGGGGGGCCACACCGCTGACGCTGCGAAGTGTGTGAAATTAAAGGGAGGGTCGAAGAGTCCTAACTAAACTGGGGTCAGACAACATTCTACCGGCTAAATAACCAGATCCGCAAGACGAGATGTGTCCGAAAAGGAGGTGACCAAATGCGTTTTGACAGAAAAAGAATGGGGCGTAGAAAACAAACGACTTTCGGTTATGGCAGAAAACTTTGGGCGTCTCCTAGCGGGCAGATTTTGAACGCTTCTAGCGGCCAGTTGTGACTAAACAGAGGAGGGCAGGGGATTAAAAATCGGCGACCCAAAATTGGCGGCACCCATACATGCTGGGCGGGAAGCATAATATATTCTTCATTGAGGGGGGAAAGGACTGCGGGCAAATGAAAGCATGGTACTACACAAATAGACATACGTAAGAGCAGTAACGGGGAACCTCTGAGGATTGGTTTTGGATGAGTCATTGGCGCTTTCTACATACTGGGGTGGAGAGGCTCGGCGTCCAGATCTAGAACGAGGGGGGAGTAGATTACGTCTCAATAAATGGCCTTGGAGAACAAGGAACTTTAATAGGCTCAGGCACTGAGCGGGAAGCTTCCTCCAACGGTGAATTCGGGGGGGGGTCCCCGGTGGTGAACCCGGAAAGAGTCTATCGTCATATCGTGTAGCAATGTGGTTTTTAAAGTACAGAGGCTGAGGCCTGAAAGGCAAAGTTTGCGAGGTTTTGGGGCGTACAACAAGGGGGGGAGTGAACCTATCGCAAATCATCCTCTATCCGCAATTGGGAAATCATTAGAGAGTGGCCGGTTCCATCAATTCAAACACACGCTTTCAAAACAGGGAAAATAGATACAAGCCTTTGAAATTCCTCCGTCCGGTTATGGAGTGAAGTTTGAGAGACGAGTACGGTTCGCCGCGAGCTATCAGGGGACCGCAGGTTATGAAGGGGGTCTAAGCAGGCACAATCGGAGTGCAGGAGAGTTTTGATCGTCGCTAGTGAGGCAGCAGCTGTTGGAAAACTGCGGTCGTCGAAAGAAAACGGGGGGGGAATAGAAAACCGGGAATGTTCGCTGCGGAAAAACAGACGCGGCCTGGGTGGTTTAGGGCCTCCTATCTAGAATGGCACACAGAAAAAATTCAGATTTATAATGGGTGGGGAAGACCGTTCATCTTGGTACTAGGAGGCCAACCCGAAACGCTGCTGGATGTTAACGGGTAGGTAACCTGCCCTGAAAATTTTTAACTGTTCGCGCGGAAAGGGCCCAAAGAAGGGAGGGACGTGGATTTCCCTCAGAATTTCAACTCGGACACTGTTATCAATTGGGATACGACAGGGACTCGATTGGGGTCGGATGTTGAAAGTCCCATATTGGGGGGAGGGACGCTGATAGTCATGAGTTCTGCAATTGCGATGGCTAAGAGCTAGATTGTGTTTACAGTGGAGGACGTGAGTGAATATAGTTCTGTCGTTGCAATAGAGAACTCATCATTTCACCAGTTTTGGCTAATGGGGCTGGGGAAATCGGACGTCCCGTAAGGGGGCGGGACTGGTGGATAGACAAGAGCGCAAAGGGGGGGGTAAAGGGACGCCTTCTTTGGGAATCCTAAATTTGACAATAAGGTCTTGCCAAGCAGCCATAGGGGGGCGAGACATGGGGCGCTACTAAATGGATTATGCCAGGGGGGGGAAAAAAGGATGAAATCCAGGAGGAGAGAAAAGGTTTATTGAAAGACGTTTCGTATTGCGAGGGGCAGGTGACTCCTCGGAAAGTTTGGACCAGTTGGGTTCCTTGGTCAAAACGGGATATGGATTCGGTCTTGAGGTTTTGATGCTGGATCGAAGGGGTCGCACGTTCCAGGGTTTTGTGTGGAGTAATCGAGATCCACAGTGGGGCATACAGCGCTGGGGGGAGGGCGGAACGTCTGGGACTAAATTGAAATATTCGCCGCCAAGCGA
>Ga0179593_1675378_pt1 | contig 14426 bp, 24 predicted proteins | sample CZODoug2_1_08_16_FD_185931 | JGI IMG/M metagenome (GOLD analysis project Ga0179593, IMG submission 185931) | Vadose zone soil fungal communities from Angelo Coast Range Reserve, California, USA - CZODoug2_1_08_16fungal (PacBio error correction) | ecosystem: Environmental > Terrestrial > Soil >...
GGCAAAGAAGGACTGGGGAAGTTAAAAGGCTCAATGGGGAGTGCCAGTTCGTCAAAAAAAAAAATCAAGGTGGTTGCCCAAAGCTTTGCTTAATTCTTAACTCCCGTTGCTGGGGGAGCCATTGTGAAACGAAAAAACACAAGTCAAAGGAAAAGGCGCTTTAAATCCCCGCACCAAGGAGGGTTGGAACTCCCTGCATGCCCTGGGAAACGAACAGAAAAAGGGGTCAAGGTGGGGGGGCTCACGTCAGTCTGACAAGCGTTCCTGCAGGGGTAGGAATGCTTTGCCGAGGCGAAGGTTGGAAGACGTCCGGGCAGAAAAGCGGCGGGGGGAAGGCCCCCCTTTAAGTTGGGATGTCGGGAGAAAAACGGGAACGCCAATGGAGAAAGGGCAAAAAACTCTCTCTAGTTGGGGCGGCTAACCGGAAAACCGGGGGCCTATGACCGACAAAAGGTCTACTTCCCCCAGATCGTCGGCAGAGGGGCAATAGAACCTGAAAAAAAGAGAAAAAAAAAGGAGGGGGTTGGCAGGGCGACCAAAAAGAACGCGAATGACAAATTGCTCGCTGTGCAAAAGGGGCCTCATCCAAATGGGAGGATCCGGCCCCGGAGTGAGGGTTAAATCGGGGAGATACTTTGGGGAAGCAGAAAATGGAAACAGGGGAGAAAACACGATCTCCGATGTACAAGAAAAAGGCCAAGCGAACGCTGTTTAAAAGAACGCTTACGTATGGTTGCAAGGGACTGAGGGAAAAAACAGAAAGTAAAAAACTGGGGGGGAAGTGGGGGCAAGACGAGCGCGAAAAAGAAAAAAACAGGGGGTTTTGTACCCGATGCCCGCCTAGGGCCTGCCTCATCAGGACCATGAAAGAAAAAAAAAGGGGGAAGTCAAGGGGTTTGTGCTACGGAACGAGAAAGAATCCGTATCGGCACCCTGGGGAAAAGAAGCAACAAAAAAAAGGGGACGCAAGCACAGAGTGACTCAGTAAACAATCATAGGCCGGGTGCAGCAGAAGTGGGGAAATAGGTGAAAGGGGGGGTTCAACCCAGGTCGGGGGACGGAAACGCAAGAACTGGCGGAATGAGGGGGCTACCGAGGAGAAAACCTCAAACGGCCGAAAACAGCGGCCGGAGAAGCGCCAAGCATGGTTCGGACTTTTGGGGGGGGAGAAAACACGCATGGAAAAGCGGAGGGGTCAGAGGAAAGGGACGGCACCTGCCTTTGGGGCAGGTAGAAAATATTTAGGGAGAACGGTTCGGACCCGGCTCGACAACTTTGGGGGGGGACAGGACCAGGGTGGGAGTCAGGACGACTGGGAAACAGACGATCATTGGGGAGGAGGTGGGCAAGAAGAAAATAAATTCTGCCAATTCCGTTCTAAAGTCGGTGGAACAGAAAAAGGGGTTTTGAGAATCATGAAAAACGGCAGATGTAGGTAAAGGGACGCGAAGCACAAGGGCACACCCCCGTGCCTATTTGGACCGAAACGGGGCTAAAAGAACGAGGGGATCACTAAAAGAGGGGGAGACGTCTATAGGGAAGGAACCGGCCAAAAAGAAAGAAAGTTGGGGGGTTCCAGTAACGTAGAATTTCAGCGGTTTTGGACACGCGGGTGAACAAAAGAAACCGCGGGGAGGGGGGACTGCCAAGTCAACGACTTAAAATGACGGGCCACCAAAGGAAACGAGGTCTCATGGTTGATAGCGGTGCTGCTTGCGGTGGGACCTGTTCAAGGAAAAAAAAGGACAAAAGGGAGAAGTGGGAAGGAAAAAGAAACATTATTTGACGGTTGGGCCACTCAGAAGAAAGAAGGTTGGCGCACAAGGGAGAAAAAGAAAAAGAAGAGGTGGTTTCCAGAAGGAGAAGCAAATGACCGTACAACGCCGGGGAAGGCCCAAGGGCCACTCTCGACCTGATCCAGTACAGCCCGGTGGGGCCAAGTCGTATGACTGCCCCAAAAGAACGAACAAAGGGAAGCGAAAAAAGGGGAAAACTGATTAAAGGGGAAGATCAAGAAGAAAAAATCGGGGCGTCACGACTGGGATTGAAACACTGGAAAACTTCATTGGAAAACATGATCTGCGACTATTCCAGGCGGGGGGGGGGGGACGGGGGTGAGGGAGAAAAGAACCAGGAGGTTAGGGGGAGGACCATATCACGAAAGGAGCCAGGCGCGCCCGCAGAGCATCCCTGGAACCAGTAACCGCGCCCAGTTTTAGGTCAAATATGAAAAAAAAATCTTAAGTGGGGGGGGGGGGGGGGGGGATCCGAGCCATAAAAAGGAGCACTGGCAAAAGAAGATAAAAAAGTAAGCAGACGTGGAGATTGGATGGGGAACTCAGCCATTTTTCAACCCCAAAATGTGCAAAAGGGGAACGATATGGCAGTCCCAATCAGGAAAGCCGGAGTCCAACGGCGGAAACCAAATCAACAATCGGCCCCGGTCAGGAAAAAGGCCGGGGTGGACAGACCCCTTAGTAGTATTAAGGAAGAACAAGAAAAAGAACCCGACAAGAGAATGGAGGCAAAAAGGGGGGGGAAGAACGCACAAAGCATCATGCAAGAAGAAAAAAGCCGTTCCCATCATAACGGAATGGAATTTTGATAACCGTGTGGAGGAAAAAAAAATTAAAAGGGGGGAAGAACGTGAGGGGAGGGGCAAACGGATCCTCAAAGCGAAACGTAGGTCGAGAAACGGGGCAAGTCCTGCTCAGGGCTTCGAAGAGGTGGGGGTCTCTGGTGCCGGGCTGAAAAAAACATAGAAAGCAGAAAAGGGGGGGAGGGGAAACCAAATCCACCGTCATACCTGCAAAAACAAAGGGGGCGGGCATGCCATGACGCTCATGGAGAAAAGGGGTTTTGGTTGGGGGAAGGGAAAAAAAAAAAGGGGGGAGGAGGCGTCAAAGTTGTCAAAACGGGGCGAAATTGAAAAGAAGAAAACGACGGAGAGAACGACCCGCGTTTTCTATCAGGGGTTGCATTCGAGAAATGCTGGTTTGAAAAAAAAGAGAATTGAGGTGGAGAAAAAAGGGGAAAGGGGTGTGGAAGCCACCGAAAGAAGGAAAAGGAACATGAATGTGTGAGTCGGGCAAGCTGAATCCGAGATGGCAGGGAACGAAAAACCAGAGAGAGTGAAAAAGAAGGACGTTTTATAACAGGGTGGGTGATTAGCCGGGGTGAAAAAGCAGTGACAGGCCGAAAACAAAACATGTTCCTGTCAAAAAACTTACATTCACGGGGGGAACTCCTAAATTCAACAAACTTGTCATTCGAAGAATCGGCCAGCTCGAATCGGAAACAGAAAAAAAGTCAGAGTCATAAGTGACATGGTGGTATCCTCTCGGATCCCCAGGGGTCTGGAAAGGAAAAATGAGAAACAAGGGATCGGGAAAAAACCCCTAAGGCGCGTCAGGCCGGCTTTAGGGAGGAAAAAAAAAAAAAAACCATCGCGTCAAACTCACGTAATGTGACCGGTCAACCGGGCAACGACGGGGGAATGGGGGAAAGATCCAGAAAAAAGCAACACAAACAAGGGGGGGGAATATGAGGATCTTGCAAAGAAAAACAATCAGGGTCGTTCCGCCTGGAACAACGGGAAAAGAACGAGGGAGGGGAAATGGGGGAGGGGGGAGAAATGGGGGAGGAATCCGGCGGGACAAAGGACGATTCCTCGAATCATCCACAGCAAGTGGAAAAAAACCCGAAAGAGCGCGGACGGATCAAAGGGCCACGTAGTTAGCAACTGGGACGAACAAAGGAGGAAGAAAAAAAGACGGAAGTCTTAAAACGGTCCCGAATGACAAGTGTTGGCCGGAAGACGTCAGGTGAGGACTTACGAAACAAAGAGTGACACTGGGTTCCAGAGGAAGGTAACTTTCGGGAAAGCACAAAAACTGAAAAACAAAAAAGGGGCGGTCGGAAAGTATTCTTACGAAAAAAAAAACGTTTTGCCCATGCGTTTGGAGCAAACGGGAACAAGAAGCATAAACGGGGGAAGCAACGATACAAGGTGATGCGAGGGGCCAAGGGGAGGGGAAGGGGTTATTCAAAAAGAAGCTGAGACAAAACCTAACTCTCACTCGGAAAAAGAAAAAATACATCGAAGGCAAGGGCTCTACCAGAATCCAAGGAAACAGAAGGAAGGAGAAGCGGATTTGCGGCCCTGACAAAAAAACGATTGGTCAAGCGGGTTTTTTTGCTTAGAATCTAAACAAAAAGGGGGGACCAGGGGGAAGGGACGCCAAGGGGAAGAGATGGCAATTCTGGCGGTAACAGGGAAAAAAAAGAGAAACGTCGGCCAAGAATGTGCTTATGCCGAAACCGAAAAGTTGAAGGAATGAAAAGGGGAACGTCAAAAAAAGACAAAGGGAAAAAAAGTTCGAAGAAAACCAACAGTCCAAAGTCGCAGGTGAAGGAGGGATGGTTCGCGTTTCCTGTTCCATTGAGTATCAGGGGCATGAACAAGAATCAAAGAAAAGGATACCAGGAGGGGGGAGAATATATGGAATCAGAAGAAAGAAAAAGCATGGGGCGGCCCCATCTCCTGAATGATTGCTGTGGGGGCCCCGTGAAGAAAAAAGTCAGAGAAGACAGCATGGGACTGGGAAGAAAGCCTTGATCGAGAAGCTCTCTCAACGTTAATTGCAACAAGAGTGGTACCATGGGAAAAAAAAAAAAAAAGAACGGAAAAAGAGTTCCAAACGGGGAAAGGGGTTGGAACTAGGCCCAAAGGGTGTTACGGGATGGCATCTTTGAAAAAAAAATCCGGAATAAAGGGGGGGGGGGGGGGGGGGGAGGGGGACCCGAGATGGAGACCCGACAAAAGGGAGAAAAAGAGTTACAAAAAAAAAAAAAAAAAATTAAAATTGGGGATTTTCGGGGCTGAGGGAAGGCGGGAGATCAAAACCATCACGCAATAACCGGAAATCAGGCCGTCGGCGAGGTGGGTCAAAAAGTGCTTATGGCCGACTTGTCCAGGAAAACCCAATATACCATCGGGGAATGGTTGGAGAAAAAGAAGGGTGAACGGGCTTTCAAGGGGGGGGGGGGAATCAAAAAAAAGCTGGTCAAGACCATCAAACGAGTAGATTCCGCATCTCATGGCTCACACCAATGGAAGGGTGTGGGGTAAAAAACGGGGTAAAAAAAGAGCAGGAGGAAACGTCCTCCTTGGCAGTGATCTAAAAAGGAATGGGGGATCAGAAAATTGTGCGAAGCGGACATTCACACGTGTTTCGTGGAAAAAAAAAAAAACTTCGGGGGGGGAAAAAAACCCGAACAAATGTAAGACAGGTCAGAAAGGGATACTCTGCCACCTACGTCAAGTCCGCAGACGGGAATGATGAGGAGAAAAAATTGATAAACCGCCATTGGAGGGGAATTAGGGGGGTCAAGAAATCCTGGCCGGCCGCAACGAGTCATCCTAAGATTTGCGCCCCAACCAGCCAGAATTCTTGAGAACCTGGTAGAAGGGGGGTGCGGGGGGTTTATGCAAAAGAACCAATAGAAGCAAACACGAGCTTCAAGCTGGAGAAGTGGAGCGCAGTCGAAACAAAAAGGGGAAAAAAACTAGCCGGGGGAAAGGGTAAGTTTACCGACCGCCAAAGAGGGGAAAAAAATGCCCGCGTTGAAGAAGTCGGACGTGACGGGGGGGGACAAGGTGTTCAAAAGACATTGGGACGCCAGGGAATCGCAGAAAGCCTTTGCGTGCCCACTAGCCCGGGAGGCGGGCAACCACATATGGCCTTGGGGAGAGCAAAAAAAGAAAAAGGAACAGGAGTGGAACTCAAGTGACCCTGACTTAAAAAAAAAAAGGCGCGGGAAAAAAAAAACCGAGCCTACCAGGAAAAGAGGAAGGGCAGAATATTGTCTAAGCCCCAGTCAGAAAAAAAAAAAAAAAACGCAGAAAGTCCGGGAAAAAGGAAAAAAGAAAGGGAGGGCGGAAAACAAAAGTCGGTTGTGCCACACAGAAAATGTAGCAGAAAGGTGGGGAAAGAACGCGGGGGAATAGTATAGTACCAACAAGCGAAGAAGACGGAAATCTCCCATAAGCCTAGAGTCCAAAGCCAAAAAGGGGGGGGTGAGCAAAAGGCAAAAACAGGGCTTCTAACGGCCCAATGGGGGCAATGAGTGGGAGTACGCAAAAACAGCCTCAAGCGGGCGGAGGAGTCCTGCGCATGGCTGGACAAGGAAAGAAAGGTTCCAACTCAGACACACCTCTTGAGCGAAACCCGAAGGGGGATGGAAAAAGGGCTGTTCAAAGTAACGACCCAGAAGCGGGAAAGAGGAAAGGATGTTGAAACCTTTTTGATCGAACCGCTGAGAGGCCTAAATGAAAAAACAAAGTGACAGGGAGAACGACGGTTTTAGAGGCAAGAGAAAAACGAAAAAGTCGCTTCTAGACAACTTCTAAAATGCTGCAAGGCATAGGGGCGAAGGAAAAACAGGCCAAGCCGCGCGGGGACTGGGGGGAATCTCAACTGAAATACCAGGAAAGACATCCCACCCTCATTCATAGGGGGAGACCCAGAAACCCAAACAAAGTCGTTGGGAAAGAAGAGGAAGGGCAATCCGGCCCACACCCAAGCCCCGTCAGGAAAGTATCAACTGGAAGTGCCCATCCATCTGAACAGTTCCGATAGGCCACCGAAGGATTATTCCGAAACCCCACAGGGATAATTCCGGAAACCAGGAAGGAGACGTGTTGGTTTTTTCTGGCAACGGAAAAAAGGGAAAAGCATAGAAAGAAAGCACGGGGAAAAAAGAAAAGAAAGGAAGACCGATAAGAGATCGCTTTTAGGAAAGCCCCAAAGGGACAAAATTGAGCAGCAAAAAAGGGGGTATCCTTTCAAGCAAGTCGCTGAGGAGTCTTAATTTGAGAAAACAGATGGAAAACGAAAAGGGAAACCAAATGTCGAAACGACAGGGGGGGGAGCTCATAGCAGGAGAAAAGAAAATCCCTCCGAAAGGAAAAGAAAACGAGGCTCCCCAAATGAAAACAGCATCATATCCCTACCTAGGGAGGGAAAGACGTAGCCCAAACAACATGGGCCATGTAAAAGGAAAAAGGGGTCCAACAATGACTTCCAAAACAGTCCTACCAAAAAAAAATCGTAGAAAGGAACAAAATGTCGCATAAGCGCCAGCAGTTTAAAGACTACCAGGCAAAAAACCAGGGAAACCTCATCCAATAAAAAGGGACAAAGAAAATCAGCACAAGTCCTACTAACCGAATCAATTGGGGGCCATTAGGGGAAAAATGCTAAAACTAAATGTTCCTAGGGGTATCGAGACTAAAGGAAAAACAACAACAACGAGGATTAATGAAAAGAAGAGAGGGAGACTGAACGGGGGAGGGAAAGGCGGAGTCAAAAAAGCTCAAGTGTGCCCTTGAGGAAAGCGGGGCTGATCACAAAAAGTGTTTCCCCTCGGGCGGATGCGTGTCACGTCCCTTGGGGACAAGGTTGGGGAAATGTCAGCTGGAAGAAAAGTCGACAAGGAAGAAGGCCCAAAAAGTATTTTGGAGGGGCCTTTTTTTTGGGGGGACCGGAAGGAACACTGGAGAGGGTGAAAAAAAAGATGTGGGGGGCTCGTGCCAGGTCTGGCAAAGGGGGAAAAAAAGTAAAGCCCAGGGAATGATGCCTTGGGGCATCTGGGGCGGAAGAAAGGGCAAGCGAGGCAGGATCGCATGAAGGGCAGGAAAAAGGACCCCAACAAAGGTCGCTGGGGGGGGGGTGGGAAAGAAAAATGCTGTCGCCAGTCAAAGCAAGAAACAAAAGTTGGGGTTCCGCTAAAAAAAAAAGTGGGGGGAAACAAGGGTGGCAAGCCGAGCGTCTACTTCTGTCGTCCGGGAGGGAAGAACTGTTACGAAAACTGGGAGGTGCGAAACCTTCGTGGAGACCATAAACCACGCTAAAAATGAAAGAGGGGTGCAGAAGAAGAGGGGGGGACGGATCTTCGGAGGACTTTGAATGCCGGAGCTACCGGAGGAGCATCAGAAAGGGATTGGGTGTCGTAGATGAAGGAACTCAGGGTGAAAAAAGGGGGCCCTCGCGTCGTACGCCTGGTTGCCGAAAACGAGAGGAGGGGGCGGGGGGGGTGAGCGGAACTCAAAAAACCAAACTTTCTGGGGCCTCAGGCAAGCGAAGAAGATGAAAAAAGAAGGTCCGGATTGTATAAAAGATCGGACGAGGAGAAAGGGAGGGCCTATCTGTTGAAAAAAGGGAGAAAGAAAAAAAAAGAAAAACCGACCGACATTCACTGGTACTCACCGAAAAGACGTTCGATCAAGATCCGGTGCCAAACCGTGATCCGAGAGAAAAAGGAGGGGGGGATTAAGGGAGTAATCAGAGTGAAAACCCTCAGAGCGCGGGGGATGACAAAGAAAACCCAGGGAGAGCGGAATCGCGCATCAAAAAAACAAAAAAACAGCGGGGGGAGGGGGGGAGGGAGGTAAAAAAACGGAAAAGAGACAGCTAGTTAAGGAAAAGGGCGACGAAAAGGCGTGGTTGGGGGAGAAACACGAAGTCTGTTAACAATGAAGGTTACTGGGAGAAAAAAAAAAAGGTGAGAAAGGAGACCTGGGGGGGAGGCATGAAAGACTTACAAGGAGTGTTCGCAATTCGGAAAAAACGGAAAAGAATGGGGGGGGTGAAACAAAAGGACGGGGTGGTGGGGGGGGGGGGTGGGGAAAAGTTGTGCAAAATAGGAAACTTGGTTTCTGAGGGGCCGAGAAAAAAGGAAAGTCCGTGCAAGAAGAAGTCGTGCCAGGGGTGGCATGGAAGACAGGGAAACCGTGGGGGAAGGAAAGATCAGAGCGAAGGAAGGGCCTGGGAGCTACTGAGACACAATCCAGGAAGAGTTAAAGGGAAAGCAAACGGGCCATCAGTGTTCCTTAAACTAGATTGGGTAGCGAAAAGGAGAGGATTCGAAGGTGAAAAGAAAGTTGCAAAGGCCGTCAAAAAAGGGTTCACGCCAATCCGGGAGCCAAAAAACGGGGACGTTGGGGGAGGGCAGGAAATCACCGCGTGAACGGGCTGGGGGGGGGCAAAAATAAATACAAAAAGACATCAATTTCTACTTTGAAGGGGGCGGGGGCGGGGAGGGGTGGGCAGAAAGCCGCCGAAGTGAAACAGGGGACGGGGGGGATACAGCATGATTGGTTGGAGAAGGGGGGTGACGTCAAGGCCGTGTGAGCAACTAACTGCAAGACCATACATTAGAAGGGGGCACGGGGGTCAGCAATTGAAACCACCAGAAGGGCGACAAGAACAAAGCAGGGGGTGGTAGCCTGGAGAACAGTGGAGGGGTGGGCAAGTCGGAAGAAATAGCGAACCTGGAGCATGTCCTCTCCGTACATCTGAATACCAAAAAAAAGGGGGGGGGAGCTCAAAGCAGCCGACTGGAAAAAGGTCCAATTTACACGAACCTGAAAGCACGAGGAGGAACGCGTTTCTAGGGGGGTGACTGGCATGCCGCGGGGGATGCTGTATCCAAACCAGCAAAAAAATCGCCTGAAAAGGCTGTTAGCTGGGAAGGTCGGCCAGCCATCATAAAAAAGCCGCAAGGGTTTAGGGTCAAAAAAGGCCCGCCATTGCGGTCATTGTCGAATCATGGGTGAGTAAGGAAAAGGTTCAATGGGGGGAAAAGGGGGCAAAAACTCAGACCTCCAAAGGGGCGGAGGACGCCGTTGGGGCAACAAATTTAAAAAACTGAGGTGGGTCCGGATATTGGCTGCCAAGATAAAAAAGAACGCATCGGACAAGGCCTCAGGCCAACACGGGGGAAAAAAGAACCAAAAAAAATCCAGGCAAAAAGATTGGGGCCCTTGTCAATCGCGTGAGGGGGCCTGGCCCGCAAAAAGCCCCCTGAGCGAAAGACTTCCTGATCAGCGCCTGAACTGGTGACCAGGGGAAGGGGGGAAGGCAAATCAAGAAGAGGAGCCGGTCCAACCCACATGCATCGAACGGAGGGTGAGGGGAAAAGCCAGAAGGGTTTCAGGCGATCTTGTCTGCCGGAGAAAAAGGCCAATCGAAGGAGCGATGCTCCGCAAAAGGGAAGGAAAGGCGACGGGCTAAGCCGTCCGGCTTTCATACTAAAAGGCCAAGGGGAGGGGGAGGGCAAGGGACCCAACCCTTCATCGGCCGAAATACTTCCGCTCTCGTGGTGGGGAAAAAAGAGAGAAATAAAAGGTTGGGGGGTAACGGTACAGTCAGAGCACAACAGAGGGAGACCTTTTGGAAAACTCCTCCCAATCCTCCAAGTATCCATGCAAAGGAACTGGCGAGCCAAAAAAACGAAAAACGTGGGGAGGCGCTTCCAAGTCCGTGGACGGTTTTGGGGAAAAGAGAAGGGGCGGGGGAATGTTTGTCCAAACGAAAAGCCAAACGGGAGTGTGAAAGTCCCAGCGAAACAGGAATACGACACAGGGGAAAATGGTGACGGTGGGCAGGCAAAGCTGACCTAGGGCTGAAAAAACCTGGCCAAATCCGGCGCGTGGGAGATATACGTGATTCCAAGCAATAAAGAGGGAAGTGGGGAAAGACGCATGAAAAGTCACTTTTAACCACATGTGAAGGACACTTTACTCAATTTGCCTGCTCCCGAAAAGACCGACAGGGCTGACCCAACAAAAAGGAACCACAAAGGAGAAGAATACACCTATCCGGGGTCGTCAATTGGAGAGGAGTGAGAAGCAAAAGTCAAAAGCTTTTTCGGGCAAGGAACGCTCTGATGATTTCGAAGATCGCGTCAAAAGAAGCCGGAAAAAAACGGCAAAAAACAAAACGCCATCGAAAAGGACACGCGCGAGGGGATGTGACCGTTGACCAGCGGAGTGGCAAAACGTGCCAGTTTAAGAAAAAGAAAAAACAACAACGGAGGGGAAAAAGAAAAGAGAGAGTACTGGGAAGTCTGCCAATTGGCTGAAACCAAGGAGCGGCGGAAGCGATGGAACTGGGGGGAAAAAGGGAGATCAAGAAAAAAATGTACGCGATCAGGCCTATCAAAAAAGCGTGGAATAGGCGGGAAAAACAAGAGGGGGAAAACCTCTGGGACTCAGGTGACGAAAGTGGGGGGGTCACAGATTACTCGGACGCTCTCCGAGGAAGGTTCGAATGAACAAGTGGGGGGAAGGAAGGCCCGTGAGGGAGGAACGAGGGTTGGACCCCTGTTGACTGGGTCGGCGTTAACGTTAACCTTGAAAGCAAAAAGGGACTAAAGAAAAATTGGGCCAGTCTAAAACGTATATCAGACTAACAGGGGAAGGAGGGACCAGGCAACAAGCCATCACCGATCACGGGGTTGAAAAATTGAAAGAGGAGGAGTCTAGGGGCGCCTGATTCCGGAAAAAAGGGGGGGATTTCAAAAAAAAGTAGGACAAAAGGGGAAAAGACTCAAAAATCATTTACGATCAATAAACAAAGAGGTTAAAAAGACCACTCTCGCCCCCCGCTCAGGGGGGGGGGCTTAGAAAGGGGAAATTGGGGGCCAAAATTGCGTACTGAGGAACACAAACAATTCTCAAAAAAAGAAAAGGAGAAAAACACTGGGCTATCCAGTCTATGGGGCATGCAGGCAAAAAAAAGAGAACAAACCAAATAAAAAAAAAGAAAAAAACAAAAAGGCATACCCCGATGGGGGTTGGGAAGCCCGGGGGACCGGGATCTTATCTTGTCAGGCAAACACAAAGACAGAAACACTACGAAAGGGGGCCCCCTCTTAGTGGAAAAGAAGGAAGAAGCTGGCATGGTGGAAGAAAAAAAAAGGGGAACACGGACGCGCCGCCTGGGCTGAAAAAATCGGGTTTACGGGGGTTCGGGGGGAGGGGAACCAAGGACAATAATCTACCATGATTGCGGCCCCTTTCCGAAGTCAAACCAGGAAATACAGGTGCGGTCTTGAGCCGCAAACCGAACGCCGAAACGCGTGGGAAAGGGAAAAAAGAAGGACAAAAACGATTTGCTTTGAACTGACAGTGTGGGGGAACGAAGGGCGATGTTGGGGCCGAGAGCCGAAAGCAAGCAACAGGTTAGGGGGAGGGGAGGGGGCCCAGCATCATCGGAAAAAAGTCGAAGAAAAATGCCAGGGGGAAAAAAAAAAAAGGGGGTTTGCGGACAAAAAAGGGCGAATGGGCAAGCAAAAAAATGCTAGCAACCGGGGAGGAAAACATCGAGACCCATAACCGGAAAAAAGCTGTCATACTGTCCAGAAAGTAAAAACCAAACAGCTAAGGGATAGAGCGAAGAATTTTCGGGGACGGAAATCCATGGAGCGGGCGGGGACAACTGCGTGAGGACCCGTCCAAAAAACTAAGGGTCGCAAAACAGATGGACGCAAGGGATAGGTTTGCAAAAAGGGGGAAGAACCTCATCAAACTTTTCAACGCTGGGGGTCCGGAAGCACCAAATTGCGGAATCAGGAAAAATTGTCGAAGCCGATTGACGCCGGTTCGGGGGGAAGGACTCGGGGGATTTTGAAAAACCCCACAAAAAACCTGGTAAGGTCAGGTCGAAAAGGGTGGCAGGCCCCAAGGCCAGTGGGAAGGGAAAAAAGGGTCTGAGTAAGTTTTTGAGGGGGGGTCTTCCTCAGAGGGCCGAAACAACCGCCACCTTCCTTCATGGATGGGGAAGACTAATCAGGGGGGAAAAAAAACCCGACCGCCAAAAAAACACGCTTGTCAGCCAGATGGTGCGGGAAAAGGCTGAGGGAACGGAAGTCGTGCCGTTGACGCTTGAAAAAAGCTCCCAGAGGGCACAGAAACATGAGAGGAAATCGGCAAATGCCAAAGACACTCAAGAAATAGGGGGGGCCAATCCCTCGGGGACTCGGTGGAGTAACAAGGGGGTCCCAAAAGACACCCGCTCCAACGGAGCGCGGACCAAGGGAAAATAGGGTTTTCAAGGTAAAAAGTCATTCGCCGTCCGTCGAGAGGACACCCTCTAAATGGCCCCCACGAACTCCGGAAAGACGGGGTTGTGCTGGGTCAAAGACGGCGTGCACCGAAAGCTACGTTGTGGAAAAAATAAAAAAAAAGAAAAAGCGGGGGGAGAGGGACCAGTGTGGTGAAGGCGGTAAAAGAAAAGAGGGCGACAGACCTCAAACCAATGCTCCGCCAAAAAGGGAAAAGTAGGGGGGAATCAAAAGGGTGACAAAGAGCACACAAGAAGTTCTAACGGCCCAGATCGGGAGAACGTAAGATAATCATTCCCGAACAAGGTAATCCCACGGAAAAAGGCAGGAACAGGCATTGACGAGAACATGCTTTGGTGGCCCAAAGTTCCTCAACGCCGGGGAAAAAACCACGAAAGGTTCGGCCCGGGATGTACTAGGTCGCACCCGAAGGGAGACAGAAAAAAGAGAACCAGAAACTGGGGAAAAAAGGGAACGAGGGGCAAACGAGCCGAAGCACCGGAGGAAGGGGGGGATTGAAATGAAGGTTCCTGTTTCATGGACACCTCCCTTTTAGGCTCCAGGTGGGAAAAAAGGACGGGAGCCATACGTCTTATCGGCAAAGGGCGGGAGTGGTCAAGATTGGGTCCCCGCTCATCCCCCAGATAACACCGCGCGTCAATCCAAAAGACCCAAGGGGCACTAGGCCGGGGGCGAATCAAAACACCAGTTTAATTTCGTTGTTCTAAAAAAAACACCGAAACGAAGTGGAATCGTCCCCCCAGGTTCAGAAACAGATACGAAAAGAAACTGGAAACAACCCGGAGGAAAGCGGAGCGGGAAAGACAATCCGCCAAAAAAGGAGGTCCAAAAAAACAAAAGGTAGATACGGCATGACCCCCTCAGACCAGAGTAAGCGTCCCTAGAGGGGCCCAAAAACCTCTATCCCTCCGTCCACTCAGTGGGGGTCCACAGGTGCCAGCATACGACGCCGCAAAAAAAAAAAGGGGAAACAGAAGAAAAAAAAATAAAAAGAAGATCAGAAGTAGACGCATACGTCAATATGCGGGTCAAAGCCGGGGGAGAATGAAAGGAGCAGGGCGGAAGGGGGTGAATGCGCAGGAAAAAAGGAAAAACGTCGCCAACGGAGGGGCTCGACCACACACAGAAAGGGGCATCTCCAAATAGAAGACCCAATGAATGAGGCCAATCATGCCAATGACCATCAAACCACAAGGGCTAGGGAAACTATAGCCCATAAGCAGAATCCCAACAACATGAAAAAAAAAGAGAAAAAAAGGGACCAAGGAAAAGTTCCAGACGGACAAAAACCGATCAACGAGCGGGAAAGGGTGGGCCAATTGTCCCAGTAAAAGCCAGTGAAGACGAACACTGCAACTAGCCCCCAGCAAACTGGCGGGACCAAAGACCGGACAAAAGTCGGGGAAACCAGAAAAAAAAAAAAGCAACGAAAAGGAGAAGAGGGAAGAAAACAGGTGTGTCTAAGAAAAAGGCCAGCAAAAAGGTCGCGGTGCCGT
>Ga0179593_1284320_pt1 | contig 14425 bp, 16 predicted proteins | sample CZODoug2_1_08_16_FD_185931 | JGI IMG/M metagenome (GOLD analysis project Ga0179593, IMG submission 185931) | Vadose zone soil fungal communities from Angelo Coast Range Reserve, California, USA - CZODoug2_1_08_16fungal (PacBio error correction) | ecosystem: Environmental > Terrestrial > Soil >...
GCGGGTTCGGACAGAGGCGAGGGGCGGGGGGGAAGAGTAGTACCCGTGAAAACAAAGGAGGCCTTCGCGCATGCAGCGTGCGCAGCCTCGGGGTTGCTGACTTAAAAAGGTCTCACTTAATCGCTAGATCTGGCATCCCGGCTCATTCTCCTGAGGAAAAACGCGAGCTAGGGTTGCTCCGCTCAAACAGGCCAAATTCATGCAGAGAAAAGTTTTATCGAAAGCAGGGCACAGGCGAATTGGGAAAAGAGGTCTGCAGCTACGGAAAAGTCTCAAAATGATGGGCGTCAACGGTCAAAAAAGGGATCATTACGCAATTATGGAGAGCGAAAGGGGGTTCGTCCTTGTGGGGGACCTTGAGGATGGCATTCGGGGAGGGGGGGAAGCGAATCTCTTTGGGGGCATCGCCGTTTTTACACGGGCAGGCAAGGTTTAAGCGAAGATTAGCCGTCTCTTAGAGCAGTCGGCCCAAAAACCGCTAACGCTCGAAACTACCGGTAAACCGAACGGCCCTTGAAAACGTGAATATCTTTCCAGTCCTGCCTTGATGCGTTGACTGAATGGAGACCATTTGCGCCGGGAACCAGCGACGGACGGGCGGGATCCATTCGAAACTAAGTTTGACAACTAGGGGGCGGACAAAAAAAGGGAAAGCTAGTCATGGACTTCGACTTTCATCGTAGCAGCAGGCATAGAAAAAGCAGGGACAGGGTAAGAGATGCCTCTATTTCGCAGTGTAGGATCGATAGTCGGGTTCGTCACGTATCGGCGAAGGTAGCGGCGGCCAAGAGGGAAGGAAATCAAAAAGTGAAGTTTGGGAGCAGGGTCAAAAAAGATCAGGAACCCCTATCCAGCGGTCACGGTAAGGCTTCCCGGCCCAGCCGCGAGGAATCAGGTTGGGGAGCTCACTAAAAGGCATAACGAGAACACGAGATCGACAGCAAGTATCCACCGTCTTTCCCGCCATTCAGGAAGGGGCCGTCAAAGATTAGACTCTATCGGACTATATGAGGGGGAAGGGACAGGTGGCGTGATAGAAGTTCAAATATGTGGGTATTGCTGAGGTCATCGGGAAACCTTAAAAATCTTCAGGGGGGGATAATCAGATCAGAGTACAGCACGCTTAAACCAGAATAGATGTGGATCACTCTGAAAAGAAAGAGGAAGAAAAAAAAGACGAAACCGGAAACAAACTGCTCGAACGTCGCGCGACATCGGGACGTTTACACGTACATGGAACATGTAGAGACCCTACAGTCTCACTACTGTAAGTAAAATTTCGGAAAAAGCCTACACGGGGGGGGTGGGGGGGGTGGTGGGGGTGGGGGTTGGGGGGGGGTCTTAGGGGGGGGGGGTGGGGGGGGTGGGGGGGGGGGGGGGGGGGTGGGTGGTGGGGGGGGGGGGGGGTTTCCTCTGGGTGGGAGGGTGTATGGTGGTTGGCGGGGAGAGGGATGTTGTCTTTGGGTTTTGGCTGGTTTGGGGGGTTTGGGTCCCCAACCTTCATAAACTTGGCTTGGGGAATGCGGACTCCGTGGAGAGCTCGTTGCACAAGAGGTAGACTAAGGGCTTAAGAAGGGGTCGCTCTGGCTTTTGTAGGATGGACTCGACACTCGAGGTATAATCCACCCCCCCCCCCAGCAGGCAATGTTCGTCATTTTGGGGGTTTGGGGGGGGGGGGTTTGCCTCAGTACTGAGGAGAAGGGAGGGGACTAAACCTGTAATTCAGCTCAGGGATGTCCATAATTTGACTAACCTCGCCTGCAATGCACTCTCAGTAAGGAATTGGAATATTTGGCGGGGAAGCGAAAGAATACGAAAATTTTGAAAGTCCTCCGAAAAAAAGGTCGGACGGAAGATAACTCAAAATGCGGCGGGGAAAGGCGGACTGAGATTTTCCCAAAAACTCAACGGGGGGGGGCAAGATGGACAGAATTGAGGTAGAAACTCACAAAAAAGAGGAGGATATGAGGCTGAATACGTCAGAAGTGAAAAAGACGATCAGTTCATAGAGACAAGGGGGGTGAGTTTTAAAAAGGGGAGGTTAAAACTGCTGTCGGGCTCCCATGACACGTGGGATGAAGGTCTCATGGCTGTCGCTAGCTCAGAAGTCAACGCGCGATATTCGAATGTTCTTTCAAAGGAAAAGCACATAAAGGAAGGAGTAAAAGGAACGAAAAAGAACCGTTTTAAGCAACTCATGGAAATGCTCGTCGAGAGGTATTACGTGAATCTCCAACGCCGTGGTTATTCGCATCGCGATTCGTACGGGGTCGGTCAAAAGGCACAAGAACGGGCGTCCTTCACGGGGGGGGGGGGGGAGAGCAGGCGGACACTATCTCAGTTCTAAGTTTGCGGACTCTTCGTCCGAATCAATTTTCAACCCGAAGTGCGAATGACGTGGGGGATTTTAATGACATACAGGGAACTTCGGGACGCGGGGATCTTGTGAAAGTAAAAGGGGTAGGGCGGGATCGCGCGCGGAGATCACCGAGAAGGTTTCAACCGGGTTTATGATGGACGGACTGTCGTCGGTGAGAGTGTCAGGGGGGGGCAGGGGGGGGAATGGTCTGGTAATCAGGAATTGCATTAATGGTAAAGTCATACTGAGAACTTGCAAGGACCAATAATGAGGTCATAGGGGATCCAACTGAAACGACCCGCATCAGTCGGCGGCCGCCGGAAGCCCTTAAATGCAAGTAACGGTCCCTCCTCTTGAGGGGGAGAATCTGGGGAGAGGCCGCGTTACGCTGCCTGAAAAGGTTGAAAAACGGGTGGCAAGTTTTCTAGTGAAGGACTTAAATGGACTGCGGACTCTATCTCGGCGGGCCATCTTCATGTGAGAAGGACATTTCGCGAGGGGAAGCGAAACAATGTCAAAAAACAGCAGAGTGCGCTGCGAGGGAAAAAAAAGTGGAGAAGAGTAAAGCTGAGGGGCTGTCGGTGATGGGGGAGAGAAAAGAGCAAGGAGGGAATACGTGCAGAATACATAAACAAGGACAGGTGGGTCGAGAGGAAACGCGCGCCGAAGCAGTTGCGGCTCTTTCGAAGTAAACGCATTAAGGGGCGGGTAGCATTCATATTGGAGGACGAAACATCGGGGACTGGGGAACGGACTTCAGTTACTGCGCGACATTGGGTCGCTATCGGGAGCAAAGGGAGGGGAACACGGCGGGGGAACTGGCCTGTTTGTGATTCTTTGAAAGCGGCTGGACGGGAGGGGACATTCGGTCACTTGTGGGATAGAGGGGGGGGGGGACTCAGACGCCACAATCAAAAATCACGGAACTACCCATATAAGCGGTCAGCAAAAGACTGATAAGACTTTGTTATAAGGCGTTGGCGCGAGCAAGGAAAGTTAAGGGCCTGAAGGGTCCTGAGGGCGGACTGGCGTTGGAACGATGTTCGGGGTCTATTCTAACCAAAAAAAGGGCTTGACGGGGGGGCTGGTAGTTCTCAATTAACGAGCGATGGCGGCTGGAGGCATGAAAAACCATGGCGAGGGTGACTTAATAGGCCGAACATGATTGCGGGCGACGGGATTTAGGCTGTAGACAAAGCTCTTAAATAGGGCACTAACAAAAACCGCATGCTAGTAGGGGGAAAAAGCTCTGATTATGGGTAAAAAACCAGTGCGTGGCTAGGTACTAAGGGAGCAAGGAAGCACAGCGGGGCGAACCGATGTCTTAGAGAAAAAAAAAAAGGAGGAGAGAGAAAGAAGAAGGGGTACGACGCGAGCTACGTGTTAAAGGAAGTACAAGAGGCAGTCGAAATCTCCAAGACAGGCGTCAAAATTCCGTGTTCATAGCTGGGGAAAAAAGAAAGGGGGGGGAAGAACTTCTCATACCTGTTAGACTACACTCACTTCCTTTAGGCACCGCTGGAAAGGGTCCGTGTCTAGACGTATTCTGAAATAAAGCTCGAGGGAATTTTACTAAAGGCAACGATCTAAGCTAATGCGGCCTGGGCGACAAGAGAAGATGCAAGGAATCCAGCTGCCAGGCAATGCAGGGAAAGCTCAGGGGGATCGAGCACGAAAGCTCGTTCTGTCGACGATAGTGGGGGGGGGGGGGGGGGGCACGACTTGGATTAGGGGGGGGGGAAGCGATTTTGCAGTATCTAGCAGCGGGGGAAATGCGCGCTTCGCAACGAAGGCAGTGGGGCTCAACCCTGGCGGTCTGCTCTATAGGTTCGCCCTTACATCTCTCGTAATGCCGCATTCCTACGTTCTCAGAGTGTTGTTCATATTGGTGCTCGCATCTATTATGCTTCATATTGAAAAATCAGGTTGTAGCTATAAGCGATCTATTGCTGTATACAGGGAACGGGAGCTTTCCGTTCGCGAGGTGGGCGAGAGAGCAGAAAGCTTGGATCTCGATAAGCAAAATCGAAAATCAAAAGTGGGTATCCATGGGGAGGAAATTAAGTGGTGTGCCGCTAAGATGGAAGGGAAAAGGGGGAGGCAAAGGGGAGCTCGTTGACAGCTGGGAATTAGGGAAAAGGGAGACAAAAGGAATTGAGGGCTCCGATCATTGATTCGCAGGGCAGTAGAACATGGTGCCCCGAAGGGCTGTCCAGGAACATCCGTCAATGATCCTTTTTTATGAAAAGGTCACAGAAAAAAAAGTCAGGAAAAAAGTCGACATAAAAAGGATTATTGTGTGGGGGGCTTTGAAAGCCACCTCAAACGACACCGTCTACCAGGGAACGTCATGGGGGGCAGCCGAGGCTGGAACACAATCACCAAAAAACAAAAAACCAACAAACCAAAAAAAAACCCTAATCACGAGGGTATATGGTGGAGGGTGTAGGGGGGGTGAAGAGGTCAGATTATTTAAAGCGGTCGTCTTCCTTGTGAGATATAACAGGTCCTCACCCTGACAAATACCCGTTCACCGGAAGGGAGGGGAAAGGTGAAAATCGACGGGGAGCAGCATCATAAACGTAACCATTAGGGGGGACTGAAAAAAAAAAAAACGAGGGATTCCGCGCCACGGCAGTATCGTATGGGTCGAGTCTAAAAGTGGTGGGGAAAACAAACTCCGCGCACGACGGAAGGTAGGCATGACCTCCGGTAATTGGGGGGTCATGGCGAAGTGGGGGGTCGGTTGGCGACGCCTGACGACAAGAAAGTTTCAGGTCTAACTGAAGCGAGGAGTTGAAAGCCGTAGATGTCTGACACGGCGGTGACGTGGGGGGGGAGCATCCAGAAGACGGCGAGGGGTATAAGCAACAGTTGCGGGGTCGAAGGCCGCTCAAAAGCCTAAGCACAGGGGATAACCATTCGTAGAATTTAAGGGCAGGGGGGAAAAGTGCTCAAAAAGTATTTCCGCATCAGAAGGGCTGCAAAATCAAGGGAGCGCCGAGATAGGCATCTGGGTCGATGGGGGAGAGAACCCTGCTATCTCAAGCATGGAAATCTCATCGAAAAGGTCCTTCTAGCTATCTCTCTCCACATCTTAGGGAGGGCCGGCAGGAAAGGCAGTTTCCACCCACAATTGCTAGAAAGAATGATCGGGAAACAAAAAAGGAGAGAAGAAAAAAGAGAGAGATAAGGAGTAGCTCAAGGGGGGCATACTCAAGCATTCCTCATGCCCGCTAGACGTGGCTTATTGGGAACTGAAAGGAAAGAGGAAAAATCAGGAGGAACGTGGCGGTCTAAGCGCTGGCTCAGGCCTCACAGGGCAAGGAATACGTGATGTCGCAACAGGTCTTTTTGCGTAGTAGTCAAAAAGAGCCGATGAAAAGTTGCTGGCAGTACGTATGGCAAGATGACCCTTCCTTAATCGTCTAAAAAAAAAAAAAAAAAAATGCATTAAATGCAGGGGGCTGAGGCTCTCTATCGAACTAAAGTGGGGGGTCTTTACCTTAAGTCGGAGGCGTCAAGGCGACTAAAATAGCCGAGGCTGACTTGAGGCCACGCGGGGCCATATATCCGACAGGGGGGAGGGAAGCGATTTAAACAAAAAAAAAGAAGGGGAAGAATCAAAAAAAAATCAAAGTTTCGAAGAATGGGGTCGGCTCGTGGGAACGTATCTGCGTCTGCGCGAAGTGTGTCGGGTGGGAACAACATCTCTAAAGGAAGATGAGGAAAGAAAAGGGCGAGGAGAAAACTCAGAGGACTAAGGTAGTGGGAGGAATGCAAACTGAAATATCGTCGCGGGGGGGGGGGGGGGGGGACGCAATAGAGAGTCATCTGAAATGTCTGAAAGAAAAGGATGTGGGCAGGTCTCTGACTCAGAAAGCAAGAGCGAATGACGGGGGGCAAGGAAAATTCAAGGGAGGGCCAAAGGGGAGTCGGGAAACTTCCTCCGGGCCGAGAAATGCTTGACGCGGGAACGTGGTCGAAGGTGCGGGGGGAGATGATGGCGAGCAGGACGCGAATTTGGGACGGATGAGCTGGGATAAAAAAAATGAAACATAAAGGTGGCTTCCTGTAAAAAAAGCGGGTGTACCGCATGGAGGCGGCTTCTGAGTAGAACCGGGATAGCGGCGCCCACTAATCAAATTTGCAGACATTGCGCGTAAGGAGTCTGCGAAAAAGAGGCGACTGGATCTGAAGCGGTCGATATTCGTCGACGGGCTAACAAAGTGACTGTCCGGGGGGCAGATTAATTCGGGGAGGATGAGGGTCAATGATCGAGAGCAATTTCTCTTTCAGTATTCTTTTGGCATTTAAAATTAGGATACAAAAAAGGAAATGAGTCGGAAAACCCTAGCTGTTTTCTTCGGACCATGGTCGAAGGGGTACGCAGAAATTAGGTTGCACAAAGATGGACAAAAAACTGCACGAGGAGGGGTGTGGACATTAAACATATAGATTTAGGATTAAAAGGTCGGCTCTCCCTCGGGAGGGGAACATGGAAAGTTTCCGGATAGGGCAGAGTTTGAGCTAGAGAGCTAGTTACTAGAAAGCACGACAAAATAGTGTTCAAGCTATAAGCTTTCCTGCGGCGAGCATTCTCTGTCCTTACGTATCCTGGCATGGAAAGGGTCCGGGGCATCGTCGATCCTGGGCGAAGGGACTGAAGGAGGACAAGGGGGGGTCGTATACTTCCCGAGCAGAAATTTGGATCTGGCGTCTAAAGGAAAAGAGAAGGGAAGCAAACACAATGCGACTTATTTCTAAGCTTGATGTACGGGCGCTGAAATGCGTTCCGCAGGACCACACAGGCTTTTGAAAACTTCGGGTGACCTAATTGGACGGGGGAACCTGCAAATGCGGAGCGGAGAAGAAAAGTAGCACTCTCTCTGCCTTCGGTTAAAGACTCTCGTCAAAAACAAAACGGTAGTATAAATAGGGAGGGGGTAGAGTTTCGACCGGGGGGAGTCGTACTATTTGACGAGAAGGGAAAAAGGTTGCTGGGCTACGAGCAGTCGAGAAAGAAATCAGAACCAACAAAACAAAAACACACCCACAAAAAAAAAAAACACCCCAAAAAACCAACCCACCCCCTCTACGCCCCCACCAAAAAAAAAAAAAAAACCCCGCAAGGCTAGCTGTTCAACAGAAGGTTTAGGGGGGAGGACGGAAAGCACTGTCTTCCAGAGACGCTCTTACAGGCACAGTTCACGAGAAGCAGGTCTGCGGCTACTATGCGAAAGAAGAGACTAGAGTGGGGGGAAGGAAGCTCGGCACGCCCGAGCAGGAGGGCTTATCAGGAAAAAAAAACCGAATTCTGATTTAGGTTAAAAAAAATCAGAAACAGGAAAGCATACTTAAAAAGGGCTCTTCTCCAAAGACGACGTCTTGAGCCGATATTGTTTGACTTGGTGTATTTCGCTAGGAGAGCGATGGGGATCACGTACTTCTTCTCTAGATAGTTTCGTTGGGGAGCACTTCTAAGGAGCTGGGGGGGTTCATGTGGTACTCCGCTCAATTCCGTCTCATTTTCCCTAAGCTCCCGGGGGGGCTGTCTTGGGGCAAGTTCTGGATCTTATTAGAAAAAGAAAAAGAAGAGCGCGAAGGTCCCGCCAAAGGAACCTCGGCCGTTTAGTCGATGTCTGACGGCCGCCCCTGGGAGAGGCAGTCCGACACGGCCGAAAGCGCAGCCAAGAAAAAACCGAGACTAGGCGTTTGTATGGGGGAACCTTGGCAAAGAGGGGGGGGGGGGAAAGCATGGAACTGTGATATATCGATAAAAGCACTAGAAATCAAGGTACTCGGCGGACAAATTTCCAGGTTGCGGAGAGTCAGAAAATATAAGACGTACCAGGTAATGCGCCTGAGTCGGCGCCCGGAATGAGGAAAATGGGGGAATGGGGGATAAGATGACAGTTAAAAAAAAAAAAAAAAAAAAAAAAAAAAAAAGGAAAAAAAAAAAAAAAAAAAAAAAAAAAAAAAAAAAAAAAAAAAAAAAAAAAAAAAAAAAAAAAAAAAATGCGTAAAAGATCTAGAGGGACAAATCGAATTGCTCATGGAAAAAAAGAAGTGGAGGAAACGGGTTATATAGCAGGTCAGACGGAAAGAAACGGCAGCGACATAAAGCTTAAAACGCACGAATCGACGCGAAGGCAGCTCTATGACTCTGCAGCAGAGGGGATGGTTCAGGTGAAAGGTGGAATATTCATGGAAGGGGGGACCAGTCAAGTCTCCTGGGTGCGAGTTGATGGGGAAAAAACGGGCTGGCAAGAGCGCGATTACAATGATAGACGTGGCCGAAAGAACTGGCCATCAATCAGACTAAGAGAACCAATAAACCGTAAGCAAACTCTGTTACGCGGAGAGCGACGCGCGCCGCAGATTGATTTCGAGGAGGAGATTTGTGGCAACCCAGTAAAAAAAAACAGCAGGGGAGGACACGTGAAAGGATTGCGGACGCGGCACTCCACGTACTTTACGAACGTTGCTGGGTCGGGAAAAGGAGCTCAACTCGTCGCTGGAACCCGGAAAGAGCTCTGGCCTTGGAAGGGGAACCTCGGCAGATTTCTGGACCGTTTGCCAAAGGGCCGCCTAAGCGAGGTATCAAAAAGAAAAAAGTCGGGGGGAAAAAGCCGTAGGCAAGCGCAGGGATAATAAGTCAGAAATGGTAGTAACGGCTTGAAATCGGGGGTGCATCAGAAGTAGGAAACTGCAGGACGCTGCCGGCATAAAGGCGCGAGGGGGGGAGGTTGGAGACGTGGGGGTAGGATTTTTAAATCACTCGGGCGAAACCAAAGTACCTGAATGAAATCTATCAACGAAACTGATGGCCATTCTGACAACCCTAAAAAACATCAAGGGCGTCTTCAAGTCTTTGGGAAGAGGGTCTGTGGAAACCCTACTGGAGAGAGTATTATATATCAAGAAACAAAAAAAAAAACGAGGAGTAGGGATAATTAGAATGCTTCATAGCAAATGGTAATATCATCATGAAATCTCGCAATGGCCATCTCTAATCCTTGGTAAGGGGGGTAAAAAGGTGAGAAAGATATTCTGATGAACTTTAGTTTCTGATGACTCTGCTCGGGAAAATCTCCAGAGAAACACGAACAGATACGAGTGGCGGAGGCGTAAATTAGCCGTAGTAACAGGTGCCGGTTCTTAAGCGTGGGGGGAAAAGGTGCACGAACCAGAATGTATTCAAAATTCGGGTCGCGGGAGGGTCAGAAACACGGACAAAAACTAGTTTTCAAAATCGAAGTCGGCATTGCGGTCGAAAAATTCAAAGTCCGAGGGACGACGTGATCGCGATCTAGGGCCATGGGAAAGCAATTTTCTTACGGGAGGGAGGCACATCCATGCGGTGACTAGCCAGAAGGTTAATGAAAACGGGGGTGCGGGTTGGACGGGGTCAGACCTAATTAACTTCGGTGAGAGTGCGGTAGGTGGGAAAAACCTTTCTCTGGAGGTGGGGTCTCTAAAAAATACGCGAGTCTCTAGCTTCAAGCGGAAATGCGCGCGTTTTCAATGGGTTAAAAAATGGGCGCTGGATGCGGTGCTCGAGCACATCGTCGTCCGGTACGGCGGAAGCTTTCAGGGTAGATTTGGCATGCCAAAAATGCGGAAAATCTAAGAAGAACGGAAACGCGGAAAAGACCGGAAAGGATTGATGACCAATCCGAAAACGGGGGGAACGGTGGAACTGTGAAACACGACCCAGCAACGGTGGGCGTGACGACAAACCGAATCCATTCACTAGTTGGGGAGGGGGCTTAACCTCTTCTGCGACGCTGTAAGAATGGGGCGGAGACAAGGGGGTCAAACAGGTGGTCCATTACGCCTCGAGGGGGGCTGTATCTGCGGTCTTAAAGGATGCCGGACTAAAAAAAAAAAAAAAAAACGAAAACAAGAAAGGTGCAATGGGATAGGGAGGCAATGGAGCAAGGGGCAAAGAGCATACATGACGTCTAAGCAAGGAAATCCTCAGACAAACAAGTGGGCGGACGCGATATGGACTGTGGGCTGAGCGTCTGTAGGAAGAGGAAAGGATGATTGCAATGGGGTGAAAATGTGTTTCCTTGTCCATACAATCTCTCACGAAACTAGGGGCGTGGGTGTCTTAGTTGAGACGCTCGCCAGCTTCTGGTTTGTTGGGGGAGGCCCGAATATGAAACGAGCCACGCATCACATTGTTACTCGGCTCTAGAAACGTCATATAAAACGGGGCTGAAGTCATCTGCACTATCTTTTTCTTAGTTCATTAAGGGGAGAATTAGAGGAACTGCGGAACTTCATCAGGGAACTCGCCGTCGGAAGAGGGCGTGCCTGGCTAGGAGCGTATAAATAACAATTCCAATAACAGAAGAACTGTCAGAGGTCAAAAAACAATAGCGTTCGACTGATAAGATTGACAGTTCGGAGAGAAATAGTCTGAATGAAGTGGAACAGCGGCGCAGGATGGTCGGGGGGAAGGGGGAAGAAAAAAGGGTCATGTGAGCCTCACTAGGTGCCGTGTGCTAGGTGGTAAAGGGTCCTCGGAGAGGCATGGGGCGAGGGGGAAACTGGGCTGATCGAGTGACAGGCGAGCCACCCGCTTATGTACGGCTAACTACGTTTCCCAAAAAATAAAAACCTAAGAGGAGCGGCAAAGGCGCGGCAAGATTCGACCGGGAGGGTGAACGGGGAGTAAGACGAAAACAGTTCCGCGAAGAGGAGAACTCGAATTGACCTGAGAAGCAATGAAAAGAAGAATAGGGAAAAAAAAAAAAAACGAGTATCGTTACGGGACGAGTGGTTAGCAAGCGATAAAAAGCAGTCGAAACAGGGGGGGCTCGGAAAGGCTTTTCAAACAGCTGTCAGGTGGAAGAGGTAAGGTCCGTCGGGGGACGAAAATATCGGCTTCGGCGAGTCAAATGCGGAGGTTCTAGCTGACGCAAAAATCAGAGGTAGTGGCAAACCGGCACCACAGCGACTGGTAAATCAGGGAAAAGCAGAAACAGAAGAACCGCTGCAAAGGCAAGAGAAGAACATTTGAAAAAAATCGCACAGAAAGGCGCGTCGCGACGCGGATGGTGGGGGGGGGGGCTGACTCGTCGAGGAGGCGCTCGAGCTGCAAGAACAGATGGCGGACGGTTGACCTACTGAGATAGGGGCAGCTAGCGGGCGTCCGTGAAAGCCAGCGGGGGGTCCCAAAATGCAGCGCGGTAACCTATCCACAATCTCGGTCGGCTCTAACGTTCTATCTGGATTTGGGGGGCCACTAAATGTCAGGTAATAAAAAGACCGGTCTCTCGGGTCTCTGGTCGGTGAATACTCTCCGCCTGGAACTTAATTTGGCGGCAGTGATGGGACTTACAGCATCAATCGAGATGGACTTGGTAGCAAAAGAATTCTTTGTGTAAGGAAATCCATGGAAAAGACGACTCAATGCCATTGTTGGGCATTAAGACGAAGATATGGTTCACGGAGGATCAATAGGAAACGCTCGGGGGGAGTTGGCCATCTTCATGGCGACAAGGAAGTGTCTGACTCACGGACGAGGGGAAAAGAAGACTAGATACAGGGAAAAGATCGTAAAAGGAACCTCGAGTGGCATGCCAGGTTTCGGAAGAAGGGCAAGTCGAACAGAAAAGAAAGCCATACTAGGGCGAAATGAAACGACGGGGGATTAACCACTCTCTGAAAAGAGGCAAGCCGCGCGCGAACTGCGGTGGAAGGATGTCGATAGTCAAGCGTTGGGCATTTTGTAAGGGTATTGTCGAAAAACTTTCAGGGCGAAGATGAGGGTTAAAAATGCCGGCAAAGGCCTTTCTCGGCAGCATCATTGAAGGGAACGTCAATTATGGGGGACGACTCTAAAATATATGAATTTCATAAAAAGAAAGGAGTAGGTCGCTATATTTCCGCGCTAGTCAAGATTTTTGACTGGTTGACGGGGAGGGAAGAAATAATTTTACCCAGGGGAATAATATCTGCAAGAAGTTAATTTAATGACATAAGTCAGCCACGTAGAAGTGGGGGCCGGGCGAAATGCTTCAAAAAAACTGTAACTGATGGAAGAGCGATCAGTGAGCGGAATGGGGCTAGGGAAAGGGACCCGGCAATGGACGCGAAGGGGGAAAAGGGCAGGTGTGTGGAATCGCATCATTGGTGATAAGAAGTGCCAGTTCTTTGCAAAACTTGAAGGGAAGAGGGATATGGGTCACCTTTCTCTATCCATAATTCGTCTCAGAGGGCGGTGGGGGGTTTGTCGTCGAGAGGCTCGTCCCCAGGCTACTTTAATAGCGATCGAAGCGCAGGCAGGATTTACTAACTTCGCCTTAACAAGGGCTTAAGGGCAAAATGTACGAAGGTCTGCAAGGCGAGAAGGCTAGTACTAGAGAAAAAGACAACGGGGAAGAAAAAAGAAGAAATCATTGCTCTACGGAAAGTGGGGGAAATCAAGTCTAAGAATGAAAGCCGAAACGGTTTATTTAGCTGCCTCCTTCTCTAAAAGAAAAGGGAAAGGTCGCTCTGGCGGAGGGAGCGGCGGAGAACCCTTCGCGAAAATTAAGAAAGCGGACGTTACAAAGGGGTCCTGGTTCAGAGGGAGGAGGGGAAATAAATAGAGGAGCAGATTCCTGGAGGTCTAAAACTCTGGAAAAGGACGACCAGGTACGGAGGAGCTGAGCGTTCCACAAAACAGGGTGAAGGAACCGACGCGGAAAAGTCTGGCTGGATAAGGGCAATAGCCGAGAATACTGGTAATGGACGCCTTAGGAAATGAATGTGCCTGAAAAGAAGGAGGCAGCGAGAGAAAAACTAGAAAACAAATCCAGACAAAAAAAAACAGCAATTCCGATGGTGGGCGGAAACGAAAATGGACGTCGTGTCGCGGGATGGTGGAGGTGCACCCGCGGTAGGGCTCAAAAAGGCAAGGGCGCGGCGGAACATTCCTGGACGGGAAGAGGAGAAAGGTTTTCAGGGTTTATGGGGCTATAGGGGAGGCGCTGTCCGCCCGGTGCAAGCTTGGCAAGGCAAGGTTTGGGAATGAGGGTTGAGAAGAGCAAAAAGAAACGGAAAACCTGAAGGGGCAGTTCATACACTGAAAAAGATGAAGGATCTCCATGCAGGAACCCTGAAAGGTCCGATATTCCTATCGACGGAAGGGGGGACAGGGCACCGAGCCGGCGTTTATTTCGGAAGGTAGTCTAATCAAGCTGGCTCGGTCCGGTGAAAAAATGTTATGCCGCCCGTTAGGGGAACGGGCTGTAAGCCTTAGGCCCGCGGGGAGAAGGTGGGATCGCGACCAGAAAAAGGTCATGGCTCACAAAGGGGTCGGGATGGGAAGATGACTCACCATAGGGGGCTGAGGGTGCTAGGGGGCAAGAGGAATCTGGACCTTGGGAAAAAGTACATGCTTAAATGGGATGGGAGATAGGGGATCGAGGATCCAGGGCTCATGGGCTGGGGGGGGTGTACCGAAATGGAAAAAAAGAGGTTGAGATCCGCTCAAGCGAGCACTTGTTGAGGATGAGGGGGTGTCGTAAGAGTCCGAAAGAGGTGGCGCAGAAATCATGGCGAGAGGGCTTTGTCTTGGAAAACTTCTGGAGATTTGGTGTGGGAACTGAGCTACAATGATGCGGCCACTCGGAACTTTTAAAAAGCGGGACTATGCTAAAGGAACGGGGCTTCTAAGACGGATCCAAGATAAGGAACCAAGGGGAATCCTCTCTAAAAGCGTCAAAGGGGAAGCGAATCTTCTCTATGGGGGGAATCGCGAAGTTTCATCGAAGGGATGGCTTAACGGAAGGGTGCATGTTTTACCCGATGGAGCAGAGGTGGGCCAGTGGGGCGGTAGTATGCAAAAAGCTTCCGAAGGCGAGGCTTGGAATGCACGGGAAAAAGGAATACCGATTCTAGAGACGCAGGGAGAGATAAAAAGAGTTCCGACAGAGGAGGTATCGGCTAAAGTACCGCTAACCCCAGGAAAGAAAGGGGGGAAAAAAGCTTGATACGGTGTGCGTAGCTTGGAAGGCTGCGGGGGGGAGGGAGGTACATCTTAGAGTCAACTCTATCTAAAGCCAA
>Ga0179593_1683598_pt1 | contig 14425 bp, 19 predicted proteins | sample CZODoug2_1_08_16_FD_185931 | JGI IMG/M metagenome (GOLD analysis project Ga0179593, IMG submission 185931) | Vadose zone soil fungal communities from Angelo Coast Range Reserve, California, USA - CZODoug2_1_08_16fungal (PacBio error correction) | ecosystem: Environmental > Terrestrial > Soil >...
TAAATGGAGGGAGGTGATCAAAAAGGAGTGCAATTACAGGAGAAAAACCGGGAGACTGCAGGGAACCAGTTCGGCCGGAAAACAGTTTCGTGAACACGAAATGGATCAATTACAGGGATAGTTGCAATTCTCATGCCCCACCAATAAAAAAACCACAACGACAGGAAAAGAGCGAGGGTGAGGTCAGAAGACATCAGGAAAAAAAGGCGTAGGCGAGGGGCCCGTTGAGAAGGCATCCGACGTGATTATGCTCCTAGGGGGTACCGCATAGAATTAGCCAAAAGAGGGAGGGAAGAATCATGGAAGGGCAGACTACAGGCAGGAAGGTTTGTACACGGGGTCCTGCGGGGGCCTTTTATCCACTGAAAAAAAGTGCTTGATCTGAAATTATCGAAAAAAGGCGCCCGCGAGGTAAGAAATGGCGGGAGAGAGCACGTGAAGGGGGGGAGCAAGAAAAAAAAGGGTTTCCAGAAGGGTCATCCCGGAGAGCTATAACCATTCACGGCGAGCGCAGAAAAACCCGGGAGTGATGTGAATTTTTAGAAAAAAAAAGGGGGGTCTAGAGGGATCATGGGTGCAAGGGGAAAATTTACAAAAGACCATTCGATTAACCACGACATAAAAAGAGAGACGGCCGTTTCTGGAAACTCGTGGGGGGGCAGAGGGGGAAAAGAGATCTTTTCGGACGAAATATTAATACGTCCAGGGATAGGACACAGCCATCCGCTTCAGAGAACGTGAGAGACTAAACTTGCAGGAATCGTTAAAAAAAACTTTTGAAAAGCTAACGCTTGAAGAAGAGGCTTTTTCAAAGAAAAGCCTCTGTGAAAAAACAGAAGGGGGAGCGCTGTTCACTTATGATTTCCAGGAGTCCGGACGGGATAAAAAGCTCGAGAAGAAGCAAAAGGGGACGATAAGTTGCAAAACGCTCCTTCAGGGGAAAAAGTTCAAAACGCTGGCCCGGAAGTGAAAACAGAATCTCTTCGTCTCGAGATTTTCCCCGAGAAAAAAAAGGCTGGAAACTCTGGACATGGGCCATTGGGGCAACCTCGGACCGGGGACAGTTGCTGGCGGCTAAAAAAGGGAAGTTTTATCACCAGGGGGGGTCAATGCGGAAAATAGTGCTAATTTTTTAAAAGGGAGAAAAAGAAACTTCGAAAGCTGTCTACTTCAATTAACTATTGAGGGAAAATTAAAGGAGAAAAGACAGCCTTAAAAGAAGGAGAGGGTTGGTTTTGATGAAGGTTTTGTAGAAGAAGAAAAAGAAAAAAAACCCCACCATGACAAAAATTCCTCGGGAATTTTTCTTAACTATTTGGAAAGACACACTATTTGTTTGGTGCAAAAGGTATCTTTAGAAACGACAAATCTACAGAAGGGGGAGGTCACTGCTTGCGGGACATTTACTAACTGGTTTTGGAGTCATCCTAATAGCTGCACAAGATGGGGGGAAAGACTTGGTAAAATTTTAACAAAAAGGGAGGGATAAGAATTCCATAAAAAAAGTCTAACAAGGCCTTCCTATATGCATCCATAATGAGGAAAGGGACAACTCAAAACTCCTGATATATTATCTACAAGGGCAGAGGGTCAGGAAGAGAAAAAAAAAGGCTTGAGAAAGAAGGAAAAAGGTTCAGGAAACATCCCATGGAAAAGATTACCTGGCTAAAGGGGGATGACGTTCAAAGGAGTTTCGCAAAGAGGAGGGGGGAATGATCCGAGGAAAAAACCAGGGAGAAAAAAAGATTAATTGAATCTGGCGCGGTTACAAAAAAAGAGAACCTTAAAAGTGTCGGGCCGCGTAGTGTCTACGAGGAGGAGGAAGCAAACTTCTGAAAAAGGGGGAGAAACTCAGAAAGGAAAAAAGGCATCACAACCACTAGGAAAATTCATGGAAAGTCCAGCAAAGGAGCGTGCCAGGGACTGGAAGACAGGGGAGGGCATCCTTCGCCGAAAAAAACATCATGAACGGAAAGGGGTTCATTCAAGGAGGGACAAAAATAATTCATAACCAGGCGAGTCAGAAAGAAACCACCCCTCGATGGGACAGTTCCCAGAATCATTTGCGGAGGAAAAGTGGGGAGCGACAAAACAAAAGGAGGAGGAGTAAAAGGAAATCGGTCAGCAAATTATTATGTGCAATGGAATGGCATCATCGAGTGGGGCGCAATCGCGGAGGGGGGAAAATTTTCTATCGGTGGGAAAAGGGGGGAATGCCGGAAAAAGAAAAAGAAACAAAACCAGTTTAATTGGAGGGGACAGTCTAAAACCAAGTGCTTTTCGGCACGGCATCTGCGCGAAAAGGGGCTGGCGGGACTGAAAAAAAGGAAAGAACTTCGACGGGGGAAGGGCATGGCTAAGGCATTTCAATTGAAAAAAAGAGAGAGCAGTCTGGGAAAAAAAATAAGGAGTTTGCGCGCTAAGAACGGAGAAGAGGGCGAAGGAACTTTACGCCGAAAAGGGGGTTTATTAAAAAAGGAAAAATTCCAAGCTTGGGGGCAACTGGAAGGAAAATTAAAACCTCCCTGGTACTGTTATGATCTTCGCAAAGCATGCGAGGGTGTCTCAATCTATGTGTTAGGGAAAGCCAATATAATCTGTATATAATGGGGGGTGGGGGGGTGTGTGGGGAAGCCTCGGGGAGGATAATTAGTGGTCGAACACCAAAGGGCACATTCAATTCTTCGCAAGGCCAAAAGGTCGTCTGTGTAAAAGGAAAAAGGGGTTTACAGAAAAAAATCTTTATAGAGTCAAAAAAAGATTGCGAAAAGGAAGGGGGGGTTATCATTGGTTGCGGTTAATTGGGGAAAGAAGGGTTTGGGAATCATAAAAGACCAATAGGAGCCAAAAGCCAACGAGAAAGAGGTTTGTGGAAGTTGCGCAAAAATTAAACAAAACATCCCGACCCAAGGGGCCGGAGAGTTGTGGAAAGGGGAATGGGCATGAGAACGAACTAAAAGTGGAGGGGAAGGGAACTTAAAGTGGAAAAAAAAAAGATGTTGAAAACGAGGAGGGGAATCAATCGCTCCGTCAGCCTCGTTCCAAAGAAAATGAAACCAAGTGAAAAGGGCTTCACAAAAAGAAGGCGACGTGCAGCGAACGAGGCGGACCGGGAAAATCGGAACCACCCGAAGCGCTTCTGTGGGAAAAGGAAAAAGGTTTGGAAAAAATCAGCTCGGTTTTGTAAATAGCTTCAAAAAAAATAGGACGCCAGTGCACAACCGCCGCGAGTTGCGACCGCCGAAAGAGGGGAACGAATCCGAAAAGAAAAAAAAAAATCTCCGGGGGAAGAAGTAAGATTGAGGCCGCGTAGGCGACACGGAAAGCAGGGTGACGGACAACCAGTGACGAGGGGGGGGAAACGAATTGCCTCGCTGCAAGTTTCGGAAAAAGGTAGAAAGTTGGCAGAGGAAGGGAGACGTTAGTAAAGTCTACCATTCAGTTTAAGGTTGGAGAAAGTCCTCCAGACCCGACGAAGATTGGTTCGGGGGCAGTAGGGAAGGAAAAGGAGCTCCAGGAACAAAGACCGCAGTCCGACCCAGGCACACCAAGAAAAAATCACACCAAAAGGGTTTGTCCTGCAAAAACGACGCCGCCAAGGGTGATAGCCGCGAAAGTCGCTGTTGGTGAAAAAGAAAAAATGGGGAAGTCGGAGCAAGAATTAGCTTCCAGCGAAGGGGCAAATCGCGGGCGCAGTTTTGACAGAGATAATTTTCCGGGAAAGTTCGTCGCCAAGAAAGGGGGGTGTGAGGAAAGAAGGAAACGTAAAGAGAACAATGAACATCCTAGTGAGGAGAAAAATCCTTCGAAGAGACCGACCATAACGGGGGATGCTACGATCAAAAGATTAACTCGAAGGAGGCAATTCCCTCCTCTAAAAGGGAGAGAAAGTTGTTGAGTTGGGGGACCGGCGAAATCAGCCAGGAGAAATATGACAGGAGCTTGGGGGGAGGAAAAAAGGGAATTGATCACTTTCGGGGAAAAGAAAAATTTGAGGGCTGGCGTCACGCCACCGGCTTGCGCTTGAACTTTCGTAGAAAGGATAAGAAAAGGAGGCTTGATGATGGGGCGAAATGTTTTCAAGGCACCATTACTGACATACCAGAATAAAAAGATACGGAGTGGAGGTGAATCAACATCACGTCGGGGTTGCAAAGGTATTGTATACATCAATCGCCGGGGGGGACGATTCAACTTTCGCGCGGAAAAAAAGGGACAAGCCGGTAAGAAAATTACACGATGGACTGGCCTTTGGGGAAAGAAAAAAAACCCCCCCCAAAAGGCAATCGGTAATAAAAAGAAGAAAGGTTTCTTCGCGGGACGAACTAAAAATATCCAATCACCGTTCAAAAAGGGAATTGACGAAGGCGTGATGGAAAGAAAAAAAGCAAGGATCCGTATGGTGAACGTCTTTTGAGCGGCTTGCTAAGGAAAAAAGAAATTGCTTTTGGCTCCGACTGACCGGTAAGATTCCGTGTGAACAGAAACAAAAATAAGAGTTGCTCAGGAATTTGAAAATACCCAAGAGCGATGAAACTCGTCGCGGAAGCCAAGAACAGGACCTGCTTGATGTTTCGAAAAAAGCACCCGCCGGATTTTACAGAAAAAAGGAAGAAAATGCGCAAGAGAAAAGTGGCGCTGGCAAGAGGGAGGTTCGAGGTTGAAAAGACCGAACTGACATCGGAAATCCGTGGGGAAGGGGGGCCAATGGAGCGCCGGGGAAACGAAAAAGAGAGTTCAAAAAGGGAAAGGCTTCCGGGGCGGAAAGGAAAATCGTTTGGACTGTCCCGAGAAAAAAGGCTCAAATGAATTGAAAGCCTCTTCACATCACGGCGAGAACCAAAGGGGGAGGAGGCCATCGTTCTGAAAAAAAAAAAAGAAAAAAAAATCTGGTGGGAATCACAGAAAAGAATGAAAAAGGGGACCTCCCAAAAATCTCGGGGGTCACGAGAGGTGAGCTAAAACTGCTGGGGAAGAAGATTTCCTCGGCCCGTTAAGCGGTACGAAACCTCTCTAAGGGAAGGTCTCAGAAAAAGGGGAATCTATAAGGAGGGAAAATGGGAGAACCTGTAGGAGCTTGGCCGACATCTTAGGGGCCTTCGGCAAAGGTACATCCGCTCGCGGAACTTCGCTGGACAGCAGGGTTTTCGAAGCTCTAAATGGGAAAGGGGTTCGAGAGAAGGAACGTAGAAGGGGAAAAAGAGCGATTGATTCAATATCGTTTCAGGAAGGAAAAATGCTGATTCAATTTACAAGCCGTTCGCAGAATGAAACGGAAAAGGGGGGGGGAAATTAACTAGGAAAAAAGGGGACAAAGCCGGAAAACCGAAAGGGGGGGGGATTTTTGAACGAGGAATACACACACCAACAAACATAACAGGCCCAACCTCGTTTGGGGGGGGAAAAGAACTAATTGGGATGACCAGCCCAAAGGGGAACCCTGGAGAGATACCAGAATCGACGATAAAAAAAGATCAAAGAGAGAACTCATTATAAACGAAAGTTTTTTGATCTCAAAAGTGGAGGTATGAGAAAAAAAAGGGTTACAAAAGAGGAGGAGGAAGGGGAGAACATTTGCGAAAAAGGGAGCCAGCAGGGGAAAGAGCTGCTCAATAAAAATATGCTTCTTTAAAACACAAGAAAAGAACAGAAGAATCTTATCTCCAAAAGGGGGCCTACACAGGGGGGGGGAGAATGCCCGTTGCGAGGGAAGGCAAAGGGAAAAGAGGAGCACTGTCGAAAAGGGAGGGGAACGTTCAAATTGAAGTCTCAGAAGAAAAGTGTAATTCGAAAAGAAGAAAAAAACAACTAGCAAAAAGGGAAACTCAGAAAACTCAGCGTTCTTCGAAAAAAAAAACCGGAAGAAGCAGCGTGTGTGAATGGCGTCATGCTGACGAGCAACTGTGTCGCGCCGAGAAGAGAAAAAATTGCCAAGAAGGTCCGGTCGATGTCCCATTTCAAAGAAAAAGGACAAGTAAGGGGATGGCTCTTCGCCACAAGCCAGTAACTGCTCGGTGTGGCGTCATTCAGAAGGCGAGAAAAAAAGAAAAGTTTTCCACTGAACGAGAAGGGGTCAAACGGAGGCCAGGATGCGCTCCAGACCCATAAGAATGAGACGAGTTAAGATGTGGAAAAGGATCGAAAAAACAAAAAAAAAACGGAGGAGGAGGAAGAAAGATTAAATCTAAAAGGTCAAAAAAGAAAAAAAAGGGGAGGGAGTTACATCAGGGAGTGAAAGGGAAGTCGTTTAAAATTCAATCGGTTCGTAACCGGACGGACGCACAAAAAAAAAAAAAAAGGACGCGTGTGTTCTAAGGAGGAAAAAATAGAAAAGGAAAGTTCATCTTCGCTCTCTAAGGGAAAGCCTCTCAGTAAAGAAACCATAAAGGGGGAATTCATTCAGGAAGGAAAAAGGGAATCTCGAGGGGCCTAAGATGCATCGTCAGGCCTGATCCTGCCAAGACGGAGCGTCTCGCAGAGAACAGCGAAGAGGCGAGATTAATCTTTCCTATTGTTGTATTTGGGGCTAAAGAAAAATGAAAAAAACTATCGATGGAGAAGAAAGGGGAACTTTTCAAGTTTAGACGAAATTGGGAAGTAAATAGATTTCGGCGTTGGTTGTTCTCAAATCTATGGGCAAGAGCATCTAATCTGAGATAATATCTTCAGTTTGAGTTTGTTTTAAGGGGAAGGGAGCAAACATCTCGGACGGATAATGGGGAAGGTTCAGAAAGAAACTCAGGGCTGCAAGAAAACTCAAATTCCAAAAACAGTTAACCAAAGTTGGGCATCTTCTTTCTGGAGGAAAGTCGTATAATGAAGTCGAATGAGGGGGGGGTGGTGTGGCGTGGGAAGAAGATTTCGAGGTCCGCGACCAGGAGAACCAAACACTACCGTGGAAAGACGCCAATAGTTCAGCCCAATCCAACGAAGAAAACAATTGGTGTTATGTGAGGGGTGGGGGGATCGGGTTAAAACTTAAACATCAGGCAGAGGAAAAAAAAGTGGGTGAAAGGAAAAAAGCGTCCTCGGGAAGTGGGGACTGAAAGTGCGGCTGCCGTTTAGGGAAGGTTATGTTGCACTGTAAGGGTGAACTAGAGGGGATCCGTGATAACGGAGAGGCGGATTGAGACAAAATGTCAGAAGGGAAACATTCACCTTTCATGTCAAAGAGGAAATCTCGTCTGCGGACGATTTGGGGGGTGGGGACATAGCCAAAAGGATTCCCTTTGAAAGCGGCGGATTTTAGAGAAAGTCAAAGATTTTGCTCCAGGGGGAAAAAGTTTAGACCCGCCGTATAGAAAGCGGAACTAGAAGGAACAGCTTCCATCCCGTCCGGTTTTGCATCAGGAAGTTGCTTTGACCCGCTATGGAAGGAAAAAAAAAAAAACTCCTGGGAGAGGGAGGAAACATAAACGGTTTTTACCTACGGAATCTGTCGTAAATGTCCCTACTCGCGTAATTTCCATTTGGGGAACTTACGAAGACCAGATCCTTTGAAAATAAAAGAAAACAAACGGAAGCTCCTGGTCGACCGACAAAGGGAGTCTGGGAACTCTGATCAAAAGAATTCTCAACGGAAAAAAAGAAAGGGAGTCATTTCGGCCAACAGAGTGGTCACCTTCACAAGAAGTCTCATAGGGGAAAAAACTCCCTGCAGGGAAAGAGGGAGAGGGGGTCATAGCGTGGGCCTTTCTGAAACTCGCAAAAGTCAAGAAAAAAAAGAACCACTCCACCGGGGGAAGATCTCTCAGTTTTGACTAAATTTACCTGGAATAAAAAAAGGGGGAAAGAAAGAAAGTTATTCAGATCAAAGGTGGGATCAACGAATCTAGAAGTCGAAAGAGGTTTCTTCGACCAGGAGAGAGGAAAGAAGACTTGATTAGCTCATTCTATTTCTGAGGAGAAGCCTCCTAAAGGGGAAGGAAAGAGCAAAATTCGAAAATTCAAAACAGCTCCCAGAAATGTTTTGACCATGTGAGAACAATCGCTTCATCGTGAAGGAATAGAAAGGCAGGTGTGTCTGCTTAATCGGGGGGGGACTCAAGAAAGGGGAGTTGAACTCCGACATGCTGCGTTAACTCCAAAAAGAAGGACGGGCCTGACGAGGGGGAAGAGTAAAAAGCATCAGGTCGGCTTGATGACTACATGAAAGGAAAAGGGTGGGATAAAGACATTCCAAAGAAGAAGAAAGGAAAAGAAAAAAACGGAGAGGAGAAAAATGTCTGGGAATCAACATCACGTCGACTCACCGAATTAAAAAGTTCTTCCGGAAATTAGAAAATGGGGCAACCGGTGCGTTGAGAAGAATGACCGGGAGTGACCCGAAATGGAGAAAGAAAAGGTGCAATTAATGCCCACACCGCTTAATCATACCCAGAGAGGGTGAAATATTCCTTCACGCGGGGGAAGGGAAAAAACATGGGCACAGGAAAAGAAGCTCGGAACGTCTGTCGGTCGGGAGGGGAGAGCAGCCGACGTTAGGAAGGCAGAGATATTTACCTAAATAGAATTGGGGCCAAGACAGGCGTGTCTGCTACTATAGGAAGGAAATTGCTGTTTTGGGTGAGAAAGAGGGAGATTTAAAAGAGTTCCAGAAAAATCAAAGGCAAGGAAATCACTGCTCGAAGGCTGATCGGGGGATCTCGTTCCAAACTTTCATTTTCAAAATCAGAAGATTACGGGAGGAGAAGTGAAAGGGGGATGAATCAAAGGGTTCCAAATCATCTTGGAAGAAAGAGGACACTATCACACTTGTCGGCGAGAGCAGAAAAAAAACCCTTATCTGGGAATGGGATTGGGCCGGAGGGGTTTGGAAGAAAAGGAAAGAGAATCCCAGGGAAAAGGGTCCACAAGGGGAGAAGAATCTCCGTCCCGGGGAGAAAAGGTCACAGCAAACGGTCTCCTTGAAAAAGCCAAAGAGGTGCTGTACGGAGAAGGGAGAACTGACGGGGAGGCGAAGCACTCCTCTGACACATCTACGAGAGAAAAGAACTTTGCAGCTGAGGGCCAGAAAACAATCAGGAGAGGTTTCCTCAAAAAGGAGGTCGCCCTCCCGGAGGAGGAGGGGCTCTCATTCAACCGTACCGGATGACGCTGGGGAGGGAAAGAAAGAGGGTCTCAACCAAAATACTGGGAACTGGCGCAACATGAGGAGATGAGATCACAGTTCTCGGAAAAGGGAAAAAATTCTTGAAAAAGAGAAGCGGGACCGGAAAGGGAAAACGAAATCGAGAAAAGTCCTCCGAAGCGAAAGAAATTCGAGAAGTGCCATGTTGAAGGGGGAGAAAAAATGTGCACATTGGAGGAGAAGAAAACGAGAGATGGCACCGTAGCATTGGGGGGGGTGCTTGATGAAGGGTAGGGCAAAAAACGAACTACCGTTCCAGAATGAACAGCACTGTCAGTACGGGAAAGAAAGATGCCCAATTGGGGAAAATCCGGACGCGGGGAGGGGAGATGTTTGAAGTTTTGAAAAAATAACATTGCCCAAAAAAGAAAGGGGGGGCTTAAACTATTGATGAAAGAAAAAGGGTGTGGGTACTGATCAGGTGGGAAAAACTCGAAATATGTGAGAAAAAGAAACCCTCACCTGAGGAATCTAGAAGAATCAGATAGTGTGTATCAGAAAAGAAAGCGTGATTTAAAACGGTAAATGGAAGACGTACCTTGGCTTTGGAGAAGAGAGGGGCAATGTCAGAAGGAAATATTCCGAGATATCAATAACTGCTTCTGACGGTATCAAAGGAGTTTCCGGCATACCTACAAAGAAATTGAAAGTCGAATTGCCGTTGCGAAGAAAAGAAACAATTGTTCGCCTACCGAGGAAATGGCTTGACTTTGGAAAGAAAAAAAAAAAAGGTTCGAATAGTCGAGGAAGGCTCAGAAGTGCAAAAGGAACTCGTAAAGGGGAAGGAATCGACAGGGGAGGACGCGCGACGCTTCCAACCAGGAAAGATGGAAGGGGGTCTTTGACGAAGGAATCCAGTCTTACGAGAACTAGAAGCGTCTACTCGAACAAGGTAAAGGGGAACATGCACACCACATACGGCTCACTTGCGTGTATTTTTAGAAGAAAAAAAAAGGAGCAGAGATTCAAAAAAGAGGGAAAACGCCAGAATGTTCGGGAGAATCCAAGAAAGGACTCTGATTTTTTTTTGAGGAAGTAGGCTTTTCATGAGAGAAGTGAAGAAGAAAGTATCGGAAAACGGGATCGTAACCACGAGTGGGACATTCCAGTGCCCAGAATCATTTAAGAAAATTGACGATTTGACTAGGAAGATAGAGTCAACAAACAACCACGGGGAAGAGGTCACTCTAAAGATGCAACTGGTTCGCACTGGCATTGACAAAAAAAATAAGCGGACCAGGGGAAAGGAGGGGGGTAGTTTCTTGAACCGAGGGGAGGGCCGGATGGAAATCGCCTACAGGCAAAAAATAAAAGGGGGAAGTGGGAGGGCGAAGGACCACTCTCACAGGGGGGTCGAAAGAAGAAAGTGGACTTACTGGAAATCCGCCGCAATGAAAGGACGACCGTATGTGTTGCTGCAGAAAGGGACTTTCAGATTAAAGAATTACGAAGAAAGGACAACTCGGAACACGGCGGTTGGGGGGGAGTCTAAGAAAAAGGGGCTAATGGAAATTTAACGAGGGAACTAGTTGTGGGTATTTGGGGGAAACGAAGGACTTAAAAAGGAAAACTTTGCGGAAAAAGGAAGGGAAAGAAGTGGAAAAAGGGGTGACCTTTATGAGAGATGTTTTTCTAGAGAGGGAAGGCCTGCCAAGAGTCACTACTCTGTAGATAAGATGGGGAGGGGGGTTTTTAAGAATGAAAAAATTTATTACCGAGGGAGGGCAAACATGGAAAAAAGGAAATCTTCAGAAGTTCGGAGGGAAAGGTTTTCCATCACCATCGGGGGGGAAGCACTCTTCTGATATCAAAATTGGATGTCTCTTTCGGGGAAAGCGGGACCAGGTGGGGAGAGGGTCGTTTTTAATATCTTAAAAGCCATTTGTTGAGAGAAAAAAAAGGGGCTGGCATCCCATCTTTGGAAGCAATCAGGGGGGTGGGCAATTGTTATGTTTGTGGGAGATAAAAAGGGGGACGCAAACAACCGACACCCCGAAAGGGAAAAAAAATTGGTTTCAATGGGGCAGCGTCCCTCGAGATATCTGACAGGCAAAAGAAGGGGAGCTGGAACGGTAGGTTGGAAATTAAAATTGAAGAAGGAAATATTAGAAACGAGCATTGGGAAAAAAGGGGAAAAGTCTCGGGAAAAAAAAAGTCCTCAGAACGGGAAACCGACTGAACTCAAGATGTCCAGCGACAGGGAAACGTGACCGGGAAAGAGAAAGAGAGATTGACTTTTTTCACTTCCAGGAGGGGGTTGCAACAGCAGTTGTTCCGACAGCGGTTTTTTCCGCGCCGGCAACGTAAGGACCATGAAAGGCGCCGTCAAAAGAAGGAAGGTTCAGGACCGGAAGAGAAAAAAAAGATCCTTGAAGAAAAAGCTCACTAAGCGGGGGAAAAGAAAAACGGAGGTCTACACGCCGCCGGGAGGGGGGGGGAGGACAACCAGTGACGCGGTTTGGGAGGGCCTCAGGAGAAGGGAGGTCTCGCAGTAGTAGAAAAGACTCGACGTAAGGTGAAGGGGAGAAAGGGATCCAGGGTGAAGAATTTGGACGGACGAGAGGGAGGGAACTCGCCGGTCGGAGACCGGCGAAATTTTCACCCTGTCTCAAACGTAGAGGGAGTTCGTCCAAAGAACTTCCACATTCACCCTCAGGGGAAAGGGTTTTTTCTAAAGAGGAAGAGGGTCGCATTGGATGAAGAAGGGGGGGTATTATGATCGCGCGTCCGAAAGAAAGCTCGAGGGGAAGAAAAAAACAACTCCAGCGGCGGCAAAGCGAGGAACGGGGGGGAATAGATAATTTCCTATCAGAAAGAAAAAAGTGATCCCAAGCCAGCCTTGGGAGGAAAGGAAATCTGAAGGGGATCAAACAATGGAAAAAGGGAGCCCTAATAGCGAAGACATTATATTGAGGAGATCACTTCTGCTCTAAGGAAGACGCGAACTCGTTTCGTAAATTCCTCCCGAAAGCGGGAAAAAAGTATTGTGAAAGAGGGGGGAGTTTTAGGCCAAGGCGTCGCTTTCCTGCTTTAAAGGTGTTCGAATAGCATGATTAATTGATCAAGAAGGGGAAGCCATTCGTGTCACTCGTGGGAGAGGACACCCGGCTTGCCAGGCCAGGAAAGGGGCGTTTTCACGAAAAAAGGGAGGGAGGACTATGAAAACGGGGGGGTCAAAGAGAAAGGTCTCTCTCAAAAACAGGAAAAGAGAATACGGGTCTTGTAGTAATTTGGAAAAGTGTATTTGATTGAAGAAGACGGTGGCAATCATTGTCGTCAGAAAAGTACGTAACGAACAGGAAGGCGAAAGTGGGCAGGAACAAGCCGGTGCGTGAAAAAAATGATAATTAAAAAAAAGAAGGCATTCATCCATGCCCACAAGTAAGCATAACCCACATTGAGGCAACTGGGGTAATATTCCCTGAAAGAGGGGAGGGAGACGAACATAAAAAAAAAGATAATGAAGGCAAACTTCTTGAAAAGAGGTTTCGCCGGGTTTTTAATCGGTGATCAGAGGAAAAGACCGACGTCTAGGGGGGGGGGAAAGGTAAGAAAAAGGGAATGAGAAGCTACGAGAAAGAAGGGGGGGCTGTTGAGGCTGATTTGACATGAACGCACAAAAAGCAAAGGAGGAATGGGCGAGAGGGCTGAATCGGAAAGATTAGGAAAACTGAGAAAGTCCCGCTAAAAGGTGGCGGCAGAAGAGACCATCAAAGGATTTCTCCGAGAAAAAAAAGGGTCAGAATACCCAACACCCGCAGCTAAAAATCCACTGCTCGGCTACTCGGGAGGGGAGGGGGGACGCAGAAAAAAAGACATAATGGTGGAAGGGACGCGTTAAAAGAACTGACAAAAAGACCTGGGAGAAAGGAAAGAAGTCTCCGCGGAGAGTCACCCGCCAACGAAGGGTCTGAGACGGCGCAGATGGGTGGTTGACTTTTCTCACCAGGGAGGGGCGAAAGAAGTGGGAAAAGCGGGGAAAACCGAAAGAAATGCACATCTACGGAAGAAAGAAAAAAATTTGCAGCGGAGAATGAAAAACCGCTTCAGGAAAGAGACCTCAACTGGGGAAGAAGGCAAGGCGGGCAACGAACAGCTTCTTCCGCAAGGAAAAAACGCTGTTCCACTTGATTCCGGCGGTCGAAAAAACGCGGGGCGGGTTAAGGGGGGGAAGTTCATGGAAATAAGAAGGGGGAAGCGCGAAAACAATGGACGCAGTACTGAATGAAACAGAATAGCTTCGGCGAGAAAAGAAGATTTTCCCCTGTCCGCCGCTCAAATGGGGGAAACGAGGATTTCCATAAGGTGTGTGGTGTCAGGGTTCTTAGGGCGGCGAATAAATGGAAGAGAGGAAGGGTTTAGCCACCGTAGCGTGGAAAAAAAGAGTCAACGGGGAAAAATATTAAGGGGGGGGGGGAACTACCGTTTGAAAAAAGAATGCGCGCGTCAGTACTACAAAAGAGAAAAGGGCAAATCTGCGAACGCCGTCGGGTCGGGTAATGGGAGAATGTTTGAAAACGTTCGAATAAAAGACTACAAAAACCTCTTGGGGAGCCCCCACGAGTTTTGGTGACCCTGAGCTTGAACTCAGAAAAGAGTAAAAACGTCAACAACTCGCGATAAAACCAGAAGAATTCAAGGCGAGGGACAAGAGCCGCGAGTTTTGAAATCAATAAGGGAAAAGAGTATGCGGACTGGTAACTTGAGGATGGAGGGGGGAAGATTTCTTTGCGGAATGGGGAAAGATTGTGTTCGACAAGGGAGGAATTCAGGACTATAAGAGCGGAAAGACAACACTCAAAGAAAAGGAAGGGATCGTCCATCTTAAAGGTGCTAAAAAAAAGAAAGTCATAACAATCCCACATTTCGCATAAGGGAGAACGTCTAAATTGCTTTACAGGTCGGGGAAAGAAAAATCTAGGAGAAACATTAAATACCAAAAGGGGGACAGAAAGTCCAGAGGCCCTCTTCGTCTTGAGAAAAAGGAACACACCAGCAGTGACGGAGAGGGCCTTTTTTCTCAAAAGAAAGATTCGGCGAAGGAAAAAGGGAAATGGCCACCATGAAAAAAACAATACTGCGCGAACGGATTCCTTGCGGGGGACAATGTCCACGAACGCAGGAGGGAAAAGAAGGAAGCGTCCAAGTCCAAAAAACCGCCAGGGACGGGCGGGATTTTTGGGGGAGGGAAAAATGAGGCGATTTTCAAGAGGGGGGGACATACCGAGAAAAAAGGGGAACGGAGCTTGCAAAAAATGCCCTCAGGGAAGAGGGTTGACGATGGGGACGATTTAA